>SWBX01006792.1_pt1 | contig 47645 bp, 45 predicted proteins | sample 4693051 | NCBI WGS metagenome assembly SWBX01 (sample SAMN10267272, study PRJNA491770) | bioreactor metagenome | isolation source: DHS bioreactor inoculated with marine | place: Japan: Omine Ridge, Nankai Trough | reverse complement strand
TTTTTTCCGATGAATTGTCGGTTATGGCCGATAGGCGAAAACGTTAACGATGAACTGTGAATTTCCATATATTGACTCGTCTGCTAGGCAAACTTGATAACGTGTCATTGTAAAATTTTTGCTCGTGAATGTACATAACTCGATGTACGTATCTGCTAGAATATTCAATATTTTTGGAGGAAATCTATGAATAGCAATTCACAAATTGAATTAGAGGCCGCTGCATTCAGGCAGTTAATCAGCCATTTACAAAAGCATACCGAAGTCCAAAATATTGATTTAATGATTTTGGCCGATTTCTGCAGAAACTGTCTGGCGAAATGGTATATGGCCGCTGCGGCAGAGCGCGGAATCGACATGGATTATGAACAAGCCAGAGAAGTGATTTACGGAATGCCTTACAGCGAGTGGAAGGATAAGTTCCAAACCGAAGCGACAACTGAGCAATTAGCTGCTTACGCGCGCAAACAGGAATCTAAATCATGACAAATAAAAAATCTCATTACGATGCAATGTTCTCCGGAGTAATAGGGCAGGACTATGAAATGTTGAAACTGATTAGTCCCTTAGCAGCGGAAATGAGTCGACTGGTCGGCGCCAAAGTAGCTGAATATCCTGAACTAAATACAGACAAATTAAACATCGTCGAACTGGGTAGTGGAACAGGCATCACCACATTATCAATATTAACCGCCAGGGAAGCTTCAAGCGTTTTCAGTATCGATAATGAGCCGACTATGCAGGATCAAGCCAAGAAGCATCTGAAAAGGTGGATGGATGACGGGAGACTGACTTTTTGTGGCGACGATGCCTTGACTGCCTTAAAGAATCTGGAGAACGGCAGCGTTGATATCGTGGCCTCGGCTTATACTTTGCACAATTTCCTGAATACCTACCGCCAGGAAGTGATAGAGGAGATTTTCCGGGTACTGAAGCCAGGCGGGCAGTTTATTAATGGCGATCGTTATGGTTTGGATGATATTTCCATGCATACGCGTATCGTTCAGCAAGAGGTCAATGATTATTTCAGAATATTAACCGAAGCCAATAAACTTGAACTATTGGAAAACTGGATAGTGCATTTATTCAGTGACGAGTCCGAAAACCATATCATGCGCGAGTCCGTAGCGTTAAACCAACTGCAAGAGGCCGGGTTTGTTCAGATTAATCTGAGTCATAGGATGGCCGCCAATGCGCTAGTGACAGCCGTGAAATCGGCTTAGTGACTGTTGTAAGAGACTGCTTCGGCAGTCTCTAATTTTTGCCTGCATCGGTCATCAGCAACTGGTTAATTTGCTCAAGATCTTCTATTGCAAGGTTACTGGCGGCCTGCTTGAGTCTAATGCCATTAATCAGATAATCGTACCGGCTACGTGCATAGTCCCGTTTAACCCGGTATAAATTACGTTGTTCGGCCAGCACTTCCACCATGGTCCGTGTTCCTACTTCAAGACCTGCCTCAGTCGCTTCCAGGGCGCTTTCAGCCGAGATTATCGTCGCCTTCAAGGCTTTTACCCGACTTATGCTGGACATTACGCCCCGAAATGCATCCTTTACCTGGCGTTTTACCGAGCGCTTGACAGCGGTCAGTCTTTCTTTGGCGGCTTCATATTCATAACCGGCCTGGCGGGTACGTGAATTGACCGCTCCGCCTTCAAACAAAGGTACATTTAACTGCACACCCACTGATTGCATATCGCCGCGCAAACCAAAACTGCTGTTATCATCGGATACCCCGTAAGAGGCAACCAGATCTAATTGAGGCATGTGTCCATTACGTTGCAGGTCAATTGATTTACGAAAAACTTCAGCCTCATTGACCGCGGAAATGATATTGAAATTATTTATTTCCGCAGAGTTACTCCAGGCTGCAATGTCCATGGGTTCGGGTTGGGCCAAAGGCAGCTTTTCGTCAAGTGAATCCAATAATGCTTCGTTGTCACCGATTATTTCCCTTAAGGCTTCCTTTTGATTATCCAGGTTATTAACGGCTTCTATCTCACTGGCGCTGGCCTGATCGAAGGCCGCCTGCGCCTCATGAACATCGGTAATGGCGATGAGTCCGACTTCAAATCGTTGCTTCGCCTGTTCAAGCTGCCGGGCTATAGCGGTTTTTTCCGCCCGGGTAAATTCCAGATTATCCTCGGCCGATAGAATATTGAAATAGGCCTCGGTTGTTCTGACCATCAGGTTCTGCAACTCCGCTTGGTAAGAAGCCTCAGCCTGGGCGATTTGATTGTCGGATTGGCTCAACTGTATCCAGTGATCCCAATGAAATAATGGTTGAGCCAGATCCAGACTAAACGTATGGTTCCAGTATTCTTGGTTAACTTGCAAGCCACGAAAATCCGAAAATTGAGCATTCTTGGCTTTTTTATTATGCAACCGATTTCTGCCGCTGGTTGCGGTTGCTGAAATATTCGGAAGAAAGCGTGCGATACTTTGATCTTTTAATTCACCGGTGGCGAATTGATTAGCCAGGGCCTGCTTTAAAACAGGATCGTTTTCCAATGCCAGTTCATAAGTTTCCAGTAAATTTTGCGCATGTAATGATGGAATACCTGTTAAAACAATAATAAAGCTGAATAGTTTTTTTAATAAAGAATGCTGGGTCATACTTCCATGAAATGTTTACTGGTTGAGATCGATTATCAGTTTTTATAGGTAAGTGGTAATATTTCTGACTTTTGTTTTATCGCACGAGTTTTATCAATATATCGCATGAACCCACTATTTAAAATTTTCTTTTTATCAGTTGTTGCCGCGCAAATAAGTGGTTGTTCCAGTTTTGGCAAAGGTGTTGTCGAAGCCGTCATGGAAAAGCAGCAAGCCGTTGATACGCGTCTTTGTGAAGTATGGGGAAAATCCTTTAATGGAATTATGCCATTTCTGAATCTGCAGAAAGGAAAAATGAAAGTGCTCATGGTGCACGGAGTAGGGGATCATCTGCCGGGATATTCGACACAATTTGTAGAAAAGTTAGCTAAAGAACTTGATTTGCCGGTCATGTCGGCGCAGTACAAGAATATTACCTTGACCGACCCATTTGATACCACCAAGAATCTTGGCAACTTGAGAATCAACCGTTTGCTGAGCAGGGACAGAACCAAGGAGTTAATGTTTTACGAGTTAACCTGGTCAGTCATTACCGCCAAGCAAAAGGAAGTACTGGCTTATGATAACTCCGGAGAATATTCCTTTCGCCGAGCGGAAATCAATGATCTGATGAAAAAATTTTCCAATGACACAGGACCAGACCCTATCATTTATTTGGGCGATAGCAGGGAAGAGATCCTGATTTCATTTACACAATCATTCTGCTGGATGACTAAAAGTAATTGGGAAAACTTGCCGAATGATGAGGCACAAGCCTGCTCATTTAATGACAACTCGCTAACGACCAATATTGATAATGACCAGTATGCTTTCATTTCCCACAGTCTTGGCAGTCGCATCACGATTGATGGTATGCAGCGAATTGCTTCTTTAATGGATACCCGTAACAGTCAATATAAGGACGACTCAATCGAGTCAAGGGAACTGGTTGAAGCATTAAAACGCAAGGAAATCCCTATTTATATGATGTCCAATCAATTGCCTATGCTGCAGTTGGGTCGAAAACTGCCTGAAGTGAACAACCAAAAAGCATCTTATTGCCGGCCACAAGGGGATAAATATGATCAGCGCATGCTTTCTAAAACATCGATTATTGCTTTCAGCGATCCTAATGATCTTCTCAGTTATGCCGTACCTAGAGGGTTCGTTGAAAAATACCTGGATTCCAGGCTATGTATAGACGTAACCAATATTAATATCAATGTTGCCACAATTTTTGACGCGTTCGGCCTTGGCAAGTTGGCCAATCCAATTAATGCGCATATAGGCTACGATACCGATGACAGGGTAATAGCTCTGATCGCCAAGGGAATCGGTAACGATAAGACATCCAACATCGTTAACGAGCGTTGTCGTTGGATCGATACTATTGATTGAGACAAAAGCATTAGATTTATGTCAGCACACCATAATTTAACATAATATACATTATGCGAAGTTATTTGTTTATTAATCCGTCTTTATTTTCGAGATTAACCTGTTATGAAACATCCAGAATTTCCGCTAACCGATGACTTAATTTATTTAAACCATGCCGCCGTATCACCGTGGCCCAAAAGAACCAGTACTGCGGTTATTAAGTTTGCAGAACAAAACACCCAGTACGGTTCCCATTTTTATTCTGATTGGCTGGCTAAGGAATCCGAATTACGCGGCCAATTGCAAACATTGCTAAATGCGCCTTCCGTCGATGATATTGCCTTAGTTAAAAACACCTCGGAAGCTTTATCCTTTGTCGCTTATGGTCTGGAGTGGCAATCCGGCGACAATATCGTTTCCAGCGACGAGGAATTCCCCTCTAATAGGTTACCTTGGCAATCCCTGGAAAATCTGGGTGTGGAATTTCGTCAAGCGGACTTAAGGAGCGCCATTTCCCCTGAAGACGCTTTATTTGCATTGGTGGATAACAATACCCGATTGTTAACGATCAGCTCTATTCAATTTGCCACGGGCCTGCGTCTGGACCTGGAAAAAATAGGAGCATTCTGCAAACAGCGCAATATCCTGTTCTGTATCGATGCTATTCAAAGCCTGGGAGCCGTTCAGTTTGATGTGCAGGCTTATCATGCTGATTTCGTTATGGCCGATGGTCATAAGTGGATGCTAGGTCCTGAAGGTCTGGGTGTTTTTTATACCACGCCGGAGGCCAGGAATAAGCTGAAATTGACTCAGTACGGTTGGCATATGATGAAAGACGCCTATAATTATGAGAACAAACCGTGGGAAATTCATCCTACGGCACGTCGCTTTGAATGCGGCAGCCCAAATATGCTTGGCATCCATGCGCTTTCAGCCAGCTTATCCCTATTACTGGAAACGGGAATGGCCGCTGTTGAATCATTGGTTATGGAAAAATCAAATTATTTAATGGATCGAATTGATAGAAATGATCAGCTAATATTATTATCGCAACGGCAAAATCAATTTAATTCCGGTATCATAGTATTCAAACACAAAACAATCCCGAATAATGCATTTTACAAATACCTGCAGAAAAACGGCATTATCTGCGCCTTACGCGGTGGTGGAATACGGTTGTCGCCACATTTTTATAATAATAATGAAGAATTAGAAAAAGCGTTAACCATAATGGAATTGTATTACAGCTAACAATTTCCCATTAGGCGTTTTCTATAAAGTCGAATCTATATATAACCGGTTATCCAGTTTGCAACAAATTGCCCTATTCTCTCAGTTACGACCCAGATTGAGCTTGATACTCACTCTATTCGTCCTTCTTCTGAATCAATTTGCTTCAGCTGCGCCACCTGTAAATGAGCAACAAAATATTGTTATTCCAGTCATCAACAGCACTAATCAACAAGACTCCATAAGCCGAAACGGTTTGAGTGCTATTTTTAAAATGCGCCTGCTGCGCTGGAATGATGGATCAGCCGTGACAGTTTTTGTATTAAACGATGATGACCCGTTACATAAACAATTCTGTAAACAAATATTAAATGTTTTTCCTCATCAAATGCGCCGAAACTGGAATAAATTAGTATTCAGCGGTTCTGGACAAGCTCCAATTCTTGTAGAAAGTAAAACGGAAATGATTGAAAAAATAGCAAACACGCCAGGATCTGTAGGCTATTTAAATTTAAAAGACTTAACTGATGGCATCAAGAAATTGGATATTAAATAAGGAAATACGATATGTATGTTATGGAATTTAATTTAAATAAAATCAAGAGAATTATCGTCTGCAACACATTGATTGCAGCGTCTTTTATTTCCAGCAATTGCATTGCAGGTGAAAAAAACTGGTTGCCGGATTCGGTTCAAATTCACGGTTTCCTTTCTCAAGCAATTATTCATACATCGGACAATAATTTTTTCGGCAACTCCGACGATAGTATTTCTACCGATTTCAGGGAATTAGGCATTAATGGTTCATGGCGCATCATCCCTGATTTACAGATAGCGATGCAGGTGGTATGGCGGGATGCGGGATTAACCGATGAGCAAGGCCTACGTATCGATTATGGGCTTGCTGACTATCGTTTGTACTCTTCTGAGGAAAGTTTGCTGGGGATTAAGGCAGGAAGAGTCCCAACGCCATTAGGTTTATATAATGATACTCGGGATGTTGCCTCTACCAGACCTAGTATATTTTTGCCTCAATCGATTTATTTTGATATTAATCGGAATATTGCATTATCCGCTGATGGAGGTTATATATATGGCGAGCAAAACACTGATTGGGGAGACTTTTCTTTTAATTTCGGTGCCATAAGTCCTCGTAGCAATGATGATCCTGATTTTAAACAATTAATTGTAGGTAATACTCCAGGAAAAATGGAAGGCGAAGCATCTTGGGGCGGCCGTTTAAATTATGAATGGCGAGGTGGTGAAGTGCGACTTGCGGTTACATATATCGAATTTAACGGTCGTTTTTCCCCTGCACCTTCTCCGACTAGTTTAAGCTCAGGTCAAATCCAACTTAAACCATTAATTTTTTCTGCTCAATATAATGCTGAGAAATGGTCTCTGACTGGAGAATATGAGTTTCGAAATTTGCGATTAAATAATTTCGGACTTTTTCCTGATTCTGATACTACCGGCACAGGTTATTATCTTCAAGGCATTTATAAATTTACATCCTATCTGGAGGGAATGATTCGATATGACGAACTTATCTGGGATAAAGATGATAAAAATGGAGAAAAATTTGCTATGAAATATGGCAGACCGGCTTATTCACGATTTGCTAAGGACTGGACTGTCGGTTTGCGGTTAAAAATAATACCTAATTTACTTCTGAGCACGGAATATCATCGCATAAACGGTACTGGCGCAATATCCACTTTAGAAAATCCAGGCCCTACAAAACAGCATTGGGATTTATATTCAGTGATGTTGTCTTATGATTTTTAATTTTATTTGACGTTTCCTGCGTAGGCTGGGAGTGTCCTTTATACGGATTAAACTCTGGTTCTGGCATGGGCTTACCTATGCCATAACCTTGTGCATAATCCACGCCCATGTCCAACAATTCTTTTAATATCATTTCATTTTCAACAAACTCGGCAATTGTCTTAATTCCCATCCCTTGCCCGACATCATTGATTGCTTTTACGAAAAGCTGATCTTCCTTATTGTTAGCAAGATTTTTAATAAAACCGCCATCGATTTTTAAATATTGCACAGGCAGTTGTTTTAAATGACTCATTGATGAAAATCCCACACCAAAATCATCCAAGGCAAACTTGCCACCGATATTCGTTACATAGGTCATAAAATCACGAGCCGCTTGTATATTGGTTACCGCTTGAGTTTCCAAAACCTCGAAAATGAACTTATGAGCCGGAACATTCCATTTATCAAGATGCTCAGTAATAATGGAAAATGCATTGGGATTAGAAAGCATTTCACCTGAAAGATTGATTGACAAATGAATTTCTAATCCCTGCTTTATAAATAAAGACTGCTTTTTAAAGGCAAGGTCGATCACTCTTTGGTCAATTTTAGTGATCAGTCCGAAATGCTCGGCAATACCGGTAAACATGCCCGGCGGAATAATTTCTCCGTTTTCTCCAACCATCCGTAACAAGCATTCATAATGGGAAATGCTTTTATCGGTAATTCTCATAATTGGTTGATAATAAAGAACGAATCTATCCTCTTCCAACGCCTTTTCAATTTTCGCTTTCCAATTCACCCTGTGTCGGATTTCATCTCTGGCCAAATCCTCCATTGAGGCAAGACACCACCCTCCTCTGCCCATTTGTTTTGCTTTGTACATGGCAATATCAACGGTGGCCATCAATTCTTGAGGCGAGAAACCGGGGGCCGGAAAAATCAGCACACCAGCGCTAATAGTGACTCCCAGCTCAATATTGTTAACCGCCACTTTAACGGTCGCAATCTCGGTGCAAATTTTTTGTACCAATTTCTCTGCATGGTCCTGATCGATGCAATAAGAAATAACCACGAACTCATCACCACCTAATCTGGCAACAATATCCGAATCACGAATTATCGAAAGCAGCTTATCGGCCACTTTGATCAATAATTCATCCCCCACATTGTGACCGCTACTGTCATTAATATTTTTAAATTGATCGATATCAAACAGGATAAGAGCGCCTTTCTGGTTATAACGTGTGGCGACAGATAAAGCATGAGTCAATTCCTGGTCAAACCGCCGGCGGTTATATAAGTTGGTCAATGGGTCGTGATCTGCAAGCCATGACAATTTTTTTTCGGTTATTCTGCGTTCAGTTAAATCAAGCCCAACCGATAATATTTCGGTTTTTTTATTGTTTTTGATAAGGGTAAAAAACCATGAAATGTATAATTCGTTTCCTTTTGAAGAAAATATAATACATTCATAACGGAAGGTTCTTCGTTGTCGATTGGCGATTTCATTAATAGCACTAGAAATAGTTTTGAAATCTTCATGGCCAAAAACCAGGTCAACGAACAATTGTTGCTTTAATTCTTCTTCATTATAACCAATCAATTTCTCTGCATACCTGTTGCTCATTAATATTTTTCCATTATTATTAATGGTTATGATAATAACTTGAGCTGTGTTAAGTATATTGGAAACCAGATTTTTTTCCTGCTGCAGTTCAACAGTTCTCTCGGCCAATCGTTGTGTACGCAAATCGACATCTCTGTCTAAATTTTTCAGAGTGACGATTAAATCCTGTGTGGCATTATTTAATATATCGATTTCATCATTAAATAGTTTATGTGCGGAAGTTGCCGGCATAATATCGTTTACTTTTATGTAATTTTTCTTGGCTATCCATGGCAGTAAAGCAATGAAGGCATTTAAGCGCCGCATTGGTTTAATTAACAATAATAACAATATTATACCTGCCAATATTAAGCTTATTACACCACTTAATGCGTATAGCATTGAAGATTTATTAATATCAATTAATTCTTCGCTTAAGTTATCGATAATAACAAGATCGGCAATGCTACTGTCATTACTAAATGGAAAAACAATTATCTCATAATTATTATTATTGTATTCAAAGCGTGCTTTTTTTTCCGGCAAGCCATTTGGTATTTTATTCATGACAGCCAGCAAGATAGGAAAGCTTTTTTGATATTCCGTTAGTGCGATAATCGTCTTTGACCATTTATCAAGAATAGGTCTTGTTGAGACTGTTCTATTTTCATTGCTCTGTACAAGAATCCCAATTTCCTTCCCGGTAATCGCTTTCATTCTTAGCACCATGTCTGCCAGGTCTCTTCCAAATATGAACACGCCGGCAAATTCCCCATTATGTAAGAAAGGATAAGCTTTATATTGTACGCAACTGATATTACAGAGAATTTTTTCAAATGGCTCTTCATTTTCAAGTACGTAATTGAGCCAGGGGGAAAAAACATCCGCCTTAAGTGTGGTATCGCCCCAACTATTAAGCAACCCACCACCTTTAGAAAATAAATAAGCGGATTTTATGTCAGACTCAAGCTCGATTTTGAACCAATTGGCATTAATAATTTTTTCTATCTGGTTTAATGCCTGATGCGATGAAAGGTCAAGACTAATAATAGCGGGAACGATCCAGGTGATATCGATTTGATCAAGTTTTGACTGCTGTAGAATACTGTTAAATGCTTGCTGGTAAAACCGGTGTACCCTATCACGCTCCTGTGTATAATTTTTTTCTAATGTCAGGTTGCCGAACATGAAAACACTGCCTGAAGATGTCAGAATGGCAATGCTGACGGCTAAAATTGCTTTCCAGGTGAGACTCAGGAATCTGCTTTTTTTCTTGGTTTTATCTTGCATTAATATTTAGAGTATTTTTTATAGCGCTTTGTTCAGCTAATTCGCTACTTATTTTATCAAACAGACTGCGAAATTCGGGCGTTAAATTTCTGTAGGTATTTTCTCGATAAAATACATAAGGGGCTCGTATTCCAAAGCATTCAACGGGCTTTCCTATTTGATCACACTGTACGCCGAAATGGCGTAATAGAACTGCAAATCGCGTTTCTATCATAGCAAAACTATATTCTATATCTTCCATAAACAAAAAATGTATTGCTGCTGAAATAAGACACATGGGTAAGTAATTGACAGGATAGCGTTTATTTGTACGAGTTATATTTTCAGATTGATTAGTATGCTCCTGGTTTAGATAGTAATTATCAGAAAGTCTCTTTCTGAATGCTGAAATAATAGCCATTCGCGAAAGTTCACCAATATTTATTTCCGGCATTCTATCCAGACTAGTCTTGCTGAAATCAAATGACTCACCATAATATTTTTTAATCGGCAATGATTTGTTATGTTTCTTTGTTTGAGGAATTAGTCGTATATAACCGATGGCCTGGTTGCTGGGCTTATGAAATAACAAACTATGCAAAGAATATTCATCGTAATCATCAATCTCCATATTGTTATTTAAGGGATTGCCTAAATTGTGATAGCCGTATTCTTCATGAAACACTCTATATCGCAATTTATAGGCGATTTTTCTTAATTCTTCCGTATTAACATTGATCATCTGGAAATATTTTGAATAATGATTTCCTATTTCTTCTCTGTCTAACATAGCTATCCATATCCCTTTTTTTAAGTTCATAAAATAATCAATACACATACCTAATTATTGAATGATAATGCATAAATTTTATCTAGTTAAATTTCTTATCTATTCATATAATTATGATGAGATTTTAGTCCATTTTCTATAGATAAATATAGAAGAAAATAAACATTTATCCTAAAAGGAAAAAATCATATGACTGAATTTAAAGGTCCTGTTGACATTGATTATCTAAAAAAAACAGGTGAAATTTTTTCATCTATTAAGCAAATTAGCTACAAAAAAATGCAAATCAAACAGAATGATACAGTTCTTGATCTGGGATGCGGCCCGGGCATTGATGCTATTGAGCTGGGTAAACTCGTATCGCCAAACGGCTCTGTCATTGGCGTGGACTATGATGAGGCTATGTTAAAAAAAGCATTGGAACAAGTAGAAGTTTTAGAGATGAGTCGTATTATCCGTTTTCAACAAGAAAACGCCTGCGCTTTAACTTTTCCGGACAACTATTTTAACAGTTGTCGAAGCGAGCGGCTTTTTATGCACTTGAGTAACCCTAGACAGGTGCTGGCCGAAATGTTCAGAGTTACAAAACCAGAAGGTAACGTCGTGGTCATCGATACCGACTGGGCTAGCCTGTCTATTGATTGTCACTCAGTAAAAACAGAGAAATTACTGTTAAACTATCGTTTAGAAAAGTTTTTTGCTAATGGCTATTCAGGGCGGAGTTTATATCGCTTGTTCAACAATGCCCGTTTCAATGACATTCAAATTGATATTTTCCCCCTTTATACTAATGACCTAAAGTTGTTTTATGCTTTATCAGTCCAGGAAACTATTGAAAATAAAGCTTTAGCCGATAACATCATTACGCAAAAAGAATTAGATCAATGGCGTGTGGAATTGAGGCAGGCCGCTCTGGATAATGCTTTCTATTGCAGCGTGAACATAATAATGATACACGGAGTTAAACCTTATTAATTGGACACATGTAGAGCCGTTGTTACCCAAGCATCAGCAAGATTCCTGTCAAACCAATCAACGCAAAGCCGGGGGCAGAATAAAGTCTTTGGCGGCAAGGAAAGTTTTTTGATCGGATCATATATGTGTTACGTTTATGCAAAATAGGTAAATGCTCTAATGTGGCTAAACAACCACCCGCTCAAGCGGGTGGTTGTTTAGCCACATTCTAATTGAAAAAGCCTTTTGAAATTCTCCGAGCTCTGTTTCGCGATTTGTTCAAAACTTGTATTTCTTAATTCAGCTATATGTTCAGCCACATAACGTACATAAGTGGGATAGTTAGTTTTTCCGCGAAACGGAACCGGCGCTAGATAAGGCGAGTCAGTTTCAATGAGGAAGCGGTCGGCAGGTATTTTTTTTGCTACTTCTTTAATTGCCTTGGCACTGTTAAACGTCACGATACCGGAAAAAGAAATAAAAAAATTCAAATCCAGGGCTTTTTCGGCGAAATCCCAGTCTTCGGTAAAGCAATGAATCACTCCGCCTATGTCCTGAGCACGTTCCTCTTCCAAAATTCGCAATGTATCTTCTTTGGCCTCGCGGGTATGAATAATCAGAGGTTTTTTTAATATTTTTGCTGCATTAATGTGATTTCTGAAGCGTTGTTGTTGCCAGCCAAGATCGCCTTCGCTGCGAAAATAATCCAATCCGGTTTCCCCTATTGCGATAACCTTTTTTTCCTGTCCTAAAGCGACGAGTTCATCTACGCCAGGATCCCTGCCATCCTTAACATTGGGATGAACGCCGACGGTCAGCGATATTTGAGAATACCCTGAAACCAAGTCATGCATGGCCGGATAAGATTCCAAGTCGATTGCTATGCATAACATATGTTCAATTTGATTATTTTCCGCTTCCTTCATGAAGCAGGAAAAATCATTTTGATACGGCTTCAGGTCTATGCGATCCAGATGGCAATGAGAGTCAATGAGCATTCGATAAAATTACATGGTATGGGTTGAGCGGTCGGAACCTAAAGCACCGGCCAAGTAGGTCTCTATTTTGTTGCGAGCCATGCCCCCATCCTGATCACTGAATTGCACACCGATGCCTGTTGCTCTGTAGCCTTCGGAACCCGGCGGCGTTTTCCAGATTATTTTTCCGGCAATGGGAAGTCGCTCGGTTTCTTCCATTAAATTAAGCAGCATAAATACTTCTTGACCCATTTGATAGTCTCGGTTGGTCGGAATAAACAGACCACCGTTGGTCACAAAAGGCATATAAGCCGCATATAAAGCGTTTTTATCTTTGATTGAAAGTGACAATATACCTTGTCTGGGTGCTGATTCTGCCATGGTATTATTTGCTCAACAAGTTGATTTCAGACCATTTTATTAAGATTTCTTCAAACATCAATTGCTTATTGACTGGAGAATCCAATCGTCGTCGAGTCTCCAATAATAGATCGTACAATTTATAAACTCTTGTTAATTCTAATCGTTGTGACAGTTCTTTCAAGGGTTTCTCCAAATCCGGATTGTACAGATTTTCAATATTTGCCAGATAAAAACACTTGATTATATCGATAATCCAGGAGGTAACCCAAAATAACAATGGAGCTTCTGGCAGTTTATGCCAATCTTCAGCAACAATGACAGGGTTGCACTGCTGTTTTGCTATACCCCACCATGTTTTGAAGCATTCATTACGTATAGTTATATGACCTTCTTCTGCATATTGTTGGGCCAATAATGGCGCTCCTCTGGCCAGACCGCACAACAGTTCCGTATCTTCCTGCACATGCCGTTGCAACCAGGTGAGCGTAATATCCTTGGCAGGAATATTTATAGCCATCTTTTGACATCGGCTTACTATAGTTGCCAGTAATTTTGCCGGTTTATCGGTAATTAATATAATAATAGTGCGCTCTGTCGGTTCTTCCAGGCATTTTAAAAAGGCATTGGCCGCGGCATGATTCATCTGCTCGGCAGGATTGACAATAACGACACGATAAGCCTCAAACTGAGGCTTTAAGGTGAGCTGTGTAATTAAATTGCGAATTTGGGCAATTGTGATGCTTTTGCCGGCTTCCTCGGGCTGAATGTTGATATAATCAGGATGCGTTTCGGCGTTGATTAGCTTACAACTATCACAATAACCACAGTGTAGACCATTAGGCTGAGGGTTTGCGCACAGCAATGAAAGCGCGAATTGATTAGCCAATTGTTGCTTTCCCAGGCCTTTATTACCGGTAATAAGCAAAGCCTGAGGAACACGTTTCTGGGCAATGTAACTATACAACTGCTCCCAGTTCGGTTGAAGCCAGGGTAATAATGAATTTGAGTTCATGTTATTAGTTGCCGAAGCACATCAACCAGTGCTCTTTGCACATCGTTTAATGGCCGATTCGCTTTAATGAGTTTGATTCTGTCCGGATATAGTTCGGCTCGTCTCAGATAAGCCTGCCTGACCCGTTCAAAAAAATCGATTTTTTCCGATTCAAAACGATCCAGTTTTCCCCTCTCTCGCACTCTTTCAATGCCTATCTCGACAGGGGCATCGAGCAACAATGTCAAGTCGGGGCTCAGTGAGTCCTGGACAAGATTTTCCAGCCACTTGATGGTGCTGATTTCCATGTTTCGCCCGCCACCTTGATACGCATAAGTGGCATCGGTGAAGCGATCGCAAACCACCCATTTTCCTTGTGCCAGCGCAGGCTCAATCACCTGCCCGATATGTTGAGACCTTGCCGCAAACATTAATAAGAGCTCCGTTGACTCCGAAATGTTTTCGTCGCCCGCATCCAACAGTAACAGACGTATCTTCTCTGCCAGTTGAGTACCGCCCGGTTCGCGGGTAGTTATGACAGCGATGCCATGGTCCTGTAAATAACCTTTTATAAAGTTCAGGTTAGTGCTTTTTCCTACCCCTTCCCCGCCCTCTAAAGTAATAAATTTCCCTCTGGTCATTTTTTCTTCCTTTGAAAAATATCAACTGCACGGTTATGATCTTTTAAGGTTGAGGAAAACATATGTGTGCCGTCACCTCGAGACACAAAATACAGACTGTTTCCGCTATTGGGATGTAATGCCGCGTAAATAGCATCTCTTCCGGGCATCGCTATAGGGGTAGGTGGCAACCCTTTAATAACATAAGTATTGTAAGGCGTGCTTGTTTTTAAATCGTCCCAGGTGATATCTCCATTGTAATGATCACCCATACCGTAAATTACCGTAGGATCTGTTTGCAACAGCATGCCCTTTTCCAATCGGCGGATAAATACGCCGGCAATTAGCGGCCTCTCTTCAACTACCGCAGTTTCTTTTTCAACAATGGAAGCGAGAATCAGCGCTTCGTAAGGACTTTTTAAAGGGAGGTTTTCGGCTTTATTGAGCCATTCCTGTTGCAATACCTGCTGCATCCTGTCGTAAGCTCTTTTTAGCAAAGAAACATCGGTCATGTTTTTTTCAAAAAAATAGGTATCGGGAAAAAACAGGCCTTCAGGATGTATTACGTCTGCTCCCAGTCGCCGCATTAAAGCCTCAGAATCAGTACTATTTAACGTGTGCTCAAGATAAGGATTTTTCTCGATTGCCTGCAATACATCCTTAAAACGCCACCCTTCCGGAAAGGTAATGGCATATTGCCTGGTTTTTCCCTGTACGAACAGCGCCAATATTTCCGGCGCATTTAAACCAGGCGATAGTTCGTATTCTCCGGCTTTAATTTTTTTTGCCGATTTGCTTGTGTAAGCAAGGACTTTGAACCACAAGGGTTTTATCGCCAAGTCCTGGTCGATCAGTTTGTCTGTTATTCGGTCAAGCGAATCGCCTTTTTCGATATCAATATAAACCTGTTTTTCTAACACAACAGGATTTTCCACGGCGCGCTGATAATCCATCCATGCCCATCCTCCCGCAAAACTGAAAGCTAACAACATAAATCCGATAATTTTATGGCTCACGGCCTGGATGCCTCCGCTTCGCTTTTAAATTTTTCCAGACAAGATTGTAATTGCCTGGTTATGGGACCTACCGGAAAATAGCTGTTATCAATTTGGTTGACTGGCCATATACCAATGATTGAATTACTGACAAAGATTTCATCAGCCGATAAAAATTCATCTTTATTAAACAACCGCTCACTTATTGGAATCTCGTTGTGTAACAATATTTCCATGATTATGCCGCGCATAATCCCAGAAATACCCGCATGAGTCAGTAGCGAGGTATGGACTGAACTATCTTTCACATAAAAAAGATTAGTCATCGTCCCTTCAATAATATGATCATTGATATCCAGCATAATTCCTTCCTGAATAGCGGTATCATTCCATTCGGCTCGTGCCAGTATCTGTTCGAGTCGATTCATATGTTTTATGCCTGCCAGTAGTGGGTTCAACCCTAAACGAGTGTCGCAGAATCGGGCCGCAATGCCCTGCGCTTTGTGTGCAAGAGGGTAATCAGGATAAGGATGGAGGCTCAATACCCGGGTAGGCAGGATTGGATCAGGCTGACGATAGCCTCGCCCGCCTGATCCACGCGTTACTATTAGTTTGAGTACAGCCTGATCCGAATCCTTACAAAGACTGAAAACTTCAGCAGTAAGCAGTTCAGGATCCGGTACAGGAATATGCAGTCGATTGCAACCAGTGTTTAAACGCGTTAAATGCCGATCAAAAAATACTGGCTTGCCGTTTTTGACCTCTATTGTCTCGAATAATCCGTCGCCATACTGAAAGCCACGATCAGATATTTCAATTTGCCGCTTGCATTCGCCATTTATCAAAATCATCAGCAAGAAGCATGTCGCATTTGATAATGCGTTTACGCGTAGCGCTTAAACACTATTGATCCATTAGTGCCGCCAAAACCGAATGAATTAGAGATGGCGATATCGATTTTCATATCCCTGGCCGTGTTGGGAACATAATCAAGATCGCATTCGGGATCCTGATTTTCCAGGTTAATGGTTGGCGGGGCAATCTGGTTTTTGACACTCAATGCGGTAAGCACAGCCTCAATACCACCAGCTGCGCCCAGCAGGTGCCCTATCATCGATTTGGTTGAGCTGACAGCGACTTTATAAGCATGGCCGCCCAAGGCCGCTTTCATTGCCTGGGTTTCGCCGACATCCCCGGCAGGAGTTGAGGTGCCGTGAGCATTGATATAATCAACCTGCTCAGGGTTCAAACCGGCATCACGCAAGGCATTACGCATGCAACGGGCAGCCCCCTCGCCGCCGGCGGAAGGAGTAGTGATATGATAAGCGTCGCCACTCATGCCATAACCGACTACTTCGGCATAAATTTTTGCCCCGCGCGCTAATGCGTGCTCCAGTTCTTCAAGCACAACCACACCGGAACCATCACTTAATACGAAACCGTCACGATCTTTATCCCAAGGGCGACTGGCGGCTTGAGGATCGTCGTTACGGCGCGATAAAGCTTTTGCAGAAGCAAAGCCGCCCATGGCTGTCGGAGAGGTGGTGCAGCGCTCCGCGCCGCCGGCAATCATAACATCGGCGTCGCCGTATTTAATCAAGCGCGATGCATCGCCAATATTATGCGTGCCTGTTGTACAGGCGGTTACGATAGCAAAGTTAGGGCCTTTCAATCCGTATTTGATTGAAAGATTTCCCGAAATCATGTTGATGATATTACCTGGCACAAAGAATGGCGAAATACGGCGCGGACCACCTTTCTCATAAGTGGCATAACATTCTTCAATACCGGTAATACCTCCAATGCCAGCCCCGATTGCCACACCGATACGATCGGCATTTGCCTCGGTAACTTCAATACCTGAATCTTCAATCGCCTGACAACCGGCAGCGATACCATAATGAATGAAAGCATCCATACGTTTGGCATCTTTGTCGGGAATATATTGAGTAATGTCGAAATTTCTGATGACCCCGCCGAATGTCGTTGCGAAAGGAGATATGTCAAAAGAATCAATTGGAGTGATGCCGCTTCTACCGTTGATAATCCCGTCCCAGGTTTCCGCGACAGTGTTAGCTAAAGGCGTGACAGCGCCTAATCCAGTTATTACGACTCGACGTTTGCTCAATGTAATGTACCGTAAGAAATGTATAGGAGGGAATAAAGACTTTAAAACTAGTTAGTGGATGAACAAGAGAGTTCATCCACTAAAGACAGACTATTGCGCGTTTTTTTCTACGTAATCGATAGCTTGCTGAACCGTGGTAATTTTTTCAGCTTCATCGTCTGGAATTTCACATTCGAATTCTTCTTCAAGAGCCATAACGAGTTCAACTGTATCCAGAGAATCGGCACCAAGATCGTCTACAAATGAAGCATCAGTAGCGATATCTTCTTTAACGCCCAATTGCTCTGCTACAATTTTTTTTACTCGTTCTTCAATGTTACTCATAATTATTGTCCTCAAACAATGTAAGTTCATCAATGATTGGTTCGAAACTTACAATAGTATTGTTATTAATTTTACTAGAAATCCCGTCTCCGGCAATTCCAGACGGCGGGGGGATTATACTTTATATTGCAAAAATGTCACAATATTAAGGCATAAACATGCCACCGTTCACATGAATGGTTTCGCCGGTGATATAAGCTGCACCTTCCGAAGCCAGAAATGAAACGGCGTGAGCAATCTCCCTGGCTTCGCCGAGACGGGCCAGAGGAATAGATGCTAATAAAGAGTTTTTAATGTCATCACCCAATTCCTTGGTCATATCAGTATCGATAAACCCGGGGGCTACTGTGTTTATAGTAATATTGCGCGATCCCACTTCCTTGGCCATGGATTTGGCAAAACCGATCATGCCGGCCTTTGCCGCGGCGTAATTTGCCTGACCTGCATTGCCGGTAGCTCCGACCACGGAAGATATATTAATGATGCGTCCTGTTTTGGCTTTCATCATGCCTCGCAACACGGCTTTACTCATGCGAAATACTGAGGTTAAATTCGTATTGATGATTTCATCCCACTCATCATCCTTCATGCGCATTAACAGGTTGTCGCGCGTAATGCCGGCATTGTTGACCAATACGGTGGGAGCACCATACTCATCACTCACGGCTTTTACGACTTCGGCAATCGATTCAGGGTTGGCTACATCAAGTTTTAAACCCTTGCCGTTTTCACCGAGATAGGCGGAAATTGAATCAGCCCCGTTATCCGAGGTCGCCGTGCCGACAACAAAGAAACCATCCTCGGCCAATCTTTCGGCAATTGCCCTGCCGATACCCCGACTGGCGCCTGTTACTAAAGCTACTTGCTTAGTCATTTAACTGCTCCAATACATTATTTAACGTTTCCGGATCATATATAGCCATATGCTCGGCATCTTTGACGATACGTTTATTTAAGCCGATCAACACCTTGCCGGGGCCACACTCAACGAATCGCTTAACGCCTTGGTCATGCATAAACTTAATCGTGTCAACCCAGCGCACAGGCTTATAAAGCTGTTCTTTTAATACGCTTCGAATGACTTCCGGCGCGCTATGGGCAGTAACGTCTACATTATGGATCAATGTCATTTTCGGTGCATTGATAGTTGTATTCTGCAATTGTTCATCCAGCTTGTCGGCTGCCGATTGCATTAATGCACAATGCGAAGGCACGCTAACCGGCAGTAGTAATGCCCGTTTAGCGCCAGCTTCTTTCGCGGCGGTCATGGCTCTTTCAACCGCCGCAGCATGCCCGGCAATGACTACCTGTCCGGGCGCGTTAAAATTAACCGCGGAAACAACTTCATTTTCTGCCGTGTCGGCACATACTTTAACGACCTGATGATCTTCAAGCCCTAAAATTGCCGCCATGGCGCCTACGCCGGCGGGCACGGCTTCCTGCATCAATCGCCCTCTTGCGGCCACCAGTCTGATAGCGTCTTCAAAAGATACGGCACCCGAGCAAACCAGAGCGGTATATTCGCCAAGACTATGACCTGCCACCCAAGCCGGACGGATATCGCTTTGCTTACACCAAGCTTCCCAGATAGCAAAACAGGCGGCCAGCATGGCCGGCTGTGTATTATATGTCTTGTTAAGTGTTTCCTCAGGGCCATTGGCTACAATAGCCCATAGATCTGTACCCAGTGCATCGGACGCCTGCTCGAAGGTATGTTTTACTACAGGATAGCTCTCCGCCAATGCTGAAACCATGCCAACGGATTGAGAACCTTGCCCTGGAAAAACAAAAGCCAAATTATAGTTATGTTTATTCATTAATGCGTTTGTCTTTTAATATTTAATTAAGGCGGAACCCCATGTGAATCCAGCTCCAAATGCTTCAAGCAGAACCACTTGTCCGCGCTGAATGCGCCCGTCGCGGATCGCTTCATTAAAAGCAAGAAGCACGGAAGCCGAGGATGTGTTGCCTTGATTTTCAAGTGTCAGGACAACATGATCCATGGACATTTTTAATTTCTTAGCTGTTGCCGCGATAATACGTATATTGGCTTGATGAGGCACCAGCCAATGGACATCGGACTTTTTCATATTATTAGCCGCCAATGTCTCATCGACGATACGGCCCAACGTGTTCACTGCGACTTTAAACACTTCATTGCCGCGCATCTTGACGAAACCGGACTCGTCTTTGTTTAATTCCGTGGCCGCCTGCGGATTTGGGCAATAAAGTAAGTCCTCGTATTCGCCGTCGGAATGGATATGTGTTGATAAAATACCGGCTTCAGATGAGGAGCTTAGCAATAAGGCCCCTGCTCCGTCACCGAATAAAATACAAGTACTTCTATCCGCCCAGTCGACAACGCGCGAACAGATTTCAGAGCCGACAACAAGCACTTTTCTTGCCGCGCCTGACTTAATATATTGATCGGCAATACTCAAAGCAAAAATTGAGCCTGAACAAGCTGCCTGTATATCGAAAGCAACGCATTTTTTGATTCCCAGACGCTGTTGCAACAGACACCCGGTGCTAGGATATACACGATCCGGCGTTCCCGTCGCCACAATGATCAAGTCAATTTCTTCAGGATCAATTTGTGCCGCATCGATAGCTTGTCTTGCCGCGATTTCCGCCATACTTGAAGCGGTCTCGTTCACCCCTGCGATTCGGCGGCTCTTAATGCCGGTTCGCTCATAAATCCAGCTGTCGGATGTATCGACAGTTTGAGATATGTGATCGTTCGTGCGAATCTCTTCCGGCAGATATCCGCCGGTACCGATTACTTTTGAATAACGGATCATGCGCTTTCTCTCCGGGCCAATGTCTGTTCAACTTGCTCGCTTATTTTTCTGATAACATCTTTTTTGATTTCTACTTCGGCAAGATGAATGGCTGTTTTAAAAGCCAGCACATCGGCTCCGCCATGACTTTTGATGACCAAACCACGTAATCCTAGGAAGCTGGCACCGTTATAGAGACGAGGATCTATGCGTTTTTTAAATGACTTCAGCACCGGATAAACAAGCAATCCAGCCAGCTTGGTTAAAATATTTTTACCGAAGGCTTCTTTAAGTGCAGTCCCGATCATTTTAGCCGCACCTTCAATTGACTTCAGCGCAACATTACCGACAAAACCGTCGGCAACGATCAGATCAACTTTAATATTGCCAGCATTTAAGGAATCGCCTTCTACATAACCGATATAGTTTAACAATGAGTTATCCAACAGCTTTGCCGCTGCTTTAACCTGTTCATTGCCTTTAACATCTTCCTCGCCAATATTTAACAGGCCTACTTTCGGGTTCTCGATGTTCTCTACAGCTTTAACCAATTCGGCGCCCATGACCGCGAACTGAAAAAGATGCTCGGCACTGCAATCGACATTACCTCCGAGATCAAGCGCATGGGTATGTCCATAGATCGAAGGTAATGTAGAAATAATGGCGGGGCGGTCAACGCCTGGAATCATTTTCAGAACGAACCTTGCCGTAGCCATTAATGCTCCGGTATTACCGGCGCTAACGCAGGCATCAGCCTGGCCGTCACGAACCAGATTGATAGCTACTCGCATTGACGAATCTTTCTTATTTTTCAGTGCTTTAGACGGTGACTCATCCATACCGACGCACTCCGATGCGTGCTGGATAGTCAGCCTGTCTTTATATTTATGCAGGCTTTGCGCTAAATACTGTTTAAGAATGGTTTCGTCACCCACTAAAATCAGCTTTAAGTCTGGATTGCTTTTCAAACAATCCAATGATGCTGGAATGGTTACTTCGGGACCATGGTCCCCGCCCATCGCATCAATCGAAATTGTTAAACTCACGCTTACGAATGACTCCGGAGGTATTAAAAAAAGCCGAACCCGGTCGGGTTCGGCATATCATCATTCTAAAAGGGAGAAAGATTAATTAATTAATCTTCGTCGCCAGTCGTTACAATTTGGCGACCTTTGAAAAAACCGTCTGGAGTAACATGGTGACGCAAATGAGTTTCACCTGTCATTGGGTCTTGAGAGAGCGCTCTGCTGGTTAAAGCATCATGTGAACGACGTTGACCACGTCTTGAACGTGATACTTTACTTTTTTGTACTGCCATTATAAATCTCCAGTTTTTTTAAGTTTGGCTAAGATGGAAAAAGGATTTTCGGGGGGTGATTGCACTTCCTCGGATGATGAGGCTTCCTTGTTAAAATCCGCGTCCGGCACAGAACAGTCATGCTGATGCTTTGGAAATGTTGGTAACGCAAGCAATAACTCGTCTTCAACAATATCCTTAAGAAGGATTTTTTCTTCATCAATCAGTAACGGTTCATAAACTTCGGGCAATCTATCTGCTTGATCTATTGAGGTAACAATACCTAGTTTGATTTCAGCACTGACAGGCCACTTCACAGCCTGCAAACAGCTTTGACATTCAAGTTCCAAAATCGCCTCTATGTGTCCCTCAATTTTAGCCAGTCGTCCTTCTCGGCCAAAAAAAAGATCAACAGCAACAGTCCCGGTATCATTCAGCAGTGTATCCGCCAAACGATCCAGACTGCTTAAAGGTATTTCGCCCTTAAGTTCAGCGCGCTTGTCCGCGAGTTGTAAAGGGTCTATATATTCGGGCAATCGATCTAACATAACTATACAATGATATCTGGAATCAATAACTGCGTCAAACTTACAACAATTGCCAATATGAAAATCAACAACTTAATTCTGGCTTCGGGTTCTCCCTATAGACAAGTTGCATTAAAAAAGCTTCATTTGGATTTTGCGGCGATCAGTCCCGAAATAGATGAAACGCAGCAGCCTCGTGAATCACCGCAAGATCTTGCTTTGCGCCTGGGGAAAGCCAAAGCGTGGGCGCTATGCCAACAGTACCCTGCCCATCTTATTATCGGCTCGGATCAAGTCGCGATGCTTAATGGCAAGCAATTACACAAACCGGGCAACCGGGCAAAGGCAATCGAGCAACTTCAAATAGCATCGGGCAATACAGTTACTTTTTTTACCAGCATCTGTATTGTAAACAGTAAAACCATGCTTTGCATGTCCGATTTGGATATCTGCTCAGTTTTCTTTAAGACATTAACGTATCAACAAATCGAACATTATGTCGATCTTGAAAAACCTTACGATTGCGCCGGCAGCTTTAAATCCGAAGGCTTGGGTATTGCGTTGTTTGAAAAAATACAGGGTGAAGACCCAAATGCCCTGATCGGCTTGCCGTTGATAAAATTAATTTCGTTATTGGAGAAATTTGATGTGCACGTACTTTAATGGAAGCGCTTGCCGGGGCCTAGCGACTCAAATACCTGTTCAAACTCGTTGTCAGCCTGGTTCATTAGTTCAGCGATTTGCGATTCACTCAGCCTGACAATGGACAAGGTTTCATCGGAAATTTCGGCCAGTATTTCCGGCACGGCTCTCTGTTGTCCCTTACCATCTGCCAAACGAGTTGCCAGATACAGCAAATGCGCATCCAACTTGTGCACCAGCGCTTTTTCTGGTGTTAAGTAGTATCGTATTGCTTCCGATAATGAATCTGGCAGCCCCCACGATTCAATTAACTCCCCGCCAACCTGGGCATGAGTGAATCCTATTATGTCCCGCTCCAGGCCGGGTACAAGGCCGCGATTGTGATCAGCCGCCAATAATACCTGAAGCGACTTGTCAGGTATTTGGGTATATAAAACCAGCGAACCTATATCATGCAACAATCCGGCTAACAATAACCGCTCGCAATGCAACACGGCACATTTTTTAGCCAATAGGCGAGCTATCACCGCACAATTGACGCTACGCAGCCAAAAAGCCGTCATATTCACCAGGTCATGCGGGATTCTATTGAACGTATTAACTATCGATGTCGCCAGAATCAAACTGCGCAGATTCTCGTTGCCGATGACGGTTATAGCCCTGGAAATCGTATCAATTCTTGCCTGACAGCCATAAAAAGCACTGTTGACGATTTTCAGTAATCGCGCGCTCAATGCCGGATCCTTGGTTATCACCAAGGCGATATCATTGATGGAAAAACGAGGATTTCCGGTCATCTCGCGAAGCTGATAATAGATGTCCGGCAAAGAAAATAATTCCTGCCCCTTTTGCACCAGGTACTTCGCTGTATTTTCGGTCATGGAAAACTTATTTGTTATAAAGCGCTAGAACCTGTTTCACGTAGTTACGTGTTTCCGGATAGGGTGGAATTGAATTGTGATACTTTATTACAGCATTTTCTCCGGCATTATAGGCGGCAACGGCAAGATCCAAATTCGAATTAAACATCTTCAGCAAATCCTTCAAGTATCGGGTTCCGCCATTAATATTCTGGTCAGGATCACGCCGGTCAGTTACGCCATAGCGTCTTGCGGTGGCGGGCATTAACTGCATTAGCCCAACCGCACCGGCCGATGAGACGGCGGCGGCGTCATAAGCGGATTCCGCTTGAATAACGGCATGCAGTAGCTTTTCGTCGACCTGATGTTTAGCCGCCGCCTGGGCAATCATATCCGCATATTTTTTCTTGTTCACGCTTACATAGGGCAATGCTTTTGAATAACTCTTGGGTCTTGTTCGAATAATGCGCTTATAAAGCTTGTTTTTAGGGTCATCCGTATAATAGACATGCCCTTCAGGATCGATATATTTATAGACATCGGCCAGCACTTGATTGGATATAAGCAAGGTAAACAATAAAACAACAGTGACTCTTATCATTTTTGTTATTTTCCCTAGTCAGATATAAAGCCGCATGGGCAGCATTTTTTTGCCAAAAAATACCAGTCCCCATAACAGTGGGGCTATTGCGAGAAATTTGGTATTAATTTGCCGTCTTTATAAGGATAGTAAAGACTTGGTTTCACTGCCAGAAGCAGTGCCGTTTTTTATTTGGAATCGGACAGATAATTGTCTATGTCTTCTTTTGAAAACCCTATTTTTTTGGCGACACGATCAGCATGACTCACCCGGGAAATTCCGGGGATTAGCTTATAAGTCGGAGCCTCATTGGCGAATTCAACCTGGCGCGGCACACCTATACCCTGGACAACAAAATTATCGACCAACTGATGATTGTGGGTGATCAATATAGTGCTATTGCCTTTTCGATAAAATCCATTCAACACATTGGAAGAAGATTCCATTTTTTCTTCAAAAGTTGTCCCTTCGGATAATTCATCGAGTACTACCAGGCTTTTAGCCGTCGTGGTTAAAAAGATATCCTTGGTTCTTTTCAGTTCCGTGCCGAAACGGCCTTCCCCATCATCCAAATGACTGATTTCCGGCACCTGATAATAAATCCTGTCGGCTACGGTAAGCGTGGCCGAGCTGGCGGGTACATAACAACCTATTTGCGCCAGCAGTTGAATTTGAGTGACGGTCTTACAGAATGCTGTTTTGCCTCCGCTATTAGGACCGGTCACCAGGACCAGCTTGTCGTCATCCAGGATAAAATTGTTACCGACATAATCAGGATTTTCCTTACCCAAAACCGGATTTCTGGCATCGGCCAGGTTGATGCGATGATGATCGGCCTCAATCAACTCCGGCAAAACCATGTCGCCGCCAAAAGCATCGGCAAATTTTATAAACGACAACAATTCATCCAGTTCGCCCAAGGCATCCAGCGTCTCACCGACCGCCGGCGAGCTTTTGAACTCGTTTCTCAATGGGATAATGCAACTGTCCCTGTCAAAACCGCCGACAACCGGAAAGTAAACTAATAACAAAGGAATGAAGAAAATGGATGCCGTAGGGATGGCTTCCACTGAAACTTTGAACATGTCTGTTGGAAATAAACTCGCCAACACCCAGATGATGCCGAAAACCAGCGCCAGCAAAAGCGGCTTGAAGATACGGGGCTTAAAGATAATCGCTGGTGAAAATGAACCTTCTCTTTCCTGTTTTGATTTGATGCCGTTTTCAGTGATATAGGCAGGACCTTCCATCAATGAATAGGCCCGGGATTCTGCAAATGCTTTGATTTTGTCAAAAACATTCTTTAAATAAGCGCTTTTCGGCGCTTCGCTGATTTGAATCTGGTCAACCAGCTCAAGCATAAAACGAATGCCTCTTTTATACTGTAAATAGCCATAACCCTCGATTTCATGCTCTTCCCTGGCGGTACCGAAAGAACCGAGGAATTCACCGAATAATAGCAGATAAAAGTTTTTCTCGTTTGCCGCCGCGTTTTGGACAATATGTTCGAGATTTTCTTTTAATGCCGAATTATTGCGCAGTTCCTCGACAGCTTCCTGTTTGGCCTTGATTTCCTCCAAGACACCCAGAGGTTGCGTTAAGGACCGGAACAGGACCGCTTGCCCGATCATCGTTGAAGCATGATTGACCGCATCAAACACTTCATTGACTTCAATTGTATTGAAGGCGCTTTCATCGATCACGCCTTCACCGGTTTTCAGCGGTTTGGTGGACTGAACCTCAGGCCAGACATTATCGCGCCAACTTTCTAATAGGGTTTCTTTCATCGTTTTAGCTCTTTATTTTTATCAAGGACACCAAAAACTATAATCGCGGCCACAACAATGCCGGATAGCATGACATTTTCTTTTGAAGCACCAATCAGATAAGCGGCTCCCCCGCCTATCCCCATGCCGATGCCTGTATAAGCGAGGCTGCGCATCAGACGGCATATTGCACAGTTTCGATCGTATCCTCTCATATTTATAATTCTCAAAGTCTTTGCTCGAATAGCTTAACTATAGCATTAACATGAGATGTTGAATCATTAAGCGCCGGTATATAGCGATAGACTTCGCCGCCGGCGGCCATAAACAAGTGCTTGTTTTCCATGGCGATCTCTTCCAGCGTTTCCAGGCAATCCACGGCAAATCCCGGACAAACCATATCAACTTTTTTGATGCCTTGTTTCGGAAGACTTTGCAATGTCTCCGCGCAATAAGGTTTTAGCCATTGTGCTTTGCCAAAGCGGGACTGAAAAACGACTTGCCACTGGTCTTTGTTGAGACCCAGTCTTTCGGCAATCAAGGCAGCGGTTTTATGGCACTGATGAAAATAAGGATCTCCCCATTTCGTCAACTGCTCAGGCAAACCATGAAAGGACATTAATAATAAATCGTTTTTTCCTTGTTCACGCCAGGTTCGCTCAATCGATTCGGCAACCGCCGTAATATAATGCTTATCCTGATAATAATCGCTGATAAATTGAAAACTGGGCAAATATCGCCACCGATTCAATTCCCGAATCAAATCATCGTAAACGGATGCCGTCGTTGTCGAAGAGTATTGGGGATACAAAGGCAGAACAATTAAATTGTCAACACCTTGTTTTTTTAGGGAATTTAATTGCTTTGCGATGGAAGGCTCGCCATAGCGCATGGCATAGTCCGTTACAATGCCCTCGGCGTTTAACCGCCCGGCGACCTGTTCAGTCAATTGGCGGGTCAGATAAACCAGTGGCGAGCCCTTTTTATCCCATATTTTACGATAAGCCGCCGCCGATCTACGTGGCCGAAAAGGCAAGATAAAAAAACGGAGTATTATCCACCATAACGGGCGCGGTAGATTAACCACGCGAGGATCGCCGAGAAACTCCTTAAGAAAGCGCCGGACGGCTGATGTAGTCGGGGCGGCCGGCGAACCTAAATTCACCAATAGCACGCCCGTTTTCCTGGTGGCGACGCTTTGATGCGGCATGCGAAGAACCTATCGGTTAATCAGATTTAAAAACTCAGACCGCGTACTGATTTCCTTACGGAACACCCCCGTCATTACCGAAGTTGTCATGATTGAATTCTGTTTTTCGATGCCCCGCATCATCATGCATAGATGTTTGGCCTCAATAACCACGGCAACACCTCTGGCGCCGGTCGCAAGTTCGATCGCATCGGCGATTTGCTTGGTCAGTTTTTCCTGAATTTGCAGACGTCGCGCATACATATCGACGACACGGGCTATCTTTGACAAACCAAGCACTTTGCCTTTTGGTAAATAACCGACATGACATTTGCCGATAAACGGCAGTAAATGGTGCTCACACAAAGAATACAATTCAATATCCTTAACGATAACCATGTCTTCGGTGTCCGCTGTAAAAATAGCGCCGTTTAGCACTTCCTCCAGCGTTTTATCGTAGCCATTGTTCAGAAATTTAAAAGCCTTGGCTGCGCGTTTAGGGGTATCGATCAGGCCTTCGCGGTTTAGATCTTCACCGACTGCTTCGATAATTTTGGAAAAATGCTCTTCCATAGTTTCAGTCTCAATTACAAAAAATAGCAGGCTAGTATACATCATTGATTAGTGATTTTAATGCATCCACAATGACATTTTCGTCCGCGCCGGGTTTACCAACATTTTCACTGATATGCCGGCGCCAGCCTCGGGCGCCCGGTGCGCCATGAAACAGCCCCAGAATGTGCCGTGATATGCTATTTAACCGGACACCATTTTTAAGCTGCCGCTGGATATAGGGAATCAGCAAGTTTAAAACTTCTTGCCGCGATCTGGGCCTGCACACCTCATCAAAAAATCGCCTGTCGACCTCGGCTAAAAGGTACGGGTTATGATAGGCTTCCCGCCCTACCATGACGCCGTCAACATGTTTAAGTACCTCTTCTGCCTGATCCAGCGTGGTGATACCGCCATTTAATATAATCTCCAACCCCGACAGATCATTTTTTAATTGATAGACATGATCGTAGCGTAACGGCGGCACTTCCCTGTTTTGTTTGGGTGACAATCCGCTTAACCAGGCTTTTCTGGCATGAACAATAAAGGTATTGCAGCCGGCATTGGCCACGGTCATTACAAAATCAAGTAATTCTTCATATGAATCGCGCTCATCAATACCTATTCTCGATTTAACCGTTACAGGAATCGAAACCGCCTGAAGCATGGTTGCCACACACTCGCCCACCAGTTCCGGTTCGGCCATCAAACAGGCGCCGAAGCGCCCATTCTGAACCCGGTCGCTGGGACAACCGACGTTTAGATTGACCTCATCGTAACCCCAGTCTTCAATCATCTTTGCGCAGACAGCAAGATCTTTTGGGTCGCTGCCGCCTAATTGAAACGCCACGGGATGTTCGGCGTTATTGAATTGTAAAAACCGGCTGGGGTCCCCATGCAATAACGCCCCGGTCGTGACCATTTCGGTATACAACAAGGCATGCCGGGAAATCAGGCGGTGAAAATACCGACAATGCCTGTCAGTCCAATCCAACATCGGAGCCACGCAAAACCTATGTGGCTTATAATTTTTTAAATGCATTTATTGATTTTAATCGATTTTGCAAGATTACTTCGTTTTAAAAAAATCTTGGATATTCTTGTCTATTTCCAGAATATTTATGGCTATTTCAGAATCAAAATTGCCCAAAAAATGGGATCTATTAGTTATTATCATACAAATTTCTTGGTCGAAATTCATAAGCTATTGAAGTCCTCCTGTTTTAGACTGAAATATTTAATGACTCACATCGCGTGACACGCAAGGTAGCCATTTTTCGAATGGGATTGTATTTGTGCGCCATCAAATTTCTCCTGCCTGGATTCCTGCCTTGGCCAGTCGCGTCATCCACGCGCCACGTTTGCCATGTGCGCTGAGTAATTTGATTAGGCTAGTTTGAAATTCGGCTTTGCGCCCGGCTTGGTCCATGGCCTCGGCCAAATCCTTCACTGCTTGCAAGGCCTGATCATAAGCATGGCCTGAGCCGCGTTGCAACGTTTGGTCGATAGCCGCCCAAGCCATATCCGAAGTAGCCGCAAGGCGTTCCAGCTGTTGTTTGCGCTCGGCACGACGCTTGGCTTCCTCGGCCTCGCGCCTCTGCCGTTCGAGATCAAGGCGCCGGACCCTGGCTATTGCTCGAGCGGCATCGATTTCGGCAACGGTGCGACGCGGAAGCGGAGAAGATTTTGGTTTGGATGAATGTTCCCGCTGCCAGGCCAGATAACGCTGCCGCAGTGCCCGCTCCGCTTCTTGACTGCGTCCTTCCAACAACAAACGTGTCGTTGCCTGCATGCTTTCCAGGGTTTGCAACGCAATCCATGCATCAAGATCCGGATCAATAGTCTCATGATCGGGTAACGCAGGACTGGCGCTGGCGGCGGCGAGCCAGTCGGAATCGATTTGCAGAAATTCCGTCAAGTCGGATTGTGCAGGGGTTAAGGTTCCCAAGCCTGTCGGCATGGGCGGCTCGATATCGTCATCACCCAATTCTCCATTACACACTCGCGCCAGCCAGCCTAAGTAGAGCGGCCGAGTATCGCCCCGCAATAACTCGTCCCGCAACAGCAATAAACTATCCATCCACCCCGGGCCGTCTTCATGACTCCAAAAACGTTCTAACTCACGCGAATCGTCATTAAAACCCCAATAGACTATCCAATGATCGGTCGTCGGCGTTACACCAAAAGCATCGATAAAGCCGGATTGCGCACCGCTTCGCGATGGCAGAGTGAATGGGTCCAGCGTAGCCTTATCCAATGCCGAAATGGGTAAACGCAATAACAAACTGCACGTTCCCCAATTGGCCGAATAAACGTGTGCGTCGAAATAACGTTGTATCCAATCGAGAGGATCGCCTTTGAGATCGCCCCAATGGTATTCGTTGATGAAGTTGGTCGCCGTAATGGTCGCGCGGGAGGAACGGCTACGCAGTTCCGCTTGTTGTTGTGGCGTGAGCGGCCGATCGACCGCTCTGAATTCGTGATATTGATATTCACTCATGGGTTTATCTCGATACAAACAGACGTCTGAACGTTTCGGTAAAAACTGGTCTCGCTGAGCGGTGGAACCACCGACAAACAATTTTTGATCAAAAAGTCCTCAGCTTTGTCCGCTTGGTGGATGACTCAGCAGATATGACTGGTGGGTCATTAAAAACAAATATGTCTATGATATAATATTTCTTTAATAAAATATAATATCAAAAACGCGAGCTTGCCAGTTTGACATCGGCGTCCGCCCAGACTTGCTCAAATTGTTGCTGAACCTCATCGGCCTCTTTAGTCCTGTCCTGTTCTCGCAGGCTTCGAGCAAGTCCAAACAGCGACCAGCCGTTTTGCGGGTGATCAACCAGGTCCTGCCGGTAGGCCAGTTCAGCTTCCCCTGCCCTGCCCGCCGCCAGCAGTACCGCACCGAGTACTTGCCGTGGCGGCAGATACCAGTCCTTGGGTTCGGTGTAATTAAGTGCGTCCTCAATCTCTACCGCCTTCTGGAGATGAGCAACCGCCTCATCATAATTCTTATTCTGAGCCGCTAATTCGCCATGTAATATTTCCGCCCCAATTTGTAAAATCCGCGCCACGGAATTCAAGTCAAAAACCGTGAGTTCAACCGCCGCCGGATCCGCGATGAGTTTTTCAAGACTGTTGAGTTCGCGCACGGCCTCATCTATTCTTCCCTGCCTGAGCATTGCCAGTCCGCGAGCATAATGCCAGACGCCACTGGCGTAAACCAGATCCGCTTCCGGCGCCGGTTCATTCAAAATAGCCTCCCATTCGCCAAACAAGGCCTTGGTGTAGAGCGGAATCATATAAAAATGCTGTAATGTGCCGCTGAATCCGGGTTCTCGCATCATGTCGGCATCGACTTGAGATGCCGTATCGGCGGCGGCATTTGAGGATAATGCCTTTTGGCCGGTTTTGATCGCGGCGGCCCACAGGAAATGATGGTTGTGCGGTACATAAGCAAGCGTATAAATACTTTCGGCATGCGCATGACTCAGGTAACCACGGTCAATTTTGACCGCCTGTTGGTTAGCTCTTATCGCATCGCGATAACGCCCCACCCGAATATAGATATGCGCCGGCATATGCACCAAATGTCCCGAACCGGGCACCAAAGATGGCAAACGCTCGGCGCTGGCAACCGCCTTTTGAACATAAGGCGAAGCCTCCAAGACATGGATGTACAGATGATTTGCCAGGGGATTGTTGGCATCGATCTCAAGTGCCCGTTCCAGCGTCGAGACGATTTCCGCCGTCCATGGTCTGGCATCGCCCTGCTTGGTCCAAAAATCCCATGGATGCATATCCATCAGCGACTCGGCGAACAAGGAGGCGATGACCGCGTCATCGGGAAACTGATTTGCTACATCGCGCATCGCCGCAGCATAGTATCGATCGAGCGCCGTACGGTCCTGATAGATTTCCCGTGCATAACGTTTGAATAATGCCCGGATCAGGGCCTGCTCTTTTTCCGGTTTCGATTGAGACAGTTCCAGCGCTTTTTGAGCTGATTGATATGCCTGGGGCACTACAGCCGGGTCCATGGGTGCATTGATATTCGGACCCAGCACCAGCGCCTCGCCCCAATAGCACATCGCGCAGTCCAGATCGAGACTGTACGCCTGGCGGAAGGAACGCGCCGCTTCAGCGTGATTGAAACCGAAACTCAAAATCAGCCCCTGGTCAAAATAGCGCTGCGCCAGCGGACTTAAGGTCGAGACAGGATAATGATGAGTGCCCAGATCGTCGAACAAACGCACAGTCGCCTTGCCGGCTGCCACGTTGACCGAAAAGCACATCAGCAGGGGAATGATAATTCGTTGCGGACGTGACAAGAGTCGAGCTTTCATAGTTGATGCCCCATAAGTTTAAGGTTTGGATTCAATATCCCGCTGTTCGATGACCACCTGCCAGGGCCGCTCGATAGTCGGTATGACGTGACCTTCATCATCCAGTGCGGCCTGGCTCAGGGAAACCGCATCGAGCACGTTGCCGCCAATAAGGTCCAGTTTATCCGAGCGCCTGTTCACCACGAGATCACAGTGATAAGGACCTCGTCTCAGCCGTGCGAATGCACTCACCTGCTGAATGAAACGCGCCTCGCGAGGCGCGCAAAGCAAATCTCCCGGCCTGGGCGAATACTGACGCGCGTCGCGCGCGATGAAGCGGGCATTATTATCGGCTGACAAGGCGTGTTCGATATAGTCCCAATGCAGTAGCGTGGAAGGCAGATCTTTTTCCGGCACGCCGGCGCTGCGCGCCAGCCAGATTATAAAAGCACCCGACCAGGGACGCAGTTCGCCCTCATAACCTACTATCGGCAATGACGAAACCGTGTACCAGTACAACATCACACGTGATAAAAACGGCGGCCGGGTTTCATGGCTGAACGTCGTTTCTGACGGAAAGACCAGCACCGGTGGTTGACTGGTATAATCCGCAACCGGCTGGCCAAATATCGTCCATTCCTGATGCGCCAGATAAATCATGCGCTCACGTATGGAAGGGATGGTGAAACCAGGCTTGATGCTTGCGTTTGGCGTAATTCGCGGCGGTTGCCCGGCGGTAACCAGCGTGCAACCGACCTGCATTAAAATCAGCCATAAACTTAAACCATGCCGATATCCTCTCACACGTTCACCACTACACGCCAGTGCCTGCCTGGTTCTATTCCCATCAACTCAATATCGAGGTCAAGAAATTGCCGTATGACGTCAACATTGGTCAGACTATGCTCGGATAACGGGCCAGTCACAAACGAACCGCCGGCTCCCTGGCTCAACGGCAGCAGAAGCTGGTCGGCAAGATAGCGACCGACCGGCGCGCCTATGGCCTGATAGCGGTGCAGCTCATCCACGACTCTATCGGCCACCTGTTCGGCACTGATGCCGCGGGTTCCAATACTTTCAAAGATTTCTGTAACGTTTTGATAATTCATTTGCAGGGAAATGATATTGCCTGGGCCTGGAGATTCAACTGTTTCCAGGGTAATGCTTTCATCGGGCCAGTTCAGCCTTTTCAATAATTGTCGCTTTTCCCGAACCAACACATGACTGGGTATGCGGGACGCTATGCATTTTGCCCGTTTACCGAGCAGCTGCGTCTGGCTGTCCAGTTCTATCTTGCGGTAATTTGCCGCCGGCATGATGGTTATTGTCCACCTTCCCCCACCTGCCGGATAGAAACCATAGCGCTCGACCCCGACATCGAATTCAGCTCCCATTTGCCTTAAAACCGGTAAAAAACAATACCGGATAAAATCAAAACTGGGGGCCATCGGATTATGCGTGCCGCCTTCAAGAATCAACCGCGATGGTTTGCCGGTTAACAGCAAGGCCGGCAGCACCGTCTGAAATACCAGCGTACTGCTGCCGGCGCTTTCAATGACAAAGTGATAGTCGCCGGCTTTTATTGCGCCCGGGATAAACTCAATGATTCGGGAACCAATGACCGCACCCTTAACCCGCGCATCGCAGACCTCAGCCATGGCGTTGATGCAAGCTAAATGCTGCCGCATCAGTCCCGGTTTTTTTCTGCCTTGTCTGATATTCTTGATAAGCATCGGTTTCCCGAGACTCGCGGACAAGGACAGCGACGTTCTCAACACCTGTCCGCCACCCTCGCCTTGTGCGCCATCTATCTCGATCATATTCATACCCTCGCAGCGGTATTTTTATGACTACATACCGAGCATTATAAGCCTCTGGCCTTGGAAGGAATAGGCGACAAACTCGTGTATATATGTCTATGATATAATATGTTTTATATGAATATTTTTCATGACGCTGCTTCTCCCGGAATGGCTCAGGTCTTATAATTGGATAGGCGCCTATTTGTCTATGATATAAATACAATAATATATAAATCGAACAGTAGCCGCCTGCTTACGCGCATGGCCCGTGGTTCGCGGGCCAACCCCATGAGAACAGGTAATGCAAAGATTTATCGGCGTCTGCCGAAGACCGGCCTTATTGAATTACGGCACTGTTTTTTCAATGCCGCTTGATTTGCGCCTTGGCGGCCTCGACGATATTTTCCGCTGTGAACCCGAAGTGTTGAGCGACGACTTTAGCCGGCGCGGACAACCCGAAGGCATGCAGTCCGAACAAGGCGCCATCGCAGCCGGCATAGCGCTCCCAGCCGAAGCTGGAGGCCGCCTCTACGACGACGCGCGCTTTGATCCGAGGCGGCAGCACGCTGTCCCGGTATTCCTGGCTCTGAGCCTCGAATAGTTCCCAGGACGGCATGCTGATTACCCGCGCCTTGATGCCTTCCGACATCAACTGTTCATATGCCGTGATGCAAAGCGCAACCTCGCTGCCGGTCGCCAGCAACAGTACATCGGGCTGATGGTCCGCGGCATCGGCAAGCACATAGGCGCCGCGCGATACGCCGCTTGCCGGCGCGTATTTCGAACGGTTCAGCGTCGGTACCGCCTGCCGGGTCAGAACCAGGCTGACCGGGCGATCCTTGAGTCGCATGATGACGCGCCACGCCTCGACCACCTCATTCGCATCCGCCGGCCGCAGCAAAACCATGCCCGGCATGGCGCGGAAAGACGCAAGATGTTCGACGGGCTGATGAGTCGGCCCGTCTTCGCCCAGACTGATCGAATCATGCGTCCAGATATAAATGACAGACAGTTCCATCATCGCGCAAAGCCGCACCGCCGCTCGGCAGTAATCGCTGAAAATGAAGAAACTCGCGGCATAGGGCCGCAGTTTCGACAGGCTCAGGCCGCTGGCAATCGCACACATGGCATGCTCGCGCAGACCGAAATGTAAATTGCGTCCGGCATAATCGCCCCCCTGCCCCGGCGCCTGAAATTCGCCGGCCGGTTCGGCGCTCAAATGCGTCTTGGTCGACGGCGCCAGATCCGCCGCGCCGCCCAGCAGCCAGGGCATTTTTCCCGCTATGGCGTTCAGTACCTTGCCCGATGACACACGCGTCGCCATGCCCTTCGCATCGGCCGGAAAATCAGGCAACGCGCTATCCCAGTCCTCGGGCAACTCGCCGTTCTGCATCCGGTCGATCTGCCCGGCAAGATCCGGAAACTGCCGGCGATAAGCCGTAAACCGCTCATCCCAGGCCGAACGGGCCGCCGCGCCGCGCTGGCCAAACCGGGACTGGAAATGCGCGGTAACCTCATCCGGCACATAAAACCTCGCATCGGGGTCCCAGCCGTAGGCCTGCTTCGCCAGCCGAGCTTCCTCATCGCCCAGCGGCTCGCCATGGGCTTCTTTAGTATCGCGCTTATTCGGGGCGCCATAGCCGATATGACTCTGCACGATGATCAACGTGGGGCAATCATCGGTGTTGAGAAAGACCTCGTAACTGCGCGCCAGCATCTCCAGGTCATTGGCATCGCTGACGTGAACGACATTCCAGCCGTAGCCGAAAAAGCGCGCCGCCACATCCTCCGTGAAGGTCAACCGGGTCGAGCCTTCGATAGTGATATCGTTGGCATCGTAAATCCAGCACAAATTGGACAGCTTCAGGTGTCCGGCAAGGGATGCCGCCTCGGCGCAAACCCCTTCCATGATGTCGCCGTCGCTGCATAATGTATATACGTTATAGTTGAACAGTTCGTAACCGGGGCGATTGTAAGTGGCCGCCAGCCAGCGTTGCGCAATTGCCATGCCGACGCTGGTGGCAGCGCCCTGACCGAGCGGCCCCGTGGTTGTTTCAACGCCGGATGTCCAGCCGTATTCCGGGTGGCCCGTGCAACGGCTGTTGATTTGCCGGAAGGTCTTGAGGTCGTCAAGCGTCACGGCCAGCCGGCCGGTTTCCTTGTAACTGGGGCTTGCCGCCTGGACCCGGCACAGATACAGCAAACTGTAAAGCAGCGCCGAAGCATGGCCGGCCGAAAGCACGAAGCGATCGCGGTTCGGCCAGTTGGGATCTTGCGGGTCGAAACGCAGAAAGCATTGCCAGAGGCAGTAGGCTGTCGGGGCCGCGCCCATCGGCGTGCCGGGATGGCCGGACTGCGCCTGCTGCACGGCATCGATGGACAGCGTGCGCAGGGTATTGATGCAAAGCAGGTCGAGCTGGGCTGAATCGGTCATGCTGTCACTCCCGTAAAGAAAAGCCGGATCATGAGACGGGCCCTGCCCCGGCGGCATCGAGCAAGCCGGAAAAATCGACATGGAGCAGGTCGCCGATCTGTTCCACGGTCAGATCGGCCGGAGGGTAAGCGGCGGTGTTGCCGGGATCGAGCGCATAATGGCCCTGGCGCGGAAAGACCGTCGTCAGCCGGTAGTCCCAGATTTTTTTCATTGCCGCCAGAATGCGCAGCTTGTCGTCCACCATCACATAGTGCCGGGCCGGATAGCGCTGTTCGACCGCATCCCAAAGCCCTGAGCGCAGGACCTTGCGCGGCTGAAACACCACATCGCCATCCGACAGGATAACAGGTAATCCCCACTGACGCAGATGCTCGATCACTTCAAGCGCTCCGGGGTACAGGCGATCCGCGAACGGATAATCAGCCAGAAAAGAGGACATCAGCAGCAATTGTGGCTCGTCCATGGCGCCCAGCCGATAACGCTGCAGCGCGCCCAGGTAGTCGGTATAGCCCAGCTCGGCGCGCAGTTTTTCAAAGATGGTCCAGTAGCGCTGACTGTTCACAAAGCCGAATTCACGCTCCAGATGCCGCCTGAGGTCGTCTGTCACGCGGTCGTTATCGAGCAGTGTATTGTCCACGTCCAGCAAAAAGACAATACCGTCCGGCTCGCTCATAACCCCGACCTCTGGCGCCTGGAATCAAGCCTGCCGCCAGCGGCGGCGGTGACAAGCGCCCAGGCATCGGATATGTCCGCGCGATTACGGCTACTGCCCATGTCAATGCCCTCCTTTCCTGTTCTGCATCATTGCCTTCTGACGGTCATGTCCATATCGTTTGAATTTCCCATAAGATGAACCGTTTGATCGATTGCCTCAGTTCGGTATCAAACATACGGTCACATTTTCCAAAAGCTTGAGTCTGTTCTCGAAGCTACGCTTGCCTGAATAGCCAGTCTATAACTCGACCAGTTTTTTGAAGCCACTGTAAATCATACGCTTGCAATCGCCGAGGATGAAGGCGGTAGAATTGCGCCTGGAACTGCAATCGAGAGCACGAAGCATTAACCCATTGATTAACATAATTTTATTATTCGTACCCTTGGTAATCGCCTTGGTGAAGTTGTCCCGTCTGATTGTCTTGCCAGACTTCAATTTCATCACTTGATCAATCGCTCATGACGGACAAAAAATCGTCGCTTAAGATACCTACTGTTGGTGCCCAGCCTCTACACTGACTGAATAATCAGGCCAAACCATACGCCATTAGCAGCCATGACCTCACCATGACAACGTTGTTGCCTTGAGCGCAAAAAATAAGGAAGATATGCGAAAAATTTATAGTGATAGCGCAACAAGGAGAGAAAATGCCAAGTGTTTTAATTGAAGTACGGCGGCAATACACGCAAAAACAAGAAGTTGCTCTTATGGAGGCCGTCCACATGGCCTTGCGCGAAGCTTTCCAGATCGTCCCGGGCGATAAGAACGTTCGCCTCATCGTGTATAAACCGCACCGCTTCGCGTACCCACCCGCACGTGAGCAACCGGATTTTTATACACATATCAGCATTGACGCATTTGCCGGCCGCTCTCTCGATGCAAAGCGAAATCTGTACAAATCCATCGTTAACAACCTTGAGCCTTTCGGCATACCCAAGGACCACGTAAAGATTCTCCTCAGAGAAATCCCGAAAGAAAATTGGGGCATTCGAGGCGGACAGGCCGGTGGATTCAAACTTACCCTTAGACGAACGGAGAAATGAATTGGTTACAGTACATGTCTGGCCCGGCGAGGGCGTAATCGGTAGCGGTGGAAATGTTGGCCACGGTGCAATGACCTGCGGCAACACTTATATCAGCTGGTGGCCGCGGAGCGGGTCGGTTGCTACTTCCCAGGCCGCGTATCAGATACTTATCGGAGAAGATACGGTCCCCGGCAGCGCGGAAGTGTTTAGAGTAGACTGCGCCAGTGAAGGCAATCGTCTGCCACGAGAATACAACTTTACAGGCGTATTCGATGAAGACGAGATTCTTCATGCATGGGCCGCCTGGCAGGCAATTGGAACTTATAACTTAACCTATAGAAGTTGCTGTGCATGCGTGGTCGCGTTACTGATAACCGGCGGACTTTCATATATACTTCCCGGGATCCACCGTTATTTCAGTGCGACTCTCGATAGCAGACCAATCATCACACCGAACGACCTGGATACCCTGGCTCGCGCCGCAAGCACGAGCTTCCGTCCCGAGCGATCTCCTTCAATGGTTATGACGAGATCAGGCAGATAGCTTGATGGCATGTCCGGCTATTCGCCACTACTTGAACTATCGCTCGATAAGACAGGGAACTTCAATGCGCCGGGGCTCAACCAGGTGATTGTCAAGATTAACCTGAACATTTCACCACGAATGCTTGCTAATGTTTTCGCATGAATTCATGAAGTGACGGTAAGAAAAGGACAATACCTTGATTTTCTTCGTGATCTCTGTGGTTTTATGAAACATCCGGGTTAATAACAATAATAAGGAAATGTAAACATGCTGTGCAGAAAATGCTCAGAGCCAATCGACTTTTCACCGTCCAGGACAGAGAGCCTGAAAAGGTTTCGGCAATTTATCGTCTTCTCGTCAGTTTTAATGCTGACCGGCCTGATGCTATATGTACTTGAAGTGCCGATATGGCCTTGGTGGCTGGGAGGAATGAGCGCCTTCGTGCTTTCGCAGGCGCTCCTCAAGTGGCATGATAGTCGATGGGTTATCTGTCGCCGATGCAAGGAGGGATACAGCTATTATGGCCGCGATTAAAGCGGTGCCAAACAACAACTCTTTAAAACACGATAAGAAAGGCTGGCTTACAGGAACAGCCCATATTGAAAATAATCATCCCGTTACCTGAATTTCGTGGGAGATTAAATAATCGCCAGACTTTACTGCGGTGATACTTGCTTTACCCGTAGTGATACAAGGAAAAATAATAACCGAAAAACAGTCAATTGCCCGCGAGGCTTCGCGTGGCTCTTGATGGATTTCACATGATTGGGGGTCAAACATGCACTTTCGCAACTTAAAAAAAATCAGTCTATTAGCCGCTATCTTGTCCGGTTTTGGCCAGGCCGAAGCTTCGGCAACGGCGGCGGCCAATGCCAGCGGTAACGAAACCATTTATTTAAATCAAAACTGGAATGACGCAGAACGGCAACGCTTTTATTTCACGCCGCAGGGATCCTATCTTCTGCCCTATGCGTGGTTCCTGGCGCTGGAACAGCCGAACAACGACGAGCCGTTCATCAGCACCCAAAATATCGAGCGCTTTGGTTATCTTGCCGACGATGAGGCCTATACGCCCGGCAATCCGGACGGCTTACCGATCGGCTTCGCCAGGGAACCGGTAGACAATGGCGAGGACTGGGTCGGCATGACCTGCGCCGCCTGCCATACCGGAGAGATCCGCTATCAGGGCCGGACTATCCGCATCGATGGCGCGCCGACACTGGGCGATTTCACCGCGTTCGAGCATAGCCTGATCCAGGCGCTGCAAGCGACATTGGGGCAGCCGGACAAATTCGACCGCTTCGCCCAGGCGATATTGACCGACCCCAACGAGGCGAACAAGACCGCGCTACGGGCGCGAATGTCCGATCACCTGACCTGGCTGGCGCAGTATGACGCACGCAGCACGCCCACTCATCCGTACGGCTATGGCCGCGTCGATGCCTTCGGCATCATCATGAACGAGGTCTTTGGCCGCGATCTGCAGCAACCGGACAATGTCCGCGTACCCGACGCGCCAGTCAGTTATCCGTTCCTGTGGACCTCGCCGCAACTGGACTGGGTACAATGGAACGGGTCGGCCAATAATCCGTTCGGCCGTAATGTCGGCGAGGTGCTGGGAGTATTCGGACACGTCAATCTGACCGGCCCGCTGGACCAGCTGGGTTGGAGCACGGCCAGGCCGAGAGAGCTGTTTGAACTGGAGAAGCTGGTGAACAGCCTGACCCCGCCCAAATGGCCGGTCATGGCGCTGGGCCCGATCGACAGCGAAAAAGCCGCTCGCGGCCGGGCCTTGTATTCGGCTTCGCGCGGCGACGAGCCCAGCTGCGAAGCCTGTCATGCGCTGCCGGACGCGAACGGGCATTACCCGATGACGCCGACGGCCGAAAACCGTTTCGGCGTCAGCTTCATCGAAACGCGGATGACCGGTCTCGGCGAGATTGGCACCGACCCGGCCATGGCCATCAACTTCGCGACCCGTAAAGTGAATACCGGCGGTTTGGCGCCGTTTCTGCCGGCACCTTTCACCGGGGCAACGGAAGTTCCGGCGCCTGCGTTGCTGTCAATACTGGTCGGCATGGCCGTATCCGACGGCATCGCCACCGCCCAGCCCCCGTTCAGTGCCGCGGAAACCGCCGAGCTGATCGGTTACCGGCTTAAGGCACAGGGGTTGCCGCCGTATACGCCAAGGAATCTACTCGCCTATCGCGCCCGCCAGCTGGACGGCATCTGGGCAACCGCCCCGTATCTGCATAACGGTTCCGTGCCAAATCTGTATCAGTTGCTGTTGCCGCCAAGCGAACGTCAGCAAACGTTCTATGTGGGAAGCCACCAGTTTGATCCGGAAACAGTCGGCTATCGTTCGAAATCGGGCCAAACCGCCTTCCTGTTCGACACCCGCCTGCCAGGCAACCTGAACACCGGGCATTATTACGGCACTGATCTTACCGACAACGAGCGTTGGGATCTGATCGAGTTTATGAAGACCTTGTAGCATCCAGGCAAGCGGCTCGCAGACCAGCCGATGCCTGCGGGCCGCTGACCCAGATCGATGATATTGACTATGAAACGTATTGCGAGATGTATCCTGACAGCGCTGTGTCTGCCGGCAAGTGTTCTTGCCGATATTGCACCGGACCAGCTTGTAGCCGCGGCAATCGAGAGAACCACGCACAAAGTGGTTTATGACGGCAGTTATTATCGCATTCCCTACCCTGGCGGCGATATTCCCGAGGGGCTTGGCGTCTGCACCGATGTCGTCATCCGGAGTTACCGGGCGCTGGGAATTGACCTGCAAGCGCTGGTGCATGAAGACATGGCCGCGAATTTCAGCGCCTACCCTTCAAAAAAGCTATGGGGCTTGAAGCGGCCGGATGCAAACATCGATCATCGCCGGGTTCCCAACCTGCAGGTGTTTTTCGCGCGGCACGGGCAGGTATTGCTTGTATCGGACCGGGCGGAGACTTATCAGCCCGGGGATATTGTTTCCTGGATGCTGCCGGGCAACCTGCCGCATATCGGGATCGTCGCCGACGAAACAGCCTCGGCCACACAACGGCCGCTGGTCGTACACAACATCGGACAAGGCCCCCGCTTAGAAGACATGCTGTTTGCCTATCCGATTACCGGGCATTACCGGTACTTGCCTGAAGCACCTGACCATTCGCCGCAAGCGAGCCGTCGCTGACCTGCCTGAGCTCAAACGTTAAACCTCAAATTGACAATCTGACCGGCCGTGCAGGCTAGTACTCAGTCAGCCTTGTTCTGACGAGTAAAATTTGCGGAGTATCCATAGCATGCGAATAGTGCGAATACCCTGAAGGGCACAAGTACCCATAGGGCATAAATGAATTCGCACCTACAGTTTATCCGCCATAATTAAATTGACTGAGTACTAGAGCAATCAGCCGTTACTGAAAGCAACGACTGTTGTGAAAACTGAGTTTTGTTATTGACAAGCCTGCCTGAAAAATATAGTAGGATACCAGACTGTGAAAGTATTCAGCATTTTTCTCTTCAATGTCTATATGCTGTTATATACAAATATCAAATGCACAATATATTGTGGTTAAAATTTCAAAAAACGAATACTTTCACAGTCTCGTACGCGATGCGTACCCTACCGGATTTATGAATACCTCTGGCGCCCTATCGGTCAGTGAATGGCTTGTTTTCATGGAAACGCATGCCTGAAGGTAATGTTTCCGACTAATAAACAAACGCTCTGGCCAGTGTGTTTAACAACGGACGGCACAATCCGTTTTTAACTTTCAATTCATAATAGAAGAATCAATTCAGCTGATTTATACTGAAAATCACCAAACGATCGCAATTCGGGTTAACCGCCATGTCCAGCCCTGCATCGCCGCCCCATGCGCCCACCTCGCCGCATATCGAGAAACTGCTTGATGCGGCCAATTCCGCATCGCAGACAGTGGCGACACTCCATGTCGCGTTTATCGCGTTCGCCGCCTATCTCGGCGTCATCGTCTGGGGTACCACGCATGAAGACCTGCTTCGCATCAGCCCGGTCAATCTGCCGATTCTGAATGTAGAACTGCCGCTGACCACCTTTTACTCCTTCGCGCCGTGGATGGTAGTCCTGTTGCATTTCAACCTGCTCATGCAGCTGGAGCTGCTTTCCAACAAACTCTGGAACCTGGACAATGACTTGACCGATACGCCTGCCGGGCAGCAAATACGCGATCGCCTGTTCATCTTCCCGTTCACGCACCTCATCGTAGGGCGCTCCGATGTCTGGCTGGTCCGCTGGCTGCTGTCCCTGGTCGTTGGCATCACTATCATTGCCTTGCCTTTATTTATATTACTGGCGGCCCAGATCCGCTTTCTGCCCTTTCACGACGAAGCCATCACCTGGTCTCAGCGCCTCGCGGTCTGGACCGATGCCGCCATGCTGCTTGGCCTGTGGCCGTTGATCGCCTCGCCCCAGGACAGGGCTAGCGAATGGTGGCAAAACCTCACCTTCAAGCTGCTGGGTTATTGGCCTTCATTGCTTCGCTATTCAGCAACCTTCGGCTGGAATAAACTGGTGCGATCGATTCAGCGCCACTGGCCGAACCGTCGCTGGCGTGAACTACCACCTCACCCCGTGCGGCAACCCGAAATCGAACCCAAAGGCATGGTTATCCTGCTGGTTTCGGTACCGTTAGTTGTTTTGCTCAGCATTATCGCGCTGGTTCCCGGCAGCATTACCGTACGGACATACTACCTCCCGGCGGAAGACAGCCTTCAAGATAATGCGCCTGAGGAGGCTCCCGGCTATTTCGAAGACTGGCTGATCCGAAGGGTGCCCGAGTCATGGCTGAGCGTTGCCGCCCACAAATATGATGTCGTTTCCTGTACTTCCTTAGAGCAGGCTGAAAAGACCGATGCTTTTATTCTTCAGGTCATGCTTGGCCCCTGCGCGTGGTTTGACTGGGGTATTTTTCCACGTAACCTGAATCTCAGGGAAGCCCGTCTGGTGCCGAAAGAGGTTTCCCTGTCGCTGTTAACGCGTGCGATAGATCCGGATAAAGAAATTCGTGACGCGGCTTTCCAGGAATTCGACGGCCTTAATTTACAAAATCGCGACCTGCGCTTCGCCAATTTGTATGGGGCCGTGTTACCCAAGGCGGATATTCGGCATGTCCAGCTGCAGGGTGCGGTCCTGCTAAAAGCGAAACTCCAGGGCGTGGTCGGCTGGGACAAGACGCAACTGCAGGGCGCAATCCTGGGCGGGACGCAACTGCAAGGCGCGGTTCTGACCGAGGCGGATCTGCAGGGCGCGGATCTGCGCGGGGCTGATCTTCAAGGGGCGGACCTGAGCTGGGCAAGGCTGCAAAGCGCCGATCTGCGCGGCGCTAATCTGCAGGGCGTGGATTTGCGCGGAGCGCAACTGCAGGGCGCGGATTTACGCGGTGCACGATTGCAGGGCACCATCCTGCGCAAGGCGAATTTGCAAGGCGCGGATCTGGTCCACGCGGATTTGCAGGCGGCGGACTTGACCATGGCGGAACTGCAGGGCGCGGCGCTGCGTAAGGTGAAACTGCAAGGAAGCGACTGGTCGGAAGCCCGTCTCGACGGGGTGTTCATCGTCGACGCGTCATGGACGGGCTGGGATGAGCGGCAACAGCGTAAGTTGGAAACGGCTCTCAGGCAAATACTGGACACGGAAAAATTCAGGGCCTTCGAGGCCCGCATGACGCATGCCGACACTGGCATGCTGCCGGGCAAGGCGGCCAGCCGAACAGGCTGCTACAGCGACAGCCGAGCCCTGTTGAAATGCGAATACGCTGATCCGTCGCGTCTTAATGCCTATCGTACCCATGTACTGCACCCGAAATTGATCGAGCTGGCTTGTGCCGATGCGTCAATTGCGCCGGGCATTACAAGACGCGCGCTGGAAAACGCCACGGCCAAGGAAGCCGATTATGGTCTGGCGGCCGCCCTGCTTAAGGTACTGGACGCGCCGGAAACCTGTGACGGCCTGGACACACTGCCGGAGCAATTACGGCAACAATTACGGCATGCGGCGGAACAACAGAAAAGCCAGGACAGGCCGAAATGAGACATTGGCACCTGAATTTGCGGATTACCTGAACTCCTGCGTACACGCTAACCTGAATATTTCACCACGAAGGACACGAAGTACACGAAGGCTTAGCAATTCAATTTCATAATGAGCTCATGAAGTTATCGGTGAGAGTTGGTAATGCCATGATTTTCTTCGTGTTCTTCGTGTTCTCTGTGGTTTCATGAAATATCCGGGCTAAGAAGAGTCCCTGGTTCCCACGGTCCTCCGTGGGAACCCATACCGAGCTTTGAGCGCGGCATGTCATGTGCAAGCCCGGTATGAGCGCGAAACGAGTACAGTTCAGCCCGTAAACGAACGCGCCCTTGACGATATAGCGATCGTCATGCGGTTTTTTCCGCTTCGACTTCAATCATTACCATAGCCACATGCGCCTGGCCATCCGCTGCCAGCGGCACTTTCTCCAGATATCCCGAACAAACTTCTTCGATAAACGCCGCCCTTTTTTCTTCGGGAATCCGCCCCGTATAGGGCAGCCATGTGGTTCGAATCCAGCCTTCCAGCCCTGATTTACCATCATGCGTCATATCCTTGGGAATGAGCTCAACACGATTGATGGAAAATCCGGATTCCTTCAATAGCCATCGATATTCCTCGACACCGGGAAACGTGTAAGGAAATTCGAATCCGGTAAAATATCGTGCCCATTCATGCGAAGCTTTAACCTCGTCAATAGCCGAAATGATTCCTTCGGCATCGCCTTTGCCTCCCATGCGCAGGAGAATTTTCCCTCCCGTCCGGAGGCTTTTATACAAGCCTTCAATAACAGGCTGATGGTTCTTGACCCAATGCAGCACGGCATTCGAGAACACCACATCAAAGCATTCCGCAAACGATAAATCACTGGCATCCATCACTTGAAACGAAAGATTCGGATGTCTGGAATGAGGATAGGTCTCCTTTGCCAGCGCTATCATTTGCCTTGAGTTATCAATGCCGACCACCGAGCCCCCGGCCACTAGCCGGGCGATTTCCGCCGTTACTTTTCCATCGCCGCAACCTAAATCAAGAACAGCCTCCCCACCTCTTAAATCCAGATTCGCAATCAGTTCTCTCGCCCATTTTTGTTGAGCTTGTGAGTTTCTTTCGTAATCCTTGGCATTCCAACGGTATTTATTCATATTTTCCTTTTTACATGACAAATAAAGATGTGGCTCCAGGCATCCGGTTTAAAGACGGGCTTAACCGGGCACCTGCACCGGAAATGATGGCTGGGCCAGGGCGCACTGCAGTTCATCAAAATCGACCGGTTTGGTCAGATAACCGTTGAATCCGGCTTTCCTCGCCTGTTCTCGATCCACCTGCCGGCCGTAGCCGCTCAGGGCGATCAGATGCGTCTTTTCCAGACCCGGATGTTGCCTTAGCGCCCGAGCAACCGTGTAACCGTCCATGCCCGGCAGGCCGATGTCGAGCAGCACGACCTCCGGCCGTTCAGCCAGCGCGGTTTCCAGCGCCGCGTGGCCGTCATAGGCCAAGCTTACGGCATGCCCCACGGTGTTCAACAGCAGGGACAGACTCTGGGCGGCATCGCGGTTATCGTCGACTACCAGAATACGGAACGAGCCCTCGGTCGGCTTAACGCCGGTCTGATAATAAACCGGCACGTCCGGCGCTTGCGGCAGGCAAGGCAGCCGGACGACGAATTCACTGCCCTTGCCGCGCCCCTCGCTGATGGCCCAGACCTCGCCGCCGTGCATCGTTACCAGGCTTTTAACCAGCGCCAGACCGATGCCCAGGCCGCCTTCCGAGCGGTCGATGGTCCGGTCCACTTGATAGAACAGCTGAAACAGGCCGGGCAGCGCCGAAGGATCAATGCCTCGGCCATTGTCGCGGACCCGGATGAAGATTTCGTTGTCGCCTCGTTCCACGGTCAGCGTTATGCAGCCTTCTTCGTCGGTATACTTGGCGGCATTGTTGATCAGGTTCGAGACGACTTGCGACAGCCTCACCAGGTCGCCTTCGACGATGACCGGCTCAGGCGGCAGGTGCACGGAAAATTCATGACGGTGCGCCTCCATCAGCGGCTGGCTGGTTTCGACCGCCCGCTGCACGATGGTCGAAATCTCCAGGAGTTCCCTCTTGAGTTCGATCTTGCCGCGACTGATGCGCGAAACGTCCAGCAGGTCGTCGACCAGACGCACCAGGTGTTCGACCTGACGACCGATGACATCGTGGCACCAGGCCAGGCGCTTCTTGTCCAGACTGAAGTGCTTCATGATGTGCACCGCGTTGCTGATCGGTGCCAGGGGATTTCTCAGTTCGTGGGCCAGCATGGCCAGGAATTCATCCTTGCGGCGGTCGGCCTCGCGCATGGCCGCCTCGGCCTGTTTGCGCTCGGAAATATCCCGGCTCACGGTGGCGATACCCACCGGCTCGCCGGTACTGTCCTTGATGAAGAACACGTTATAAATCATCCAGATGGCGGCGCCGGTTTTAAAATGGCGGAACCTGATTTCCACATCCGCGTGGCCGTCGCGCAACACCCTCGGGAAAAATTCATTAATGATGAAATGCCGGTCTTCGGGGAAAAAAA
>SWBX01006748.1_pt1 | contig 48293 bp, 58 predicted proteins | sample 4693051 | NCBI WGS metagenome assembly SWBX01 (sample SAMN10267272, study PRJNA491770) | bioreactor metagenome | isolation source: DHS bioreactor inoculated with marine | place: Japan: Omine Ridge, Nankai Trough | reverse complement strand
CCCCCCCGCCCAAAGCGTGAGCCTGGTAGCCGATGCCGATTCCGTAGCTACTCGTCGTCTGGTTCGTCAGGGCCTGGTAGCCGATCGCCACGTTGTATGCGCCCGAGGTCAGGCGCCCGTTCGCCTCATATCCGATGCCAATGTTGTCGGCCCCGGTGATGCCCGCTGCCCCTCCGGAGTAGTGCAGGGCCCAGACACCGACGGCGATGTTCCGGTCGCCCGTCGTGACCCGATTTCCCGCGTAGTAGCCCAGCGCCGTGCTGCCAGTGTTGCCGGTGGCGACGTTGTACAGCGCTCCCGCCCCGATTGCGGTTTGGTTGTTGGCGACGGTATTCGTAGCGGTCGAGCCGAAGAGCGCATTGTCGCCGACGGCCGTGTTGCCGGTAGAAGAGCTTCCAACGCCCGTGATGTTGTAGCCAGCCTGCGTGCCAATGGCGACGTTGTCGCTTTGGGTCGTGACGTAGGTCAGCGCATTGAGGCCGATCGCGATGTTGTCGCTGCCAGTGCTGATCGCGTCGCCTGCTTGGTAGCCCGCGCAGACGTTGAAATCTCCGGTCGTGATCAAGAATCCCGCACGGTACCCGATGCCCGTATTGCCTGTGCCGTCAGTGGTGCCACTGACACCAAGGCCAGACGCCCTACCCACGAACGTGTTGTTTGCCCCCGCTCCGAAGTACCTGCCCGCTTCCGTTCCGACGGCAACGTTGCCGGAGCCATCGTCTCCGACCGCCAAGGCGTAGTAGCCGACGGCAACGTTGTTGCCCTGCGTCCCGGCCAAGGACTGCCCCGCCTGCACGCCAACGAACACGCAGTTGCCCGGAGCGTCTGCGACGGCGCACGCGGCATAGCCTAGGATCACGTTGTTCGAGCCAGACTGGATATTCTCGCCAGCGGTCGTGCCCACGCACGTATTCCACTGGCCGGTCGTGACGTCGAACAGGGAGCGGTACCCGATCCCGATATTGTAGTCCCCCGTCGGGGGGGTCCCCGTGCCGAGTCCGCGCCCTGCCTGGTAACCGATGAAGATGGTGCCATCGACCGTCGTGCCGAAGTGCGCCGCCTGGTAGCCCATCGACACGTTGTTATTGCCGGTCGACAGGTAGTAGGACGCCTGCCTTCCGATCGCGACGTTGCTCGCCCCGGAAACGGGCGTTGCGGCTTGTCCGTTCATCGCGGTGAAGCCGATCGCAACGTTCGAGCTTCCTGTGACGTACCGGCCGGACTCCCTGCCCATGAAGGTGCAGCCAGTGCCTGTCGTAAGAGTCTCGCCAGCGCTGAAGCCAAAGGCGTCGTTGTACAAGCCAGCGCCTTGCAGGGCCCCAAGAGCATTATACCCGACTGCCGTGATTGCCCCGGCGACGGTGTTCGTATTCCCAGCGTAGTCGCCGATCAGAGTGTTGCCGACCGCTGTCGTCAGGTTCGTGCCTGCCTCGCGCCCGATGGCCACGTTGGCATTGCCGCTAGACAGGTCATAGCCCGCACCGAATCCGATGCACGTGTTGTATGAGCCGGAAGTGACCGTGGCGACGTTGCCGATAGCCGCGTTGCCAATGGCAATATTTCTCAGGCCAGTGCTGCTATACAGGGCATTTTGACCGATGGCGATGTTATCCGCCGCATCCGCGTTGTTGCCCGCATCGGTGCCGATGTAGACGCTGTTGGTGGCTCCACTGACGTTTTGGCCAGAGCGAAGGCCGATGCAGACGACGTTGTCGCTGCCGGTGGCGGACTCGCCTGCCTCATACCCGATTGCGACGATGTCGATGCTCGACGACGAGTTGGCTGCCTGGTACCCGATCATCACGCCGCCGCTCGACGAGTAACTCCCCCCGGCATCGGTCCCGATCGCGACGTTGCTGCTCCCGGCGGAGTTGTATAGGGCAGCCCACCCGATCGCGACGTTGTAAGCGACGCCCGAACCGATGAGCCTCAAGGCCTGGTTGCCCATGGCGACGTTGCCAATGCCGGGGGTGACGCCGTTCTGGCCCTCCAGGGCGCCGTTGCCGACCGCCGTGTTGTTGGTCGAGGTGTACAAGTATCGGGCGCAACTCAGGCCCACCCCGGTGTTGTTGCCGCCTGTCGTGTTGTCCGTGCCACAGAAGGCGCCTACAAACGTCCCGCCTGTGCCAGTCGAAAGGTTGGCTCCCGCGTTGAACCCAACGAGAACTCGGAAGGAGTTCGCCAGGGTGGTACCGGTGCCCACGCCCAGGGCCGTGTCGTAGTTCGAAGCCCCGTTCGTGTAGCCGGTGAGCGACGTTCCTCCGGCCGCGAAGGTGTTCCATGTGGTCCCGTCGTTCGACCACTCGACGGCCGAGCCGCTCCATCTGAAGCCGGGCTGCGTCGTACTGGCGCTGTTCAGAAATTGCAGGTACTTGGATCCGGCCGACGCGCTCCCCACGTACAAGGTGTTGTAGTCGAGCAGGGCTGTGTCTGCCGCGATGGCTGCGCCCGAGTCACCGATCACCAAGACGTTGTTGAACGCCGATGTACAAGATTCACCGATCAAAATGGCGTTGGTCTGGCTCGCGCCGACATCGTTGCTGTAGCCAACCAGGACGTTGTTGCTGCCCCCAACGATTGAATCCCCGGCAGACCTGCCGATGCAGACGTTGAAGTGGCCGGTAGTGATGTGTTGTCCCGCCTCAAACCCAAGACCAACGTTGCCATTTCCGCCTATCAAGTCATGAAGAACCCATCCACCGACGCCGACGTTGTACTGTCCTGCTCCCCCAGAGGAATTGCCTCGCGCATAGTGCCCGACAAATGTGTTGTCGTCTCCAGTGGCTGTATACCCAGCGTGGTCCCCGATCGCCGTCCCACGCGCCGCTGCGCCAGAATACCCAGCCGCCCTGAAGCCGACTGCCGTATGACTGCCAGATGTCTTGTTCGATCCTGCGAAGGAGCCTACGTATACGCTGTTCGTGCTTTCGCCAGTCGCAACGGAATAAACTTTGTACCCAATCGCCACCATATCCTGGAACCGAGTATCTGCCTCCATGGCTCCAGAGCCAATGACAACGCTCTGTTGCCCCTTATCCGTCCAGGTGCTGATGAGGGCGGCTCCGACGTTCTTCCCGATGTAGACGGAATCCTCGACCCAGTACCGGGTGTTCGGGTTCATCGTCACAGAGTCAAGCGCACCGTAGCCCATCACCACGGAAGAGGTCACCTCGGCGAGTGAACCAGCTTCCCGATACAGGGCGGTATGTCCCATGCGGCCAGAAACGGCCTTCCATGCGAGGTCGCCGCCCTCCGCTGTCGGCTGAATGAAGGCGTACCCATCGTCATCATTCACGTTGGAAACATACTGGTAGTACGTCTGCGTCTCTTCGACATAGCAGATGTCCCCAGCCGTCGCCGCACCCCCGGCCCTGGCGGCGGCTATCGTGGCGTACTTGACTAGCGCTCCCCCGCCCATCGGGTTCCACGAGGCCCCGTCGTTGCTGTACTGCCAGGCGCTGGTGCCCGAGTCGTAACGAAGGCCTGGCGGAGGAGAATCCGTGTTGTCGACGTAAATCGTGTGGTTCTCGTCGACGTTCGAACCGAAGTACAGCGAGGAATTCTTGATGAAGGTCGTGTTCGCGCCCTTGCCGGTGAGCCCCTGGCCGATGACGATCTCGCCCGAGATGGCCGCGCCCGATGCGGACGTGGAATCTCCGATGTAGATGGCGTTCGATCCGGTCGCGAGCACTGCGCCGCCGTTGGTCCCCACGATCGTGTTGGAAGAGCCGGAAGTCACGGCCGCTCCAGCGGAGTAGCCGACGGCGACGTTGTCGTTGCCGCCCGTGGCGATGCCGCCGAGGGCTGAATACCCCACGCCCACGCAATGCTCTGCCGTCGAGCCCAGGACGCCTTGAAGCGCGATCTCGCCGACGCCCACGTTGCCTTCACCAAGCGTCTCGGAGCCTGCCGAGTACCCAACGTAGACGAGCTTGCCACCGGTTTGCTTGCGGCCGGCGTTGTAGCCGACCATGACGGACGTGTCGCCAGGGGCTAGCTCGCCGGCCTGGAACCCGACCGACACATTTCCGTCGACGGTGTTGCCGCCGCCTTGTGCCTTGTAGCCGATGATGACGTTTCCGGCCCCACCCACGAGGCTTCCAGCCACGTTGTGGCCGATCGTAACGCTTTGGGTGAGCGTCGCAGACGACTGCAAGGCGTCCGCGCCCACGACAACGTTTTCGCCCGCGTCGAGCGAACCTGCCGCATTGGCGCCGATGATGATGTTGCGGTTAGCGGAAGCAAGCGAAGCTCCGGCCTGATAGCCGATGACGACGCAGTCGTCGGCGCCGGCCGCCATCGAGGCTCCCGCGCCGTAGCCCATCACGGTTCGACGCAGAGCCGTCAAGGTTCCCGAGGGAACCGTGCCCACGCCCAGAGCGGTCCCGAATGGGGAAGCGTTGTGGGCGTAGCCCTCCAGGAAGGCCACCCAGTTGGTGCCGTCGTTGGAGTACTCCCACTGGTCGTTCGTCTCCTCCCAGCGGATGCCCACGGCCGGGCTGGTGTCGCGATAGACGTACATGGACGTCGTCTCGCCAGTCCCAGAATGGTCACCGTTGAGGACGAGGGTGTCCCCCGACACTCGTACGTTTGCTGCTGTTCCGGGGGTGAGAGTCAGGTTGGAGGAGCCGGCCGCCTTGACCCCCGTGCCAACCACGACAGCATCAGCGGTGAGAACCTCGGCGAAGTCGCCGCCGCCATTGATAACCAGTGCGCGCTGATCTGCCATTTACGTCCTCGATCATTCCTAGCGGCCTTCGAAGTGCGAATCCCGGCAGAGGGCCTGAAGCCCCCCACCGGGTCAGTGTCAAGTGACCTACGCCATCAGCACCGAATCGCCGATAGCAATGGCGATGGTACCGCTCGTGGCGGCAACGACGGACATGAGAATGCCCACCTTGGTCCGCCAGTCACCGGAGCCAGATGCCGGAGGAGTGAGCGACACCTGGCCGGCGGAGCCGTAAGCGTAAACCTGCTTGCCGACGTCGGTGACAGCGGGGTTGGCGTCCCACCCAGCAGCCGGGATGGTGATCTCTCCGCCCTGAAGGACGTCGAACGCCGTGGTGATTGCCACGCCTTCGGCCGAGAAGCCGATGGGAAGCGGCCCGTCGGTGCCAGCACCAGGGGTGCTGGTGATGTCGCAGTGGTATGCGCGCGGGGCGTTGGCTCCGTCGTATCCCATCGCGATGACGCGGTACTGGGTGATCGCTTCGCCGGAGGTCGGGTTCAGAGCCCCGAGTCCGGTGTGCGTGTGAAGGGCCGACGCATCGCTGGCCGGTCCGGCGGTGAGGGTGTCGAGGTTCGGCGCGGTAACGTTGTCGCTGACCGCTGTTCCCTGGATGCGGAAGTTGTTGGTCGCTGCGCCGCCTGGCAGGTTGATGGTCGCCGTGCCGTTGAACCCGAGCACCGGGATCGCAGCGCTCACGTCCATCGCCATGCCGTTGGCGCCGCCCACGGTCACGTTGGCGGTCTGGCTGTTGCCGATGAAGATGTCGCCGTCCTGGACGCCACCGCTGCCGCCCTGGAGGACGACGTCGCCGCCCGTGGCCGCAGTGGAATCGCCGCCCGTGATGTTGACGGAGGCACCGTTCGCCGTGCCGGTGTTGGCACCACCGTCGATGTTGACGGCGCCAGCGATGGCGGTTCCGACCGAAGCTCCGCCCGTGAGGGTCAGCGCTGGGCCGGCGATGTTTCCGGTGCTGGCACCGCAAACGGCGCTGATGGCGCCGCCTGCTCCACCAGTGGCTCCCGCAGCGCCAGCGTTGCCGCCGCTGATGGAGACGTCCGAGCCGTCGCCGGCCACTCCGGCAGGTCCTGCCGCGCCGCCCGAGTCGCCACCGATCACAAGGTTTCCGGCGTCGCCGCCATTACCGGTACCGAGGGACGAACCACCAAGACCGCCTCGAAGGGACATGCCGCCGCCGTTGAAACCTCCGGTCGCGGTAGATCCGCCCTGTGCAGCGGCGATGTTCATCGACATGCCGACGGATCCTGCTCCAGGCGTGTCGATGATGATCGCGTACGTCCCTCCCGCTCCTGAGTCGCGGAATCTGACGTCGCTCTTGATCCGGTTTCCGGCCGTGCCCTCGAAGTCGATGTCGCTGACGTTGACGCCGTCTCCGAACACGACGTCACCGATGGCGGTGCCACCGATGCCGCCGGTTAGAATCAGGGCACCGCCCGCGTCAGCGGTCGAATCGCCGCCCTTGACGGTCAGATCGCCACCCGAGGTGCCGGCGCCGATGTTCGTGTTGGCTCCGCCGCTGACAATCATGTCCTCGGCCGCACCTGCTGCCGTGTGGGTCTGGAGGCTGACCGTACGCGTCCCCGCTTGGCCCTCGGGCAACTCGATGTCGTCGGACGCCGTCCACTGGGTGCCAGCGTTGTCCCACTCCATCACCTGGCCGGTTGCAGTGCCCGTCGGCACGGACGGTCCGGTGGAGATGTCGAGCCAGGTCACGCCGCCATTGTCATAGTGAATCTGCCAACGATCCGTGGTGTCGTTGTATCGGACGCCGGCCCGGTCGAGGGCCGTGTCGGAGTTGGCGTAGAATGCCACGTCCGTCGCGCCCGTGTCGCCGAGAATGGTGGGGCCACCGTTGTCGCCGATCCATACGGTCGCCGGGCTTCCGTCGCCGCCAAACCCACCATTGATGGTGACGTCGCCGCCCACTCCACCAACGGCTCCGGCGCTTCCGCCTCGGATTTGGATTCCTCCGCCGTCACCCGTCCCGGTCGTCGAACCACCATAGACCCACAACGGGCCGGCATCGACGGTTCCGGTCACGCTCGCGTGGCCTTCGATAACCAGGCGATCGGTAGGAGTGTCCGTCGCTTCCTGCGTAATCGTGGCGTTGCCTCCGTTGGACGGCATCGTCAGATCGGTTTGCGCGAGCCACTGGCCCCCGGTGTTGTCCCATTGCAGGATCTCGTTTTCGATGGTGCCGTCTGGCACCAGGCCACCCGAACCGGACGCAATGCGTTCCCACGCGGCCGATGTGGGATTGTAGACCTCCATCCAGTCGTTGGTTTCGACGTAGCGGAAGCCTGGCCCGAGCGCCTGAGTCGTCGTGCTGCCGTCGGTGTAGAACAGGAGGTAGGAGTAGTCCTCCAGAGTCGCGCTGCCGACGATGACTGAGCCACCAGTGCTCGCGGTGGAGTTCCATCCGGGGCTGAGAAGGACGCCGCCTGGCGAGCCAAGGCTGGTGGAATCGCCTGCCTCGATGGCGACGAGGCCGCCGTTGTTTGCTCCGGTGCCGCTGGCATCGGCGCCCTGAATGTAGACGCGGCCACCTGCGGCTCCGAGGCCCGTGGCATCAGCGCCTGCTGGGCCGCCTCGCACGTAGGTATCGCCGCCTGCGCCAGCGGCAACCCCCGCAGCGCCGGTACCACCCGTACCGCCTCGCAGGTAGGAGTCGCCGCCGACACCGGCAACGGACGTTCCGGTGCCGATCGCGCCACCTTGGCCGGCGTAGGTCCAAGAGTCGCCGCCGCCGCCGCCGTTGATGTTCAGGGCGCCCGCGCCGCCCGCGCCGCCGATGGCGAACATGTCGCCACCATCGTTAGCTCCGGCGAGCCCGGTACCACTGCGAATCGTCAGGTCTTGCCCGGCTCCAGTGAGCGAGGTTTCCATGTAAATGGAACGAGGCGCCGCGTCGTCAAACACGACGTCGGTCATGACGCGCGTGGTAGCGGCGAGCGAAAGAGCCGCAGTGATCAAGATGACGTCCGCCGCGTCAGCGCCGAGTTCCATCTGACGAGCCGGGCTGTCGATCCCGATCATGGTGCCCGTCGTGTAATCGCCACCGATGCCGATCGTGTCGGTTTCGTGCGTGAGCCCGTAGACGCCGTCTGTGCCATTCACGCCGATTCCGATCGAACCGAGCGTCAGGCTGCCACCCTGGAGGAACACAACCTGATAGCCGCTGTCAGCGCTGGCGCCTGCTTCGAGGATGACCGGACCGCCCGAGCGCGGGCCGTCACCGCCGCCGGCAGCGCCGCCAGTGATGAGCACTCCGCCGCCATACCCGTCTGTGGTGGCCGCGCCGCCAGTGATGAGCACGTTGCCGCCGCAGGCAGCAAGCCCCGTATCATCGCCCACGCCGGCCGTGATGTTGACGTCGCCACCGACCTGATTGGCCCCCGCGTGGTCGCCGGCAGTCAAGTTCAGGTCGCCGCCGCCTCCGGCGCTCGCGGAGTCACCCGCCGCCACGGACAAATCCCAACCGTCGCCAGCAGCCGTGTTGGTCTGCACCCCAACGGTACGGTCGCCGTCTCCGGCCAGAGTCAGGTCTTTCTGTACCGTCCACTGGGTCGTAAGTTGGTTCCACTGGAGAATCTCGTGCGTGGTCGTACCGTCCGGAACGCTTCCGGGTCCACCCGAGTACAGCAAGGCCGACCAATCGTAAGGGTTCGTGTTGTCCGCTCGGATCTCCCAGTCTCCGGTCGTCTCGTGGTAGCGAAGCCCGGCTCTGACGCCCGGGGTCGTCGAATTCGCGTACAAGGCGCTGGTGGTCGTGCCTCCGAGCCCAAAGACGATCTCTCCTCGCTGGGTGCCGATGAACGTGGCGCCGTCAGTGCCGATACCTTGGCCGGCGTCGATCAAGACGTTGCCGCCCGTGTTCGTGCCGGCGTAACCGCCGACGATCTCCACGTTGCCGCCGTTGCCCGTGCCCAGGTTGTTCGCACCAGCAGTGAGGTACAGACTGCCTCCCGCACCGGCTCCGCCGGCCGCACCGGCTGTGGCGTACAGGGCGCCGCCGTCGTCGTTCGCGCTATCCATCCCGAGCAACGTGAGCGAATTGCCCTTGCCAAACCCTGACTCCATTCGGATTTCACGGTTCGCAAGATTATCGAATTCAACGTCACTGATGATCTTCGACAGGCCGTTGGCTGTGAAGTCGATGGAGACTGTGTTGCCGCCGCTGGCGCCGAACTGGACCGTTTCGCCGCTCGACCCCTGTGTTCCAAAGTAGATCACGCCGGGCCCATCAGTCACCCCGGAATCGAGGTAGATATTACCCCTGGCGCCTGTGCCGCCAATATTTTCACCGGCTTTGATGTAGACGTGGCCACAAGCTCCGCTCGCACCAGGCGTACCGCCCGTGATTCGCACGGAGCCGCCGCTGGCGGTCGCTCCGGAAGCTGCGCCAGCGTCAAGGTTCAGGTCACCGCCGATTCCGGTGCCGTTTCCATCGGCTGCCGACACGGACAGAGCGTCGCCCGCAATGTTGGCGGTCGTCTGGTTCTGAACCGTTACGCCACGGCCTGCGGCTGTTAGGGTGTCGGGCAAGATCAGCGTGAAAGTCTCGCTCCAGGTGCCGCTGCCGGTGCCTTGCAGGAGCGAGTATTGGTCGGTGCTGGGCGGAAGGGTGCCGCCGCCGCCGACGAGGTCGACCCATGTCGTCGTGTTGTCGACGCGGTACTGGAGCTTGGTGTCGGTGGAGTTCCAGCGAAAGCCAGCCTGGTTAGGGTTGCCCGTGTTCAGGAGCATCGCAGGGCCGCTCTTGCCGTCGTTGGGGTCGACGCGCGACGGGTTGCCGATCAGCACCTCGCCGTAGTAGCCACCACCGATGCCTGCCGCCGGAACGAGTGAAATGTCGCCACCGTTCGATGGGCCTGCGCCGCCTGCTGCGCCAGAGCCGAGCACGAGGCTGGTACCAGCCGCAGTGGACGCCTCGATGTCGATGGTGCGGTTGCCGCCGCCGCCTCCAATGGCGTCGAACTGGATGTCGCTTGCGATGCCAGCTACGAACGTGACCGTGTCCGCCGAATTGTCGCCGAAGGTCGTGTTGCCTTCGAAGGTCGCGTTGGCCTCGAAAGTGGCGTCTCCGAGGACGTTCTCGGTGCCCTCGACTTCGAGGTTACCGTGAATCTTGACGACGCCGTCCAACAGACCGGGCCCGGTGGCCGATCCGAAGAAGTGCACCACGTTGCCGGTGTCAGTGTTGCCCTGTTCACCGATGACGAGGGTCTTGTCAGTGCCGCTGCCAGTTTCATCGCCATAAATGGCCATGCTTCCGGCGGTGCCGACGATACCGGTCGCGCCTACGGACAGATAATCAGCGGCAATGCCGGCCGATCCGATTTCCTGGTATGACTGGGGCCCTGCTACGATCGCCCTTCGATTTGCCATGTTGGTGCTCCTAAACGTTCCGTTTCAGCTAGTTATCAGACGATTTCTTCGTAGCGGGTGTCAGCGCGAAGCTGATACACGGACCGCTCGTCGGTAAGGTCGTATCCAAGGTCCTCCCCGATGGGGAAGTAAGTGGCGGGGGCCACCGGCTCCAAGGTTCGGATGGTGCCGTCCTTCTGCCGGAGCTTGATCTTGAGAAGCTTCCCAGCCGTTTTGACGAAAGTGAACTTTGACGGCTCTCCCAGGTACTTGAATCGCGGCATCTTGGGCCCCTATGCTTGGATCAGGTAGTCCGCGTCTACGCGGATCACGAGTGTTGTTGCGTCTTTAGCGATGCCGACCTTGCGCCGGATGTTGCCGGCAGGCGGGGGATTCGGCAGGATGCTGCCAGGGACCCCGACGGCCGCGTAGTATTCGGTGTGCGGGCTCAGGCCCACGAAGCCACCAAGCTCGCCAGCGTACTGCACCGTGGCGACGCCAGCAGCGACGTTGGAGACGAACCCCGCGACCACGGCCGCGTTGGCTACCGCCGTCGTGGGTATGACGGTTGGGATGGGCACGCCCGTCTGCATGGACACAAGGTCGTTGACGGCCACGCCGCCGTCGGCATAGAAGCCCGTCACCCCTCCGGTGCCAGTGTTGTCGATACGCAGGGTTTCGTTGGCGCCGACGTTCTGGGGCACAAGGTTGATGCCGGGCCCGGCCGCGAGCTTCGCCAGCAGGAAGTCGGCGGTCGTGTCCGTGGCGGAGATCTTGACCAGTTCGTCAAGGCCGGCGCCTCCGGGACCGATGAGGAACCAAGTCCCCGCGTCCCAGTAGAACATCTCCTGTAGGTCCAGGTCCCACACGAAGCGGTGGTCCTCTGGATCTGGCAGGCCGAGGCGCTCGACCGTGGTCATCCGCTCCGGAATGTTCTGCGACAGGTACAGCAGGTACCCTCGGAGCCGGTTGAGTGCCATCTGTTCCCGCGCATTGCGGACACGGCTGTCACCTGTGTATACGCCTGGGGGAGGTTTAGGCATTCGTACTGTTCTCCATTCGCGCCATGATCCTACCGGAGGCGCCGCTGGGAATCAAACAGTCGACACCATGGGCGCAATGGTACGCCCGTCGCCTACTTGCGACCAATCGAAAAGCGCTTGCGCAGCACCTCAAGCTCCCTCGGGGTCAGATCGCACATGACCCGGCGAACCGCCTCGTCGAGCTTTGGAAGCTCCGCCTTGTCCGAAAGCCGGACCTTTCCGGCGGCGAGCAGGTCGTCCATGAACTTCCGAGTGTCTGGATGCAGGTCTTTACGCTTCATGGCGCCACTGTATCAGGCGGCATGGGCCGATCTGACGCGCCAGCCGATTATTCTTCAGAAATCGCCACGACCACCAGGCCGGCCGCCAAAGCCACGCCGACGGCTGCGACGGGCACGACCCAGCCGTTTTTCTTGGCGGGCTCAGTGGAAGGGGCCGACTGGTAGGCTCCACGGCCGTCTGGGCGGCTCGTGAGCGCCATGGCGGGATTGATGGCGGCTACCTGCTCGGCGACCGTCCAGAGGCACTGTGGCGCCGGGGAGCACGGCATCGGGAGGCCCACGGCCGCTGCCTGGTCCATGGCGCACTTCGGGAACGGCGTGCAGGGAGGGGGCATGCCCGGGATTGAGCCAATGCCGGGGCCAAGGGGCAGCAGGGGCCAAGGCTCAGGCCTCGGGCCGATCACCGGCCAACCGGAGGACGCTGCGCTCGCGGGCTTCGAGGCGACGCCCTTCTGGTTCCAAGAGGGAAGGAACGGGTCGAACGGCGTCTTTTCCCAGTCCTCCCAGTTCTCTCTCAGAGGCGGGGGGGGATCGTCGAACGCGTGATAGAAGGGGTCCTGGGCTACCTCGGAGGGGCACACGCCCCGGAAGTTCACCATCCAGTAGGCCCAGATGCTGTTTCCCTGGCGGATGTCGCCCAGCACCTCCTCGCGACCGCCCTCTGGGAGCCAGAAGTACCAGTTGCAGAAGCATGCGAGCCCGACCCAGTTCCATTTTTCCCCGACTGGTTTGCGGTGGAACACCCCGTCGGGGTCCTCGACCAAGGCGTTGACCAGAGTGCGAGCCTCTCGCTTGATGGCCTCCCGATCCGGCGGGTTGAACCCGAACATGCGGGCGGCTTCACGGGTGGCGATGAGCCTCGCAAACGTCTGGTGCTCGCCTTGCCACACCGAGATGTACTCGGGTACGTTGGCGACCTCGCGGCCGTTGGAGTAGACGCGGACGAACCAGCACGCGGCCAGTTGCCCGTGGCGCTCCGCCATGCAGTGGTCGAACATCCACTGGCACTTGGGGGGACCCATCGAATTCATGGCCCGAGGATACCACAAGCTCCGACGGGGATAAGGAGGAGGCTACGCGTCGCGCAGGGTGTAAGGCCAGCGTTCCTTCATGTCGAGGCGGGAGAAAATCATCGTATCCTCAAAGACGTCCGAGGAAATCGATTCCCATCCGAGCGCTGCGGCCATCAGGTACACGAGGATCGCCCTGTCCATCGTTTCTCGGCTGTTGGAAAGCCGCACCACCTCATCGCGGGACAGGCCGGCGATGTCGCCTACCTCCCCCCAGTCCACGTCCTCAAAGAAGCCCATCACGTCCCTGCGCGGGACGTTGGCCCATATTGCCCGGTATTCTTCGTCGCCGTCTTCGTCGTTGCCCTTCTCGATGATCTCCATGGTGTCGGGCCACGTGCTGTGCCATCTACGTTGGGGATGGCTGCTGAATACGATGGCTCCGCCATCCGCAAGTAGCTCGGAGGCCTTGTCGATCGTTCCGAGAATGGTGGAGGTGTCCTCCAGGCTGTCGTATCGGCTCATGGCTGGTAGCTTACCAGGGATCGAGATGAGGAGGTAGGATGGAGGCCCCGGAGGGAGTCGAACCCACGACGAACGCGAGGCTAAAACTCGCCGCTCTGACCGCTGAGCTACGAGGCCGTGGTCTGAAGATGCCCACGACCCGGGGGCCAGTCAAGCCTCAACGGCCGGCCGGACCCTCCCTGGCTTCGTCGAGCTTGAGCGGAATCACCACCGAGGGCGACGACGCCGACGGGTGAGGTTCTGTGGACTTGGAGGGCGGCACGATCCGGACCACCGCACTGCCAGGGGTGTTCTCGTCGGCGACGATCTCGACCTTTGGCGCGTCTTTCGCGGCCGACTTGACCTCGTCCACGCTTCGCTTGGTCGCCTCCGACGACTTGTTGAGCTTGGCAATCTCGACCGTGGTGCGGGCCTGCTCCAGCCGGGTGCTCTCGGCCTGGTCCACGACCGACTCCAGGCGCCAGACCATGTAGCCCATGAACCCGAACGCCACCATCTGGCCGAGCATCAGGAGCATGAGCACCCGGGTGACGGCCGCCAAGGTGGTGGTCGAGCCCTTCATCTCCCCGAACACCAACACCAGAGCCTCGCAGATCTGGTCCACGCTGGTGGTCAGGGCCACCGTGGCGGCCTTGACCTCGGCGCCGGCCGCCGCCGGGTCGGTGGGCATCGGCGCCCGGGGTGGCGCAAGCTCGGCGCGCGACGGCGGAGCTTCGGATTCGATGGGGGGAGGATCAGAAACCTGCCTTGCCTTCTCAAAGGCCTGGTGCGCACTTCGCCTGGTCTTGCCGCTCTCCCTACGCAGGGTGTCGTTCAGCATCAGCGAGTACCCACCTGAACCGGACGTCTTGGTGCCCTTCTTACGCTTATCTTCGCTGGATCCCACTGAATTCTCCCGTTTGTTCGTCCAAACTGTCGACCCTGGCGTGGATGTTGAACTGGGCTTGCTCGATGTTCTTTCGAGCTTTGGTCAGAGCCTTCGACCCCCCTTCACTTGCGACCCGAGCTAGCTCGAAGTCGTGGTCGAGTTGCCGTTCCCTGGCCGTTTTGATGCCCAACAGCATCCTGCAAATGGCGCAGATCCTCGCGATCATCGTCCCCCCTTTGTCGCGAGATAGTACTTGTCGTGATCCACGTTCGGGATCGCCAACACCAGGGCGTCAATCTTGGCCGAAACCTGCTCCGCATCCCGGCAATGGCCGGCGGAGTCGCTCGCCATCGTGCGCACCTGTTCTGACAACTTGCCAAGCCCCGCCAGCACCTGAGCGGACTGCTCCGAGTTCGCCTGCACAAGGCGCATCAACGCCTCGTACCCCCTGGTCGTCTCGGCCGCAAGCTCGCGGCTCTGGATGGCCTGCTGGAGCATTTGCTCGCGCATGACGTCCTTGTCGGCGAGGTGAGCGTTCTTGGCCTTGACCACGAGCCACCCGAGCAGGCCGCACACGATGAGCGTCAGCACGAGCATGGATCCCAGAGCAGTCTGGGTCAGGGTACTGGCCGCGTCAGCGCCTGCTTTCACCACGTCTTCTGGCGGCGCGAACGCCGCTGCTGCCAGTAGCCAATCCATAGGACCTCAACCTCGACACCGGCACGCTCGCCGGTTCGCCCTAACGCTACGCTTGCCCCTGGTGCTGCCGGAAGGGGTGTATAGCGACGTTTCGCTGCCATCGACGCTCCACACCCGCCCGTTGTAAGACACGCGCGCCACGGGCCGTTTGCCTTGCCGCACGGTCCCACCGGCCCAGTTGCCCGATCCTAGCCCGTTCTGGTTGATGTACTGGCGGACCACGGCGCTCGCTTCCTGGAGCGAGCCGACAGTGGCGCGGCGCCTCGGAACCCCAATACGCGCTGGCTCGCCAAAGTCCGGGTTGCCCACGGCCGCAAGCTCGACGGTCAGGGTGCCGGCTGGTAGCGGCTCGAAGTAGCCAGGATCCTCGACGCTACGCCCGAGGTGCTTGTCGAGCCAGTCAGCCGCCGCTTGCAGGCGAGCCGAGCAGCCCGTGCCGTACTTGCGCTTGGTGAACCGTCCGCTCCAACCAAGTGCCTTCGCCAGGGGCGGGAAGTCCCAATCCGTCGTCACCGACAACTGGCGCCCGTCTTGAGCCTGTACGACGTAGCCGCCGTCGGGGCCAGCATGGACCGAGATCAACATGGACGTATGCTATCAGTCCCCCCCATACGCGACAAGGCTGGAAGAACTTCTACTTACGGACCCAGCCGGTATCCGTGAAGTTGCCAGACTCCTTGACCCAGAATGTGGCTCCCGCACCACCGAGCCGATCGACGTACATGTCGCCCGCCATGCCCATAGCGACGCCCTCCGGACTTCCGTTGCCTTCCAGCACGCGGATACCGGGCATCGCGTTGGGCTGGGACACCTGCGTGAAGCTAATGCTCGCCTCCACGCTCGCCATCTGGCCGATCACGGTCGTGTTGGGAAGTCCGTGCAGGGTGTTGTCCTCCACCACGCCAACGTCGGCCGCGATGACATGCAACGTCGTGCCCCTGCCCTGAGCCCGGAGCACGGGCTCGGTGCCTTCAACCAGGCGGCTGTCGTCGGCCACCCACCAAGTGCCAGTGAAAGGCCCACCGTCCGTGACGAAGAACGGTGCGGCGCCGGCCGTCGTGAGGCTGGAGCCCTTCGCCAGCCGGAACACGACCTCCCCGTCCCCCCCGTAGTCGGAGGTCCGGATGACCGGGGCGTCGCTCTTGGACACGATAGCCAGAGCCTCGAATTCGAACACGTTGACGAGCCGCGCCCCGTCGACAAGCTGGCACTCGCAGGGGGCGGACTCCAAGCCCTTGGACCGACCCACCAGACGGGTGTAGCTGCCCAGGTCCCACGTGCCCGCTGGGATCTCGCATTCGTCGACGGAATCGTCGAAGTAGACCTCTTTGGTGCCTTGCTGGGAAGCCGCCGCCTGCACAAGCTCCGCCCAGGTTCCGTAGACGTTGCCCGAGGTCTGGGCGCCCGGCCGGAACACGAAGGACGACCCGAACGAGGTGATCACATTGGAAGCCGCCTGCCCCATACGGTGCAGGGCCATCTGGGTGCGGGGGCGTTGTTTGCCGATGAATGCGCCGATCATGGAGGCAGGATACCACGAAGGCTGGTTGGGGTGCAGGGACTCGAACCCCGATCGCTGGTACCAGAAACCAGTGTCTTGCCAATTGGACGACACCCCAAATTAGATGCGGCCCCAGCTTGGTTGTCGGGGCCGCTGTGCGGCGCCCAGCTTGGTTGTCGGGGCCGCCATTCGGCCCCAGCTTGGTTGTCGGGGCCGCAGAACCCAGGCTAGCTCAGCAGGGTGGATTGGTCAACGAACGCGTCGGGGCTCGAAGCACTTCGTGATGTTGGCCTTGCGCGTGACCACCTCGACCTCGGTGGCAAACGGCTCGGAGATCACGCCAGTGGTTGGGTTGCGCGCAATGAAGCGGATTCGCTTGGGCGTGTTGGCGTTGTCGATCGAGGTGCGCATGAACGATTCGGTGATCGGCACCGCGTTCCACAGGGGGAAACGGTAGCTCAGGTTCTGGGGGCCGTTCCAGCTTCCCGCCGGCTCGCGCCGCAAGTCCTCCGGCGTGTTGCCGTAGCTGGTGATCGCCACGATCTGGTGCGGAGCGGTGGAATCGAACGACAAGGCCACCCAATCGATGCCCATGGGCTTGACGTAAAAGGCGTACTCGTCCCCGTTGACGAGCGGATAGACCATGACGCCACCCACCTGGCTGTGCAGCACGTCGTTTCCCGAAACGCACGAGCCAGGATCGTCAAGCTGCCGCGTCGGAGCCACGCCGTATCGATAGAACACCTTGGGCGTGCCGACGACGAAGTTGCCCGAACTCTGGACGTAGGTGTTGCTCGACGAGTTGTACACCGTCTTTTCGTTCGAGCCCGGGACAACGACGCGCGAGCCCACACGGGGCTGGTTGTACAGGTTTCGGTGCGAACTGTGGAACCAGATCAGCCCATCGCTCACGTTCGGGTTCACTGGGCCCACCAGCGCGTGAAACGCGTTGAGGAAGTCCCGGCCCGGCTCGGTCCAAGCGTCCGCCCAGTACGGGCCGCCGCCGCGCCACTTCGGGTCGCAGGTGTAGTTCTCCGGAAGCCCCAGGCTGGACCGACCGTACTTGCGGTTGTAGGCGGCTCGGCCTCGCGCCGTGCTGTACACGGAGTTCCAGACCTGAATCCGGCTGCACCGGATGGTCGGGTCGACGACCTCGTACACGATGACCTCGGCGTTCTCGTCGTACTGGGGCCCCGAGGTGTCGAGGGCTCCGAACACCCACGACTGAAGCTCCGACGAGTCCATGTGGGCCCGGAAGAGCGTCTGGGCGCTCTGCGAGGTCCGAAGCTCGCACATGGTTCGGGTGTAGTGGGTGTCCCACTGGTTGCGCACGCGACTGTTGTAGCACCGCGACAGCGCCGTGGTGGCGATCGGCCGGCCACTGGCCTCGATCCAGAACCGAGCCGTCTCGCGCAGGTACATCTGCTCTTCGCGCAGCCATACCGAAAGTGAAGCGTCCCAGCGCCAGACCTGATTCTTGTCGTCGACGTAGATCTGTCCGTCGAAAAGCGGGCCGTCGAGGTTGGTCGACGGAAGCGGATTGCCCTTCCAGTCGTACATCCTAGACCTCCACCCACGTGCCGCCGTTGAACCAGAACTGGCGAATGGCGTCGGTATCGAACACGATCGTGCCGAGTCGCGGCGTCATCGCCAGCCGCTCCACGGTGGTCAGGTGCTCAGGATAGTCGCATGTCACCCCAGTGCCCGATGGAGCGACCTCGAAGCCGTCACCGAAGTCGATGGCGGTTCGCTGTCCCAGGCTCGAACCGCCGTCCAGGATCTCCACCCCCCCGACCGCCGCGACCCAGCTTGTGCCGTCGTACCAGTACTGCCGGTCCTCGTCGGTGTCGTAGACGGTCGTGCCCCGACGCGGCGCCATCGCGAGCCGCTCCAGGGTTGTGACGTGCTCGGGGTAATTACAGGTCACCCCGCCGCCCACAGGGTCGATCTCGAAGCCGTCACCAAAGTCGATGGCGTTTCGCTGCCCGAGGCTGGACCCCCCCGACAGGATCTCGATGGTTCCGGCCGCCCCCGAGGCAATCATGACGGCGAGCTTGTTGAGGGCTAGCTGGACACCCTTGTAGGTGAGCGACTGGAGCTTGACTGTCTTGGGCATGCCTATTTGTACCACGGCTGGGCCCCGGCACGAACCCACAAAAGGGTGGGGCCCCGGACGTTTACGACCAGGGCCCCGTTCTCTTGCCCCCTACTAGTTCAGGGGCCTCAATTTTCTTGCCCCCTACTAATTCAGGGGCCTCGGTTCTCTTGCCCCCTACTAGTTCAGGGGCCTCGAAGAGCATCCTATCACACGGCGGAGCTTGTGTCCGTCAGGTATTGCTTGGGCACCCGTCCGTCGATGACGACGGTGTCCGGATCCATGCCCGAGTCCGAGTATTCGATGTCGTACTGCTGCCCGAGCCGGTGCATCAGGGCCGCCGAAAGTTCCTCTTCCAGGACCTCCGGCTCCTGACTCACGAACGGGGTGTAGCCGTCGCGCTTCATCGCCTCCGTGTCGATCATGACCACGCCGCCGTCCGTCCCGGAGCCGTACTGGTCGGCGACCCCATCGTTCAGCGACGTGAACACGGCCGCTCCCACCGAGCGGTTGCTGATGCCCCTGGTTTCCGACATGGGGTTGATTCCCTCGGCCAGCACGCCCTCCAGGTCGTCGGTGCCGTGGTACAGGGGCACCGGATACTCCCAGAACTCTTCGTTGAACCGCCCCTCTGAATCCCCGTAGAACTCGTGGAACCTGTCGGACATCCTCACGTCCGCCAGGAAGTCTCCAGCCGTGGACCAGTGGCCGAACACGGCAACCCCATCCTCCTCGCCCGTCTGCTCGAACACCCGATCCCCGGCTGTGACGAGCCTTGGAGGGCCGACGTGGTCCTCGTACTTGAAGCTCGGGTCCGCTTTGGCCTGCATTGCCAGCAGGGCAAAGAGCGTCGCCTCGTCGACGTCGTCCAGGTCGTGGTCCTCGTCGTAGTACTCCAGAGGATCCTCGAAGTCCTCCGGATACTCTCGGGACAACTCCTGGCGCCGGGCGTCGATGGCTGCCTGGTCCACCGGCTACTCCAGGGGCGATTCGGCCCAAGCCAGCGGGACGTTGTTCTTGCGCATGACCTTCATGATTTGCCGGTCGCCGAGTGCGCTTCGCAAACCAGTGACCGGATCGCGCAGGTAGAACGACAACCGCGAGGGGATGCCCGGATCGTCGAGCCCGGTCTTGCGAACGACCCCTTTGACGCCCAGCATCACGGCGATTTGGGACATGGGCATCCGGAACATGTTGGCGGCAGGGTTCTCGACCGACGCCCCAGGCACGCGGAGCTTGATCGGAGTCTGGGAGGTGACGTCGTACTCGTTGACCACGAAGATGTCCGAGGCAAGCCCCAAGTCCTGGTCGATCTTGAGCGTCACGTGGGTGATACCCATCGGGTAGAGCAACACGCTCTTGAGGGCGTTGTCTCCGGCGGACTGGATGGGAACAGCCACCACGATCCCGAGGCGGTCGCGAGCAAAGCCGGACCCCTTGGTGACGCTTGAGGTCATGCGGTCGATCTGGATCGTGGTACCGGAGGGCTCCTGCACGGACAGCCACCTCACATCGGTACCGGCGGGCTGATACGCTCCGGCGGGAGCCGTGACGTAGGTTTGGGTGTTCGTGTCCCAGCACATGCGGCCGTTGAGGCCAGGGCCGTCCAGGTAAACCTCAGAACCATCGCCGATCCGGTACTTCCCGGACTTCTTTGCCACCGGGAACCAGAGGGCGCGCCCGTCGTTGGGATCGGCTGGGTTGGGAGTCTGGCCCCAAATGTCCTGGATCAAGTCACGGCACAGGTTGGCGGCTCCGAAGTAGTTCTTGAACCGCGTACCATAGCCCGCGTTCTTGTACTCGCCGTTGGCCGTGTCTCCCAATTTCCGGCCGAAGGCCCCCATGTAGGCCTTTCGGCCTCGCATCGATCCGTACATACGGTGCATGGCCATCATTCGGGTGATTCGCATCTGGGGGCTCACCACCTCGTAGGCCGTGAGCAAGCAATTGGCGGTGAAGCGGCCGGCTGCTTGCGGCCCGTTCGCCTGCATCCACGTCGTAAGCTCGGCCGTGTCCATGTGCGCGACGCGCTGGGTAGTGACCAGGGCGTACGGGGGACTGGGGTCGCGCCATTCCAGCTTCACGAAAGACCGGTTGAAGATGTCATCCCACTGGTTGCTGTTCCGGCTATGAACATACCGAAATGGCCCCGTGGTAACCGAGTTGCCATTGGTGGCGCACTCCTGCGCCATGGACTCCACGCGGTGGAAGTCGTCGCGGTGGCGCCAAGCTCCGCCAGTGGCGTCCCACTGCCAGATCTGCTGCTGGTCGTCGACGTATAGCTGGCCGTCGAATAGAGGACCGGTCGGGTTGCTGGCTGGAAGGGTGGCGTTTCCCCATTCGTACATCGGTTCACCTGTGGGTCGGGACGTTGCGGTGCCACCGAATCGTCACATAGGGCCTTGGCCGCGTCAACGAGACAAAATGGTCGAAGCCCCGCTCGTCTCCGAGAAGGGCTCCGTCATCGCGGGCAAAGGTGGTGAGGCCGGAAGGTCTGTTACGAGTAGATAACCGGCCTCGGTCGGCCCGCGACGTCTACTTGCCACGCGCCCCCCAATTGGTCAAGAAAAAGTTCGTAGTCCCCTGGTTTCGTAGTCCCCTGCAACGCTTAGCCGAATCGTTGCAGGGGCTTTGAATCGAGGCCTGTGTTAGGGTCGCTCCATGCCTACCAGCAAAGCTTGCTCCGTACCCGCCAACGCGTTGTCCACGTGCGAAGGACCGGTCCTGTCGGACGACTTCCCACCGATGCCGGATCCTGAACCGATCCAGATTGACGAGCGATCCCTGCTGTACGGCGTGTGCTGCATGGCGTTCGGCGCTACCGCCGAGGAGGCGGGCGAGCGAGTCGAACGCCTTAGCAAGGTCGGTTTTCCAGAAGTGGAAAGCGCCATGCACTACGCGATCCCCAGGGGGGTCGAGGAAGCCCGCGAGCGTCTGCAACAGGGCGCGCCTGCGCAAACGGCCGTCGAGGCAGCAATGCGCGTCTGCGACGAGGAAGTGCGAGCCTTCGAATTTTTCGACAAGGCCCTGCGCCGTCCCGATGAGCCAATGCGCGTCTACCTCAAGGAGGTCGACCGCCTGATGGAAGAGGAAATCACCCTCGCCATCGAACCCGCCTGACAAAATGGGCGAAGCCCGCGTCGTTTAGCGGCGCGGGCTTCAGTTGAGGTTCCGCATTAGCTCAAGAACCCCTGGTTGAGGTTCCGCGTTAGCTCAAGAACCCCTGGTTGAGGACCCGTATTAGTTCAGTGGTCCCAAAGGCAGACTATCAAGGGCACAGGAGCCATGCAAGGGGCATGTCCTTTTTCCGCATGATCTTCTCGACGGCTCGGTCCGCGTAAGCTCCGCGCACGCCAGTAACCGGGTTGCGGATGTACACGCGCAGCTTCGTCGGAACCGCCGACGAATCGAGCGACACGTTGCTTGAAGAGTTGGCTGGCTTGGGCCCGATGAGATGCAGGGAGTCCCAGACCTTGCACCGAATCATGTTCGGCGAAGGATTTTCCGTGTTGGCGACCACGCGCAGGAACTTCGAGCGTGGGCTGCCTCCGTACTCGTTGAGCGCGACCACATTGTGCCCGGACACGTCGGCCTGCGTCTGCACGGTGAAGTCCGAGATGCCCATGGGGATCATGACGAACGCCTTCAAGGCGTTGTCCGCAATGAGTTCGATCGGCACGGCCACGACAACCGACCTGGCTTTCCACACCACGGAAGAACCCATCGTCTCGCCCTCGGAAGCGGAGACGACATGCAGTTCGGTGTCGGCCGGGTTCTCGTTGGTGTAGACCCAAAGCGGGGTCGGGTCAGAGGAGTCACGCTGCCAGTCACTGGGCGCCGCGATGTCCGCGAAGGTGTTGGTCCCGCTGTCCCAGTACCGCCTGCCGTTGACCCCTCCCATACGGTAGTGGCCGGCGGTCGATCGGTACATGTTGGTTTTCTTGACCGGGTACCACAGCACCCTGGACTCCTCGCTGGGAGGAGACGGGCCCCACTTCGTGGAAATCATCCGGTCGATGAGGTCGCCAGAGTTGCTCCAGTAGTCGGTGAAGTTGGTGCCGTAGCCGGCCCGCACCTCGTTGCCCGTCTCGGGCGTCTGGCGACCGTAGGCTCCAAAGTAGCTCTTTCGGCCCTTCATGGATCCAAAGACGCGGTTCTGGCTCTGCATGCGGGCGATGGAGAGCACCGGGTCGACGACCTCGTAGATCCGGAGCAAGCAGTCGCTCGTGTACACGCCGCCGGCCTGGGGACCGTTGGCCTGAACGTAGGCGACGAACTCCGCTAGCGTGAGGTCCGCGAGTCGCTCCACCGGGCCGTCGGGCGTGTGCCAGATGATCTCGATGAGGGCCTTGTCGTAGACGCCGTCCCACACCTGGGGCAGCACCGTGGCCACTCGCATCAGTTCCGTCATGAAGTTCTGGCTGACGCTCTGGCCGCTGAGCCCGAGTTCCTGGTTCCAGGACTCGACCAGCGAGAACGTGGGCTTGTCGATCCAGACCTCGTTCGCCAGGTCCCACTGGCGGACCTTGCCCCTGGCGTCTACGTGTACTTGCCCGTCGAACGTACCGACGGGCAGCGCGTTGGTTCCCCATTCGTACATCAGGTCACCTGCCAGACCGCGCCATCCCAAAGCATCAGGAGCGCCATGCTGGTGTCGTAGACCAGCTTGTGGTTTTCAGGATCGGTGAGAGCCAATCGCTCTGCCGTCGTCAGAAGCTCCGGAACGGCCGCGTTGGCGGCGACAGCGGCGGCGGCGGCCACGCGCCGGAGCGCCATCTGCGTTCGGGGCGACTTCTTGCCCAACATTGCTCTGTCTTGAGTTCCCATCAGATGGTTCTCCTTGCCCCCGGATCGTCACACACGCTTGGGGCCAGCGTCAATCGTTCGGTTTATCGGCCGCGATCCACCAGGCAATACCTCCCACGGCCAGCACGGCGGCGATACCCGCCACCCACTTGCCCGTCGAACCCTTGGACTCGGACTCGGCGGGCTGGGGCTTTGATTCTAGCCCTCCCTCTGGAAGGTGGAATCTGCCGGAGCCGATTGGCCTGAGTCTCCCGGCGGTGTCGACCTCGGGCTGGGCCTCCTCCAGATGGTATCGACCGTCGCCGACCGGCCTGAGCCTGTCGACGCTGTCCACGCTCGGGTAATATCCCCACGGGTCTGGCTCCTGGCCCGGGTCGAACGCGGGCTCCTCGGTGTTCGGATCCGCGTACACGCCTGAGTCGTCGGGGGGCAACCACGCGCCGCCGCCAGTGGCCGACACAGCCCGACCGTCGTACCAGCCATCCATGTACCCGATACTGAAGCCAGCGCTCCATTGCGGGTAGGCTGATGCGGTCCTGTCCACCGTGTAGTCCCGGCCGTCATCTATGCTCGTTTCGGTGACCAGCCATCGAAAGGTCGGGAGGCCGCACTCGACGTAGCTCGGGATCCACGGCGGCTCCGTTGGGCCGTTCGTCATTTTCGAGTACGTGCCCTGGCTGAACCCGCACGCGTACCCCTTGCCGTAGCCGTCGGCGCCCGCACGCGTCATTGTGGAGGGGTCACCCCGCTTATGTTGCTCGGACAGGTGCGGCGACGAATTGGCAGAAGTCCCGAACTGCTTGGCTTGCTCGCTGAGCGTCGTCATAGCCCGATCCTCTTTCGTGGGGACGCCGGCCCGAAGTTCACCAGCGGGTTGTTGTAGTCGGCCTTGAGGTAGACTTCCTCCGGAATGCCCATGAGCGACTCGTCGGGGATCTCGAAGTCATAGGCGATCGCCTGGTCGATCTCGTCCCAGTCGCCCACGGGGGCCCACCGCTGCCCTGTCCAGACCTCGATCTTGTCGGGCTTGATCGCCCGCTTGACGTACCAGGCTTCCTGCCTGGAGTCGCGCGACCCAAGCTCGTCGACTTTCTTGCTCTTCGGCATCGGCACCCGGAGCACGACGGGGGTGTAGCCCTCTTCGAGCACGTTGTCGGACGCGTCGTTGGCGAAGTCCTCCCCCTTGCCGTACCAGTAGGGCACGCCCGCCTCCTCGGTCAGGAACAGCTTGCCCTGGCTGTGGCCGGCGTAGCCGCCTTTGCCCATCGAGGACCCATGCATCCCTGCCACAGGCAGCAGCCCTCGGTCCGCCACGGCCTCCAGGCGGTTGTAGAAGGTCACGTGGTAGGCCCAGTCGCCTCCGGTGGGGTTGTTCTGCACCAGCAGCATGGCGGGCTCGTAGCACCGCGTTTCTTTGCCGCGCAGCCCCACTCCCATCGACGAGGCGATCTTGCCCTGCGAGCGGAGCCGCTCCAGCGACGACCGGATGGCCGCGTACCGCTTCTTTGCGGTCTTGAAGCTGTACTCGTCAGGAGGGCTGCGCATCTCGATCTCTTCGCGCATTCGCCCCACCGACAGGCACGGTTCCTTGCCCGCGAACCCTCCGCGCTTCGCGCGCTCGTAGTTGGCGTAGATCTCCGCGATGATCTTCAGGATCATCTCGTCCAGGATGTCGCTGCTCTTGCGCAGCCAAACCCCGCTGCGTCTGACGACCTGTTCATGGGTGGCGGGACCGCGTCTGTCCTCATCCCATGCCCACGTCAGACTGACGTGCGGCCTGAGCATCTTGGCCTTTTCCCACTGGGCAGGCGTCCCGGTCGCCACGCCTCGGCTACCCACGGTCTTGACCTTCAGGCCGACCTTGCGGGCCTGGGCGGCCCAATCGCGCATGCTTGCCGCCTGGCGTGAGTCCACGCCCATCGAGTAGGCCTCGTCCGACTGAACGGGGTTGGCCAAGGCCGACTGGTCTTGCGCATCAGCCGCGTAGCTCCAAACCGGGGGGATCGCAACGGCGTGGCCAGGATCGGTGATCACCCAAATGGGCTCCCTGTAGTTCTCCTCGCGCACCACCTGGCCGACGTTGTTGGCGTGCACATCCGCCAACAGAATTCCATGGCCCATGTAGAACAACATGGCCTCGCCGATGTAGTAGGTCACCTGAACGTTGACCATCACTTCACCGATGAACTTGCATGCCTGGATCGCGTACTGCGCCCGCTCTGCGCCGCGACGGTACTTCGCTTTCTTGACGATCGGTGGGGGCGCGCCCGGAGGCTCGTAGCGCTCGACGCGGAGCATGGACTCGTCGAACTCCTGCTCGCGTCCTGGGGTCATGCTTCGCACCTTGTCCGGGTGCTTGAGCGCATATTCCCGCACCATGCTCGCGCAGTCCTTGAAAACGCTTAGAAGGCGCCAAGCCTTTTGAACCGCAACGTCGTCGTTCGTCCTCACGCTGATCGGGTAGGTGAGGCCGACCTTGACCGCTGCCTCGCGCCAAATTCCCTGCACAGGGCGCTTTCGGAAGGTGCCGCTGAGCGGCATGTCAGCGTAGTACCTGACGATACCGTCGGGCCATTCACCGATCTTGCGCGCCGCCGCGATGAACCGGATCTCGTCCGGGTCGCTCGTGAGCTTGAACACCACGTCGTCACGCTTGGTCCCGTAGACGCACCCGTAGTGCCCACAGCCAAGCTCCGCGAAGTTCTTGGCCTGACCCTCACGCACCGGCATCGGCATCTTGTGCTTGCGCGCGACCTTGCGGATCTTGTCCCAGTCCTTGACGAGCAACTTGTCGGCCCAGGGCGGGTTCTCGCGGTAGATCGGGTTGTGGAAGTAGTCGAACCCCTCCATGCCCTCGGGCAGTACTGGTGCGTCGGGGCGCGCCGGGCGACTGGCAGACAACGCCTTGCGCAACTCATTGGCGCCATCGTGCAGCGTGCGCTGCTCGGCCTCCTCAAGCGCTGCCACGTTGGTCGCGTACCAGCCATCGCGCGCTCCCAGGGCCACTGCTGGCTGGCGGAGCTTCATCTTGCCCTTCATGGGCGTGATGAATACCTTGGCGTTTTCGGGGGCGAGCCGGGCCTTCATGAAGTCCAGGGCGATACGGACCGCCTCATCCCCGCGCTTGACCCGCTGCTTGCGGTCCTCAATCTGGTTGCCGTCCTTGGGCTTGTCCCACTGCATCATCTCGACGAGGTAGCTCGTGGGTCCAGGGCGCTTCGTTCGCCTGGGCTTCGAGGTGGGCTTCGGAGCCGCCAGGCGCTTGGGCGCCGGGCCTTTCTTGAGCATCGGCTTGAGGCACCCGACGATGAGGTTGGCGGGAGTCCCCCCCAGAACGGCGAGCTTTTTCTTGCGCTCCAGCGCTTTGATGAAGGCCATGCCCTCGTCACCGACCGCCTCGGCGATCCACGCCTCGATGCCGTAGCCCTGCATCAGGCGACACCAAAGCTGCATGACGCGCGTTCCAGCCCCCTTCTGCTTGTTCAGCGAGGTGACCATGAACAGGACGCCCGCAAGCTCGTCGCCATCCCACATGACGCGGCCCGTAACCTGGGCGTCGCCCGTCAGCGGGTAGTTCGGAATGAACATGCGATGCGTGGCGGGATCCACCGCGAACTGCCCGTGGGCCCCAATGGTCACGATCGCCGTGTCAGGCTGGCCGTACTGAATGTGCACGCTGTATTCGTGGCCGTCGATCCGCTCGACCCAGTCGTAGTCGTAGCCATTGAAGAACACCGGCATGAGCGGCGGGCGATCGATGCTGGCGAAGGCCGAATCGTCCTTGGGGACCTCGCCCTGCTGGATCCGGTCGAGCCAATGCTCGGTGAGCGTATCGACCTGGGCCTTCATCTCTTCGAACTTGGGGCCCGTGTACAGCTTGCCCGTGCCAATGCGCTGGGCGACGTCGGGGTGCTCCATCCCGAACTGCTTCTGAGCCAGCTTGCGGGCCTGGTCCTTGAGCTTTTCCCTGACGGCGCGCTGCTTGGCTGCCTCGCCGCGCTTCTTAGCCGCCTTCTGCCCGGCCGCGAACTTCTCGGCAAGATCCGTGTCCCCCGCCGCCTCGGCGGACCTGCGCACGATGCTTCGCGCCCAGTCGACCGGCTTGTAGGCGTTGACGCTGGACCACCCGCCCCGTGTTTTCTGCTGATGATGCACGCGCTGCGTCTTGAAGTGCACGCGCTCGGCGGGAATCTCGGGGTCCTTGAAGTTGCCGTACTGGTCCTCGCGCAGCCCCATCGCCCGGAGGTACGCCCGGATGAGCGCCTTGGCCTCGTCGGACTTCATGTTCGGGCGGAGCTTGTACTTGTGCGCGTACTGAACGACCGCCTGGGCTACCGCGTCGTCGATGGGATTGTCTTGATACATTTTGCTCTCCGCGTTTGCCGATCCGGGCCCGTAGAAGTCCTCGTACTTGGCGACGTATGCTAGCGCTTCCTCAACGTCCTGCTCGCCCCATCGCCGCAATTCCCCCAGAGCTTCGGCTGGCGAGAGACGAACCAGGCGTTCTCGATTGGCACCTTTGGGGACATGCCATTGCCTGGCCGAGATCTCGTCCACGTCCGTTGGGCCTCCAGCATCGATCGCAACATCGCCGTGAAGCGCAAAGACATGGGGAGTCGCATAGCTTCCGTCGGGGAAGTAGAAACGGAGGGCGACTGGCTCATATCCGAAATGGTCAGCGAGAGCGTACGCGAGAAGCTCGCAGGCTCCCTCTGAGTAAAACTCCATCTCGGACGCATCCGGCACCATCACTGCACCTCGCAGGGGTCAGTGGGCTCGTCTGCCTCTGGCACGTTTGCTTCGATCTTGGAGATGGCGGCGCCGAAGCTCGACATGACCGCGTCTCGCAACAGGCGCATTGGCGTGTCGGCCATCGACAGTTGCAGGGCCTCGAAGCCGGCGCACACCATCACGTCCCACTTGCGCTCCTGGCGAAACAGGTAGATCTCGGTGTGCTCGTCGCCGTCCGGCAGCGCCACCACCAGCCAGCAGGCGCCCGGACCGGCGCACAGGATGGACCCTTCCATCTCGGAGATCTTGTCGATGATCTCCCAGGTCGACGCGGCGCTGCCCTTGCACTCGATCCTCATCGGCTACTCCTCGGACCCCGCCTTGTAGACGTAGAGGCCAACGCCGACGGCCGCGCTGAGCCCCAGGACCCAGCCCCATGGGAACTTCGACTCGGGCTTGGCCTTCACGCCAGGGGAGCGCTGCAACAGCCCAGGGATCTTGTCGACGCGTTCGTAGATGGGCTCCACGCGCTCGAACTCGACACGAGGGGGGCGCCACGCGGGTGGGGGCATCCCCAGCACCTGGACACCGCTATCGTCCCACATGTCAAAGACCGAGAAGTCCTCGGTCCACGTCTCCAAGGTGTTGTCGGAGTACGCCAGGGTGGCCTCACCGGTCGGTCCGGCCCAGATCGCCGAGAACCAGGCGGTCCGGTCGTATCCGTCGCGCCTGGCTCCAAAGGTGCGATGCTCCCACCACGGATCGTCAGCGGGCGGCGGGAACGCCTGATAGGGCTCGTTTTTGGAGTCCGTGCGCACCTCCAGGGTGATGGTGCCAGGAATCGGGGCGAACTGGATACCAGCCATGTTTGGGTCGGGCGCGTTGGGCTCCTCGGGGCACCCACGCACCCTTCCAGGCCACGGAATCAAACAGGCCGGGTAGCCGGAATACTGGCACTCGGCCGGCCTTCCATCCGGGCACGGCACGACGTTCTTACCCCACCTCGCGCCAACGCCGTAGAACCACGAACCTTGGGCGCCAGAGGAAAGCTTGCCGTCCGGCATGTCCCAACCGGCGCCCTGCATGATCTTTCGGATCTGCACCGGATTGCCCGTGGTGCCTGACTTGACGAGCAGGCGCCCGAAGTACTGCCGCCCGTGTTGCATGAATGGCATCGCTATGCTCCTAGCCCTTCGCTGATCGCCTTGAGAAGCCGAGCTTCGTCGCGATCGCTAAGCTCGTCGGCGCACCAGGCCGCCACCATCTCCGCGAAGTTCTCCGACGGGTTCTTCCTGGCGTACTCGGTGACGAACGAAGCGTGCAAATTGCCCGTGGCCTTCAGGAACCTGGCCATGGGGTAGTACCCAGTCCGGTGGTCGAAACGGTTTCGGACCCTCACGCGAGGCTCTCCGCGTCCGCGCTTCTCGACGGAGGTGACCTCCCACTTGCCGTCGTCGCCGAACGTGAATCCGGGATCCGGCCACAGGGACCTGTCCGCAATGGCCCGCTCGGTGTTGTCCTCGTCCTCTTCCTGGATGTCGTGGTACAGGCGCGTGAGCGCGTACGGGTTCGACAGCATCTTTTCGAGTCGGTGGGCAAGCTCGTGCACGACCGTGCGCACCGCCGGGCCCACCCGGCCTCGGAGGTTCGCACGGATGAACACCGCGTCCTGGGGAACGTCGTAGTGCGCCAGAGCCTTGCCTCTGCGCAGGCTTCCCACCACGTTGATGTCGCCGTAGATCACGGATTCGATCCCGACGTCTCGCATCGACTTGGAGGCTTGCGAGACGACATCTTCGACCACGCGCATCACGTTCGGGGAAAATCCCCCAGCGTTGACGAGCTTGAAGCCCCCGACGACGGGGCATGCGGTCGTGCCGATCGGCTTTCCCTTGGCGATGACTTGCTTGGCAACCGCGAGGAACTTGCGAAACTTCTTCAGGCGCGTGAGATACGAGCCGTTGACGTGCCCCACCGTGCGGAACCGCACCCGCGAGGAGTAGCGACGATCGACATCGCGGGCGGCCTGCTCGATGACCTTGCGGTCCTTGGCCAGCATCTCGTACTGCGTGAGCAGCCCCTGAAAGAACGCGCGCAGCCCCATCCTTTGGAACGTGCCCAGCCAGGTCAGGAGCCTTTCGTACTTCGCCTGGGGGCCTTGCGCATCAGCAAACCACTCGACGAACCGCTCAAGCTCCGGCAGCTTCTGAGCTTGGCATCCCAGATCCCCGGTGAGCCTCGCATCTCGACGCACCGCCTCCTCCGGGCTCGGGGGACTGAGCCTTTCGAGGATGTCCTCGTCAGGATCGCGCATCATGTGCCGAGGCCCTCCCCGATGGCCTTGAGCAGCAGGTCCTGCTGGTCGTCGGGCAGTTCGTCGGAGCACCAGGCCGCCACCATCTCCGCGAAGTTCTCCGACGGGCTCGTCCTGGCATAGGACGTCACGAAAGCCCCGTGCAAGACCCCCTTGGATCTCTGGTAGTTGGCCATTCCCACGTGGGCCTTGTAGCTGAGCGGCTCCGGATCCTCCAGCAGCGCCAACTCGACGCGTGGCGCGGGAGGCCTGCCGCCGATGCTGACGCCAGCGACCTTCCACTTTTTATCGAGGGGCGTTCCCTTCTCGGGCCACAAGGAGCGGTCCCAGACGGCCGAGCGCGTCGCCTCCTCGTCCTGATCTTTGATGGCATTGTAGAGCTTTTTCAGGGCCCGTTGGCCCCTTGCAGGATCAAACTGCTTCTCCAGCCTGTGGGCAAGCTCGTGCAGGACCGTCTTTTCCGCCGGCCCCTCCCGGCCACGGAGGTTGGCCCGGATGAATACGAGATCCGTGTCCCAACTGTAGTGGGCGATGCTTCGCCTGCTGCCTCGGATGCTGCCCACGACGTTGATGTCGCCGTAGATGAGCGATTCCAGGCCTACCTTGCGCATGGCCTCGGAGGCGTCCGCCACCACGCCCTCGACCACCTTCATGACCTTGGGATTGAAGGCGCCCGTATTGATGATGCGGAAGCCGCCGGCCACCGCACAAGCTCCACGGTCGATTGGCTTTCCCTCTACCACCCTGCGAGCCACTTCGAGGTACTTGCGGAAAGCCTTTCGCTTGGTCGCGTAGGTTTTCATGATCGTGACGGGATCGAACTTGAACTGGTACCGACGTCGGCGATCCATGTCGCGCGCTGCCCGCTCCATGACCTTTCGGTCCTTGGCGCTCATCTCGTACTGGGTGAGCAGGCCCTCGAAAAGGTCTTGCAGGTCGTACTTGTACGTCTTTGCCACAGCCTCGTTGAGAATATCCACGCGATCGCGCAGCGTGAGCGCCTCGCCACCCGCCGTGAACCATTTGAGGAACTCGGCAAAGGCCTCCACCCTCTGCTCCTGACAAACCAGAGCCTCTGCCTCGGTGGCCTCGGAGGGCGACTCCATGTAGGTCGGGTTGTGCTGGCGCACCCGCCGCAATCTGCGCCAGTCGTCCCGGCTCACCTTGGGTTCACGGAGCCGCACCAGATAGCGTCCTGCCATCGTTACCTCACTCTCGCCTGCCGCACGATCCGACTGAAATGCTCGTTGCTCAGTGCCATGGGGCCGCGCGCCGCCCGAACGGCCCTGACTGCCGCCTCGCCGTCGTAGCCGTGCATCCGAAGCGCCAGCCCGCTGACGAGCCCAGACCGGTTCAGGCCGGCCATGCAGGTCACCAGGCAGGTCTGCCCCTCGGCCATGCTCTGCGCGACCTGGGTGGCGGTGCGTAGCGCCAGCCTGACCTCTTCCTGGGTGGGCTCGGCGTCTGCCATGCTGGCACAAACGAGCCGCACGTTCGGAAAGTCACGCTGCGTCAGTTGGTACTCGCGGGCGCACAGCACGAGAACGTCCACGACCCGGCCCACGTTGGAGCCGGCGGGGGGAGCGCTTCCCTGCCACAAATTTGGAGCTACTTGGTTGGCCGTCACCCAGGCAGGTTACCACAGACGGCCACCCTCGGTCGTCCCCCGACGATCACGTGCCAGGGGTCTTGATGATCTCGATCCGGGTGCGTAGGGAATCGCTGCCCGCAATGATGCCAGCGCTCGGCCCCGACCCGTTGAACCCCAACGAAAGGTCGTCGCCGGCATCCAACAGCACCGAGCCCACCAACTGCACGGTCGTGGTGAGATTCGGCGGGATCGCCTGGTTGTCGCCCTTGGAGATCATCGCCGAGCCGGTGTCTCCGTTGCGGTAGACCGACCAGTTCCAGTCGATCGTACCGCCAGGCGCGCCTCCACGGCAGTCGAAACTGGCGACGACCATGTACAGGCCTGCCTCGCTGACCTGGAACCGAGTTGTTGGAGCCGCTGCCAGCGGAGCTACGCCGCTCGAATGCCGCACGGCCGCCATGGTGACGAGTTCGTCGCCGGGACCGCCCGAGTACGTCTGGGTGCCCTCGGCAAACGCCTTGTAAAACACGCCATACGGGGTCACCAGGGTCGCCGGGATGCTATTCCGGAGGGCCACGAGGGCGGCGTACACCAACTTGTCACGAATCTTGGATGAGATGCCTACGGACATGGTTCGTCTCCTATCGCCGCCAAATGGGCTGCGTAACGTAAATCAGCATTGAAAGCACGGCGATCGTCGCCACGGCGAGCGTCACGAGGTAAAAGGGCCAAGAGGCGTCGTCGCTATGCCTGTCCATCACACCCACCGTATCCCGAGACTGCCCGCGAGCCGGCGCCCGAGCTTCATGGCCGCCCGGCCACGGATGAGCGCCAGTGCCAGCAGGTAGTTGTACAGGGTCCTGTACGAGCCGATGGTGATCTGCACGCGGCCTTCCGGCTGGAGGACCACACGCAGGCCACGTCGCCCCTCGGTCAGATCGACGGCTTCGAGGGCGGCATCCGCCGGCCTGCCGCGAGCCGTGAACTGAAAGACCAGGGGAGGACGCCCCGCGATCGGGCGACCCTGGGCGTCGTGAGCCAAGCGAAGGTGCGTTCGGAAGTCGCCGAACTCCGGAAGCTCCCCGTACCGGTAGGTGTGCAGCAGGTCGTCGAGGCCGCGCTCGATCTTGCTAAGCTCCGCCTCGTCGCGCCCCCTGGCCCCGGTGCCGCCTGGGTAGCCGCGCGAGCCCTTGGCCTTGCGCACCCTGGCGAGTTGCTCGCGGATCATGTCGCGAGCGCGCTCGACCGCGTCATGTTCGAGTTCGGAGCCACGGCCGGAAGCGAGCATCGGCCCAACGTAGGGATCCGGTTCCCAGCGTTGCAGCAGTTGTCCTAGCTTTTCGGGGCCAATCAGAGCCAAGAGCGTCCTCCGTGAAGGGCCAGCTTAGCATGGGGCGTTCCAGGGGGTCTATATCCCGCGCGGCTTATGGTATCCTGGGCGGCGAGGTGAAAGAATGACACAGCGATTCGTAATGCCCTACTACCCGCAGCCTCCCCAGCGCGGTTTCGTCGGTCGGCCCCATCCTGGACACGTGGGATCGGGACACGTTGGCTCGGCCGTCCCCGCTGCCTGCTGGAACGTCCCCGGCTTCAAGGCGGCGCACGACGCGCTTTTCGCCGATGCCCAAGGGCTGGCCAGGGACATCAACTCCGGTCTACTGGTGGCGGGCGACTTCGGTTGCACCGACGACATGGACCAATCCATGTGCGAAGCCCACATTTTCGCCCTGATGCGCCAGGATCTCATCCAGAGAAGCGGGTGCGCCTACGCGATTCCCGTCGCCGGGCAACCCTGTACGTCGGACCAGAATATCAGGGCCGTCCAGTCAAAGCTCGCCGAAGCCGGCCTCTACAACGACACGATTGACGGCAACTGGGGACCGAACAGCGCCAAGGCTCTCAAGGCCAGTGGCCTGTCGTACCAGCAGATCGCTATCGGCTGCGAGCCCCCCATCCCGACGTACGGCGGAGGCGGCGGCGGCGGGACCACAACCACGCCTCCCCCCACCGGCACAGGTCCAGGCACAGGCACTGGTACCGGCACCGGTACCAATGTCGGCTACGGCAACGGCAAGAAGGACAGTGGCACCAGCCCATGGCTCTGGGCGGGGCTCGCGGCAGTAGCCGTCGTAGGCGTCGCCGTGGTTGTCACCTCGGGCGACGACACGTAGGCCCCCTCTTAGGCGTCCTGCTCGTCTGTGTTATCCTGGGCGGCATGACAGCCCAGACCTCTGCACCCACAATCCCCCCACTCTGCTGGAGCGACCCGACCTTCCGGGAGTGGTACGCACGGTACCGGCGCCTGATGGGCAACCCTGCCAACTGGGGATACCTGACTCAGGCCGTCAACCAGAGCATGAGCCGGCTCAGAGCGGGTTCCGTGGGCGAGCCGCCTGACTGGGTCAAGACCATCCCGCCAGAGTGCCTCGACTCCCCCGGCTTCCAGGACGACCTCAAGGCCGCCTCACTGCAAGCCTCCACCTACGCGACAGAGCGGATGGAGGGCAAGAGCCCGTCGCCAGCGGGCCTGTGCTCGGCCGGCATGGACTTCAGTGATTGCCGGGAAGCCGCCTACCTGCACTTCCTCGAAGGCGTGGTTCGTAAGCATTGCGGCCCCCCCGTCGAGGTGCACGAGCCAGTCGCCGGGGCTCCCTGCGCGTCTGCCGAGAACATCAAGGCCGTGCAGAGCATGCTGGCGAAGGCCACGATCTACACGGGCCCCGTCGATGGGAAATGGAACGCCGAAGCCGAAGCCGCGCTGAAGGCATCGGGCCTCACCTTCGAGCATCTGGCCGCCGGCTGCAAGCCGCCGCATCCGGCCCTGGGCGCCCCTGGAACCGGCACAGGGGGGACCAACGTTGGCTACGAGAGCAACGGCAAGAAAAAGGGCACCAGCCCCTGGCTCTGGGTGGGCCTGGCGGCGGCGGCCGTGGGCGTCGTGGCCGTGGTCGCTACGTCCGGATCCGACGTGAAGGACAACCCCGTGCGCAAGGGCAAAGCCGTGTGGAAGCACGTCGGCGGCGGCTGCTTCGTCGGCGCGGGGTGCGACGAATACGCCTGCGACGACCAGTACAGAAACGAGGAGACTGGCGAGAACGCGTTCTTCGCCACGACCATGGAGGCGCACTTCCAAATGCCCCGATCGGTCACGGACCTCGACGAATTGGCTCGTCGGAAGGGCGTCAAGTTGGAGTCGGTTCGCGACCGCGACGACGACTGATCCGCATCAGTTCAGGGAGGTTGGGTGCACGTGCTCATGCTCGGAGCCAGCGGCTTCGAGCATGTCGACCACCCGCTCCATGCCTTCAGGGTTTAGCTGGGCCTCGTAGTCCAGCCTGCTGCGCATGAAGCCGGTGGCCACGACCACATCGCCCTCCGGGTAGGGCCGAATGAGCGTCGTGTCGACCACGACGAAGCTCGGGCAGTCGTCGCAGGTGCGCACGGCCAGAGGGAATTCGTAGTCCTTGTGCCAGAGGCAACGACCACGGATCCGGAACTTGCCGTAGTTGCCCTCCTCCGAGTCGATGAGAGCGTCGACTGCATCCTCGATCCCGTCGGCTTTTCTCAGCGTGTACGTCTTGGCGGCCGTCATCAGCCACTTCGCCAGCCTGTTGAACATCAAAACAGCCCTTTCTGTGTCCCCGTTGCGGGCGCGGCCTTCGGCTTGGCTGTGGTCTTTGCCGCCTTCGGCTTGGCCTTGGTCTTTGCGGCCTTTGGCTTGCCCCTCGTTGCTCTTGGCTTGCCTTTCTTGGGCTTCGCCTCCGTCTGGTTAGGTAAGCACTTCCTGTGCACCGTCAAGAAGGCCTGGACCGCATCGAGGTAGCTGTGGCGCTCCTCGGCCTGGACCGCGAACTTGTCCGGCTCCTCGGTCCGGTCGATGGCCTCCTCGTCATACCGGCACGGAAGGGGCTCACTGGCGCGGCACCGGTCGCATTCGATGCATCCGTCTCGAATCCCCACGTGCTCGCTCCACGTCACGCGCGAGCGCCCTGCCGGCTGCAAGCTCCGCTGCCCTGATCGCTTCGCTTTCATCCCCGTGTCCCTCCTCGAAGTGTCTCATCCCCACGTCCGTTGATACCACTTTCGAACACCAGCCGTTGACCGAGTTGTACGCATAGGCGTTCCACCCGGGCCTCCGGCCTATCCACCATCCCATATGAAGCGTCCATTCGAACATGATCCCCCCCTTTGGAACATGCCCGGCACCTACCCGATACTTCTGAGGTCGATGTCGGGTTCAACCCCGCCTGGCGGCGCCGGACGAGCCTGCTCAGCCAGCCGGGTAACCGTAGAATTCATCCCGTCCAAGATCCTCGACGCGGGCGCGAGCAAAGGCGCGTCCTTCGCTGGATCGTCACAGTCCTGACAGTTCTCGACGTACTGGTAGAGCGCTTCCTGCACCGCTTCGAATTCGCTGTCGTCGAGACGAAGGTTCATGCGGCAAGCGTAGCAAACGTCCGAGGTCGGCGCCCCCGCAAGCTGCCGCTTCATGGTAGGTAAATCCTTGAGCCAATCGAACGTGCCGAGGAGGCTTCCGTCAGCGACGGCCGATGCGATCTGCGCTGGCTCGGCGTTGATCATTCCAACCATGATGCCCTTCAGCCTGGATTTCTCCCAAACCCCCGTCGCGAGGAACTCCAGGCTGTAGATCCCGGCGTCCACCATCTGCATGGTCGTGGGCTCCACCCAGCCGTAAATCACCAACGACATCATCGCTTGATACCCCACTTCCGAAGGCGCAACGCGTCGGCGGTGTCCTTGGCACTTTCCGACAGATCCTGGTAGCCAGTCTCGGCCTTGGCCTCGAACTCCCGGCGCACGAGTTGACGAATCACGTCCGAACGGTTGAGCCCGGAAAGCGACACGAGGAAGTCCAGCAGGTCCATTTCCAGGTCCGACATGGGGACCGGGACCTTCTTAGTTCGTTTGATTGCCATACTTCTGAGCCTCCAACACGCAGACCTTCACGGTTTTCGGGAACGGGAACCTGCGCACGTCGTCGAGGTAGCAGCGGTAGCACGAGGTGCCGAACCACTCGTGATCGGTTCCCGAGTTGTACCGAACCACGTACAGCGCCGTCGCCTGGTTGCCTACCTGCCAGCACCGATAGCACTCGGACGGCTCCGTCGCGGTTCTGAGCCTACTGCCACAGCGTTTTGCCACCGTCGCCTCCATACGCCTGGAACTGAGCCACCAGGGCATCGGGGCTCGACACGTCGGGCTCCAGGTCCCCGTCGGCATCCACTTCGAGCAAGCCGGTGCCGACGGCGTCGCAGATGCGCTCTGCCGTCGTGCCTATGTCCCCCTTGGTGAGCCACAACGACGGGCACACGACCCCGTAGTCGCTCCAGTGCCAGACGCGGTGGCGCTCGCGAGAGCGAGTGGGCCCCTGGGCAGGACCGAGCAGCGAGAACAGGCCTACCTCCCGGCGCTTCGTCCGCCAGATGAGCACGTCCAAGGTCCTGTTTTCGCCCGCGATCGCCATGAGCACGATGTCCTCTTCGTGCAGCACCTCGTCCGGGTCGCGCTTGTAAGCCCCCTTGAGCTTCCACCTGGCGAACTCGACCGACATGTTCCGGGCCTCGGCCTCGTGGTCGAGAAGCCACGTCACAAGGTGCGTGGCGACCTCCCGGTGCTTTTCCTCCACCTGCCCGAGCATCCGCCGCGACTTGTGCAGGTCGTGTGGATCCAGGCCGTACACCTCCAGCCAACCCAGGTATCTATCGGGCCGGTGTAGGCGCTCGGACCTCAGAGCCAATTCAAGGCACCCGCGCGAGCAGAACCGGCTGTCTCGCGCTAAAGGCCCCGCGCCCACCTTGTGTGTCAACCATCCGTGCCGGGCAGCCTCTTTGGCTACCTGCCCATCGGTCGCGTCATGTGGCGCCTCGAACTGAACTTTCCTGTGGCAACTATCCCGTCCGCATGAAACCGTCCACATAATATCCCTCGTTGGTGCCAGCTACCCGACGACCCCGTCATCGAGCAGCCTGATCACGTGCCCCAACTGCACGCTGTGTGTAGAAGCCTCCACCGCGACGGCTCCGGAGCGCGCGAACCTGTCCTGGAGCCACGCAAGGGCACCCTGCATGACCTCTCGCATCGACTCCGGCTCGTCGGGATCGTTGAGTTTCCCTGTGATTGTCTGCACGAGCGTCATCACGAACCTGCCGTCCGGCGCCTCCATTACAGTCACGTCGTGCACCGCATCGAGGATCCACACGTCGTCCGTCACGCTCTCGGCCATGTCGGACATCGAAATCTCGACGTAGTCCCGGTTGGGAGCCTGCCCGAGCAGGTACGTGCTGGTCAGAAGGTAAGTCCGTGCCGGGTACGAGTAGTACGAGACGCGCACGGGGTTGCATTCGCCCCCATGCTTGTGTTCCCCCTCCCATCCGGGCATCGCCTCGGCCCACTTGAGGAAGGCATCGGCCGTGGCCTCGTCCACCAGGACCTCCCAAACGCCGTCCTCCAGGATGGGGGCCGCGTCCGGAGGGCACTTGCTCTTCGCCTCCTCGGCGTACCCCCACCAGTCCTCGAAGTCCTCGGACTCGCACTGTTCCGTCACGTCGAGCATCATCATCGTGTCGTACATGGCCGTTCTCCTGTTCGTGTTTCGGCCATGGTACAACCCCGCCCTTGTCACGGCGGAGCTTTATTTTAGCTAGATCCGTCATTCTCCCCTCACCCGACGAAGCCAGTCCGCGTTGCACTGATCGCATTCGATGCGGTTGGTGTCCACCCCGTCGATCATCTCCCAGGTCATACGGCACCACTTGCCGTGCGGGCACTTGTGGCGACGAGCCGCGCGCTGGCGCCCGTACTCGGGCAATCCGCGATTGATCGTCCCCACATTGTGCATGCACCGATGGCAAAATCGCTGGTCCATGCTGCTCACAACGCAATGTGCGCCTTGGTCTTTATCAGGCGCCGTTTCTGCGCCTTGAGGTTGCGGATCTCCTTGCGCAGCTTCTCGGCCTCGACCTTCAGTTCCGTGGTCTGCTCGTCCCAGTAGATCATGTCCTGGAACACGAAGTTTTCCTCTTTGGCGTAGCCCAGAAGCACGACGAATGGATCGATGACCTTAGAGCACGTCAGGCACAGAACGACGCCCGCGTCCTCGTCGATCTCGACCTTCAGGTGCTTGCAACCGCTGGGGCGAACCAGCTTGCGCTTGGGGCCCTCCGCCTTGTGCGCGGCAAGCTCGATGACTTTGGCGTCGCTCATTGGCGTAGCTTGTCCCTTCTGGCCTGGCGGCAGGCCGGACACACCCAGACCTTGTAGTTGGCCTTGGGAACCACGGGTCGGCTCGTCACGTTGCCACAGTCCACGCAATCCCGGTACTCGTGGCGGATGTTGGCCATCTCGTAGACGAGGGTGCGCAGGCCCTCGACGATGTCCTTGTCGCAGCCCACCTCGCGCTCGTTGACGAGCACGGTACCGTCGGGTTGCACCCGGATGGAGGCCACCTGCCCTTTCCTGTCCGGTCGCGCCGCGATCAGCACCTCGTTGGACCGCTGGGGGAGCCATCGGACCCCGCCTCCGACGAACACGGACCCTTCGGTGCTGCTCCCAATATCTGGATAATCAAAGGCACCGCGTTGTTTCCCGTCCGACATCATTCCCTCCACGGTTCGGGCCAAGGCCCGTTGATACGCTCCTGCATGGCCTCGATCGCCTCGTCCTCCGCCTTCCTGCGTGCCTTCCACGGGCCCCGGCGCGATATGGCGTCGATGAACACCCGCACGTCGCGCTCCAACCCCTCGTAGCGCTTGGCGAGCATGCGCACGCGCTCGTCGACGGCCAGGTAGCCACCCTCCCCGTCGTACATGGGCACGCGGCATCGCCTGAGAATGGCGCCCACCTCTTCAAGCTCAAGGTCGACGCTCAAAGCCTGGCTGACCCTGCGATGGTCGTTCGGGTGGCCATCCGACCGCTGGTTGGCAAGCTGTCTCCTGTCGCGAAGCTCCGCCGCCGCCGCGATCGCCTCGGCCAGGTGCGGTCCCATCCACAGGCCCAGTAGCTCCACGTCCGTGCAGCTTCCCATGAGCTTGGCCATCACGTCCACGCGCTTGGGAGGCCCGGGGGGAGGGATGCCAGGATCGCCGCATCCCAGGTCGCCTGCGCCGTCGCATTCGGTCGGGTGCACGCTGCACGGTCCCTTGACCTTGTCCCACGGCGTTTTCCGCGTGATTATCGGGACCTGGCTTCGCTGGTGAAACACCCCGAAGCCTCCAGTACCCGTGCAGTTCGTTTGCGTCGTGGTATCCAACTCACCCCCCCTTGTCGTGCCGGATGGTTCCGAACTGCGCGGGGCGCCCTCGCATCCGGGCGTGCTTTAGGGCCACATCGTCCTGGTGCTGCCGACACGAGTACAGGCGCTCCTCGGGCGGCTCTCGGATGCACCGAACGCAGTAGCACTCCATGATGGCTCGCTCGGTGCAGCCCATCTTGGTGCCGTCCTCGTTGGGGCAGTCGCACGTGGGTACGAATATTTCTCCCATTTTTTCCTCGATGCAGCGGCGAACGAACTCGGCCCGGCTAATCCCGAGCCGCTTGGCGTGTTCCGTCAGATCCGCGTGGCGGCGCTGCTCCATCCACACGCTCAGCGGAACCATCTTCCGGCCCCCAATGATCCTTGGCATCTACCTTCCCTCCCGCTCGCACTGCTTGCACGTGACCCAGGCGGGCGGAGCTACGTTTTGGTTCCGGTTGGAAAACACCGGGCTCAGATGCTCCTGCTCGTGACCGCATTCGAGCTTGAGCGTCCACCGGTACACCCAGCCAGTTGCGACCCCGCCGTCGATCATCTGCGCCCACCCGTGCGACGCATTCCCCGTTACGTTCGATGCCATCGGTCGGTCCTTCCTGGCTTACGTTCGCTTCGAGTCGACTGGCGCGAGGATCGACTCACCTCGCGCGATTGCTGCGACGGCGCTATCGCGAAAGACGCTTCGCACGGCCTGCTCGCAGGCTTCCAGGCAAATGCGCGAGTTATGCCTCCCGCCCTCCACCTCCTGGATTGCAGTCTCAAGATATGCGATCGCCCCGCGCAGTTGCTCGACGCGATCCGCCCTCTCCAGGTCCTTCGCCCGGCGATTCTGGGCCTCCATATTGGCTCTGGCCTGGGCCAGCTTATCCTCATCCATGTTGCTCCTTCCGGTACGATCCGTGCCGGCGCGGCCACCCGCTCTTCGCTCATGCGTTGTGCTCATGCACGTTGATCACCATAACCCCCGGCCGACCCCAACGCCAGCCTCATCAGGCCACGACGGCCCACCTTCCGTCGTTCGCGTACTCGACGAAGCCTGCCTCCCGCAATCTGAGCAGGGCCTTTTGCACCTGATGCTGTCTGGTGTACACATCCACCCAACCGGCCCACTGCTCGTCGTTCGCCAGCCTGTACGAAATCGCCACCTCGTCGAGGGGCTTGGCTTCGAGCACTTGGAGCAGGCGCTCGTCGCTCAGCAGATAGGCGTGATCCGGACAGTACACGTCCTTTGGTCCGTCACCCATCGCCCAGTCCATGTGCACGAGGTTCTCCGACTTGCTGTCGATGGGGGCGCGCCGGCCGCATACGCAGCACGAGGCCCCAAGCTTCGGCGCCTTCGGACGATTCAGTCGCTTGATCTGTCGGGGGTCCAGGTTGGCCCACCCCACTTCCTCCCACCAAAATCGCAGGGCCTCGTTGATCACCTGGGCCCGAGACTTGGTCAGGCGCCCGGCCCTCGCCGCGTCGAGAATGAACATGGACTCGCCCGTCAACGAGACGCCCAGCTTATGGCGCCGGACCCTGCACTTCGTGTTCGCCATCTACGTGTTGCTCCTTTCGGCGCGTCTCTTGCGGAGCCAACGCCGAAGATCGAATCCTCCCAGCACGAGCATGAACACCCCCACCAATGCGAAGGTGACTTGGTTGACGGGATCGCTCCAGTCGACCTGCTCGTACATCATCCAACCGCCGGCCCCAATGAACAGGGCGCGGAAGTATCGGTTCTCCGTCACATGAACCTCCGGAGCTTGTCGTCCCGGGTCCACTTGCCCCGATGCACGAATCGAAGCCCCTCCCAAACCATGCGCCAAGCCTTGGCCTTCGTTTCCTGTTCAGCCTGGCGCTCGTTGGCCTCGACGAACTTCTGGAACCAGTGCTTGTGCTTCGGCTTCACGGCGTCCTCGGCGGAGGGCCAAGCTCGGCGGTGCGCACCATGAACGCCCTCGTGCAGTGGAACCAGAACATCTGCTCGCTGGTCGGCATCTGTTCGATCTCGAATGGCCCAACGTAGTACATGACCCCGTACTTGGGATGGGGCACCGCAACGCTTTGCACGTAGCCGTTGCCAGCGTTGATGTAGACGACCTGGGCGACGCCGTCGCTGTCGAACTTGTCGGTCATCCCCGTGGAATCCGCCATGAACAGGTCGCCCTTCTCTGCGACGATGATCTTGGCGATCTCCTTGGCAGTCGACTTGAGTCTCGTTCCGTCATACATGGCTACTCCTCCAGCTTTTCGGCCAAAATCCCAGCGAAGGCGTCCGCGATGAGGCTCGTGGGCACCTGCATTTCCGCGCTCCTTACCACCTCGTCGTGCGGGCCTTGGTACATCCAACGGAGCGTCGAGATGGGCAGATCGCACCTCACGTCCAGTTCGATCCTCGTCAGTTCCTTCGACAACCCAGGAGGGAAACTGTGGGTGCCGTCGGGACAGTGCCAGTGCTTGAAGAAGTCGGCGAAAGCATCGGGCAACGTTTCGGCGCCCTCGATACCGGCGTCGGTCGCGAGCGCAACCAGAGCCAGGCACAGGATGGGGGCCGGAACGTACGCCCTGTTCGCGTATTCCCACGGCAGCGGGTCAAATACGTCGTATCGAGTCCGCTCGTCCCATTGCAGGCGAAACAACTTCAAATTTTCCCTTTCGCCGCCCGGCGGGTACTTGACCTCGAACTCCATGACCCCGACGTCCCGCTCCGCGCGGTACACGGCGCCGTCGGGGTCCAAAATCTTTCTGCCCAGCATGTGCCCATCACGCAGGGTCAAGTCGACGAGCTTCTTTGTCGGCGCCTTGATCTTGGAGATCTGGCGGCGCTTGGGGAGGTACTCGGGCGGACACGGCATGCCCGCCCTGAACTCAGCACAGATGCCCGCCTCGTTGAGCTTGCCCACCACCTCGATACACTCGGTCGGCTTGACGTAGAAGTCGGCCTGGAGCCCGTCGAACCATTCGCAATCGTGGCCGACAATCTCGGTGGCCTTCGCGAGCCTCTGCTGGTTCCAGCCTCCCGCCTTCGAGGCGCCGTAGTACACGTGCACGTTCGGGCGCGGTCGCTCATCCGCCAGGACGCGATATGGCCTTCCGCCGAGTGTAATCCGTCCTGCCCCTTTTTTCTTATCGGTCATGATCCCTCTCCTAGTTCTGCGAGCGTTGCTGCAAGAACTCGTCGAACGACTCGCTCGTGCGCAGTTGGTGGTCCTCGATCCGAAAGCCCGAGGTCGGTGCCGTCGAGCGCTTGCGTGCAATCCGAAGCCCCTCGTCTTGGCTCATTGCAAGCTCCAACGGCCGCAAGATACCGTGGAGCTTTCGCAGGCAGTGCGAGACAAGCTCCGGGAACGCCAGCACGTCGGCGGCAGCCTCGTCGCGAGAATCGTAGTCTCCCCACCACCTGTGCTTGTGGTACAGGCTGAACCGCTTGTCCGAATCCCTAGGCATTCGATCCTCCGCACTGGTTCGGGTGGTGGTTGGGGATCTCCCCGAAAAAGTCATCGAACCGGTCGCCGTATTCCTCGACGCGCGCCTCGTACTCGTCGACCTCCGCTTTGGTCCAAGCGTTACACACGGACTGCCGCATCATCGGGTCGCACCCTCCCACGACGGAGCACGCATGCCATGGTCGGTACAGCGCGCATACCCGGTGGCACGCGGCGGCCGTGAGCGGGGACTTGATCGCCCTGGGGTAGCATGCTGCGTCGCGATCACCCACGAGGACCCCCAAATCCCTCAAGCTCTTGGTACTTCTCGCGGATCCAGGCCTCGACCTCTGCCAGCGTAGCGTCCCGCGACTTGTCCGCGTCCTTGTCCTTGCGGCTTCCTCCCGGGAAGATCACGTACGATTCGTCCGTCATCCGGGACACGTTGCCGTAGAGCCTTGTGCGTGGCTCCACGAACCCGACACAGGGCGGGCAGGCGTCATCGTCGTCGGTCTTGTCGGCTGGAAAAACCGGCAGGCCCCGGACGATCGTGAGTATCTCGTCCTCAGTGCGGCGCCCAAGCTCGATGACGTCCGTGCTGCCATGGTACTCCAGGTCGAGCGAGACGCCCTGGGTGTAGACGGGGACGCCCGGACCGAACGCGGACTTGCCTTCGCGGTCCCAGCGGACGTGTGTCAGGAACTTCACGCCGCTCATGTCGAGCCCGAGGTCACCAAACACCTCCCTCGGAACCAAGTCGGTGCCGTGGCACACCGCCGCAAGCCCCTCCAGAAAGCTCTCGGCGCGCAAGCCCAACGACCTGGCTCCGGCGCTGAACGCCTTGTACCAGCCCTCGGAGTACGACTTGGGGTACCTGACCTCCGTGGTCGATCCGTACGCGTACCAGAGCACCTCATCGGCGCGGAGGATGCCGTCGGCCGGGACCAATCGAACGACGTCGAGAATCCCGATGTGCTCGGCGAACGACGGAACGTTGCCGATGATGGCGAGGTCGCCTGGTAGCGCGTACGCCCAGCCGATCTCCCCGTCGGTGTACTTGATCTTGATCTTCTTTGCGACTTCCAGCAGCGCAACAACCTTCTCGATGTTGAGCGACCCGACGTCGATCTTCGCGTCATCCATTGCGATCCGCTTTCTCGTCCGGCAGCGCCGGGATGGACATCCAGTGGGTGGGCGCGTCACATGCGTCCCGAAAGCCGTTGAACGGGTTGCCCCATCCCAGCTTGGCGTCGTACGTCTCGACCTCGACCGAGCCGTCGCGGTTGTGCACGAGCAAGCGCTGGTCCGAGGGGGGCCTATGGTTGGCACTCTTCCAGCCCATCTTGACGAGGGCCGAGAGAAACTTCTTGCAGACGGCCCTGGCCTGGAGCCGGTACTCGTCCCGCTCCCATTCGGTCAGTTCGTTCGGGTTTGCGTCGAACGATGCCGTGGTGCATTCCCAGGCCTTGCGCGGCTCGCCTTGCTCGTCCTCGTACTCGTCGTCCGTCATGCCGGCGCTGTGCCTGTACAGGACCTCGGCCAGATCCTCGACGATCACCTCCAACATGAACTCGCGCGTCTTGTCGTCCACGTTCACCTTTCACCTCGCCTTCGCTCTTCGCTGATGCATTGCTCACTGCGCGTCACCCACCCGTCGGTGTACGACAGCGGCGTGCTGTACCAGATGCACCTCGGCGTACCCCCGGGTCGCAGGCGAAGGTAGCGGCAAGGGATCTCGCCCATGACGCAGACGCGCTGCATGAAGCCTACGCCGAGCCATCCCATGTTCGAGGCCGTCACGTGCCCGCTCCCGGAACCCAGCGTCCCAACTTCTCGTCCCAGACGATACCCTGGCGCACGATGCGGCCAACCTCGTCGCGCACGGCGCGAAGCTCCGCCCCGGGCCGACCAGTGAGCCAGACGCAGTCGCCCCGGCCCGTATCGAACTGGTTGACCGTTCCGGCCCGCTGTGCCCTTTCGAGCACCTTTTCCACGGCGGACTCGCAGAACTCGCCTTCGAACTCGTAGCGGACGGTTCGCGTCACAGGGTGCCGCATTGGGCTTGCTCCTCATCGTCGGCACGCTCAAAGCCGGCTATGACTTCGCGGTTGTCTCGTTCCACCGCTTTGATCACGGCCAGAAGCGTGGGAGCCTTCCAGCCCATGATCCTGCGCAGGATGCGGCAGAATCCCATCTTGGTCCAATCCGTCTCCTGCTCAAACGCTTCTCTCAACAGGGCTTGCGCCTGTGTGTCCTGCACCTGCTCGGACAGAGCCCGAACGAATGCCCTCGCAGACGCCCTCGGCCACCCCACGGTGGGAAACCAGTCATCTTCTCTCATCTTGGCCTCCGGTTGGGCTCGAACCTCTTGGCGTCGCGGCAGTCGGCGCCGCACCGTGGACAGGATCTGGTGTCGGCGGACACGATGTCGCCGCAGTCGGGGCAGACGCGACGAGCGGGGCCTGATAGGTCCCCGAGCCATTCACCCCCGAGGCCTGCCACAAACTGCGCTACCGTGGTCCAGATTTTGGGTCTACCGGACATCTCGCGAGCCTCCGACGGACACGAGTTGTCCGGTGTTGACACTGGTGTTGACACTGGCAACAAGCCTGGCAACAGGACGTATAATTGGGGATAAATGTGCGGTTTTTGGGCGTCCAAGGCTCGAGCGTGCGGCGGGTCTACGGCGGGCGCGCGACAGACATTGTCGCCCCGCGACACGGCTTGTCGTCCCCCCTCTGGGGGGGGATGGATGGCGCCGATCAGACATGGATCACCTCGCGAGCGCAGGGGTGCCAGACGCAGTCGTTTGGACACCACGTCCTGGTGGGCTCGTCGTCCCAATCTTCCTCCTCGTCCTCGTCGTACTCGCCCACTTCACTTGTCACCCATTGCTTACAATGCACGCACACCCAGGGGTAATCGATGCACTGGCGCCAGGGCATACAGGTGACCAGCGGAGCGCTCACGGGGCCCGTACACCAGATCGCGGGCACTGGCAGGGCGTGGTCGAACCACCTCGAAGCGAGGCTCACGAGCCGATCGGCCTCGTTTTTGCCTACCGACTCGACGAACTGCGCCCAGGCCTGCTCGGGGGTGGCGGGCCCGGGGAGGCTGGTCAGCCGAGAAATGGTCCGATCGCGGCCGACGATGGCGGGCTCAGGGCCTGCGCACGGGTGCATCTCGGTGGATTCAGACAGGATCACCATATTGCCCCCTCACGGCCCTTTCGAGGACCCGGACGGTCCGTATCCCACCTGGCTCGGCCTCGGGCCCGTCTCGGGGCCTTCTAGAGCCTCTGAGGCATCCTCTGGCTTGCCCCCGACCCAGACGATCCAGCCGTCACGGTACATGCGCCGGCTGATGCCGCCACCGTACGCCTCTCGGGCCTCGGGCTCCGTGAGGTAGGTGGTGATGACCGTGGGCTTGCGGTCCGCCTCGCGGCACTGGATCACCTCCCGAAGCGAATCCCGGTAGACCGCGTCGGCTCCCAGGTCGTCGATCACGAGCATTGAGGCTCGCTCGCAGGCGTCGATGATGGGAGGCGTGGATCCCAGCGGCGAGTTGCGGTAGGCCCGAGCGATCCTCGGGGCGTAGATGAACAGGTACATGTGCTCGGGGTGCTGCTCGGCCGCCAGTCGCAGCATGGCGGCGGCCAGCGAGGTCTTGCCCTCCCCGGACTCGCCAGCGAGCACCGTGATCCACGTCTCGCCAGCGAGTAGCTTGCGCAGCAGCGCCATGGTCGATCGCACGGCCGCTCGGTCCGAGATCCGGTCGAACATGACTTGCGGCTCCCGAAAGCTCGCCCACTGCCAGGCTACGGGGATTGTCTTGACTGCCTTGGCGATCCGTTCCTGCTTCTGCTGCTCGGCGTGCTTGCATGCACACTCGTCGCAGATGCCAGGAAGCTCGCAAGCCAGTTGTTTGCACATCTGGCATCGGTAGGGGCCTTCGCGGCGGAGCTTGTCGACGTAGGCCTCTCCGCCCCCGAATATGCCGGCCACGGCTCTCGTCAAGTCGTCCCCCGTCGAGTCTCGACTCGTCGACCGTTTCGGCTCGTATGCCATCTCCAACATCCTCGTCCCTCCCGGTGGTCAGCGTTGTTTTGCCTTCGTGTCCGCCTCGGCTTCGAGCTTGGCGAAGTCGATTCCCAATCCCATGGGATCGGCCTCGATCTCCTCGACCCGACCGTCCTTGTGCACGATCTTGCCGTCCTGAATCTCCACCCCGGAGCCCTTGTACGTGTCCTTCGGAGCGGCCTGCTGGACCGGCTGGTGCCTCCCGTTGCCCCCGTTGGAGCGGGGCTTTCCCTTCGGGTCCTGGTTCATGATCATCTCAAGCTGTTCCGCGCTTCGTACCGTGTGCTCCAGCGTCACGTAGCCGGACTCTCTGCGCCACTTGTTGGCCCACATGCGGTCGACCGCTTCGAGCACGACCTCGGGTCCGAACTCCCGGATCCGAGCCAGGACGTGTTTCTTGCGCTGAGCGGTAAACTTGGGCTCGGGTCCCCGGTTCTTGTAGGCGCGCCAGTTCTGGACATGCCGAGCGTAGACCCGCTCGACCTCCGTTTCGAGTCTGGACTTCCGAGTTTGCTCGGATGCCTCGGAGCCGAGCAGGGGTAGTTGGCCGTGGTACTCGTCCCCTGGGTCCTCCGGTTCCTCGGGGTCCTCTGGGTCCGGCTCCCCTTCCCCCCCCTCTTCGTCTCCACTCTCACGAGAGAGATACGCAGTATCTCTCTTCTCTTCTCTGGAGAGGTCTATCTGATCTGTATGTGACAGATCGTCACTCCCTGTGACATTTGGGGGGTAGTTGGACGCCACTACCCCCCCATTGTCACTGTGTGTGACATCAACCGGTGAACCATTGGTGGGATCTGTCAGATCCACTACCCCCCCATTGTCACTGTGTGTGACATCACCCTCCGGAAGGTTTGGTATCACTACCCCCCCATTGTCACTGTGTGTGACATCTACCGGTAAACTATTTCCCTCTCCCGGCAAACTATTGGTGGGATCTGTTGGATCCACTACCCCCCC
>SWBX01002256.1_pt1 | contig 48690 bp, 37 predicted proteins | sample 4693051 | NCBI WGS metagenome assembly SWBX01 (sample SAMN10267272, study PRJNA491770) | bioreactor metagenome | isolation source: DHS bioreactor inoculated with marine | place: Japan: Omine Ridge, Nankai Trough | reverse complement strand
CAATTCTAATTGTCGTCGGAGTTCATTTTAAATTGTCGCTGATCACATTTATAATAATTGTCACATCAACTGTAATGGCCTGGACAGTATTGAGCTCCACTCCCTTCTGCGAATATTGCAATAAATGGATTGAAGAGGAAGATTCTATCGCCCCTTTGGAGCCTGTAAACAACCCGGATGAGTTGAAGTCTCAATTGGAGCAAAGTAATTTTGCGATTTTAAACTCATTGAAAAAAATGGATACTGAAACTGGTACCTATTCTCAAATAAACCTTTTACATTGTCCAGGTTGCCAACAGAACTATTTTCTTACGATTAAATCTATAGTAGTTAATGTAGATTCTGACAACAATGAAAAGAAAGTTGAAAATAATTTAATTGAGAATCTCATAATAAATTCTGAACAGTATAGAAATATTAAAAACCAATGGTAAATTCTTAACTTTCTATCAGAATGCCGGTGAGTCTATGATGTTCTTACTGTCACAATGAGCGCCAATTCTCAATCATAGTTTCATTGCATCGATAGAGACTAAAACCTTATTAAAGCGTATCCACATGCATGGGACGCAGAGACTATTGACTATTTTAAGACCCTGGCCGGAGAGACAGGACTTCCTTATCAAAATCACCTGATTACACAGAAGCTAAAATCGCACTGAAAAGCACCTTGACATAGCATGATATCCGTGTTATCATGATAACATGATTCGGTCATTTGCGAACATTGGAACAGAAAACGTTTTTGACGGAAAGGCTACAACTCGAGCACGAAAAATCTGTCCGGTAACCATTTGGCGAACAGCTTCAAGAAAACTTGATCTACTTGATTCCGTGGAGCAATTGGATGAACTTACAATTCCACCGGGAAATAGGTTGGAGAAACTCAAAGGCGATCGAGAAAATCAGTACAGTATTCGAATTAATGAGAAATACCGGATCTGTTTCACGTGGTCAGATCTTGGACCGTGCGAAGTAGAAATTGTTGATTATCATTAGGAGGTGAAAGATGGTCCGGATACCAACTCACAGAGAACCGACGCATCCCGGTGAAATGCTTTTGGAAGAATTTTTGAAACCCATGTGCATTTCACAAAAGAAACTAGCGGACGCAATAAAAGTACCCTATCAACGGGTTAATGAACTCATTAATAAAAAACGCGGAATAACGACCAGTACTGCGCTTCGATTATCAAAATATTTCGGCAACACACCAAGTTTCTGGATGAACCTGCAACTCAGATGGGATCTATACCGTACCCGAGAACATGAAGCTGATATTTTGGATCAAATTGAGAATATTGCAGCCGTTGGATAAAGAAAATGATTTCTAACAAGCGCATCCACACCGACACACCTGCGCGACAAAAACACTACAAACTTAACAACTTACAACCGCTCCGGTGTGCGGGTGATGCTCCCGCCGTTCGGTGTCACGAAAAATGAAATTATTGCAAAGAATAGGATGGTTTTTAACTTATTTCCAAATCGTGGTACTTATCCCGTTTGGTACATGCACGCAGGGTGACGATGATGCATGGGCGGCTAGCATCTTATACGCAGTCGTTCCAGGGTTCAGAAAGTGGTATTTCGGTTCTTTTGAACCAGAATTGTGGCATCGTTTTTGGGCTCCAATAGTTACAGTGTTGGGTTTGGCTTGCGTTGTATTGAGCTTTAAATATTTCATGAATTATCTAAAAGATCACCGAACCAAACGCTTGCCCTGGCTGCGCCATTAAAGGTTGCTGATATTGGCTGTGGAACAGGAGCCTCTACCATATAGCTTGCCCGCTCACTAAATGCCACACTTGATCGGGAACCAGTAATGGACCCGGTTTCGATGGTTTAAGGCGATTCCGCGGAGGTTTTTAAAAATACCAATAGGTATTGCCCACCCGCCACCGTTTTGCTATCCTTGGCACGACTCAAACCGCAGAGAAATTGGATATGCCCGAAAACGCTCTCACATATTGTTGCCCCGTGTGCCGAACACCCCTGACGCGGTCCTCACCCGGCGATTGGGCGTGCCTTCCGTGTGAACGGCGTTTTCCCATACTCATGGGGGAATTGCCCGTCCTCGTTGATGATCCCGTTCGCTATCTCACCGGGGAACGTGCGGTGATTCAGCATATTATGGGCACAACCCGGGAAACTGCGGCGAAGTATCGTGCCTGCGCGGAGGAAGGCGGCATGCGCGGCAGTACCCTGCGTGCAATCGTTGAGGGTCTGGATCATGACATCGCCTTTCTGGATCGATTGGAAAAAGCCATTCCGCCCGTCTCGACTGAACTGGACATATACGTTCCTGCAACCGCATCGGATCTGTTCGGAAACCTGCGCCGGGATTGGGGAGGTGCTCCCGAATCGGAAGAGGAGCTGACCATTATGCGTGATGCCGTCATGGGTGCAGTCCGTGACCGTCCTCCCCAAAACGCGTTGCTCCTGGGCGCCGGTGCCGGACGGCTGCTGGCTGATCTCGCGCTGGAGTACCCCAATGTCGTGGGACTGGATCTCTGTCTGTCCCTTGGATTATCTGCCGTGTTACTCGACCGGGAACACACTCTTGATGTGTATCATCTTCTTGGGGGAAACTTTTACCGGGCCGAGGACGAAGCCGAGCGCGTCACCTGCCGCCGGAACGCTTCTCAGGGCGAGCTGAACTACATTCTGGCCGACGCCGTCCGCATGCCCTTCGCTGACCATCAGGTCGACACGGTCTTCTCACTTTACTTCACGGACCTGATTCCGTTCTCACAACTGTTACCCGAAATCCGTCGCGTTTTGCGGCCGGATGGCCGATTCATTCATTTCGGTCCACTTGGCTACGCCTTCACCGGTGAGAATGAGAAGTACGCCGTGGATCAGATTCCCGCCGCTCTGACCGAACATGGCTTCCGGATGCAAAGCCACGACTTTGTCACTTGCCCGTTTCTTGCCAACCGCCACCGATTCAACCAACTCACTTTCGATTGCCTGCTCTTTACGGCAATCCCTGATAATCCATTAAACGGGGCAGATAATGAAAGTATTCCAGAGAATATCGAGAATGAACCGGATAGTTGACAATATTGTATACTGGCCAAACCGGGGCATTGACGGGTGATTGGAGTCAGAAAATGCAGGTGACCTGGACAAAAGAAACAGCGGTTGAACTGCTTCGGAAATCCGTTGGCAATCCCGGGGCGGAGTTCCGGACGGGGCAGTGGGAATGTGTGGATGCGCTGGTGAACCGTCGGCAGCGCATTCTCCTGGTGCAGCGCACGGGGTGGGGCAAGAGTATCGTCTACTTTCTCACCACACGCATTTTACGAGACCGGGGGAGTGGGCCGGCAATTATTATTTCACCCCTGCTGGCCCTCATGCGGAATCAGATCGACGCAGCGGCCGCCATTGGGATCCGGGCGGTCACCATCAATTCCGCCAACCGGGAACAGTGGCAGGCCGTGACCCGTGACATTTTTGACGGGAAAGTGGATGTTCTCTTAATATCTCCGGAACGCCTGGCCAATGACAGTTTCATTCAGGAGGTTTTACTGCCCCTGGGGAACCGGACCGGACTCCTGGTGGTGGATGAAGCGCACTGTATTTCCGATTGGGGTCATGATTTCCGGCCGGATTACCGCCGCATCATCAGTGTAATCAGGCAGATGCCGCCCAATATTCCTCTACTGGGAACAACCGCCACCGCCAACAACCGGGTGATCGGGGATGTCCGGGACCAGTTGGGTGATATCCGGATTCTCAGGGGACCGCTCATACGGGAAAGTCTGGCCCTCCAGAATATTCGTCTCAAAGATGAAGCGGACCGCCTGGCCTGGCTCAAGGATCAGATACCCGGATTGCCCGGTACCGGTATCGTTTATACGCTCACAACCCGTGATGCCGAGCAGGTGGCGGGATGGCTTTTACTAAACGGCATTGATGCGGCGGCGTATCATTCGGAGATCAAACATCCGGATTTCCCGGACTCAAATACCTACCGGCAGCATCTGGAAGACCGGCTGCTGACGAACCAGCTCAAGGTTCTTGTGGCCACCACCGCGCTGGGTATGGGGTATGATAAACCGGACCTGGGATTCGTGATCCATTACCAGGCGCCGGGATCCGTCGTGGCATATTATCAGCAGGTGGGACGTGCGGGGCGCGCCATTTCCCATGCCAGGGGCATACTCCTTTCCGGCCGGGAAGACGGGGATATCCATGAATACTTCCGGCGCACCGCATTCCCGGAGAAAAAGTGGGTAACCGCCATCCTGAACGCGCTTGATGATTCCGACGGGCTGACCATTACACAGCTTCAGGACCGGGTAAACCTCCGGATGTCGCAGTTGGAAAAAGTCCTGAAACTGCTCAGCGTGGAATCGCCCTCACCGGTCATCAAAGAGGGCAGAGCCTGGCATCGCACGGCGCTAGCCTGGGAGATGGACCAGGGCCGCATTGATTTTCTGACGGAACAGCGGTTGGCGGAATGGTCTGAAGTGCAGGCCTATTTCGATCATCCCGGCTGTCTCATGTCATTTCTGCGACAGGCTCTGGATGATCCGGTGGACACCGTTTGTGGGAAATGCGCCAATTGTGCGCCTGAGAACCAACTGCCGGGCAAACCGGTGTTTGAATCAGCGGTTTCCGCATCGGGATTCCTGTGTCGGAGTGAACGGCTGCTTCATCCACGGAAATTAATTCCGAAAGACGTTTTCCTGGAGACGGATTTATCCGGTAATCTTGAAAAACAGGGGTTCTGTGCTAAAACCGGGCGGATTCTGGCCCGATGGGGTGGCGCCGGCTGGGGGCGAATTGTGGCGGAGAACAAACATGCCGGACGGTTTGATGACAGCCTGGTGGATGCCGTCACAGAAATGATTCAGCACCGGTGGGAACCGGATCCGGCACCGGAGTGGGTGACCTGTATCCCCTCCCGACGGCATGGAGATCTGGTATCGGATTTCACCCGCAGATTATCGGAAGCTCTCGGTATCCCATTCCATCCGGTGATCACGTGTTCCAAATCCCACCCGCCGCAAAAAGGCATGCATAACCGGTTCCACCAGTGCCGGAACCTGGACGGTGTTTTTGCCGTCACCGGGAATTTTCCTGTTGCCAAACCGGTGCTCCTGGTCGATGATATGATTGATTCCGGTTGGACCCTCACCGTTGCCGCCGCCCTGTTGCTGCGATCCGGGAGCGGTCCCGTTTTTCCAATGGCCCTGGCCACTACAGCAGCGAGATAGATCATGACGCTTACAAATACCGATTCCCAGGCAATGCTTCTTCTGACCGTACACTTCGGCAAACGCCGGAAAGAGGATCCTCCTCCCCTCACACTAAAGGAGTGGAACCTGTTCTCCCGGCTGCTTATGGAAACAGGATTCACCCCGGGAGATATTTTTGAAGGGGAAGCCGCTGAATGGCTGCATGGGGTGAACGATCCCCGGGTCCCCCGGGAGCGTATTCTTGCCCTGTTGGACCGGGCGGCCGCTCTGGCACTGGTCTCTGAAAGATGGCACCGGGCGGGGTTATGGGTTCTGAACCGGAAAGAACCGGAGTATCCCAACCGGTTAAAAAAACGGTTGAAAGAAAAAACACCGCCGGTGCTGTTCGGATCAGGTAACCGGAAACTGCTTCAGACCATTGGTGTGGCCGTGGTGGGTTCCCGGAACGCTTCACCGGAGGATCTCGATTACACGGGTCAACTGGCGGGTAAAATCGCCGAATCCGGTCATTCCGTGGTCTCAGGTGGCGCACGGGGGATCGATGAAGCCGCCATGCTGGGAGCGTTGGACGTGCAGGGGACGGTGATTGGAATCCTGGCCGGTAATCTCCTCCGGACATCCCTTTCCCAAAAATACCGGGAAGGGCTGCGGAGTGGAAACCTGGCCCTGGTATCCCCCTTCCACCCGGAATCCGGTTTTCATGTCGGCAATGCCATGGCCCGGAATAAATATATCTATGCCTCGGCAGACGCTGCGGTGGTGGTGCATTCCGGGACCTCCGGCGGGACCTGGACGGGCGCACGGGAATGTCTCCGGAACCTGCCGGTACCCCTCTGGGTCAAACCCTCCGAAGATACCGCATCCGGAAACCAGGAAATTGTCCGACTGGGTGGTCATCAACTTCCGGAAAACACGGAGAGTATCCGCATAAGCGATCTTTTCCAAGTGTCAGGAACGGTTCAGGAACTACCCCTGGGATAAATATGTCCGATTACGAACTCAGCCTGTCCGCCATAACTGGAACAGCGGAGGTGGATGCTCGTGCTCAGCGCAGCGGTGCTCGTAATCGTAATCGATTGAAATCACAACTTGTAATATCGAACAACGCGTTTTGTAAACATTCTCTCACTCCATAATTTTCCTTAGCATTCTTGCCGTTCAATGAAGAAAAGTATGCCATGGTCAGCATCATTCATTGTTTCCGGTTCGATTACGATTACGAGCACCGGTCGTCGCAAGTTCCTTCCTGAGCACGAGCACAAATTTTGATTGCATTAAAATATTGACATAATGCACTTAATAATATACAATCTAATGTACAATATGGGGGTCAAAGTAATGAAAACAGTTACTTTTACAGATTTCAGAAAAGAAGCCTCTCGTTTCTTAAACGATGTGGAACATGGTGAAACTATTATTCTGATGCGACACGGGAAACCTGTTGCTGAGGTCATTCCTTTTTCCGACAGACTCCGGGAAATGCCGTCCTGGAAGCGGCCGGGTGTTCGTTTTCAGATTCAGGGAAGTGATCTTTCATCAGCAATACTGGAAGAACGTGAGTCTGAGCGATGAAGCTTGCCGTCGATTCATCTGCTTTTGCGAAAAGATATGTGCATGAAACCGGCAGCGAGAGTATGGATGATCTTTTGCAGAGGACCTCACAGTTGGCTTTATGTACCATATTAGTGCCTGAAATAATTTCCGGACTCAATCGAAGGCGGCGGGAAGAATTATTGTCATCCCGGGATTATCGTAAGATAAAGAGGCAATTGATGCAGGATATTCATGATGCAGTTATTCTTCAGGTGACTCCCGCGATTATATCCCGGTCAGTAAAGCTCCTGGAGACAAATGTTTTGCGAGCAATAGATGCATTGCATGTTGCCTGTGCTCTGGAATGGCAGGCTGAATGCTTTGCTACCGCCGATAGACGGCAGTTGCAGGCTGCAAAGAATGCCGGGCTGTACACAGAATATATTGGCTGACAAATATAGAGTTCGAAATAATGGGTGTAGCTACAAAAAATACGCGTTCGGCTGCCGTTGAAACAGTTACTCCAGCCCACCCATCTCTTCCGCCAACTTTTCCATCATGGTGCGCAGTTCGTCGATCTGTTCCTGCTGATTTTCTATCTTGTCATTCTGTTCATCAATAATGGCTTGCTGATCTTTCACGGCCTCGGCCAGAAGTGCGGTGATGGGTCCGTACTGAATGGAGTAATACTCGTCCGGTTTATCCACCACTTCCGGCAGGATTTCCATTACTTCCTGGCTGATAAACCCGATCTGATCACCTTCGGGTTGATTTTCTTTGTCGGTCCACTGGAAGTTGACACCTCTGAGTTTAAGCACCTTATCCAGAGCGTTGTCGATGGTGGAGATCTGGCTTTTCAATCGACCGTCGGACTTGCTGTTCCACGCCGATGAGCCGCCGGCGTCGCCGTTGACGTAGAGCATCCGGGAAGGGGATCCGGTATTAATGCCGGTGGAGCCGTCGCCTTCCACAACAAATACCCGGTGCCAGCCGAGGTAGTTGGAATCGCCGTTGATCAGGTTCCCGGTACTGTTCTGAGTGACGAGCAGGGTGCAGTCGGTGGAACCGGCCTCCAAAGCCATGGCGATACCGCCGGTACTGGTATTCTTAAAAAAACCGGTCGTGCCGGATGGTCCGGACACGTTATTTTCAACAGATAACCGATGACTTCCCGGTGATCCCGCCCCAATGCCGAGATCGCCATCATCATCCATCTCCATCCGGACGGTTCCTTCATCCGAGGCAAATTTCAATCCACCGGAATTGTCCGCCTGGATCGTGTCATCAACTGTCAGAGTCCCGTTCACATGGAGAAGCGAATCCGGGCTGGATGTCCCGATCCCGATGTTACCAGAATTTTCAATGGTCATCCGAACCGTCCCGTCACCCGAGGCAAGCTTGAGTCCACTGGTATCCTCCGCCAGGATCGTATCATCGACGGTAATGTCGCCGTTAACATGGAGCTTTGTGAGCGGGGTCGAAGCGCCGATACCGATGCCCACATCTCCGGAATCAGCAACGATCAGACGAGTTGTTCCATCATCCGTGGCTAGACGGATACCATGGTAATCGTCCGCGTGGATCGTATCATTGATGGTAATGTCGCCATTGACATGGAGCTTGGACGCAGGGGCAATATTCCCTATCCCGACTTGTCCTAGTTCATCGATATGCATTGTGATAAAATGGTCTGCTGATACAAAAGTGATGCCGTCAGAATCTATTGCTTTCAGTTCGCCGGTCCGAACCCTGAAATCCGTTCTGATTTCACCAGTCACATGCAGCCTGGAGAGTGGTGTTGTCGTCCCAATACCGATATATCCGGAATCCGTAATGGCCATACGTGTGACTCCATCATCTGTGGCAAGACGAATACCGTTGGAACTGTTTGCAAAGATTCCATTGTCGAGGGTAATGCTTCCGTTGACATGGAGTCTGGTTGCAGGGGTATTAGTCCCTATTCCGACCTTGTAATCAGCGATTTGCATCGCTAAATGGCCGTCATTTGATGCAAAAGAGATGCCGTCAGTATCTTTTGCTTGCAGGTTACTGATCCAAATCCTGTCATCCACCAAAACATTACCGGCCACATGCAGAGTGGAGAGAGGTGTGGTTGTCCCGATCCCGACACTATTTCCCCCGCTCGGCGCAAAGAGCCGACCATTATTGATAGAGATATCATCGGGCACTTCGGAATCATCATCCGGTTGATCATCATCCTCGCCATCGGCAAAGTCCGGCGGAACAAACAGCATATTGTTCCAGTCCAGGTAATACGAACCCACTTCACCGTTAAGCATATTGGTGTTTCCCGACTTGAATGAAAACCCCGTACTGGTCATCGGCTGATCCGGTGTCAGTTGCTGAAGCCCTGACGATCCATCATCGAACCAGACCCTCAGAAAAAGATCATCACTGTCAAATATGGAAGTGGAAATCGGGTTCATCACAAGCGTATCCCCGAGAACCACCTCAAACAGACCACCGGTAACATCCAGTGAAACATCATCAATCGGAGGTTCCTGCCCATCATTGGACCAGTAGTATTCCCCTACGGGTCCCACAACGGCAAACCGGAAATACCCGGTTCCTGTGTAGGCACTACCCTGCACCTCAATTTGTCCCTGGTAGTTCATTGTTCCGGGCACCGCCTGAGCGGGCATACTGCATACAAACAATCCCATGGTAACTGCAACCAATAACAATCCAGATACTCGTGTCATTATCCGACCTCCAATTTCGATATGAATCAACTTACCCCATCCATAAATTTTTAACACGCAACACCCTACTCCATATGGAAAAAAATGAAAAGAGATAACTGCCCAGAAAACCTGTCATCTCGATACGAAGTGAGAGATCTGACCCGCCACCTTTTAATCAGACCGGGAATCTGCTATTCCATGGTCCGGGAATAAAAGGAACTGTTCAGATTGAAACGGCAGTTTACAATTTTTATAGGAGAATAACAGAGATGGATTTTCAGCATATTGCACAAATTCTGGTGGATCGTCAGTTACGAATAAAAGAAAAGGAAGTCGTCCATATCCGGGGCGGACTCCACAATCTTGATTTTCTGGAGGAGATCGCTGTTCAAGTCCGTAAACGGGGCGCGTTTCCCATGCTGGCCATTCGTTGGGAAAGTCTGACCCGGCGCCTGATCAACGAAATCCCCGATTACTGCCTGGAACTGCCGCCGCTGCATGGGGCTAAAATTGAGGATTTGATTGACTGCCGGATCGTCCTGCCTTCGTATCCCGATGATAAAATTGCCGAAAGCCTGGATCCGCATAAAACAAAATTGAAATCCCACGCGGCAAGAATCATCAAGGATGCCAGTGTCCGGAAAGGGTACCGGCGGATTTTCATCGGATATCCCACTAAAGAACTGGCCAAAATGTATAACATACCCTTCGAAACGTACAATACCATGTTCTGGGAGGGTGTGAATGCCGATCTCGATACGATTTTTAATCTGTGTCAGAAGGTGAGAGAACGGCTGAAAGGGGATGCTGTCCGGGTGATTTCTCCTGAAGGGGAAGAGCTGCGGTTTTCTGTGAAGAACCGGCGGATTAATATGGATGACGGTGTCATGAGTGACGAGGATCTGGAGATCGGCGATATCACGGCGAATCTGCCCTTTGGCGAAGTGTATCTGGCGCCTGTTGAAGAGACCGTGGAAGGTGTTGCGGTGTTCCCGGTGGTGTTTCACGGCGGTCAACGTATCGAGAAACTCCGGCTGGTCTACCGGAACGGCCGGATGGTGGAATCATCGGCGGAAACAAACCATGATCTGTTCCTGGCCGCCATGGAGACGCATTCCGGTGATAAAGACCGATTGGGCGAGCTGGGCATCGGCGTGAATCACAAGCTGCACTCACCCACGGGAAATACCATCATGGACGAGAAGATCTACGGGTCCATTCATCTGGCTCTCGGGGATAACCGGACTTACGGCGGAAACAATAATTCTACCTGCCACTGGGATATGGTGATGCTTTCACCGACGCTTGTTGTGGATGATCGGATCCTTCTGGATAAGGGGACGTTCGTCTGATTACCAGACCGCTCCCTCAAAATGCTGTCTGATTACACTGTCTGCAGTGACCAATCGATGTGAACAATATCCTCGGGATCACCCGTAGTGACAGACCGTTTGACCAGATTATCAAACTTCGAAACCGGTTTTTCCGCACTATCTTCAATATCCTGCCCCGCCTGTTGATCTCAACCGGAGTTCCCGTTTCCAGTATCTGATCAAGTAACCGGTAGATATCCTGCCGTAATTTTGATGCTGTTAACGCCATGGCACGCTCCCTGTAGTCGTACGTTCAATACTATTGTAAGTACGCGTGTGTTCTGTCAAACCAGGTGATATGCAGGATTCTAATTCTTCTGATGCACAAAATATGTCGAACAGAATTCCTCGTTTAAATCGATCGGTCCTGACCTGTCACCACCGATGCAAAAGATTTTTCCATCCACAGCAACAGCAGCAACCCAGTTTCGACCTATGGACATCGAAGGTTTTGAAACCCAGTAGTCCCCAACCGGACTGTATGCTTCATTAGTATTCATGTAACCGATCCCATTAACATAACCCCCAAAAACATAGATAACATTATCCAGTGCTGCCGCGCCCAAAGCATAACGAGCTGTCGGTAATGGCGTCATAACTGTCCAGGAATTTGATGCGGGATCGTACCGTTCATTCAGGGTAGTCTCATTAATACTGACGACCCCCCCCATGGTATAGATCATGTTGTTTACAGCCGTCGCACAAAACAAGAAACGAGGTGATGACATCGAAGTTTTAATCGACCAGCTACCAAGACCGATATCATATGCTTCATTAGCAACCAAACCCGATCCATTGTGTCCACCAAAGACATAGATTACATTATTCACGATAGCCGAGGATATCCATTTTCGTGATGTTGGCATTGGTGCGAGACTTGTCCAACTGTCCAAAAGAGGATCATATCTTTCGTTCAAGTTGAGGTTGATCACATCATCTGTACCGCCAATAACGTAAATGTAACTGCCGTCACTGGTGGTGGTATGAGATCTTCGTGGTCCACTCGGTATAGGTGCCACAGTCGCCCATGTATTCGTCACAGGATCATACTCTTCGTTGACTGCTTCCAGCATCCCGGACCAACCTCCCATCACATAGATTTTACCATTTACCGCTGCCGCACTTTGTTCATAGCGGGGTGTCGGCATATTGGCTCTGGTAGTCCACCATCCTCTTGCTGCAGGAAAATTCCCGATGTATGTGTAGCCGCTGGGTGGTGTGGATGTTGTTCCAAGCAGACAGTAACCGGTTGGTACACTGCCGGCTGCTGCGGTTGTCTGAAGTGTACCGTCCGGAAACATGATACCGTCAGTTCCGGCAACACCGTCCACGTGAAGTCTGGCCTGCGGGCTGGTTGTTCCTATACCGACATCACCGCTGCCTGAAGGTGCGTATAATCGGGTGTTACTGATAGAAATGTTATCCGGGACTTCAGAATCATCATCCGGCTGATCATCATCGTAGTAAGTGCCCTCCTGTCCATCCAATGTATCAGCATCTCCTGCTGCCGCAGCGTAATTAATAGTGATAGTATCGGGAATCTGTGCATCTGTGGCAGTATCTGTGAGTTCAGCGAAACTCGTTGTCTTGCTGTGGTGTACATCAACAACCGCAGCATGGATGGCGATATCAGTATCGATCTCAACCGATTCCTCCAGATCTGCACCTTCCAGTCCATCCACCGTATCGGCGTCATCAGCCGTTCCCGAACGGAAGGAAAACCCCGCTGATGTGATTCGCTGATCCGGAACCAGTTGTTGTGATCCATTGGTCCCATCATCAAACCAGACCCGGAGATAGACATTTTCATTGGTAAAAACCGTCCCGTTAACAGGATCCATTCCATCCGTCTCACCCAGCACCACATGATACAAACTGTTGTTTACTGAGATGGATATCGAGGCGCCGGGTTCTGATCCGGCCACAGATGTACCGTCATTGGACCAGTAACTTAATGTGGGCGAAGATGGATCGTCCACGATGGCAAACTTGAATTCACCGGTACCTGTAAAGGGTGTCCCGTCAACACTGATTTTTCCCTGGTAGTTGATCATCAACGGCACTGCATGAACAGCAGTCGCCAAAATGAGAACAGATGCAAACACGGCAAGATATTTCATATCAAATCCTTCTTTTTTTTCTGAACAAAAAAAGTGAAACACTGAGCATCAGAATCAATAAACCAACTGTTGATAATGTTGGTATTGGAAGTTCAAGCAAGATAGTGTGCCAGAAACCGCTCTGGTTTTCGTAATTTGTACTGAGATGAACACCCACAGAACCTGATTGTCCCAGAGTGCTGTCGTTTGTGTAGTTCACGGATGCTGCGTCATGTCCCCCTGATGCAACAACTTCTTCGGTGATCACATAGTTGGCACTGGAACGCACCTGCGCCATGGATTGCCCCGGAGTTAAAATAAAAATTACTAAACAAAATAACAAAAGGATCCTGTGAGTCATAGGCTTAAACAGAGAACAGTTTTTCACTTTTCCTCCTTTCCGGAGAGGTAGGTATTTAAATCAAATCAAAAATTCTGTGACCCGATCTCGATACTCGCTTGAAACCATCGAATATCCTATTTCAAATTGGCTCCAAGGATAACAATCAGGAATTTTTAAGTCAAGAGCTGTTAGCGCCTGCTATCATACAGCAGGTGTACTGATAATCGTATATCATCCATCGGATTATCAGTTTTCCATTGACAATATTGCTTATTTTGCTCTAACAATCCCTTTGGTACTATGGAATCAGGAGGCAAGTTAAAAAACCCATGGGATTTGCACGATGTACATGGGAATGACGTTATGATTCTTCATTCCATAATTCCAACATTCCACTCTTCCCCTTGACATCCACCGGGAAAAACCGATCATTAGGCATATGATTGTCCTTTTTGCCGGAGCTTCCGTGAAAACATCCTCAGACCCAACCGTTGAATCCTTTCCAGCGCGTATCACCGTTGTGACAGTGATTCTCTCGATTTTAGTCGCCGGTGTCTGGTTCTCCATGAGTTATTTCCCGGTGCAGAGTTTCGATTATTTCTACCATCTGGCTACGGGTCGCTGGATCGCAGAACACGCCTCGGTACCCACCACGGATATGTTCTCGCACACCGCTCAGGGCGATCCCTGGGTCACCCACGAATGGGGTGCGCAACTCCTGTTTTATCTGGGATCCCAGGCTGTCGGCGTATCCGGTATGGTGATGGTGAAAGCGCTCTGTATGACCCTGACGGGTCTGCTTCTGTTCTGGACCGGTATCCGTCTCCGGTGCCCCGCCGGCTGGACCGCTGTGATTTCCGCAGCCGTCGTGTTCATGGTCACGTTCCGGGCATTCCTGCGGCCGCACCTCATCACCTATTTCTTCCTGGTTCTTCTCATGACGCTCCTGGCAACCGTCCCGGATATTCTCCACCGCCGGATCCGCTGGCTTTTCCCGGTTATCTTTCTTCTCTGGGCGAACCAGCACTCCGGTTTTGTCTTCGGATTGTTCGTGCTGACGGTCTGGCTCCTGACCGGATTTCCCGGAAAACCACGCGGTCCTTCCCAGGGGATTCGATTCGCCACACTTCTGGGGGCATGTTTTGCCGCAGGACTGGTCAATCCCAATTTCTGGCACGTCTATCTCTATCCCTTCGCGTTCTTCGTCAACCCGGTCTATTTCCAGGTGATCAACGAACTTCAGCCGGTGACGGCGCCGGCATTCCGGGGCGCGGTTTTCATCCCCATATTTTGGATATATCTCACGCTCTGCCTGACTGTTTTCCTGCTGAATTGGAAACAAAAACCCTTTCGGGATCTCATCTTCCTGGCCGTTTTCGGTTATCTGTCAATAACAAGTGTGCGAAACGTACCTCTGGCTGCCTTAATCTGCGCACCGGGCCTGATGCATCATTCCGGTTTTCTTTTTTGGAGGGTTAACGGGACCCACCGTCGGGTGAAATTTTTATCTTCCCCGGTTTTTCAAAGAATTATTTCCGTGCTGATCGTGGCCGGTCTTATCGGGCTGTGCGCCTGGCCCATTGTCGCGGATGTGCCCATGAGCGCGTCCGGGAGTCGCTCCTTCGGTGGCGGCCTGAAAAACCTGAACTACCCCGATGGCGCCATTGAATTCCTGAAAACGAATCCACTCAAAGGGGAGATGTTCAACTCCTTTGCTTTCGGAGGTTACCTGCTCTGGAAACAGGTTCCTGATCCCCGGGTCTTTATCGACGGCCGGCTCTTTCTGTATCAGGGTGAAATCTTTGATGTTTATAGCGATGCAATTCGCGGCACACTGACTCCCAATGAGATTGCCCGGCGGTTTAACGTCTCACATTTCATCCTGAACTACCCTGATGGCGATCCCCTGCCGGGACTCTATAAAAATCTTCTGAGTAACCCGGAATGGCCCATTGTTTACTGGGATGACAACACCCTGGTTTTTGCACGGAACCAGGCCGATAATCACGGTGTGGTCATGGCTCACGCTTACCGGTATATCAATCCGCTGAAACGGACCATGTCAGCCATGGATCGTCAGATCAGGGATAATCCCATGGGCGTGAAGGCTGAGGCGGAACGCAATCTGTCATTGAATCCCCGCTGTTCCGGCGCCCGAGTGATCCTGGGTCGGGCAGCAACACTGGAATCCCGGTGGGAGGATGCCGCAGACCATTATATGAAGGCCCTTGAAACGAGCCCTCCCATGTATCTTATCCAAAAAGAACGGGCCCGGGCCATGGTGAACAGTGACCAGATCAAGCCGGCACTGACGCTGCTTAACGATCTGCACAGCGATCATCCCGGTGACGATGAACTCATGATGTATCTGGGTCTGGCGTATTACCTGGAAAAAAATAGCGAAAAAGCGGAAACCTGGTATCTGAAAGCCTATCGAACCAATCCCCGGAACTATTATGTCCTCAACAGTCTGGGCATTCTTTACGCGGAACAGAATCGATTGGATGATGCCGAAAAATTCTGGAAAAAAGCCCTCCATGTCAACAGCACATCAGGAGAAGCCCGGCGCAACCTGGAACGGCTGTACCGGATGCGGGAGACACTGGATTAGAGTATGAAATTATCTATCAGGAAATAAAAAGCCATTGATTTGCCGTAAATACTAGACTATCATTTTCCCATCATGCCTGATTCGAACACGCCAAATTATATCCTCCGATATCAATGGGCTATTACGGTTTTCCTTTTATTGGTGGTATTTCTCAGTATCAATCATGGCCTGGTTTCAGGAACCCGGGCGCCGATCTGGGATGCAGGCACTCAATTTGAGCCTTACTACACGCTGATTGCTGATTTTGCTCGTGCGGGAAAATTGATGTCATGGAATCCATGGATGAACGCGGGCTCACCGGATTTCATTGAAACCCAGATGGGGGCATGTTCCCCTGTCACCGTAGGTATGGGTCTATTGACCGGTGGTCGTGTATACGGGTTCGTATGGTATTGGTTACTGATCTGGTTTGCCGGCGGATGGGGGATCTTACTGTTGGCCCGGCATTTGAAGATACCAGCCTGGGGCGCGTTTATAGCGGCACTGGGTTTCTTGTTCTCAGGTTTCTATACCGGTCATGCCCAACACACCAGTCACGTCTATTCGCTTTCTTTTCTGCCATTCATCATCTGGCGGCTCGACTGCGCACTGCATGCCAAAAAAGTAAAGTATGCCATGCAGGCCGGCGCATTCTGGGGATTATCAGCACTGGCGGGATATCCTGGTCTGGTTGTAATCAGCGGTTGTTTTGCCGGGTTTTGGGCAATGGGACGTTTCGTATGCGGTTTTAATGATATTTCCGATGGGGGAGATTTGAGCACCGGATTCAGGAAGTTGGGGTTCACTGTACTTTGCCTGATCGTCATTTTTATTATCGGCTGCTGTATTCTGCTGCCGCCTTATCTGGGTTTTTTTCTTGAAGGAACCGGATTCAGCAATCGGTCCGGGACGTTGTCTCGTGACATTGCATGCAGCGATCAGGCTTTCGATCCCGCCTCTTTTACTTCGTTCGCCAGCCCCCTTGTTCCGATACTCAATTTGAAATTGTATTTTGATGACATCCATCCCCATGCCAACCGGACCAAATGTGGGATATATACCGGTGTAATAGTCACTGTTTTTTTCATTTTTGCATTGATTACAAACCCCGGTGACAAATGGCGATGGTGGATATTCTGCACAAGCATTTTTTTCATGATTTGTGCCATGGGCGATACATTTCCAGTCCGGGGCTGGTTGTATGATTGGTTTTTCCCCTTTAGGTATTTCAGGCAATCCTCCATGTTCAGGGATTATTACATTTTTTCCATTGTTGTGCTGAGTATGTATGGCGCCAGGGATTTTCAAGGTTTGATCGGAGGACAGGAGATTAAGAATCGCCACCGATTTGTCGCTGTTTCCATTCTTGTATCCACTGCTGCATTTTGCACGTATTTTTTCATCTTTTCCAGACATGGTGATCGATATGATTTTTCCGATGCACATGTCCATTTCTTTACGACCTGGATCTGTTTAATTCTTATCAGTGTGCTATCGCTTTTTGTTCATGGAAAACGGATAAAACTAATTCTGATGCTTTTTCTTGTTCTGGCAGTCTGGGACGCTTATCAAACACAGTACGTTTCTCGCTGGATGATGACATATGGCGGTGATCTGATGAAACCCAGAACAATCGTGGATAAAAAGCATATTCCATGTCTGGATCTCAATAAGAACGGGTGGGAGAGATACCCGCTTTTTTTTGACGAGACGCTTCAATACAGTGGAAAAAACCTTCAGTTAAAATTACCGGTTCTTCAGGCAACTCTCCCATTGGGAAATTGCTTTTTGACGAATATTTCGAACTCAAAAATTCTTCGTTCCATGTCCGTGGGAAAAGATCGAACATTTTTTTGTCAGAATCCGGTTAAAGCGTCACCTGTTCATTCCAATATGGCCGAGCTGGTCAAGCGATGCGATAATGTATCACAGCCTGTTTTTATTGTTACACCTCCGGATACCATGAAGAATCTTTTCAAAACGGATCTATTCCGGTCTGATTCCACAGAAGCAGCTGCCATCACCGTTGCGCCTCCCGCGGAAAAGATACGTGTTGAGATAACAAAATACACACCGAATGTACTGGAAATTGTTGTGGATTGTCGGGATAGCGGGTGGCTTCTGGTTACGGATCGCTGGGCGCGAGGCTGGGAAGTTGAAGTGAACGGGAATTCAGAACCGGTCTGGGGAGGTAACTTTGTCTTTCGTGCTGTACAGGTGGTTTCCGGACAGAATACAATTCGATTCCGGTATAAGCCTTTTGGTCATCCCTGGCTGATTATTCTAAGTTGGTCACTTCTTTTTATCGTTGCAGTTTTGTCAGGTTTTAACTCCCCAAAGGAATAATCCGAATGGATTTGACCATGAGTCCCAGCTGTCTTGAATCGGCATTTCCGGCGGTAAATGTGGTGTCGGTTTTAATGGTTAGAGTAAACGTTTCATTATCGCCCATGATCAATTCATTGAGATCGATCATCATGGTGGGATCATCATGTGATACGGTGAAGCGGGTGAGATTTTTATTGTTAATCAGGAGTGTGATGTTAGGTGTGGTGTCCAGGCGGTCGAAAGAGGTCCAAAGTTCCATGGCCAGCCGGGCCGGGCAGCCGGGATTGATGACCTCAATGGTTCCCTGACTGCCCATCCAGCGCCAGGAATCCAGTCCCTCCGATTCCGGCGGATAAAACCCTTCCCTGTACCGGTAAGTGGTGAGTTCCGGTGGGTAGATTGCGGCGCTGAGTTCCCTGGTATCAGCGTTGATCCCGCAATCCACCGGAACAAACACGCCGTTCATTTTGAAATCAATATCCAGTAGGCCGTCGGTGCCGATAATCCCGCTGGAAATTACAATCCACCTGTCAAACCGGTCATTTTCAAAAGGTATCACTTCCGTCTTGTTTCTATTGAGGACCAGGTTGAGTAGCGGGGGTTCCGGAAAACAGTTCCCTGTGGTGAATCCCTGCAGGTGAAGGAACGTATTGAATTTCACGTTTGTAACGGTGATACTGGATTCCTGCCCGGCCCAGCGCCAGGGTTCCACCGGTGACTGTGTGAGCCATCCGTTCTTATGCCGGACTTTCATCATGGCGGCCACCCGGACCCGGGCGATGGTCTTTTTCCGGACATTTTCAACGGTGTTTGCAAGAAAGTATTTCATATCCGGCATATCCGGATCATAAAATCCGATTTTGACCTCATAAATCCGTTCAGGCAGTTTTTCAGGCAAATGCACAACCCGGCGATACTGGATTTTCTGCTCCGGTTTCCAGGTGTTAACCCCGGGAATAGGCCGGTGATCATCCTGCCAGACTGTTCGACCTGCCTGGTCCACGAAATGAACAAGAATGTGCAGAGATTCCGTAACCGGATTCAAGGCACGGGTCTCCCATTGGTAGCTCATCTCGAACATATTTCCGGGTTCCACGTGATACAGGTCGAACTGCCGCACCATTTCCGTTCCATCAGCATGATAGAATTCCACAGCCCCTTTAATGGGAAGAACGGTTCGGTTTGAGGGTTCCTGTTTGCTGCACCCTGTTGCGGTCAGAATAATGATCAGTATCAGAATATTTAATCTTGTTTTCATTTCTATGCTCTCCAGATTCACAAAACTTGAACTTTACCGGCGCACTGATTATATTGCTGACTGTGATGGATTTAAAGCGTCTTTTGAATAAATTCGGGTTTGCTGCCCTTTTTCTCATTATAACCTGGGGATTCTGGAAGATTCTTCTCAGCACAAACTGTTACTGGTTCGCCCATGATCTGCTCATGGTGCTTCAGCGGATGGCGGTTACTGAGCGGTGTATTCTGGAAGGACAGTTCTATCCCAGATGGTCCGGTGAACTGTATGGCGGGTATGGTTATCCGCTGCTTCAGTTTTATCCACCGCTTTTCAGTATGTTGGGTGCCGGTCTGAAAATAGCGGGAATGTCCATTCTTAATGCCATGAAACTCCTGGTCATGATCGCTATCTGTACCAGCGGATGGTTCAGCTATCTCTGGCTGAAAACCCATGGGAACCGTGTGTCCGCTCTCACCGGCGCCATCGCATTCACCTGTTTTCCCTATCATGTGATTGTATTAAAGGTGCGGGGGGCGGTATCGGAACTTCTGGCCATGAGCCTCTTTCCAATGATCCTTTACTTTCTGGACCGGATCATTACCCGGGGCAGACGGCGGGATGTCATCCTCTGTGCTCTGGGATATGCCGCTCTCATGGTGGCGCACAACGCCAGTTTTCTCTTCTTTGTTCCGGGATCCCTGGTGTATCTTCTGGTGATGAGCCGTTCCGACCGCCGGATTGCATCGGGAATTCAAACCGCGATCGCCCTGACCACGGGGATGGGTCTCACGGCATTTTACTGGATTCCTGCCATTCTGGAGAAGAAATTCGTGCAGATCGACAGTCTGGTTAACTCGGTGAATGTCAATTACCGGGACCACCTGGTTTCGGTCAGTGATATTTTCAACCGGGAGTGGGGGTTCGGTGGCCTGGGATGGCTCCTGCTTGGGGCTGTCGCAGCAGCATTTCTGCTGTTTGGGATCCGGTCTGCCCGAACCCGGTATCCGCACCTGATCTGGTTAATGCCCACCATGGCAGTGATATATATCTTCATGACATCACAACCATCTCAATTTTTCTGGGACCACCTGCCACTGCTTCAACTGATCGGCTATCCGTTCCGGCTGTTTGGACCTGCCGGTCTTTTTGCGGCCGCATGTCTTTTCCTGGTCATGGAAACACTGTCGGATCTTTCACCTGCGGCGGAACGTGTTTTCCGGCCGGTGATATTCCTTGTGGTGATAGGAGTTACTGTTTCATCGCCGTTAATGCAGCACGTTGTCCATCCCCATGAATTCAACGAACGGTATCTCATGTCCGAAGATGGGATCCGGAAAAGTACGTCCAGCACCGTGGTGGCCGATGAGTATGCACCGGTGTGGGTGATAAAAAAACCGTATGAGGATCACGGGATCGCGTTCGAACCGACTCAACACTTTCCCCGGGGGGATGTCGCGGTGGAAATGAACCGGTCCCATGCAAAAGAGATGGTGGTATGGGCAGACGATTCCGGAACACTGCGTCTCAATACCATATTTTTTCCGGGATGGACCGTCTCTCTGGATGATCAACCGGCAAATATCCGATATGATAATCCATACGGGCTCATGGACCTTGAGATTCCCGGTGGGGCACACAAAGTAACAATGGAATTTAAAGCCACACCTGTCCGGATGATAGCCATGGTCATCTCATGGATGACCTTTCTGGGATTATTAATCCTCACAATTATCTATTGGAAACCGAGGTCAGTTGTCGGTAGCCGGTGATCAGTCCACCGGCGCACTGATCACTGATGACTGACACCGATCACTTCTTTAACTGTCACAGCCTGGACCTTGTTGTTTTGTGCTTTCGGCCGAAAGCACCTACGGGTTTGGATCAATTGATGTGTGTTGATCAACCATCTGTACTGACTACCTGTCCGGTTCATCGGCCCTGAATTTCCGGGGCACACCCGCCCGGGAGGCATCCGTCTCCAATACATTCATCTGGTGCCGGTAGTGAGTGATCATAACATCCGCCGCATTCTGCCATTTCCTTTCGGAATATTCCCTTTTTACATATATCCAGTAATTCAGGAAGTCACGGACCACGCTGAATTTGTTTTGCCACCACTCACCTGATCGGCCGCCGTAAAGGGTTTGTCCTTTTCCCAGTTGGTAAAAAGAAATTTCTTTGGTCTCGGGATTGATTTCGTACCGGTAATACGTGAGAAAATCCTGCCCGAGGATTCCATCCAAATTTGCCGAAGGATAGTAACTGATCATCATATCCAGTTTTTCCTGCCTCAAATCACCGACACTCACGGAATCCACTTCTATACTCCAGGTTTCGATGAGTCCGCCTCCCGTCATTATATAGAAGGGTCCTTTGAAATCGTCTTTCCGCACGTTGAGTTTATTAAAAATATCTTCAGACAGGAAACTGATTGAAGCACCGGTATCCACCAGCATTTTCACATCCACCTTATCGTTGATTCTGGCTTCGACTACCGGGCAGGAAAGGTTTGAATCATACGGTATCACAGCAAACTGTGATTTATGTTGAGTATTGGGATCCTGGTATGTAAATCCGGAGGGTCGTTCCCTTTTTTTCCGCGGTGCAACGGGTACAGGTGTTGCGCTCCCGGGTTCAGGTGTGGCACTGACATATCGCACGGTCCCGTCCGGGTCCGTTACTTTGACAAACGGTGCATCGCCGCCGGAAACCATGGTTGTCAACAAGATGATAAATGCTGAAACATAAATGATTGCCCTGCCCATAAAATCCTCCGGTTTGTTGGTAAACAGTTTGTTTGATATTGCATGAGATCCGTTGGATTTACAAGGACAAATTGTGTAATATCAAGTATTGAAACCGTGAATCATATCGATTGATCAGAGTGTAGGTTTTCTGGATATAAATACTTGGGAGCACAGGTAAATGAACAGGAATGAGATTATTCTCCAACAGATTGATCGTAGAGGAGCCGGTTTGGAGATTGGTGCCGGTTACAACCCGGTTGCCCCGAAATGTGATGGATACAAAGTCCATATCCTGGACCATTTAAACCGGGAACAACTGCGGGAAAAATTTCGGAATGAGCCTGTGAATCCGGACCGGATAGAAGAGGTGGATTTTATCTGGTCAGGAGAATCATACCGGGAACTGACACGTCAGTCCGAATATTACGATTGGATTATTGCATCCCATGTGATTGAACACGTGCCGGATTTAGTCGGATTTTTAAATGAATGTGACAGTATACTCAAACCTGGAGGGGTTCTCTCTCTGGCAATCCCTGATGCCAGGTTTTGTTTCGATCATTTCAGAATGATTTCAGGTTTATCCCAGGCGGTCAATGCCCACATTCTTCAGGCGAAAACCCATCTGCCTGGTACCGCTGTAGACCACGTTCTCAACTATGCCACTTTGGATGGAAACATTGCCTGGGACGATCAGACTCGTGGGGATTTCAAATTTCATCATTCGGCTGGAGAAGCCCGGGAGTATATAGATCGGATTATGAACGAGAATGCATATTTTGATTTTCACGCGTGGTGCTTTACTCCGCATTCCTTCCGGTTGATGGTCAGCGATTTGTACGATCTTGGTTTGATACGTTTGAGAGAAGTTTCGTTTCCTCCCGGACTTGGGTGTGAGTTTTATGCCGTACTGAGTCGCCATGGCAGTGGTTCAGGGCTGAATAGAGCAAATATAATCCGCCGAATCCGACAGGAAATCTCAAATACGGAACCACCTGAAAAGGGACCGTCTGAAATAGAACCCCCGACCGGATTTTTACAACGGTGTCGAAATTTTTTATCCACAGGATATACTTAACAGGTCTAATAAAAAGTAATTTAGCGGATTCAGGAGAATATTGACATTTTCCCGATCCCGGTGCAGACTCTGGATGTCTCAATCCCGGAGGAAGTTTTTGTGAATCGTTTATCTTTGATACTGTCGCTCATTATTCTGACATCTGCCGTGCCTGTTCGGAGTGTTTCTTCTTCCGAATCGAAAACGACCCTGTCCGCAGTACCGGTTATAGAATCACAATCCCGGATGACGGATGCCGGCCGGATATTCATGCCGGTAAACTGTCCGTTTCCGGTCCGGTTCGCTGTCCCGGGCAATGTATCGATCCCGAATAACGCAGACCTTCAGGTTATTCTGATGGATGACCGCAGGGAGACCCGCCGGGAATACCGGTTCAAACCGGAATTTGAGTTTTCAGGGAACGATCAATCCATGACGCGGGTGATTCAGATCCCCGATTTGCCGTCCTCCCGGGAAATCCATGTGCTGGGCGTTTATGTTGATCGGGAAAGTGGTGCAGAGGTTCCGTTTTCCGGGAAATCAGAAAAAGTGATTCCCGTGCAATTGTTCACGGTGTACGCGGTGATGTACGGCATGATCCAATCGGAAGGCTGGTACCCTCCTGAACAGGATGAGAAAGGGAATACTTACCGCTGGTGCCGCGCTCGTGGAAAGATGGAATTTCCGGTTATGCCGTGGCCAATATTTTTGAATATTCACGGCCATGCTCCCCTGGAAGAATTTCCCGGAAAAACACTGACCCTTACACTGGAAGATGTTTCCGGTGTCGTTGAAACACACCATTTGACTGAACCGGACTTTTCCATTCGGTATCCTGTTCAGCCCTCATCAGGAGATACGGTTCCATTTCCTCTAAACTACAATTCCCTGTGGCTTCGGGGTGACCGGACTTTTGTGCCCGATTCCCAAGAAACCGATGTACAGCGGATTCTGTCCTTTTCCGCCGATACCGTGGAACTTGAACATGAAATTCCCGTGGACGGATTCTATGAGGATACCCGGGAAAATGGTGAAATTTTCACAGCACCCGCATTCTCAGTGATGATCCCAGGTCCTGATAATACTGATTATCTCTACGTCCAGGGTCGACGGGAAATCTTGTGTCAACCGGATTCTCAAACCTTGGAAATCTTCCTGAAAAAGCAGAAAATACATGTGGTGCAGATCGATGAAGAGTATTTTTCCCTTCGAGTCCCCGTACCGGACATTCTAAAAGGTACCGTTGATCCCGTTACTTTGGATATGAAAGTCTACCCCATGTTTTTCCGGGTGGAATGCGGCAATCCCGATGATGATCGCCCCTATGGACTGGCCATTTCGGAAATCTGTTTCCGGTAAAGATACTTTCGCAACGTATCAAAACCAATCTTCGGTGTACAGTCCCTCTATTCTATTGAATTCCTTGAGGTTATGCGTTACCAAAACGGCATTATTTGCCATGGCGATTCCGGCAATCAGAACATCGTATGGACCGATCATCCGTCCTTCTTTCTCTAAGCGAGCCCTTATTGACGCTGCCGTTCCGGCTTCTGTTTTCCCCAGTGGAAATAGAGTGACACTTGAAACAAGCCTATCGAGTTGATTCTGTCTCTTCCCGGGATTGTCAGATTTGGCTATACCCACTTCCAATTCAAAAAGTGTTACGGATGTTACACCGATTTCCTGAGGTGATATGGAAAGCAGATTCCTTGCCACGGACCCCAGGCCTTTGAAGAAACAAATGATAATATTTGTGTCCAAAATATACATGTTTATAGCTTTTCTCTTGGATGATCCTCACCCGTTGATGATCGTATTTCTTCAGATGAAGGAAAATCATCCTTCCATGATCCTGCCAGATCAACAACATTTTTCGGCCAACTTGTTGATATTTTTTCATCTATTAAATTAGCGATCCACCTGCTGATTGGCATTTTATGCGTTTTAGCGGCAGCTCTCAATTTCGCCTCTATATTGGAATCCAGATAGATTGTGATTTGTCCCATATCAAACCTCCGGGTTATATTATAATTGCAATTATATGTGAGGTCAAACAGTGTGAACGAAAGTGGATTCGGGATCAGTTCTGATTCATAACGGGATTTTCAGCGTGGTATCCAGAGACGGGAATCTCTAAGAATCATCCCGGCGGATATTCCTGATTCCGGCTGTTCGCACACCGGCACGGTCACAGTGCAATGTGCCGGTTTCGTCAAACGGTCCCAGATACGCTGTCTGAATCCTTCCAGAAAAAACTGGTAATCCCCCGGGGGAAGTTTCAGGGGATCAAATTTTAACACAGGGATTTTTCCGGTATTCGAACCCATGGCCAGGGTCAGCGTGAAAATACCGGGAATATCGGTCCATTCCGGGAAATACAGGCGCTGACCATCCGGTGTGACTACCCCGAAACAGAGATCTGTGGGTTGTGATACGCCCTCATTGGAAAGTTGCACGAGAATCTCCCCGGGCAGGCATCCATTCGTTTCATCAGCGGATCTATATTGAAGTATCAGCTCAATATCCGCTGATTCGGGATGGGGCAGACCAGTGTGTTTAAATCGAGTGGGAGAGTCAAATAGGAGCCGTGAATTCACCCATGGCGTAACGGGCCGCAAATCCACTTCGTATATCTGGAACACATCATGCCATCCGGATGCGTCGGTATAATCCACGTGTCCCAATAACCGGGTTACTGGTATTCGTTCCAGGAAACTCTTCCGGTTCCATGGCGCTACTGCCACGATAATATCCCGGTCCCGGTAAGTGAGAATGCGTTCCTGCAGATCACGGGAGAGCGGAATTGTGACATCGTCACCGATCCAGTTAAAACCCTCACAATCCTTCCCGTCTTCCATAAGTATCTGCCTGTAATCGATGAACCGGTAAACCGAGTCATCCACAAATATTATAGGATCGTTGAATCCCGTGTCATCAATCAGTCCGATCATGTCAACAAACTGGTACCGGTTGATCCCGGTATCTTTTGCGAAAGCATAGTAATTCCGGATCTGGAACACCGGAAAGACGATGAGCCCAATCAGCATGGCGGCGATAAATCCCCGGACACCCCAGCAAACGGTGCAATGGCGGCGGGACGCTTCCCAGTTGTTCAGGGAGAACAGGGTTTCAGATATGAGAATTGCAGCGAGCGGGAAGAGAAAAACAAGGTATCTGCCAAGATAGAGTGTGTAATTGCTGTTGAGGATTGGAATGAGCAGAAAACCTGACAGAAAAGCCACCGGGATAAAGGTATTCCGTTTTCGGAAATGGAGAATCAGTCCGGTGATGACGGCAATCCAGAAAACCCATATCAGCGGTCGGGCGGCATACCAGGACCATGCAATGGTGTCATCGTAATATCCAAGTATCATCCGGGGTAGAAAAAGAAAGGCGCGGAAGTAGTTTCCGGAGAGGGAAGTCGCGGTGTATTCACTCGTCAGCGAATACTGGGGATAGGAGAGACTGAATGCCACGGACCCAAATCGGTTCATGATATTATAGTAGATCATGTTGGCGTATCCCAGCAGGGCAAGCGCCGTCAGGATATATACCACCGGTTGTTTCAGCCAGTTCAGCAGGTGTTTTTCGTGAATTGCAAGAACGATGGGAATTACCGGGACCAGTACCAGCACTTCCGGGTGACTCTGCAGACCCAGCCCGAAAAGCAGTCCGGCCAGTCCGCTCCAGAACAGTTTCTTCCGGCGATTCTCCATCTGAAGACTGTGGTAAAAAACCAGAAGAAACCCCGTTGTGAAAAATGGCGTGATACTGTTGGACCAGGGAAAATGGCTGGAAAAAATTACGTGATACCAGGCCACAGACATAATAGCAGCGGCGGCAATACCTGTTTTCCGGGAATAAATGCGATTACCCAGAAGAAATGTCAGAACGACGGTGCCCACACCGAAAGTCAGCGGGACCAGTCGGGAGACCCACCAATGTTTGCCGAAAAGCAACAGAAACCCTGCCACGAGGTAAGGTGACAGGGCTCCAATATGCGGGTTTTCATTTGTCAGATGAAACTTGCCATTGAGGATCTCAATGGCAATGAAGTTCTCGTTGACGCCGATCCATGGCGGCACATGCTCCAGATACGGCAGTCGTATCAGCAGCGCAGCGAGTCCGATCAGTACTGCGATGAGTATTGTTTTTCCTGACGGCGCCAAGTCACTTCTCTAATAAAAACAGATGATCAATAACAGCCTGTGGGATCACCCAGTGTGCTGCATGTGAATGAAAGCAGTTCCGGAGTGGCCGGTGAATGCCAGCCCCAGTGCCCGTCTGCACTCATCTGTGAAAATGCGGAAATATTGTCGACGGTTATATCCTGGGTGTTACCGGTTTCCTGGTGCCGGACCTGAATATTGTTGTGGTCCCAGGATACTTCAAATGTCGCTTCCGTCCCCGTCAATTCGTGGGCCTTAAGAATATGCCATTCCTCGATACATCCCTCGGCACCCGCTTCGAATCTCCAGGCCTCATACCAGGGGCCATCAGGCCATCCGGGCTGCACGTACCGGTGATACACACCGACAAAATTGCTGTTGGCGTCATCATGCAGATAGAATAAGAGTGTTTTATTGTAGGTCTCTTTACTATCATCGGTCATGACGGGAATGTTGGTCACTTTGACGACGGCAGTACCCCGGCGGCAGTTTCCACCTGGGTGCTGCTGCGGTGTTGGTGTGGGTGTCGGCTGAGACGGTGTTGCTGTGGGATCCGGACCTGCAGGATCATCATCGTCATCATCGTCACAACCCATGATCCCCATGGTCAGACTCAAACATAAAACCAAGCTGAAAATACTTAAAACACGGATAAAATCTTTCACGTTGCCCTCCAAATTGAAAAAAAATCCAAAACAAATCACTCCCGTTTAACATATTCCGGAGCGTCCTTCAATAAAAATCGACACACAATATTTATTGCAGGTGACTCCTTCAACCCCGTATATATAGCGGAAATCCCTGATTTTTCAATAAATTCTACTTGACTTTATCTCCCAAACCCATATATTTCCTTTGAAGGACTATGAAACCTTTAATTTGTTTACTGTTTGGGAGGAATTTATGAAGAAATTGTTGTTTGTTACCGCAACGGCCGTTCTCGTCGTTGCCCTGACCTGGTCTTTCAGTTATGCGCAGAGCCCGATGCCTGCAGATGGCCCGGTGATCACTTTCTGCTCCAATGTGCCTGAACCCCCGGTTGGAAAGATAGAAAATGGCGATCTGCTGTCGTTGAGTCTGGCCATGAATAAATCGAATAAAAATCAGAAATACGCTCTCTATATTGGAGAGGGCAATTATGCCGTGTTTTATCCTGACTGGGATATTGACAGCCCTGCCAACATGACTCAATATCTGCAGGATTCCGTGAATCCGGAAGCCATCGGTGTTGTTGCAGAAAACATCTTATGTGTCCATTTCAAGGCTTACCACATGGGTGATGCCACGTTCACTGCAGTTCTGTTTGATCAGCAGTTGGGTGCAGACAAGTGGGTTCAGGTCGGTGATCCGGCCACGTACACCTGGCGATTCGATGCGGAAGAACCGGAACATCCCTGTCGGAACGGTTCCATGATCGTCGATGTTACCGGTATTCCCAGCATGGATGACGGCAATAAAAACTCGTTGAACAAAACCTGTTTTTTCTGTCTTCGGGATGAAACCGATATCAGCTATATCGCTGTCTACCACCGGTATATCCAGCCTGACTGGCCCTATGGCCCCTGGTGGGTGGCATGGCGGTTCGAAGCCGGTGCTGCAGGGTGTGAAAAAGAATGGAATATCTGGTCCTCACATCCCCTCCCCGGAAACTCTGCATCTTTCCTGGTACAGTGGAACAACCGGAATGTTTCGGTAACGCATCTGGGTACCGGAGATTCACAGAATCTTTATGTTGACAACATTCTGGGTATCGATTTCATGTATGAAGACAGCGAATGTTCCTCCTGGGGATGGTCATCAGCAGCCAGTTCCCGGAGCCGCGACTACGACTGCGACGAGGTTGGCGGACCCACATCCTGCTACGAATTTTAATCAGGGTGCTATACTGAAGACCTGAATGGGTAATCACAATAGAAATATGCGCCAATGGCAGGGTTATCTCCTGCCGTTGGCGCTTCTTTTTTCACCGGGTCTTCTATGCACCGCAGTGGCGCCCCTTCACACTGCCCTGGCTGTTCTTGCAGGGCTGTGTTTGTTCGCACTGGCGGGAATCCCGATCGTTCATTTCCTGACCCGGAACACGGATCTGGACCGGTTTACCCGGTTCGCAATCACCGTGCCGGTTGGTTATCTGGTGAGCACCGCGTTTTCCGTGATCCTTATCCTGTTCGGAATCAAGCAGGGTTATCTCGTTTTGACAATTGTGACGGCGATTAATCTGGTCCTCATTGCCGGGTACCGGAAGATTATGGGTGAAACCGGGTCAGATACACCCTGGAATTCCAGAGGAAGAGGATTTCTTGTCACGGCCCTGATCCTTGTGCTGGTGATCATGGTCCTTCTTCTGATCCCGTACATCCACGTGGGGAAGGTTACGCCGGGCGGCGTGGCATACCGGGCATATTTCTCCGGGGATTACCTGAAACATGTGGCGGTGACGGCTGAACTGCTCCGTGGAGATTTACCGCCGGAGAATCCTTTCTATGCCGGTGAAACACTTCACTATTACTGGATGTACTATATCTATCCGGCCATGATGACGGATATTCTGGGTGTGGATTCTCTTGAACCGGTTCTCAAATCCGTCAACTTCTATATGGCCGGTATATTTTTGTGGCTATGGTTTCTGACCGTCCGTACCCTTGTTCCCGGCCGCTGGCTGTGGCCGGTAGTTGGTCTCATCCCGTTTGTCGCATATTCCTTTGAAGGCATTACCGTACTGCGTCACATGCGAGGCATGAATCGCGGACTGGAGGAATTTTTCCGGTACAATGTCGACGGCCATTCCCGGTGGTTGTTTGGAGCACCGGAAATCAACGGGTTATACCGTCTTCTTGTCTACAATATGCAGCATATTATTCCGGCAGCCATTTTCCTGGTGTGTATTCTTATTCTGGGTTCCCGTCCGGTGTTTAAACACAAGACCGCCCTGGTCCTGGGACTGCTCTGTGGTCTCACCATTGGACATTCAGGGTTTCTCGGCAGTTTTCTCACGCTCTGGCTGGCCGGTTGCGTTGCCTTTTCAGGAAACCTGAACCGCCTTGATATTCGGAATCGGGTCTACCTGCTGGTGCTTCTGGGCATTTTCCCTGCGATATCTATGGCGATTTACAAGTGGGGATTCCTGATGTTGGGGTCACGAGTTCCCCTGCAGATCGCTCTGGTAACACCCCTGAAAACCCATCCGTTTCTGTTTTTCTTCCTGAATTTCGGTGTGGCATTACCCGGAATTGCCGGAATCTTTTTCTGGCGCCGGTTTAACCGTCCCGTAATTCTCCTGGCGATCCTCTCCATCACGGTAATCTCACTGGTCACCGCTGCCGACTGGGGATCCGATGTGGCAGTGAAGGTCGGTTATACCGCCGCTATTGCCCTGACGCTTCTCCTGGGTTCGCTTCTGACGTTGTTGAATCGGGTTCGGCCGGTTCAGTACATCCTTGTGACTGTGATATTACTCGCGTTTATCCCTGCCTCTATCGCACCGGCAATGGAAGTATTGAATTTTTCGGATATCGAAAATCCCCGGTATCTTTCTCTGATCACAAATCGGGATCTTCGGGCATACCGATGGATCCGTGAGCATCTTCCGGAGTCAGCCATCGTGCAGAAGGGGCTGCGAGCCAACCTCATCGAAGCACCCTACTCCGCTATTCCCACTTTCGCTCACCGACACACCTTTTGCGGTGATTGGATGCATGGCCATATTTTCCTGATTCCGGAACCGCCTTACAAGGCTCGGGTGGAGATTGTAAACACCATTTTTTCATCTCAGGATGCCGGGGAAATTCAAACACTCTGCAACCTTCATGGCATTCAGTTCATCTATTGGGGTGAGAAAGAGTTTGAATTTCATGGCTGGCCCCATGCCATACTGGAGAATCCACAGCGATTCAAGGTTCTTTATTCCGATGTTGAAGAGACCGGTCAGACGTATCTATTTGAAGTGATTCACTAAAATAACCATAAAAAAAGCCTTCCCGAATCCGGGAAGGCTTTTATAATTACTTATGAATGATTACTGCCAGCTGAACGGGAAAATATCCATTACACCGTAAAGCATTGTAACCTCGGCATTGGTCATGGCCGCATACCATGTGGCCTCACCGGAACCGGCATCCGGCCAGGTGAACGTATCGAGAACCGCCATTGTTTCCAGACCGGGCATCAGGGTGTGATTATAGAACCCATAATCATTGAACTGCGGTGCGAAGAAGTAAGTCCCGTACACTTCAAGAATGACGAAGAGCGGAACATCGTTCACTGTCTCTTGTGACGGATTGCAGATGTCCACGCTGATATAGAAATCATCACCGGCATGGAACGCATCACCCGGCATAACGATTGTGCAGCCCAGCACGGTGCAGGCCGGTTCTGTCGGTGTGGGTGTGGGGACTTCACTTGTGGGTGTGTATGTGGGTACATCCGGCGGTGTCGGTGTAAACGTCGGCACCTGACCAGCCACGTTCATAGCGCCTGGAGTCAGATCACCCCATCCGAAATCAGCGAAGTTGTCATCGGTATCCGCCCCATCCGGCAGTCGGGAAAGTGACAGGTTATTCGTGGGTGAATCGTATGTTGCCGGGGAACCTTCACCACATGGTGTCTCGCCACCGGAGAAATCACCGTACCCGACGGCATCAACAACGGTGCTGCCGGTTTTCAGAAGAATACAGTCAGGACCGTTCTGGTAGTCCGCGTTAGTGTCGATCATATCGTAGTTTGCTACGGTTGCATCCTGAGCGATCACGAAATAACCGGGACCGGTGATGGAACCGGAGATGGGAATAACCTGGTATTCTGAACCGTCAAATCCATTGATACCTACCAGATAATAACCGTCAAGTGTCACCGTGCCGGCATCGGATTTATACAATTCAATATAACAGCCCAGATCCTGACCGTCGGGATTGACGTGCACTTCATTGATCACGATATTAAATACCGGGGGTGAAGTCGGTGTGGGTCCCGTAGGTGTGGGTGTTGGAGTAATGGGTGGCGTCGGTGTAAATGTCGGTTCAACACCCTCCAACTCATTGGCCTCACCGGGGGTCAGATTACCGGACATAAAATCCGCAAAGTTATTTTCTGAATCCGCACCGTCGGGATACCGCGAATGAGAATGCTCACCCGTGAAAAACGCCGGTGCCGGGGTACCTTCTCCTGCAAAAGTTTCACCGCCGGAAAAATCACCATACCCAATCGCGTCGATTACGTCTGAACCCTGACGGAGCTGAAGATTGTCAGGCCCGTTCTGGTAGTTCGCGGCAGCATCAACGATGTCGGCATTGGCCACTGTTCCGTCCATGGCGATGACGAAGAAACCGTCACTGGGAATAGCATATCCGGTGAGGTTGATCGTGTTATAATCTGCACCATTGTTACCGTTGACGCCCACCAGGACGAGACCGTCCAGGCTGACGCCGCCGTCCAGGTAGAGTTCTACAAAACATCCCGCATCAGTTCCCGGGGAATTGATATACATTTCGTTGATTTTGATCTGATCCACAGGCTGTGGTGTCGGTGTGGGACCGGTGGGTGTGGGCGTCGGTGGTACCGGTGTGGGGGTCGGACCCGTGGGGGTCGGCGTGGGAGTGGCTTCCACAAAACCAATATCTTCATCGTCCCGGGGTTCCAATTTAAATACGCTGTAATTGTATTGCATGAGACCAATGACGTAATCCAGAGACTCATCCTGTACGGGTGTAAAGTTATAACTGTACAAGTCATTAATCACCGCACCGCCTGAACCATCACTGACTTCCCACTCGCCATATCCAAGATCTGGATTTGTGACGGTTACCATGGAATATTCAAGCAGAAGACCTTCCCACTGCTCAAGACTGGTCTCGCCGGTGTCAATAACTTCCGGCGCCGGCAGGGGGTTGCCGCTGCTCAAAATTGTTGCAGAAGCGACAGTCATTTCCGTCATCTCATAATATTCCTGGATTTCACCCGTAACCTCCACGTCGTCCCCAAGGGCCAGGGTGATGGGGGGATTATAAATCATTATTCCGGTCCAGGGTCCGGCACCGTCCTGTATGAAAACCTCCCACGTGCCGGATTCATATGCTGTGACAATTCCGTGAGTGGTCACCGTCTGTCCCGCGTAAGGTGAGTCTCCACTGGGTGCAGTTGTGTACTGAATGTCATAAATCGTGACCTGAGCGTACGCTCCGGCGGTCAATACCAGACTCATGAGCAGAGCCAAAAAAACATGTTTTTTCATCATCATCAAATACCTCCCCGGCTGTTAAATTAGAGCCGATTGTCTATCTATTACCTTATACAGAAAAGGTGTCAAAAACAAGAATGACATCAAAAAAGGTATTATGAGAGTCGAGTCAGGACAAAAATTGTAATTTCAGAGCCGTCAACCATTTTTTGTAAGAGCAATGCCTGATGTGATAATTGCCTTAACCCATTATTTACAGGAGATCACACGATATTTCCGACTTGGCATCAATGTTGCTTATCTGATAGGTGAACCCGATTCTAAGGAGGTGTTCCATGATGAGAGTATTGTTGATAGTATCCATCGTTTGTATGTTTGTTCCGGTGGTTTCCGCTGATGGATTATGTCCGTCCACGGGTATTCGCTGCGTTCAAAACCAGGAAACTTACGAACCCGGGGATCATGTGATTTTATCCGCCCGGGTATGCAACGGTCATCCCACCGAGTCGATTGAAGGTGATCTTTTCCTGGTCCTGGACGTGTTCGGATCATACTTTTTCTATCCCAGTTGGTCCACGACCCTGGATTATGTTCCCTGGACCATTCCGGCATGTTCCTGCGAGGAGTATATTTTTCTGGATTTTATTGTTTCCGAGCAGATGCTTGGATTCAACGCCTACGCAGCATTTATTGTGGATGATCAGTTTATTGAGACATATTTCTGTATGTATGCGCTTTAAGATTGTCCAGAAAGTTGAAACCGGTTACTTATTCCGGGGAATCCTGATTTTTCCTGTCTGGGACCGCTCCAATTCTTTAAACACAAACGGGGCGGCTTTCTGAAGTTGTGCCCAGCCGTTACTCAACTGATACCGGGGGTCAAGATCCTCCAGAAAGCGGCCGATCTGCTTGATTATTTCCGCCAGGAGCCGCCATTTGCGGCGAACACCTTCGGAATCGCTGGGTCCCAGGAGAATATCGTTTACCCGTGTGAGAAATTCCGGTGGGAGATGCTCAAAAGTCGTAATCACGGAATCAACGCGCCGGGTCAGGTTCAGATAGCGGTTATTGATCAGGAATATGATTTCATAGATCACCCGAAGCGCTGCCAAAATTTCATGCTGAATGAAAAAAAGGCTTTCCTCCTTTTTATAGGCACGGGCGATATCTTCAACCACATTGGTTATTTCGGAGAAAACTACAGGGATCACCTTGAGTTTGTACTTTTCCGGGACGGGTGTGATCCGGTTTCGCCATGCCCGGAGCTGATTGTTGGAATCCCAGAGAATCTTGCAATCGTGGAGAATGGCGATAATCATGGTACTTTCCAGGCGACGTCCTTTGGAGATGGACGCAACACGGTCGCATATCAGATCCTGACTGATGTGCCAGACATTGATGGAGTAGCCACCCATATCAAATCGATCGGTGGGAAATGGTGAATCCGTGCACCTGAAACGTTGCTGAGAGCTGGTAAGTTTCTGAATCAGAGATAACCGGCGCTCCCTATCCGGCTGGGAAAACATCACCAGCATCAGATTGACATCAGACCAGGATTTCGCAGTCCCCTCGGCCCGGGAACCAATCAAGGCCACAGCACGACACTCCGGCAATTCACTGTAAAACTGCACCAGATTATTCAGAACCGCCTGCAGCGCATCCATCCGGGAAACCTCCCTGTATAATCGCAACTCCCTCTGCAAATTATAATACAATTTACAGTTAAAATGAAGTTATCTCAAATAATGATCGTGAGGGCACGATTTATTTTGAGTCAAACAGCGATCTGTGTATAATCGAGTCAGGAAACTAAATGGAGGCTATTCAGATGAAAAATACATTATTATTTTTACTTGTTTCGACAATCACAACCGGTTTGCTGGTACCCGTTTTACAGGCCGCGGAATTTCGTTGTGCAACGGCAGAAATCGCACCGTTGCTTCCGGTTCCGGATTGGGACAACATTCTGAAAAATATCCCTTCTCCGGAAACCCGTACTCGAATTGAGTATAATGTGGGTGATCAGCGGATTTTCTGGACATGGGATTTTTCCGTTATGCCCCCCGATTTCAATCAAACGCCGAGTACATGCCGAGCGAAAGGCGATAACGGGTATGTCTGGGTTGAAGATACCCAATGGAACGTCAATATTTTTGAGAGTAATGTCCAGGGTGTTTTTGAAGCCTGGGAAAATGCCACGCCGGCGGATTCCGTCGATCCAAATAAAGGGATCTTTGAGATTGTCACGGATTCCTTTGGCCCTGTCCCGGATATTCTGGATGGAGATCCCCGGGTACACATCCTGTTTTACGATATAGAATCTTTTATGGGCACTTCCTTTGACGGTTTTTTCAATGCCTTCGATCAGATGACCGAAGCTCAGGCGCAGGGACAGGGACAGCACTCTAATGAATGCGAAATTGTCTACCTTGATGCTGATGGCATGCACTCACCTGATCACCCTTATATGCTGGGTGTTCTGGCCCATGAATTCCAACATATGATTCACTGGCTGGCTGATAACAATGAGACTACCTGGGTAAATGAGGGATGTTCTCAGTTGGCCTGGTACCTCTGCGGGTACGGTACCGACGGTTGGGAGACATACTTTGCCAATCACCCCAATAATGATCTGCTGGATTTTGATGTATCCGGCAGTTATGGACAAGTTTTTCTCTTCTTCCTCTACATGTATCAACAGTTCGGCGGAATCGATAGTATCCGGACTGTTGCTGCTGATTCAGCTAACGGATTTGAGGGTATTATATCGGGGTTTGATACCATGGGATACACCTTCGATACCCAGCAAGTTGTCCGGGACTGGTGCGTGGCGAATCAGGTGGATGACCCCACCCTGGACAGGGGACAGTATGGCTACATGGGTTACGATCCGCCCACTTTCAAACTCACCAGTACATTTGATACTTATCCAACAGGATCACAGGATGCCACGATTCAAAGATATGCCGCCCGGTATTACCGGCTGCAATCCGGTGCTCCTCAATTGAATGTCACCGTGAATGATATGGGTTATGACGTTTCGGCACTGGCGGCACGACATAAAAACGGGGCTTATTTCCCCCTGATACCGGTAGATCCGGCATTCCAACGCTGCCAGATGACTCTCGCGGATGATCAGACCATGGATCTCGTAGTTGTAAACACGGACAGCGCGGATACCCAGATTTCCATAACACTGGAAGGGACGCAGGGAAATGAGCCTGATGATACGCCGCCATATGTGGTCCTGGCCGGTCCGGTTGGTGTCGAGTGCAGTGCTAAAGTGCTCTATATCACTCTGATGGATGTGTTGTCTGAGATTGACGCTTCATCTGTTTCCCTGACAGTGAATGGTACACCGGTGGTCGATCCGTTGATTATGCCAATGACCGGAAATAAAACAATGACGGTTCAAACGAGCCTGTCGGAGTACTATCCTGATATGGCGGTTTCAGTGGAATTGACCGTAAACGATGTAAACGGATTTCAGATGACACCCTTTACCATGAATTTCAGAATGGGCGATTCGATGGGTGTTGCCACTGGAGTCACACTGACAATGCCCGCCTTTGAATTTGCTCCGGGTGATGTCTGTTACCTGTTTGCCGGTCTTGGCAATGTATCTGAAGCCATTACGGATGTTCCGTTTTTTGTGTTGCTCGATGTCTTTGGCACGTTCTATTCCGCGCCGGAATGGAAATCCATTGATGAGAGTCTGAGCTGGTATGAGGTTGATCTTCCTACCGGATATCTCGATATGAGAATTATCCCGGTTTTCACATGGCCTGAAGGTACCGGCACCGCCAGTGGACTGATGTTTTATGGCGCTATGACCAATGCTGCGATGACAGATCTCATGGGTGGACTGGGTACCGTACCGTTTGGATGGGGGGAGTAAAAAAGCGGTTCAGTCCGGTAGGATCATGACTATTTTTGTCCTTAAATGCCAAAATTTGTCGTTTTGATCCAGATTCATTTGATCCTTTGCTGAGAATTCCCTATAATAACATGGAGTTCACGGGTACATATGTCGCGGTACAGATATTGCACAATGGTCTGTCAGGTGATGACCGGTTTTTACAGGGGGAATCTCATGAATTATCATAAATATCAGGAAGGGTTCACTCTTATTGAATTATTGATGGTGGTGGCCATCATCGCAATTCTTGCTGTGGGAGCCGTCCCTAATCTGCTTCGCGCCCGTATGACTGCTCACGAAATCGGTGCAATCGGCGCAATGAAAACGATAGCGGCGGCGCAGACGGATTACAATAACAACACGTCGCCTCATTCATTTGCCATGAATCTGAGTAGTCTGGGTACCGGATTTATGGCAGGTGGCGTTCCGTTCATCGACGAGAGTCTGGCGTCGGGTCTGAAAACCGGGTACCAATACACTCTGGTTGCAGGCAACGCCATCCTGATACCCGGGGAAATCTTTCCCAGTTACATGGTGTGGAGTGCCACGGCATGGCCGGTGGTTTACGGTTCCACGGGAATTCGGACATTTTACATTGATGAGTCTGTTGTGGTCCGTGGTTTTGATATCAATGGTGGTGTTGGCACCAGAGCATTGCCGTCCATCGATTAATTATAACGGTTACTCTGTTTTGTACTTTCCTGAGATTTTTCCGACCAGCTCCTCAAGTGAACGTGTGGTTTCACCGGAATCTATTCCATCCAGTTCAGTGCCGATTCCATTGAGTTGTTCTTTTGTCGGCGCAATGCGTTCATTTTCTTCCTGATATTTCTGACGGTATTCCTCAAGGGTCTGCCGGGGATTGGCAATATTCAGTTTCGGGCGTTTCGTTTCCCTGAATTTGAAAATCTTCAACCCGAAAACACCGGTGATGATTGCACATACAACCATAAGCGGATACCAGAATGTCGCGGCTTTGGGTTGCCAGTTCATGTACAGAGAAAATATAGCTCCGGCGCTGCCCAGAAGGGTCAGGACGATATATGTGAGTTTAATGCCTGCGGACTTTGACGAACCGGTCAGGGCGTTTTCAATGCGCTCGATTTTCCGTTCCAAAGAATAAACTGTGGTTTGGGTTCCTTTTATCTCTTTTTTCAACCGGTTACGTAAAAGTGAGAGGAACCGTATTTTTCCGGATTTTCGCAGCATTAATCCCAGTGGTTCCGTATGGCTGTCCCAGCCGTTTTCAATTGCCTGATTCTCGATATCTGTCAGATCCATTTCCCCGGTGTCCAGACCTGCACTTTTTATGTCTTTCCGGATCACAATTTCACCAATGGCTGAACAGGCATTATCCCGGTATGGAAAATCATTCGGCAGGTCAAGCAATCGTTTGAGGGATCGTTCTGTTCCAATTCTACCCAGAAGCATCAAGGTGCTTTTCGTGCTGTCTCCGGCAGGGTTATCCAGGGCTGCCAGCATCAGGGATTCCAATTCAGGACCGGCTTTTCCGATGAGTTCAATGCGGGCGGTATCTGATAGATCCGGTTCCGACATGAGATCTACAAGCGCATATGTTGCGGTTTCATCTGTTTTATCACCCAGGGCTCGAAGTGATTGTGTACCCGTGGTGATATCACCGGCATGATCTTTCAAAAAAGTAATCGCGGTATCCGATGCGGCTTCGGCTGCTCCACGGATGATGGACCGTTTTATATTTGTGGGTGATTCAATAAACACATTATCAAGGTGCTGCCGGGCTGCCGGCAGATTACCGGACAGAAGCAGTTTTGACGCGGCTTCCACAAATCCCGGAGATGTTCCCGGGAAAACGAGTTTAATCCGCTCAAATATCATATCCGGAGATTTTTCTTCCAGAATGTCGACCGCAAGATTTCGATTGGTTTCCGCGTCATCACTGAGAAGCGTGACGGCGTGTTCTGTCGCTGCATCAGGGTCCAGTGTTTTGATCAGCAGAAGTGTTCGGTGACGGACATCGACATCGGTATTCTTCAATAGGGGTCCCAGTCGATCCACCAGTGTTTCATCGCCAATCCGGGAAAGAACAGCAACAGCCTGCACGCCACTGTCACCGGTGGTCTGCAGTGTATCCAGCAGACGCGTAATGAGTTCCGGGGAATGCCGTTTCACCAGCGCATCCGTCACGCGTTTGCGGATATCCGCCTGCCGTGATCCCAGAAGGTCCAAGAGGAGTGTGATCGTCCATGGGGCACTGCTTTTGCAAAGACCTTCGATGGCAGCATGCTTCACGGCTTCATCATCATCACGAATATAACTCTTGAACAGATCAGTGAGATCCTCCACATCGCTGCGGGCAAGCATGGGAATCAGTTCGATTCGCAGGGATTTATCCAGTTGAGGGTCCAGGACAAGTTTCATGATTTCAGGATAGGTCCGGTCCCCGGGGAATGAGTGGAGAATATCCGAAGCGCTTTTTCGAACATGAAATTCGGGGGCATCCAGCATGGCGATCAATCCCGTTATAATCATGGGATGATCCTTCTTTTGCAAAATCCCTGCAATTTGCGTCCGGGTTGCTGAACTGGGAGATTTCACGCCTTTGAGAAGTAGCCTGACAGCCTGTACTTCGTCATGCTTCTCCAGGGTATTCACGGCCTCTTCCCGGTGGTATTTATCTTTGGAGAATAACATCTCCTCAATTGACGCCCAGTATTCCCGGTTATGATCAGTCATGGAAAACCCTCCTCGCAGTTAATACCTATTTTAACTGATCCGGAGGGTTTTTATCCACAAAAAGAAATTCAGAGATATTTATGGCTTGATTTTACCTGATTCTGATCACTCACTTCGCATCAATGTTCACCACGAGACCGTCCTGATCAGTACCGATTCGTATCATACCGGATTCCATAATTGATCCGGCAATCAGTGCCCGTCCGATCCGGGTTTCCAACTCCTTCTGGATGTACCGTTTCAATGGTCTTGCCCCATAAACCGGATCATATCCCGCCCGGGCGATGAATTTCCGGGCTTCCGGTGTGATTTTCAGGGCGATGTGTCGATCTTCAAGTCGGCGGGCCAGTTCATCCGTCAACAGTAGGACGATCTGCTCAATCTCGTCCAGAGTCAGTGGTTTAAACAACACAATATCGTCCACCCGGTTAAGAAACTCCGGTCTGAAATGCATCCGCATCTCCTTCATGACCGCATCGTGAACACCGGGTTCCAAAGCGCCTGAATCGGTGATCCCGTCCAGCATGTATTGGGAACCGATATTGCTGGTCATAATAATCACGGTGTTCTTGAAATCCACGGTCCTGCCGTGACTGTCAGTGACCCGGCCGTCATCCAGAATTTGCAATAGAATATTGAACACGTCGTGATGCGCCTTTTCGATCTCATCGAACAGAATCACGGAGTATGGTTTTCGCCGTACAGCTTCCGTAAGCTGCCCGCCCTCTTCGTATCCCACATAACCGGGAGGTGCCCCGATGAGCCGGGATACGGCATGACGTTCCATGTATTCCGTCATATCGATTCGCACCATGTTGTCTTCGCTATCGAAAAGTGCTTGAGACAGTGTGCGGGCAAGTTCCGTTTTGCCCACACCGGTGGGCCCCAGAAAAATGAACGATCCAATGGGTTTACGGGGATCTTTGATCCCTGCCCGGGCCCGGATAACAGCATCGGTGACCATCTGCACCGCCTCATCCTGCCCGATAACCCGTTCATGAAGCACATCATCCAGTTTAAGAAGTTTTTCCCGTTCCCCTTCCATCAGCCGGGTTACAGGAATTCCGGTCCAACGGGCAACGATATCCGCAATCTCCTCTTCTGTAACGGTATCTCTCAGGAGCCGATCACCGTTCTGCCGGGCCGTCAGTTTCTGTTCCTGTTTATGCAGGTCTGTTTCCAGAGCAGGAAGTTTCCCGTGCTGCAGTTCCGCCGCACGGTTCAGGTCGTGATCCCGTTCCGCACGTTCTATCTCAGTTCGGATCTGCTCGATCTGTTCACGCAGATTCTGAATATCCAGAATGGCTTCTTTTTCCGATTCCCATTGCACGCGCATGGCATCACCATCACCCCGAAGATCCGCCAGTTCTTTCCGGATATTGCTGCACCGTTCTTTGGCGGCCCGGTCCTTTTCCTTTTTCAGAGCCGCTTCTTCTATCTCCAATCGCATGATCTTCCGGGTGACTTCATCCAGAGCTGCCGGCAGGGAATCAATTTCCGTCCGGATCATGGCACATGCCTCATCCATAAGATCAATGGCTTTATCCGGAAGAAACCGGTCGGAGATATAGCGGTTGGACAGGGTTGTTGCCGCAACCAGGGCTCCATCAAGAATCTGGACACCGTGATGTACCTCATACCGTTCTTTCAAACCTCTGAGAATCGAGATGGTGTCTTCCACAGTCGGCTGATCGATAAGCACTGGTTGAAACCGTCTTTCCAGAGCGGCGTCTTTTTCCACGTATTTCCGGTATTCGTCCAGGGTGGTGGCGCCGATGCAGTGGAGTTCCCCACGGGCCAGCATGGGTTTCAGCATGTTGCCGGCATCCATGGCGCCTTCCCCTTTGCCGGCGCCGACAATGGTGTGCAACTCGTCGATAAAGAGCAGAATCCGGCCGTCACTCTCCTTAATTTCCTGCAGGACAGCTTTGAGGCGTTCCTCAAATTCACCCCGATATTTAGCACCGGCAATGAGAGATCCCATATCCAGGGAAAATATGGTTTTGTCCTTAAGCCCTTCAGGGACATCTCCCCGGACGATCCGGTGTGCCAGCCCTTCTACCACAGCTGTTTTGCCCACACCGGGTTCGCCGATGAGGACCGGGTTATTTTTAGTTTTCCGGGATAAAATCCGGATCACCCGGCGGATTTCCGCATCCCGGCCGATCACCGGATCCAGTTTTCCGGAGTTGGCTTCTTTGACAAGATCCAGGCCATATCGTTCCAGGGCTTCATATGTGGTCTCCGGGTTGGCGCTCCGGACCTGCTGATTTCCCCGGACATCCATAAGTGTTTGTAAAAATCGGTCCCGGGATACACCGAACTGTTTCAGCAGCCGTCCGGAAGCCGAGGAATCACCTTCCTCGATAAGAGCCAGCACCAGATGTTCCACCGAGATGTATTCATCCTTTAAATGTTTTGCTTCATCTTCCGCCTGGACCAGGAGTCTGTTCAGGCGCTGGGTAACATATACTTTTCCCGGCTCAGCGCCGGACCCGGTTACCCGGGGCCGCCGATTCAACTCATCTTCAACACCGGACAGGAGAGATTCCAGGGGTATATCCATCTTTTTAATCAAACGCGGGATCAGACCCTCAAACTGTTCCAGAAGAGCGATAAACAGGTGTTCACCATCAATTTCAAGATGACCGTACCGGACGGCTTTTACCTGGGCCTGCTGGAGTGCTTCCTGGGATTTTTGTGTCAGTCGATTCATATCCATAATAATCCTCCTTAATTCAAGATCATTTCCAGAGTTATGGTTATCAAGATCCGTGCCATATTCTTCCCATATGTATCCTATTATATTTAAAGTGATTTTTCCGGGGTAGAAATTAGACTGAATTCAGTGGGGCGGTGCTGCGACGTTCCAGAGACGCCGGTGCGTCACTTGACGGCGGGAGGTGAACTCAGCTAGTTTAATAGGGGCAGAAATTTTTTGAGGGAACAGGGGGGGTATCCGTTTTTCGGACGGATTATTCAATTACAAGAAAGTGAGGTTCATGGGAATGCAGTGTATCTTATTGAACATATGGAAAGAGATGGCGGCATGCTGTGCCATGATCGCTATCGTTTGTATTTTGCCGGTTCTACCGGTGATGGCTCAGGTGAGAAGCAGTGCACATTACGAAATCGAGGATGAGGTTATCGCCGGGGGTGGGAGCGAATCCAGTTCCGGTTCTTATTCCAACACATCCACCACCGCGCAATTTGCCACGGTAGGGCTTCAGGACAGCGCCACGTATGAAAACCAGAGCGGGTTCTGGCATACAATTCTGACGGTGCCGCCGATTCCTGCGGTATCCACGGTGGGAATCGGATGTTTGATTTTACTTTTTTCAGGTTTAATTTTTCGACACAAATCAATGCAGAGAAAGGGACTCTCATGAATTATCAGAAAATATTCATTTCAGTGGTGCTTATAACGATCTTTCTGGGAGCAACCGCCGGTGCGGTGCCGCTTATGATCAATTACCAGGGTAAGATCAATGTCGGTGGTACGCCCTTTGACGGGACGGGACATTTCAATTTTGCGATTATGGACGAAACCGGCAGCACACAATACTGGTCAAACGATGGCAATGATCCGCCCACAACGGATGTATCTGTGGGTGTCAATAACGGCCTTTATCATGTGGTCCTGGGATATACGGATGGAATGAATGAAATTCCTGCATCGGTATTCGAAAATGAGATCCTTTATCTGCGGATATGGTTTGATGACGGGACCAGCGGCAGTGAACTTCTGGCGCCGGATCAACGCATTGTATCGGCGGGATTTTCGTTGAAAGCGGAAGATGCGGATGCTCTGGAGGGTCAGCCCGGCGCCTATTACCTGGACTGGGGTAATCTCAGCGGTATTCCCGGTGGTTTCGTTGACGGTGATGATGACGATACCCCGGACGATGATTCCGAGGTGCCGGATAATATCAGCATCAATAACGGCAGCTTGTTTGCCATGTCCGGTTCAGGTGATGTGGGTATCGGCACGACTTCCCCGGGGAAAAAGCTTGAAGTTGCCGGCGATATCAAAATTTCCGGTTCCGGGAACAGTCTTGAGTTTGCCGATGGGACGGTCCAGTCCACGGCGGCAACCGGTGCCGCAGGTGTGCCGACAGGATATATGATTCTGGGGAATACGGATACCGCACCTACCGGGTACACCTATGTGGGACAGCTAAGATCAGGGGGTTTGTGGGAATCCCGAGCGAGCATGGCCACGCCGCGATTTGCTCTTGGTGCGGCGGCAGCCAATAACAGGATCTATGCCATCGGTGGTTTTAACGGCAGTTATCTGAATACTAACGAGGAATATGATCCGGCAACCGATTCCTGGACCAATGTAACTGCCATGCCCACCAGCAGAGGATATCTGACCGTCAGCACGGCCATTTGGAGTTCCAGTGAATTTATTTATGCCATTGGCGGTAATACCGGATCCTATTCAAACCTCAACGAACGGTTTGACCCGTTGTTCAATTCATGGTCACTCATGTCACCCATGCCCATCGCTCGTGATAATACCGCTGCTGCCGTCGCCGGAAATCTGATCTATGTGGTGGGAGGACGCAATGGTTCCCCCATGCCCTTGAACCAGGTGTACGATCCCGATGCAGATTCCTGGACTGGACTACCCTCTATGTTGACCAGTCGTCAATCTCCTGCAGCGGCAACCGGTTCAATCAGCGGTACGGAATATATTTTTGTGTTCGGTGGATACAGCGGCTCGCAACTGTCTTCAGCGGAACGATTTGATATCGTCGGGAATTCCTGGACATTTGTTTCATCCATGGCGACAGCGGCCAATGGCCAGGCAGCGGTGACAGTGAATAACAGGATCTATGTACTGGGTGGGTATGACGGCATTATCGGTATGGATGACAATATGTGTTATGATCCGGAGACTAACATCTGGTCAACCCGGGAACCCATGGGAACCACTCGATATTTTCAAGGAGCGGCTGTTCTGGACGGATATATCTATGTTGTTGGAGGCTACGTTTCCGGTGCGTCAAACACACATGAACGGCATGAACCCCTTCAGACATTGTATCTGCATCAGAAAAATTAAGAATGGTCCGTTGTTTTGATTTAACTCGAAATTCCAGGTTCCGACGGCTATGGAACCCGGGATTTCGGTTTTTACCTGCCATGTTCCTGGTGCTTTGGGTGGTGGTTCCCCGGCCGGTTTCGGGTCAGGATACCGTTCCACCCGGTCTCGCTCAGGTAGGGGAGACATGCATCACAGATCAGGATATTCATTACAGGACCGCTATCGAACAGGTGTACAGCGGGACGTGTCCGGCCCGGGAGAAAATCCTGGTGGTGCTGATCCAGGATGCCCTGAACCGGGAAATGCTCCGGCGGGAGGGATTGTCGGTGACCCGGGAAGATCTGGACGGTTTCAGCCGGCATGCCGATGAGAGCAGTCGGGCGCCGGAAATTTTAGCCCGGGTAAAAGCCGTATTCGGGGATGATACGGAGGCATACCGCCGGATCTATCTGGCGCCCCGGCTCATCAATCAGAAACTCCGGCACTATCACAGCCGGAACCCGGATCTCCATGTGCGGTCCCGTGTAATGATCGAGACCGCCCTGAAAAAAGTATCTCAGGGAACACCTCTGGAAACGGTCGCTGGTGAACTGACCCTCCAGTATGGAACACTGGAGTATGCATCTGGAGAATCTCAGGAAACAGTCAATCCTGATCTCCCCGGTGAACTGACACATCCCGGTGAACTGCTTAAGCCACTGGTTGAACCGCTTCAACCCGGTGATGTGTATGGCACTATCATTGAGACGGACACCGGATACCAGGTGATGCAAGTGGTGACGAAAACCCCTGAAAAATTCACGGTGGCATTGATTACCGCCCGAAAATACTCATATGAAAAATGGTTCCGGAAAGAGGTCGGTATGATTCCCATCTCCATTTTGGATCCGAAGATGGACCGTGCCATCCGGTCCGGGTATCCCGATCTGTGGTGGGTGGGCCGGTGAGCCAGTGAGCCAGTGATCAGAAGCCAGTGATCAGTGATGGTTAGAGGTAGCGTAGGCTTTCCAGCCTGCGGTTATTGGGGAATTAATGGGTGGCAGTACTGATGGTTGCTCAGTACATGTAAATGATCCAAACCCGTAGGTGCTTTCGGCCGAAAGCACACCCGGAGTTGATTCCGGCGGGGACGAATCCCCGCCCTACCTGATCTTCCGGATTTGCAACCCGAATTCCGCCAGATAACCCTCGATTTCCAACCCACTCGGAGTTGTGTTATAAATCAGATATCGGATTTAACGTAATCTGCGGCGGGTTGGAATTTAATGAACCGGTATAATTTTTGTGGTTTTAAAGGGGTTCGACATCGCCGGGGGAAAGAAGGTGCAACATGTCAGATAGTTTTACGGAAGTAAGCACGCAGGGATGGTTCAGCCGAATCGGCGGCGCGTTCAAAGGGATCATTGTGGGTCTTGTGCTTTTTGTGATCGCGTTCCCGGTCCTGTTCTTGAATGAAGGCCGGGCGGTAAAACGCACGAAGACCCTGAACGAGGGTGGCAGCGCCGTGGTAAGTGTCGCCGCTGATACTGTTGAGCCCGGAAATGAGGGGAAACTCGTACACATGTCGGCGAAAGCCATGACGGAAGATATTCTCAATGACGATCAGTTTGGAATCTCGGTGAATGCGCTGAAACTGAAACGGGTCGTGGAAATGTATCAGTGGAAACAGTCGGAAGACAGCAAGACCGAGAAAAAGGTAGGGGGTAAAACCAAGACGACCAAGACATATTCGTATGCGAAAGTCTGGTCTTCAAAGGTGATCAGCTCCAGTAATTTCAAAGTGATGGAAGGTCATCAGAACCCGGGTTCCATGCAGTACGCTTCTACCGAAAAAATAGCGGAGAAAGTGATTCTGGGTGCGTTCCGTCTCTCACCGTCTCTGGTGTCGATGATCAATAATTATACACCGGTGACTGTAGACGAGGGGACATTGCCTGAGATGATGAAGGGGAAGGTGAAAGTATCCGGCGGAGGGTACTATTCCGGTGCAAACCCCGGTTCACCGGTCATCGGGGACGAGCGTGTGACCTTCAAGGCGGCGTTACCGACGGAAATCAGCGTTGTTGCCAATCAGGTGAAAGACACGTTTGAACCGTTCTATGCCGAAGCCGGTGGGTCCATTGAACTGCTGGAAATCGGTGTGGCTTCGGCGGAAGCCATGTTCCAGGCCGCTCATGCCAGCAACACGACGCTCACATGGATCCTGCGGTTAGTGGGATTCCTGGTGATGTTTTTCGGATTGCTGCTGATTTTCAAACCCCTCTCTGTCCTGGCGGATGTCCTGCCCATTCTGGGAACCATTGTGGGCGCCGGTACCGGATTCATCGCATTCCTGATTGCGGCGGTACTCTCGGTGATCACAATAGCTATTGCATGGATTGTTTACAGACCGTTGCTGGGTATTGCACTTCTGGTGGTGGCTGCCGCACTTATCTACCTGATTTTCACGCGATTCAAGAAAGCGAAAGCAAAGGCGCCGGCGCCGGCCGCAGCCTGATTGCACGGTTAATTTATGACGAAAACAGCCCTGGTGGTTGAAGGCGGTGCCATGCGCGGTGTGTTCGGCACCGGTGTCCTGGACGGGTTTCTGACTCAAAAATTCAATCCCTTCGATTTTTATATCGGGGTGTCCGCCGGGGCCACCAATATCGCGGCTTATCTTGCAGAAAATCCCCGGCGGAATCTCCGGGTATACTCGGATTATTCGTGCCGCCCCGAATTTATCAACCTGTGGCGGTATCTTCGAGGCGGTCATTTCATGGATCTGGACTGGTTGTGGGATATTACTGTTGCGGAAGAACCCCTCAGTCTTGAGCGGATATACAGTTGGAATCGGCCGTTTATCCTGGTGCTCACCGATGTGGAGACCGGGAGAGCGGTTTACGTTGATACCCATGAAGGAAATCTTGTTCACGTCATGAAAGCGTCCAGCACTGTGCCGGGGTTTTACCGGGGATTTCTTCCTGTGGAGGGCCGGTCCATGGCCGATGGGGGTGTGGCGGACTCCATCCCCGTGGCGGAAGCGATCCGGCGGGAAGCCACAAAAATTATGGTGATCCGGTCCCGGACTCAAAGTTACCGGAAAAAAGATACGATGGCGGGTCTGGTTGCCCGATGGATCTTCCGTCGTTATCCCGCATTCCGGGATACTGCTTTGAACCGGGCTTCCGCATACAACGCATCGGTAGACCTGAACCGGAATCCTCCGGATGGTGTGAAAATAATCGAGGTCTGCCCGCCGGATTCATACCCGGTAGACCGGCTTACCCGGAATCCCGGGCATCTTCATACCGGGTATAAACAGGGGTTTGAGATGGCGGGATCGGTGATTACAGAATGGAATGCAGGTTAAACGCACCTGTTTGCCATCTATATGAAACCGGGATCCCGGCTATTTCAATTTATGCAGGTATTCTTTGTAGAGCTGTTTCGCCTCGGCG
>SWBX01000500.1_pt1 | contig 49550 bp, 52 predicted proteins | sample 4693051 | NCBI WGS metagenome assembly SWBX01 (sample SAMN10267272, study PRJNA491770) | bioreactor metagenome | isolation source: DHS bioreactor inoculated with marine | place: Japan: Omine Ridge, Nankai Trough | reverse complement strand
CCCGATGTGTTCTGGATATCTAGTATGGTGTGAGTAACCGAAAAGCCCCGGTCATGTTATTTGATCAGGACCGGGGCTAAAATTTTAACCTTTACACACAAAGACCTGGAATAGAATCAGAAGGCCTCTGCCATATGGAAGATTGGCAGATACATGGCAACGATGAGGCCACCTACCAGGGTACCCAAAACGACCATTATTATCGGCTCCAACAGGCTGCTGAGTGCGTCCACCATGTTGTCTACCTCTTCTTCATAGAAGTCGGCAACCTTGGATAACATATCCTCCAAAGATCCGGATTCTTCGCCAATCGCCACCATCTGTACCACCATGTGAGGAAAAAGGTTCTGTTGTTTCATAGTAAGTTGCAGGGATTGCCCGGTGGCCACATCTTCACGCATACGCAGCACCGCATCGGAATAGACAATGTTGCCAGTTGCCCCAGCCACAGACTCTAGGGCTTCCACCATGGGTACGCCGGCAGCAAACATGGTGGAGGTGGTGCGGGCAAAACGGGCAATGGATGATTTGTTTACGATAACACCGATGATCGGGGTCTTGAGCAGCATCCTGTCTCCCCAAAGACGAAACTTTCGTGAGCGTTTCCACACATATCCGAACAGGTAGATAGCGCCGATAATCGCTGCAAGGGCCAGGAACCACCACTCCTGTAACCATCGTGACATTGCTACCACAAGCTTGGTGAAGGCCGGCAGATCAGAGCCAAAGCTAGCGAACAGGCTCTCAAACTGAGGGACCACAAATATCATGATCAGGGAGGTAACCAATACGGCAACTATTAAGACCGCAGCGGGGTAAAACATGGCCTTTTTTATCTTGCCCTTGATCGATTCCATCTTCTCCTTGTAGGTGGCAATCTTGTCCAGCAGCTCTTCCAGTACACCGGCCGCCTCACCGGCCCGAACTAGATTGCAGAACAGGTCGTCAAAGTGCAGTGGATGTTTTGATAAGGCCGCTGCCAGGGCGGTGCCCCCCTCAATATCGGCCTTTAGCGCCAGGATTAGATCCTGCATGGAGGCGTTATCCGTGCCTCGTCCCACAATGTCGAAGGCCTGTACCATAGGGACGCCAGCTGTCATCATGGTGGCAAGTTGGCGGGCGAAGATCGCGATGTCACCGGGTGTGATCTTAGGTTTCCGCATAGAGAATATGGATGTCGGCTTCTTCTTTATCTTTAGGGGGATGATGCCCTGTTTGCGCAGATCTGTCCGAACCAGGGTCACGCTAGATGCGCGGGTCTCGCCCTTAAGGCGTTTACCTTTTTTATCGGTTCCTTCCCAGGTGTATACAAGAGCTTTTTCTACTTGTTTTTGCGCTGGTTTTGCCATGTTGATTAATCCTTGGTTACCCGGTTTATTTCCTCTAGGCTGGTCAGGCCTGAGCTCACCTTATTTAGCCCAGACATTCTGAGGTTCTGTACTCCCTCTTTTTTGGCCTGTTCCATAAGCTGGATGGAGGTTCCGTTGGACATGATTATACGACCCATTTCCTCAGAGATTGGCATCACCTCAAATATACCAATTCTCCCCTTATAGCCATGAGTGCACCGTTCACATCCTGACTCTGATGTCTTGTATATTTTAAGCTTTGAAGCTGCCTGTTTATCAAATCCCTCACTCAATAGGGCCTCTTTGGAGAGATCGTCTGGCACCTTGCAATGGTCGCAGAGTTTTCTGGCAAGGCGTTGGGCCAGGATCAGCAAGACCGAGGAGGCTATATTGTATGGGGGGATCCCCATGTTTGCCAGACGGCTCAGGGTTTGCGGGGCATCGTTGGTGTGGAGGGTGGATAGTACCAAGTGGCCGGTTTGAGCGGCCTTGATGGCGATCTCAGCGGTTTCCAGGTCGCGTATCTCACCTACCATTATGATATCCGGGTCCTGACGTAGAAAGGCCCTGAGTGCCTCAGCGAATGTGAGGCCGGTCTTTACATTGGTGTTTACCTGATTCATGCCGCGGACCTGGATTTCCACCGGATCTTCCACGGTGGAGATGTTGACATCCGGATTGTTCAACATATTCATGCCGGTGTAGAGGGTGACAGTTTTACCGCTTCCGGTCGGGCCTGTTACCAGGATCATGCCATAGGGTTTGGTTAGGGCTTTCTCAAACAGCCTCTGTTGCTCGGGTTCGAATCCCAGGGCCTCGATTCCAATCTGTGCCGATGCCGGGTCAAGTATACGCAGTACCACCTTCTCACCATACAGGGTAGGACAGGTGTTGACGCGGAAGTCGATAGAGCGATTCTTTGACAGCATCATCTTGATACGCCCGTCCTGGGGTACCCGGCGCTCAGCAATATTCATCCGAGACATAACCTTAAGCCTGGCGGTAAGTCGTGGTGCGATATTGACCGGTGGTGCAGCTACCTCATGTAGCATGCCGTCCTGGCGAAAACGGACGCGGAAGTTCTTCTCATAGGGCTCAAAATGGATGTCTGAGGCACCGATCTTGATTGCGTCCAGCAGTATCTTGTTCACGAAACGTACTACAGGGGCATCATCTATATCGAGCTCACCCTCTGCGGCCTGCTCGTCGTCCACTGCCGAAATATCCAGGTTATCCAGGTCGGCATCCATTATGTCTTCCATGGATGTTTCCTGGGCATCCAGGGCTGTTTCAATAAAACGAGAGAGCTTGTCTTCCTCTACTACTATGGCTTCGGTGGTAAGTCCGGTATGGAATTTTATCTCATCTAGACCCCCGATATTGGTAGGGTCAGATACACCAAGAAACAGACGGCTCCCTCGGCGGAAAAGTGGAATAGCATGGTGGGTGCGGATCAGCTTTTCGTCCACCAGAGTGATCGGTGCCTGTTCGAGATCAAGCACATCGATATCGAGCAGAGGTACCCCGAATTCCTGCGATGCTGCGTAGGCGATCTGGCGACTTTCCAGAATATTATGCTCGACCAGATAGGTGACAAATAACGCGCGTTGGGTCATTGCCTGGGTATAAGCCCGCTCTGCCACTTCAGGTGTTAGTAGATTGTCGCTGATCAGGCGATGGGCCAGGCCACTGAATTTTGTCTTCTGTTTGGTTTCTGCCATTTGTTTGTTGCTTGCTGTTAACTAAATATCCATCTGACCTGATTGTTTAGGACATAAAAACTAGCAATAACAGTTAGATATGTTTGTAAATGTTACTGCATTGGCAGTTGTGAAGTGATGCACCTGCCGGGAACACACTACCTAACTTATACAATAATGCAGATTATAGCTTAACACAGATAACTATTTGTGAAACATGACAATAACTTGGAATGAGTGGTTGATCAATTATGTTGGTAAATTATTTTTCCCCATGAGTTGATGAGTCCAGTTTGTATGATCGAGTTGCATTGTGGTCGGTAGGTAATCTTTGGTTCTGTCGTGGTTTTATCGGCATATGTATCTATAATATACCTTTCCTGAGAATTCCTATAGGGCGTGTAATGGTGCAAACCAATAATACTAAAATAAGCCTGTCTATCGTCTTGCCTGCATACAATGAGGAGGCATCTGTAGGTGCTGTCGTTGGTAGTCTGGTTAAAAGCTTCCCGGATGCTGAGATTCTGGTTATTGATGACTGCTCGACAGACAGAACCCGTGATGTGGCACAGCAAGCTGGAGCAAGGGTAATACAACACAAATATAATATGGGAAACGGTGCCGGTATCAAGACTGGTGCCAGACATGCCAAGGGAGACGTGCTGGTTTTTATGGATGCGGATGGGCAGCATGACCCCGAGGATATAGCCAGACTACTACAGGGTATTTCGGATGGTTATGATATGGTGATCGGCGCACGCGAGTCTGATACGCAAGCCAGTAAAGGGCGTTGGCTTGGAAATAAACTGCTGAACAAATTTGCATCCTTGCTCACCGGTCGTCGTATTCCGGACCTTACCTCTGGCCTTCGCGCGGTTCGAGCCGATACATTCAGGGAATTTATACACCTGTTGCCTAATGGGTTCTCCTATCCAACCACCTCTACTATGGCTTACCTGCGTTCCGGTTACCCGGTACTGTTTGTTCCCATAAGGGCGGGTCGGCGTAAAGGGAGAAGCAAGATCAGTTTTATCCGGGACGGTATCCGGTTTTTGGTGGTTATTATGAAGGTAACAACGCTGTTCTCGCCAATGCGCTTCTTTTTCCCCGCAAGCGTGCTGTTCTTTCTTGTCGGGTTGATACGCTATATCCACTTCTACTTGAGTTCGGGTAATTTCTCAGCCATGGCTGGCGTCATGTTCATCACCGCTATCCTGGTATTCCTCATCGGCCTGATATCGGAGCAGATCACGGCGCTGCATTATGGTATCTCTTCCAGGAAAACCAATAACGATTGGGGTGAATAGGAGTCTGTTTATCTCACCAGTGGGAGTGGGTCGCTTCCGGCATCCTGCCTCTCGCGACATTTGACCATCCCTGTTCGGCACGTCTCGCCACGATGAATTTGGCAACCAACTTGCCATATTCAATCGGCGCGAGTCGCGCCTCCCACGGATTGGTAAGTGTCGCGGCAGGCACGGATGCCGATAGCGACCGCCTCCCACAGTGGAATTGATGGGATTTTAGGTGTTTTGGCCCCTTCCAGGGGCCTTCGTCAAACTACCCGCTTTGCGGGTAGTAGATGATTCCAGAAACAGCGCCATAATCTCATTTCACCCCTTCTTTATCCGCGCTGAACGTTTTTTCGATATCAAGATTATGCAACTGCCGGGTTAACTAACTCAAGTTTCGGAGTTCAGCTGGCTCCTACCACTATTTTTTCCGAGCCAGTCGTCATTCCGGGGATTAGCCATCGGTGTTTGATGGCTGATAACCCGGAATCCATCTTGAATTCTGTCTAATAACTCAATGGCTTACCGCTCTCATCAATGGATTCTGGATAATTCATTCTCAAACAACGAGAACGAATTTCCAGAATGACGAATATAAGGTAATTTGAACTCCGAAACTTGAGTTAACCAAGACATAGCCCATTATTACCGGGCAAATTTAATGCTGTTCTCATGCTTGCTTGAATTTGAAAGTACAGATTTATAATCCATGCTCTCATGAAAGATACGAAGAATCTCAACGTGTCCAGTTAACTCTCTATAGAAAATGATGTGCTTTTTTACCGGAAAAGATTTGTATCCTGCTTTAACATCATCTCTGTATTTTTCGACATCTGGATTTTCAGACAATAGTGAGAAGCTCTTTACAAGGCTTTCAATATAAATAAGTCTCTGTCTTCTGCCATACTTTTCTTGTGTAAACCAGCCAATTTCTCGAAGATCATTTTTAGCTAAATCTGAAAGTGTATATTTAGCCCCCACTATTCTGAAAACTCCATATCAAGTTCGGCCATCAAAGTCTCATAGGTATACTCAGAACACTTGCCTTGATCGAGCTGATCTTCTGCCTTCTGCAACTCATCCCTGAGAATTCTTAGTTTTAATTCCTTATATTCGCGCACCGATAACACTACAGCAAATGGTCTGCCATGCTTTTTGATGCTTACAGGTTCATGCTGAACATCATCCATTAAAACACCAAAGTTATTCTTTGCGTCTTTTGCCGACATTGACTTCATGACAACTCCCTACGTTTATTTAATCACCATTGCAATCATGGCGTAATGAATCCATTATATCCACTATAGACAAAGTAGCTACTTTATGCGGCTGGCTATCTGACATCGTTCAACACTTAACTGAGACAGAGCTATTGGTAAAAGCCGGAAGGGAGCATAGAGGCTTGGGAGACATGAATATTACAAAAGAGCCCCGTCATTCTGGACAGCATTTTTTGCTGATCCTGTATCTACATCAGGGGTCGGAGTCGATTGTGGAGAGATTCTGGGGAAACAGACACATTGTTACTACAATCGACTCCGACCCCGAGCCTTAAGCCCGGTATGACCGGTTTTAGTTGCTTAGTGTCCAGAAACGCGCTTTATTTTGAAACAACATCATCCCGGCGGGGTCTGTACCGCACCTCCATTCTTAGGTTCGTAAATGCGTATAACTACAAGGTACCGTCACCCCGGCGTAGGCCGGGGTCCAGGGAATTCAATTTTCTGTCGATTTGTACCCAAATCTCCAAATACATCCTTTAACTGAGCGTTTTTTTGTCTATAATGTTCTATTAAATAGAACGTAATAGGTGAAAACACGTCTATGTTAAGTGGCTTAATAACATCAAAGACTCGCATTAGATTGCTCATGAGGCTGTTCCTTAATCCTGATCAACAGGCATACCTGCGTGAGCTTGCTGAAGAAATTGGATCATCTCCAAGTCATGTAAAGGGGGAGTTACAAAATCTCACCAATGCGGGTCTTCTGGACAGCAGAAAAGAAGGCCGCCAAATATTTTTTCGAGCCAATAAAAGACATCCGCTGTTTGGAGAGCTTCATTCCATGGTCCAGAAGGCCATGGGTATGGATCAGATCCTGGATAGTATCGTTATGAGGCTGGGTGATCTGGATAGAGCCTTTCTTGTTGGTGATGCAGCAGAGGGAAAGGACACAGGTATTATTGATCTTGTGTTGATTGGTAATATTGATATGGAAAACCTGAATGACTTGGTCGCCAAAACTGAGAAGTATATAAACAGGAAGATTCGTAGCTTGGTGTTGTCACTGGATGAGTTTGATGATTTGGTGAATCAGGGTGTTTTGAAGGCTCGATTATTATTATGGCAGAATGGTAGGGAGTGTAAATAAGGTGTTCCTTTATTCACGTTTGTTTGGTGATCTTGCGTTAGTAAGAACGCTATTACAGTATCGATATTTGTTGGGGCAACTTATCAAGCGAGATATCTTGCTGCGTTATCGCGGTGCCTATTTTGGCTTGTTATGGATTTTCCTCAACCCGCTAATCATGCTGGGTATCTTCGCTTTTGTTTTTGGTAGGATATTTCAGGCTCGCTGGGCAGTAGACACCGGCGGCATTCCATACGCGCTCAACCTTTACTGTGGGTTGATCGCTTTTAATATTTTTAGTGAGACCATAGGTCGAGCCCCGGCTGCCGTGCGTGGCTATCCAAATTATGTAAAAAAGATTATATTCCCACTAGAAATCCTTCCGCTTGTGCCTTTGGGGGCAGCCTTTGTTCATGGCCTATTTAACACGATTATTCTGGTTGCTGCTCTAGCATGGACTGATAATTTAAATCTCTCTTTGCTATTGTTTCCTCTGTTGTTGATGCCTCTGGCAATGGTTGGTATGGGGTTGGCGTGGTTTCTCTCTGCATGGGGAGTATTTATCAAAGATATGAGTCAGATCGTGCCTATATTACTACAGATGCTCTTGTTCCTTTCTCCCGTAATTTATCCGGTCCAAGCTGTACCTGAATCCTTGCGGCCGATTTATTCGTTGAATCCACTTAGTCAGGTAATCAACGCCTTACGCGCTGCCGTTTCAGGGGGATCAATTGATTGGTTTTCATGGAGTATGGCCTTAATCCTTGGTTTTGTTTTCTTATTGCTGGGGCATGCCTTTTTCAACCATAGCCGTGATGAGTTTGCTGATGTCCTCTGATGATATTTCTGTTTCTGTAAGCAATCTCACCAAGAGCTACCGAATATTTGGACACCCTGGTGACCGCATCAAACAAGCTATGACGCTCGGTCTGAAAAAATACCATAAGGAATTTACCGCAGTCAAAGATGTGTCCTTTGATATAAAGAAGGGAGAAATTGTAGGTATTGTCGGGCGCAACGGCTCTGGAAAGAGTACGGTGCTGCAACTTGTTTGTGGTGTTCTCAGGCCTACAGTTGGATCAATTTCGGTCAATGGTCGTATTTCGGCTTTATTGGAATTGGGTGCGGGCTTCAATCCGGAATTTACCGGACGGGAAAATGTTTATTTCCAAGGCGCGCTGATGGGATTTGGTAAAGATGAAATGGATGTGCGCTTCAATGATATTGCTGCGTTTGCAAATATCAGTGAGTTTATTGATCAGCCAGTAAGAATGTACTCAAGCGGTATGTTTCTCCGTCTTGCTTTTGCTGTTGCCACAAACTTGGACCCGGATATTCTGGTTGTGGATGAAGCGTTAGCTGTAGGGGATGTTGGGTTCCAGTCTCGTTGTTTCCGCAAAATTCTAGATATTCGAGACTCTGGGAAAACTGTACTTTTTGTTTCTCACGATTTAGATCAGATCGTAAGAATGTGTGATCGAGCAATCCTTATGGACGATGGGGAGCTTCTTATGGTTTGTGAGCCCAAAAATGTCGTGGGCCAATTTCAACGATTACTGAATACTACTCCAAGCATGCGTGATGAAATCCGTGAGCATGTGCGAGGAATGCAGACATCTAGGCAAGAGTATAATCATAGTGTAGGTGACAAAAAAGAGCTGATTGGTAGTATGCGAGAGACAGAAACTAAAGACGATGTGGTTTTTGAAACTTTTGATCCAGAGCTCAGGTCGGTGAGCATTGTCTCATATGAGCCACAAGGGGCCGCCATTGAGAGCCACAGAATCGTGACGGAGTCAGGTCAGTGTGTAAATAATCTTTATGCGGGCAGAACTTATATCTATAGATATAGAGTAAGTTTTCATCGGAGTGCTAAGAATGTTCGTTTCGGGATGCTGATTAAAACTCCATCAGGAGTAGAGCTTGGCGGGGCCACTTCAGTAAAAAAATTAGCCAAGGGTGTTCCTTCAGTACCAAGTGGTTCAATTATAGATATCAACTTTCACTTCAACTGTATGCTTAATGCAGGTACCTATTTTCTGAATGCCGGTGTTATGGGTGACGTGGATGGTGAGGATGTGATGCTTCATCGTTTATTAGATGCGGAAATATTTAGGGTGATGGATAGATCAGATAGCTGTGCAACTGCAATTGTGGATTTTGGGTGTCACGCCAACATACAATTCGTTCATGATTCACCGTAGTAGAATGGTATTCTAATGTTCTCAAAATATAATGTCTTATGAAATCTAGATGCTTAATTGTCCTGGGTATGCACCGAAGCGGAACATCTGCACTAGCTGGAATGCTAGGCATGTTGGGTGCGAAAATCGGCTCAACCCTTCTCCCTGCGCATCCAGAGGACAATCCTAAAGGCTATTGGGAGAACACAGACATTGTTTCCATTCATGATGAGATACTAGCCACATTGGGTTCCTCTTGGGATGACGAATGTAGTCTACCGCCACAGTGGTGGCAATTCCCCGAGTTGAAACTATTGCGCGAGGAGCTTATGCGTATAGTGCAACGCGATTATACTAATGCATCTCTATGGGTGGTAAAGGATCCCCGTCTATGTCGCCTGATGCCGCTTTGGTCATCAATTCTCAATGACAGTGTCGATGAAGCAAAAGTAATTTTTATTATTCGTCATCCATATGAAGTAGCAGAGTCTTTGAAGCGCCGAGGCGACATCTCGAATGAGCGATCCTATCTGTTATGGATTCGTTACATGCTAGATGCTGAGAAGTGGAGTCATAGATTCCCGTCTGCGCTTGTTTCATATGAGCAATTGTTGTCCGATTGGCGTGGTGTGTCTGACCATATTGTTCAGATGCTAAATGTGCCGATATATTATAACGACCTAGCGATTCAAAGGAATATTGATTTATTTCTTGAGCCAAAACTTAGGCATCATATGTTTGAAGGTAATTTGGGACATTGTCGATTGTTAAATATAGCGCAATCTATTTACCATTCATGCTTGGAAATGGGCGATCCCTCCCAGCTTGGTGCAATTCTACGCCCTTTTGAAGATGAGGTTTCTGCAATCACTGAGCAAATTATGCCATGGTCTAAGGAGGTCAGTTCACTTAGAAGTTCACAAGCCGATTTAGTTACTAAACAAGCCGAATTAGTTGGAATTATAGCGGCGCGTGATAATGAGATAGACCGTATTAAGTCAACGGTTTCTTGGCAAATTACAAAGCCATTACGGTTTATAGCTAATAGAATACGTAGATGATAATGGATTTTTTCAGCTTTGTTGTAAACTTACCGCCCATGCTGAATCCTATAACTAAGAATGTAATATTAGATAATTGATAGAGATAGCTTCGCTACCTGCCAGGCTATCTGTTGGTCAAGCAAGTGAGATTGATAATATTGAACTTGATGATCAGCTTTTGTCCAACCTTTCAGGTTTGGTTGGTGATGATGGCACTGATGTATTACAGTTTATTATCAAAGCAATACTTTGTGAATTGGAGGAGAGGAAGCTGGAAGTAGAAAATGTTGAGTATGTTCGTGCTACTCAAAAAAATATATTGTGCATTATTCCATTCCATGGGAGCACTTTGATCGATATTAGATTGATTAGACCTTTAAGAAAGTGGTCTGAATTGTTTCACGGAGAGATCAAGGTTGTAACAATCGAAAAACTAATGCAGACATACAATGGTCTACTAGAATATATGGAATGGGCCGATATAGCTGTGTGTCTTCGAGAAAACAATTGGTGTTCAAGTTATGTGCTGAACCTGATACAGGATAGTGGCATACCATTAATACATGATTTAGATGATTTGTTAACTGAATTACCGGATTTCCTCAGTTCATACCTTAGTAGTATAGCTAACAAAAAATATTTAGAGAATAGATTGCGTAAAGCAGATACGGTAACTACTACCACCGATAGATTGGCGGAAAAGATTAGAAGTTATAATCAAAATGTGCGTGTTATACCAAATTGCGTACGTTACAGCCGCATGCCGAATCAAAAACGTTATCATAATAGTGGCTCAGTTAAATTAATTATAGCATCTAGTGACACGGTTAAGGTTGGGTTCATTATTGATGCTATAAATAGGGTTTTGAATAAAACAGAGCGTACAATTGAGGTTGTTACAATTGGCCCACCAGGAAAAACCCTTAATTCGCATATCGCTTCTCAGGTTAAACAAATGCCAACCATGCCGTATGATGAATTCAGGAAGTATTTGGAGGGTCTGGATAATGCAATCGGACTTATCCCTTTGGATGATTCGGTATTTAGTTCATGCAAAAGCCCGATAAAGTATTTTGATTATAGCATCAGTGGTATTCCTGTCATCTGCTCTAATCTGCCGCCATATAGCGATGTAGTTGTAAATTTAAAGACAGGTATATTAGTAAACAATACAACTGAGGAATGGTTTGATTCGATTCTGAATCTTGTTGAAGATGCTCAAAAACGTTTAGATATTACCACTAAAGCTTGGAGTTTTGTAAACAATAACTATTTGTATGAGGATTCGGCAATATGTTGGAATCGCCTTATTGATGATGTCCCTAAAAAGGTAAATCAAAATATAATTAGTAAAGGTATGTTACATCTTAAATACATTAGGTATGGGCTAATCTCAGTCCCAAATTGGTTCCTCTATAATTCTAAGATGTTATACAGTCTAATAAAAACAAAAGGTATCCATGAGGCTGCTATTAGGGTTATGAGGCAATTGCGTAGAAAATAATTGTTAATACATTTTAAACTAGACAGGTAGGTTTGAGGTAATTTATATAAAGAACTTTGTGGTATGTGTTGGAGCGAGCCTGTGATAGTTAGATCATTGTAGGTTAAACAGTACCAAAAATTTCAAGAGCAGGTTTTCAATAGGATCATTTCTGGCGACTTGTGGCTTTATTATATATTTCATCCTTTCTAGCAGAGTGCTATTTTTTCGCAAATCAATTAGTCGTGAGATTATGACGGAGTGCCCTGAAGGTTTGTCCTTATAGGTATTTGAGAAGTACTTAGCCTGGTTAAGTGAGTCCAGTCCTGAGTGTTTATTGTTTATAAGTCTACCAATTAGGCTGAAAGCTCTTGTTTTTACTTTTCTAAGGCCGGGTTCCCAGGGTGTTGCGCTGTCGCTATGTTGTCGGTATCTGATTCGTGGTTGTGAATCATAGATAATTTGGCCGAAAGAGGATGCTACCAGATATGCCCACCAGTCATGCATTATCATATTATCCGGATTGGCACGGAGAATCAGTTGTCTTATATCATCCCCAAATACTGAAGTGCATCCGACAGCTATATTTTCTACCACGGCATTATTGAATCCAATGTGATTAGGTATGCGTGAATAGTTCAGGTGTGTAAGTTCTTCGTCTACATATTCAAGGCGTGTGCAGTATAGTGATTTTGCTGGGTCATGGCTCCCCATTATTGCTGACACTGCCCGTTCCACCTTGTCTGGCAACCAGATGTCATCCTGGTCACAGAATGCAAATAGTCCAGATGGGTTATCGGTATCCTTAAGGAGCTTGGCAAAGCTGTGTACAATGCCGCAGTTTGCGCCTGTTGTAATTAAAATATTGTCATGTGCTTTAGCATAGGAACTTATGATATTTACGGTGTTATCAGTTGAGCCGTCATCTCTGATGTGTATGTGTATGTTTGTATAAGTCTGGTCTAGCAGACTGCCCAGCAACTCGGCAACAAACCGTTCGCCATTGTATGTCGAGAGCAGAATGCATACTCTGGGATAATTAGGTGCGCGTGTTTTCATTGTTTATTTAGAAGTCGTAGTACTACGTTTGCTAAGGATTATCGCGAGTTGTTTTATAGCGATCTTGTTACATAACTTATCCATATAAAATAAATTAGATCCGCTGGATAGTCGCTTCCTCTCACTTTTGTCTATGGCCAGCTTCTCAATCTGTTTGGCGAGCGCCACTGCATTGTTAGGTTCTATAGTACAGAATACATTCTTATCTCGTCCAGCTTGGGAATCTCTACTCCATTCAGTATCAGCGGTAATCACGGTTCTTCCAACGGACATGTATGCATAAATCTTCAGCGGGCATACACGGTCGGCTTTTTCGGTATCGCTAAAAATTCCGAGGCAGATGTCAGATTGTTCTATCTCTTTAGCCAGTTGGTCTGGGGCCTTCCATTCTCTGATCCAAACGAGGTTTCTGGATTTTAACATCAGGAACTCTTCAAGGTACTTGGAGTCCTGACCATCTCCAATAATTCTGAATTCTATAAACTCATTGTTATGGAGTAGTTTTATTGCGGAAATAATAACTTGAATACCATGTAATGGTATCAATGTGCCAATAAATAGCACTCGGCATCTGTTATCACTTGGTTTGTACTCATTGTGCTTATATGCATATTCATTTGTAGATAGGGGGATCGGGTAAATTATACTGGAAGATATATTAAAGAACTTTTCGATATATTCTCTACTCTGTTGTGTGTCCACAATTATGCCATTACACGAGCGTAATGCGCGTCTCTCTATGTGGAAAAGTAATTTAGCCAATAGCCCATTCTGTGAGATTAGTCTGCGATCAAGAACTATGGTGTCATACAGCGAAATAAACTGATCTATTATCAGATTGGATGGGCGCAGTCGTTTAGGCAGATGAGAGAGTATCCAGCAGACAAATGTTGCTGGGTATGGAACATACACAACCTGTTTGTGTGGTGAAAACAGATAACGGATTAATATGTATACGTGTCCGTAAATTACACGAAAAAGACGTGGGAATCTGAGATTAACCTTACGGGATGATCTAGATGGGTCCGGCATGATAGGGAAATTAATTTCATGCGCAATAATGTCTGGATGCATCTCCAGATCATCTATCCTGTAGAGTACGTTTGGATATCCCTCGCTCTTTAGATGCACACCAAGAATCAAGACATCTGTCTTACCCTGTCTGTCTTGCATTAGTGCTCCAAGGGCCCCTGGCCTGACTTGTTGTGGATGCCATCGGCAATGCCGTTCATTGTTGCGGCCAGCTTCTCTTTTTTTGGATCCTCAAATAGTATTATGAATATAATTTCTGAGATCAGACGGAAGATCTGTTTAAGGCACCATGCAGGTTCTCTTGACCAATATCTGATTATGGTCAGTACTATATTTCTTGCAATATAGTATTTGCGCACTGGCGGGTGATTTGGTGCGCGTAGATAACGTTCAAATATATTTGCCTCAGAAAATGTTGTGCCAATATTGTGACTCATGAGGGGTTTGCAGCTCATGAGTACGGATAACCCTATACTGCGCGCCCTGAGACAATATTCATGGTCTATGGAGTCGATAAAATAGTCACTGCGGAATGGGCCAATAACTAAATGGTCTTTCAGATTTAGCAAGCTTCCAGAAGTAATAACTGTTTTTCTTTTAATAGCAGCGGTTTCAGGCTCATTGCATTTTATAAAGACATTTCCGTTTTGTGTGTCTCTATAGTTAGCTCCAACGATGGCGGGATGTGGTGATATAGTTTCAATTATTCTACTTAAAGATACTATGATATCTGAATCAACCTGAGTGTCCTGGTCTAGCAGGAGAGCCCACTCGTATCCTCTATCATGACAATGTTCAATTCCTTGGTTTAGTGCGTGCCCCAGCCCCATGTTTTTGTTGTTTTGAATGAGGTGAATTTGTGTTTTTGGATGGTTGATGTCGGCTAAATATGTATTCAGTGATTCCTTGGGGCCGTTGTTTACAATAACTATTTGTCTGGTTTGTTCAAATATGCGCCGTATCCGGTCAGGGAATAGTCTGTCTGGTTTATAGGCGACCAGGATACAGACGGTGTTCTCTTCTGTTGGATTATTAATTGACTGGTTCGACGTCAGATGCTCATTCATGGTTGATTTTGTTGTAAATGGATATTGCCTGTCTGAGTTTCCATGATCTGTTCAAGGTTACGTCTTATTCTGGCTATCCGCTTTTTGTCGGAGGCGGAAGTGAAGTGTTTGGAAGCTATGTCAAGGGTTTCCCCTGCGGTTTCCCAATCAGAAAGTGTAATTTGCAGCGTGGCCTTTTCAAGGTGATAGGTCAAGTTATTCGGCGAAGAATTAATCGCATTTTCAATCTGTTGATATGCCCGGTTTATATTGCCTTGATAGGCGTATATTTTGGCGCTGAATAGGTAGGTTGGAGAAACATGGGCGAAACCCGTGTTTGAGATCACCGTTTGTATCCAAGAATGTAGCTTGGGTATTAGTGGCTGGCACTCTGGGTTGCGGTTTGTGATGCACTGAGCTACTTGCTCCATGGTGTGAATAGCTGCCACGGCATTGGTATTTCTTGCTAGTCTTTTAGTTATTTCCTGGTGAAGGAGCATATTCAACCTGTTCAAAAAAGCCGGTTCAATAACGAGTGGGCTACTGAAGCTGGTTGGGAGGCTGTTTGTATTTCCTGCTGATCCTCTGACGTGATATTCCAGTGCCGTTGCCAGTTTTGCCATGAATATGAGTGAAGAAACGTCATATTCATCCAAGGTTGCAGCGATTCGGTACTCTTCGTAGATCAGGTCTATCCGAACATTATTCTGTTGCATAGCGAGTGCGTTCGCGTTGTGGGCACGCACCGATAGGGGGTGATTGCGTGTTTCATAGGCAGCCAATGACAGGCTGTCAGCCCAAACAAATGCCCGGCTACTGGTGGATATGGCAAACCCAAGAATGATGATTGAGTAGAGCAGAGGGACGGCTTTTTTATGGTCTGTTTTAGCAGATAAGCTATGCATGAAATAAACCAACCCGAATACTATGCTGATACTTGGGATGTAATTTCTGTGCTCATAGATCAATTCCAGAGGGAATATGGATGACTCCATGGAATGGGCAACGACAAACCAGATAACAGCGAATCCAAAGATGGTATGGTTTTTGTTCTTTATTTTTATCAGAGAGAGTATTAGGACGCCGGCCAGTGCGATGATCGAAAGTATAGTGGTTATTGGCTGGGTGAGTGATCGGCTGATGGCATAATCATCGTGAAATAACCCCAGCTGGTGGTTATCCGGATAGATAATAAGCCCAATGTAATACCATAGTGCGCGGGCCTCGGTCATTAGCCGTTCGGTTAGGTCAAAGTCTCTACTGAGATATCCCCCCCAAATTAGGCCTGGGTTTAGGTATAGATAAATACAGCCAAGGACAAATGGAATGACTGTCGTAGCAAGGTAAAAGAGGTAAAGCTTGCGCTTTGTTCTGGTCTCCAGTTGGTCTCTTTGGAACAGGGATGCCTCGGTAGCAAGGAGTAAGAAAGGGAGCAGAATGGCGCTCTCTTTAGACATGGCACCAAGAAAAGAGCCCAGAATACAGCCGATAGCCATCTTCTGGAAACTGCCGGTTTTTTCTAGACTGGTCCGGCCTTGCAAAAACAATAAAAAACCAGCGAGAACAAAAAGGCCGGACAGGCTGGTCATCCTTTGTACTACATATAAAACCGATGTTAGCTGGATTGGGTGGACAGCCCAAATAAGGGCGGTCAGGAATGCCAGGCGGGTTGAATTTTTATCATCACGCAGAAGGTGCCGGAACATGGTCTTGGCGATAAAGAAAAGCAGAATGCTGTTGGCTATGTGTATCAGTATATTCGTGAGTTTGAACTGTGTTGGACTGAAGGACTGATTGGAAAAGTAGTAGTTCAGACCAAAACTCAGGCTCGATATTGGCCTAGAGAATGGTCCGCTGACATTTGCGGTTGCGGCGGAGAGCAGTTCATCAGTGGTAAGTTGACTAATCGTTATCCCTTCATTGTTGATGATATTGGGATAGTCATCAGCGATATAGGGGCCATGAATGCCTGGCAGATAGATTGCACAAACGATGACTGCTAGCAGCAGGGCCAGAAATGGCGGGTAGGAGGAAACTATCCTGAGTTTGTGCATTGAAAGCATAATTTGTCTTTCTTATCGGCGGGGCGGGACTTCCGTTTGGGCTGTTGTAGTAATGGGTGTGCTTTTGGCTGTTTCTTCGTTTTGGCACTAATCTCCATCCGTACCAGAACATGCTCTCTCTGTTTCCCATAACGAATAAGGAGGGAGGGGCTGTCTGCCCCTCCCTCCTTAACCGAAGAATAATGCCTTATTTCTTAGGTCGATACTTCACTGCCATGGTGCCACCGATTGTCCAGCTAACACCTTGTACATCGCAAGCAGCGGTATAGGTGACGGTTTGACCAGTCGTAACTTGTGTACCAATAGCCTTGTAGAGAATGGTGACCAAGCCAGCATTTGCAGCGGTTCCGGCTGCGGTTACTGAGGTAACGTAATCTCCTGTGATACTAACAGCGGTTGGTAGGCCTAAGAGAGGGTTGGAAGTGCTAGCGGCCAGGGTGCCTTCGCTGCAGGAAACACCGATGGCGGTAAAGGCGGGTGAGGCCAGACTTGGGCCTTCAGATACCTTGGCGCGGATGGTGTAGTCCTGATAAGCAGGGATGGCAATAGCTGCCAGGATACCGATGATCGCTACTACGATCATGAGTTCGATTAGTGTGAAACCTTGTTGGATCTTTTTCATGTCTATCTCCTGATTAATACAATTTGTGTGTGTGGTGCGTATGTCGTATCTAAATTGATTGGCTGTGGTCCTGGTCTTGCCAACCCCAATCCGTTGGGATTGGTCTCTTTGTCACAGATAAACATAGCAGCAACTATGCCAACGTGTTGGCTTGATCATGTGTGTTTTGTAATAATGTATTCAATACAAAATGTTATGCGTGTATTCTAATCTATTTTATGGTTCTGGTGATAGCTGTGCGGTGATGCTGATTCCCAAGCGTCACCCGTAGTGCTGAAAAAGATTAGCACTAGGTGACAAAAATTGTCACATGGGCCGTGTGGAAAGGGTGATCTGGTTCACGCTTACTACCCGGATTGGTTGGGATGTAACAACCGGTCTGCACCAATTAGGGGTATCAGCCTGACCAGTACCTTTTCCATTAGGCCCGGGCTGCCTTCAGCTGCTTTTTTTACCTTTCGCTCTCGCCAATCCAGTGTATGGACAAGGTTTGCGGCAACTACGGAGGGTGTGTCCAGGTCAGCAACTGGCGCCTCAGTCATAGCGCCCCGGATGCTGGTGCTGATAGGGCAGCAAATCAGCAGTCCGGTCTTACGGTTATATTCTTTGCTGGACAACACCAGTGCCGGTCTGTATTTGCCGATCTCTTTGCCTTTCGTTGGCTCAAAATCGATCCACACGATGTCATTTCGGGCCGGAACATATCGTGCCACATCAATCCCCTGTCTCGGTGCGTATTAGATGAGGCAGTTCGTCTGCGTGGGCTGTGTGCGGTGTCATGTCTTCCAGCAACTCCGCTTCGGTGTAGGGGAGCTCCGCGGGTGTTCTGGGGTGTTTACGCTTGATGAGAAGGCCCTCTTCCGTAACCTCAATAGAGACCTTATCTCCCCGCTCTATGTGGGCCAGTTTACAGATAGGTTGGGTTATCCGTACGCCCAGGCTGTTGCCCCATGCTTGAACGGCGCCCTCGAATTTCACTTTTGTGTGTGTGGCCATTCTAGTGCGGCCTCCTGATTGTCTTGGTGTTATAACAATGTATATCCGAGTGTAGGTGTGCCGTGGTTGTGATGTCAAGCTGTGGTTGTGGCAGCGTAGCTTTTTGGCGTCCGAGTTTATGGCTTCGTTAGTGAATTCATGCTGCGGATAAAGTCCTAACATGAAGTTCACTTCTGTGTTGTTCCGCTTGCCAAAGATCATACTGTGATTGCTGGTTAATCCAGCTTTCTGATGATGTGCTGAATGCGATTGACAAACGGACTGCCATTTCAGGGCTAATACCCGCCTTTCCATTTATTATGCTAGATAATGTTTTACGGCTGATACCTAGTGCTTTTGCTGCCTCAGTAACAGTTAAGCCAAGTGGCTCTAGACATAATTCTTTAATAATTTCGCCGGGATGTGGAGGATTGTGCATAAGCATGATGGTATGCCTCAATGATAATCTTCATAATTGACGATTTCAGTGTGTTCACCATTGAACCGGAAAGTTACTCTCCAATTACCACTGACTCGTACTGACCAGATTTCTGATCTTGAACCAGATAGTTGATGTAAATATAGGCCTGGTAAATTCATGTCCTCAGCTGAGGTAGACGCGTTTAGCCGACCTAGAATCAGCGTGAGACGCTTGGCATGTTTGGCCTGAATTCCTGATTTACGACCAGTTCTAAAGAACTGCTCAAGACCTTTATGCTTAAAAGTCTGGATCATTTAATTAGTGTAACGCGATACGTAACGGGTTGCTAGTTGTTTTTTTACATAATGCCTCACATCACCGGCAGAAAAAGCAGAGCGACGAATTCGTGAGGAAGGGGGCAGGCCTGAATGGTACTTGCTTAAGCTAAATATCTCTATTCAAGCACCTTGTTTGTCATTCCGGCGAAGGCCGGGATGACGGTGATTTTGAGCTTAAGTAAGTGCCATTCGGGGCAGGCCTGTATTATTGTATTGAGTAATCGTGGGGGTGGAGTCGATTATGTTGTGTTTGCGCTAATATCCAAAGCTTGGCAGCAATCGATTCCGATCCCTGGTGAAAACAGGCTATGAATTGATACCCCTGAATAGGTACAAAAGGGGAGTGTTATCCTTGGCGCTGTTCAATAGGTCATTGATATGACCAATATCATGACCTACTATAAGGTCATGACAAACATAAATATAAATGAGATTAAGGCCCATTTCTCAAGCTGCCTGGCGAGGGTTGGTAGTGGGGAAACCATAATAGTCTGCAAACGTAATGTACCTATCGCCGAAATAAGGCCGATTGCAGCTACCCCGGGTAATAAACGTCCAGTTGGACTGGCTGGTAAGGAGTATCCAGACTTTCAGATTGGCGATGATTTTTTTGAACCTCTCCCGGATGATGTTGTTGCCGCCTTTAACGGTGAGGTTGGGTGAAGCTACTTCTCGATACCTGTACATTCCTCTGGTTGATCAAGGGGGCTGAAGAGCTTTCATCCAATGCTATTGACGCATTTGTCGAGCCAAAAAACGAGGTTTATCTAAGTGCCGTTTCCGCTTGGGAAATCAATGTTAAATATCGGTTGGGAAGATTGCCCCTGCCTGTTCCTCCAGAGCAATTTGTCCCCAAGGAGCGAATCAGACACTTAATAACCGCACTGGTTCTGTCAGAACAAGACACTATGCATTTGGGTAAGCTACCCACCCCCCATAGAGACCCATTTGACCGCATGCTTGTATGCCAGGCCATTGAGCACTCACTGACTATTCTTACCCCTGACCCGCTCATCACACAGTATCCGGTTCGTTGTCTCTGGTAGTTATTAACAGTTGCTCATGTTGTTGAGGCTCATATGACTCTTGATCATATTGACACCATTGATGCTGTTTAGAGAAATTACCCATGCCAGCTTTGACCGTAAAGAATATTCCTGAAGACCTGTATGATGAACTGAAACATGTTGCAGAACAACATCATAGAAGCATCAATAGTGAAGTAATTGTATGCCTTAAGCGCATCTTATTCCCTAAGCGGGTCTCTCCAGAAGAGAGGCTTTACAACGTTCAAGCCCTCCGTTCTCAGGTTACACCTGATGTGATTACAGCAGATGATATTGATTAAGCGATAGATGAAGGTCGGCCGTGATTGTTGCGGATACAAATATCATTTCTTATCTGCTTTTACCAACTTCATATTCTGATTTAGTGGAGTTAATGGTAATCGATCAATTAACTGGCTTCCTTCAGCGACTCAACTTCTTCCTCAAGCCTTGTTCCTAACCTGTCTTTTTCCACCTCAAGTTCATACTTGGTCTGCAGATTCATCCAAAACCGGTCCGTCATGCCAAAGAATCGGGAAAGACGCAATGCTGTATCAGCAGTAATCGCTCGCTTGCCGTGCACAATTTCATTGATGCGACGCGCAGACACGCTTATGGCCTTGGCCAGGCGATACTGGCTAATACCCATAGGTTTCAAGAACTCTTCTAAAAGAATCTCGCCAGGATGAATGGGGGGTAGTAATTTATTGCTCATGACACTCACCTAACGATAATCGACAATCTCTTACCTCCAACTCAATCGATATCCAACTTGCTCAGCCGGTAGCGCAGGGCGCGGAAGCTCAGTCCCAGTTTTTTTGCAGCGGCGGTGCGATTCCAGCGGGTCTGTTCCAGGGCCCTGATGATGACTTGGCGCTCTACCTGTTCCAGGTACTCTTCCAACGGCTGGTCTTCGCCGATCTCCAGTTGTACTGGGGACGGCTCCGGCAGGCTCAGGTGTTCCAGGATGACGGTCCCATCGTCACACATGGTCATGGCGCGTTCCAGGGTGTTTTCCAACTGCCTTACATTGCCGGGAAAGGGGTGGTTATAGATCTTTTTCAGGGCGTCCCGGTCGATCCTGGGTTTTACCGTGCCACTCTCCTTGGAAAGCCTGGTAAGGATGCTGTCCACCAGTACCGGTATATCCTCCTGCCTGTCGCGCAGGGGGGGGATATGCAGCTCGATCACATTGATGCGATAGAACAGGTCCTGGCGGAACTCTTCATCCTCTACCATCTGGGCCAGATCCTGATGGGTGGCGCTGATGATGCGTACATCCACAGGGATCTCCTGCTGCCCGCCCACTGGTCGGATGCTCTTTTCCTGGATGGCGCGCAGTAGTTTGACCTGCATGGGTAGCGGCAGGTCCGCCACCTCATCCAGAAACAGGGTACCGCCGTCGGCGGTCTGGAATAGCCCGGCCTTATCTGCGACCGCCCCGGTGAAGCTGCCCTTCTTGTGGCCGAAGAATTCGCTCTCCATTAACTCTTGAGGGATGGCGCCGCAGTTTACCGCCACGAAGGCCTGCTTGGATCTAGGTCCCTGTTGATGTATCAGTCGGGCCGCCAGCTCCTTGCCGGTTCCGGATTCACCGCTGATGTAGACCGGCGCCTGGTTGCGGGCCAGTTTGATGGTCATGTTGCGGATGGATTCGATGGCTGTGGATTTGCCCAGTAGGGTGGAGCTGGCGTCCGAAACCTTTTGTTGTTCGGATCTTTCCTCGGTCTCGTTTAGCCTGAGGGCTGTCTCTACCAGACTGCGCAGTAGGGTTAGATCAACCGGTTTGGAGACGAAATCAAAGGCGCCGGCCTTGAGGGATTCGATCGCAATCTCCATATTGCCGTGAGCGGTGATCACCGCCACCGGTAGTTGTGGATAATCTCTTCCGATCTCACGGACCAGATCTATACCGTTGCCATCCGGCAACCGCATGTCGGTGAGGCAGAGGTCAAATCTCTGCTGCGTTAGCAGATCGCGGGCTGCTGCGAGATCAGCGGCAGACAGGGTATCCACACCCATGCGGGTGAGGGTGATCTCAAGCAGTTCCCGGATATCCGGTTCGTCATCAACTATTAGTGCTAGTGGGTTGCTCATCTTTTCTGTTTTAGTCGGTTATCGGTCAATCTTACCAAAAGATGGTTCTGGTGTGCCTTGAGGTTGCACCTCAAGAAAGCTTATACGAAAACAGCTTCCACCCATAGGTGTTGGCTTGTACTCAAGTTCCAGGTTGTTGGCCTCGCTTAGCTCTTTTGCTATGTATAGACCGAGCCCGGTTCCGGCGTTGCGGGTGGTGAAGAACGGTTCGAATATCTGTCGTGCCACATCTTGGTTGATGCCAGGGCCGTTGTCGATGATCTCTAGAAAAGCTCCGCCTGATTCGAGGTTTACCCCACCGCTTATCCTGATGTTTAGCTGGTCCTTATCCTGATGGAAGTGGCAAATTGAGTTTTCACACAGGTTGGTTAACAACTGCCTCAGCTGGATCGGGTCCACCTGCACCCTGGTGTCTTCCGGTTGTACGGTTGTCCGCATGGCCTTGGCCGCCAATTTATGGGTATCGATGAATTCATCGGTAAAATCTTTTAGCCAGGGCCCTAGCTTTATATTGTCTGGGTGTGATTGTTGACGACGGGAGAGCTGCATGACGCTTTCAATGATCTCATTAACTCGGTCGGCATTGGTGTGGATGATCTGGTTCAGCCTCCTGTCCGCCTGGTCGAGCTGGGATGACTCTCCCAACAGTTGTTGTGCATGACTGATGGCGCCCAGCGGGTTACGAATCTCATGGGCGATGCTGGCTGTCAGACGCCCCAAAGATGCTAGTTTCATCTGTTGTGCCCGCATGGTGATGGTTGCAGTGTCCTCGATAAAGATCATGGTGCCAGCCTGATGCACTCTTCCAAGCCTGGTGAATTTCGCCTGTAATTCACGCCCCCCCGGGGTGGTGTGAAGGGCCTTGGGGTGGTTAGTCTGGCCGCCGTTCCAGTGGTTAAGCTGGTTGGATAGTTCATGAGAAGCCAGTTCCAACAGTTGCCCCGTCTTGGCGTCCGGCATACCCAGTAGGTACCAGGCGTATTCATTCATCAGGCGGATGTGTTCATGGTTGTCGACCACGATAATTCCTGCCTGCATGTGCTGAATAATATATTCATTCAACTGTTCCAGGTTGGCCAGGTCCAACTCCCTCTGACTTACCAGTTGCTCAGATTCACGCAGGTTTCGGGACAGGGCGTCGGCCAGGATTGCCATGGCAAAAAAGCTCGCACCCAGTATCCCGGACTGGGTGTATGCGGTGCTGGGAAATGAGTTGTTCAGGTGGCTGAATGCCTGCTCTCCCAGGATGCAGAAGGTTGCTATGGCAGCAAAGGCCAGAGCGGTACGTCCTCGCATTACCGCACTTCCGCAAGCTATGGATATCACCAAGAGCATCCCAAGACCGGTTGTTACACCGCCGCTGGCATGCATCAACAGGGTAATAGCTACTATATCCAGATATACCTGTAGGTATGATTGTTTTTGAGGATCTGAACTGCGCAGATATAGGGGGATGCCACTGGCAGCTACCAATCCAAGATAAGCGATACCTACCAAGGCAAACAGGGCCGGGTTATTTTGGCCCAGGAACATAGGACCGGTTTCAGTAAAGAAGAGAACCAGCAGGGAAGAGGAGAGGATCAGACGATAAACAAAGAAGAGTAGCAGCAGCTGCCAGCTACGGGCTCGGGAGCGGTCTGAAGCATCAGTCTTTCTTCCGTCACTCTGCAGCGTGCTAGACATCTATTCTTGATCCCCTTTCTGTTTCAATTCCGAGTGCTCCTTGCAGCAGTAGTATTGGTTGTCTTCGTATACAGCCTCGTCCTGTGGCAGGTGCACCCCACAATGGTAACAGGCCACCATATCCATGGAACGACCAGAGGGTTTTGCTTTGAGTTTATCCTTGCGTCGTCTGATATACCCACGAATGGTGTAAAACAGCAACCATAAAACCACAGCAAGAAGAAGGAAACGTATACCCATATTAATAAGATTTACCCACCAGGTTTTGCACATTTTTCGAAATTAGATAAGAATACTACTCCTTTTTTCTTGCGGACGGGTTAGACAAGCGATGAATCTACATGAATATCAATCGAAGCAGTTGTTTGCAAAATATGGGATTCCGGTAACTAAAGGAAACCCTGCTTCATCTATATCTGAGGCCAGAGAGGCGGCTCAAATACTGGGTGGTGATCGTTGGGTGGTCAAGGCTCAGGTACACGCCGGCGGTCGCGGTAAGGTCGGTGGTGTAGTCCTGGTGGATAGCCTGGACCAGGTGGAGGCAGAGGCTGATCGGATGCTCGGCAGTATGCTGGTAACCAAGCAGACCGGGGAGCCTGGACTTCCCATCAATATAGTCTTGGTCGAAGAACCAACCGATATCGGACGTGAACTATATCTGAGCGTGCTGGTGGATCGTGAGACCCGCAAGGTCCTGTTCGTGGCCTCCCAGGCCGGGGGCATGAACATCGAAGAGGTGGCGGAAGAGACCCCGGAGCAGATCCACACCATTACCGTTGATCACGCAGCTGGTCTACAACCATACCAGTGCCGCAAGTTGGCCTTTGCCCTGGCATTGGAAGGACAGCAGATCCGTGATTTCCAGAAATTCATGTTTGGCCTGTACAGTATGTTTGTTGAGTCTGACGCCAGCCTGGTGGAGATCAACCCGCTGGTGGTGACCAAGGCAGGCGAGCTTATCGCTATCGATGCCAAGGTCAACCTGGACGACAACGCCGCCTATCGTAATCCGGAGCTGGTAGCCCTGCGCGATATCAGCCAGGAAGATGCCCGCGAGGCCGCTGCCAAAGAGCACGATCTCAACTACATCACCCTGGATGGCAACATCGGCTGCATGGTAAATGGCGCCGGTCTGGCTATGGCCACCATGGATCTGGTTCAGATCAAGGGCGGCTCTCCGGCCAACTTTCTGGATGTTGGTGGCGGCACCACCGCCGAGCGTGTAGCCGAGGCATTCAAGCTGATCCTGTCCGATGACAAGGTAGAGGCGGTTCTGGTAAATATCTTTGGTGGCATCGTACGCTGCGATCTCATCGCCGAAGGAATTATTGCTGCAGTTAAAGAGGTGGGCGTGAGCGTTCCGGTAGTGGTGCGGTTGGAAGGCACCAATGCGCCGCAGGGGCTGGAGATCCTGGCCAACAGCGGCCTGGCGATCACCACTGCGACCGATCTCAACGAAGCGGCCGAAAAAGTCGTAGCAGTGACCAAGGCTTAAGGGGAACAGAATATGAGTATTCTTATAAATAAAGACACCAAGGTTATAGTCCAGGGATTCACTGGCAAGCAGGGTACCTTTCACACAGAACAAGCTATTGCCTACGGCACCAACGTGGTTGGTGGTGTAACCCCCGGCAAGGGCGGTCAGAGCCATCTGGATCTGCCGGTGTTCAATACGGTTCATGCTGCGGTAGACGCCACCGGCGCTGACGCCAGCATGATCTACGTGCCACCTCCATTTGCCGCCGACGCCATCCTGGAGGCAGCGGATGCCGGAGTGAAGGTTATCGTCTGTATCACCGAAGGTATCCCGGTTCTGGATATGATGAAGGTAAAGGCGGCCCTGGCTGACAGCGATTCCTTCCTTATCGGCCCTAACTGCCCAGGCGTAATCACCCCGGGTGAGTGCAAGATCGGCATCATGCCTGGCATGATCCACCAACCAGGCAAGATCGGCGTGGTCTCACGTTCCGGCACCCTCACCTATGAAGCGGTCTACCAGACTACCGTCACCGGCCTGGGCCAGAGCACCTGTGTGGGCATCGGTGGTGATCCGATTCAGGGTATGAACTTCGTCGACGTGCTGAAGCAGTTCAAGGACGATCCTCAGACCGAAGGCATCATCATGGTCGGCGAGATCGGCGGTAGCGCAGAGGAAGACGCGGCCGCATACATCCAGGCCAACATATCCAAGCCGGTGGTGGCCTACATCGCCGGTGTTACCGCGCCTCCAGGTAAGCGCATGGGACATGCCGGAGCCATCGTAAGCGGCGGCAAAGGCACCGCCGACAGCAAGTTCGAGGCCCTTGAGGCAGCGGGTGTAGCCACCGTGCGTTCTCCGTCTGACCTGGGCAAGAAGATGCTCGAATTGATGAGCTGATAGGCCTTTTGCTGTTTAGTTAGAACTGCTGGTCCCCTCGCGCAAGCCTGGGGACCAGTTTGTTTTCAGGCCATGTGTTGTGATCAACGCTGGTCTGTATGGCCGCGATTGTATATATTTCCTCTGCTTATAGGCTCTTGGCATACAGAAGGCTTCTCTCTTGAATCTAAAAATATCTCTGGCTCAATTGAACCTGCTGGTCGGCGACATTTCAGGAAACGGCAAACGGGTTATAGATGCGGCCAGGTTTGCCCGGGATCAACAGGGCGCCCATGCGGTAGTCTTTCCCGAGCTTACCCTCACCGGATACCCGCCAGAGGATCTGCTGCTCCGTTATGAATTTATCGAGCGGGTGGAGCTTGCACTGGAGGAGATCTGTCGCGAGGTCAGGGGTATCGACATCATCCTGGGTTATCCCCGATGTCAGGATGGCAAGCTATACAATGCCGCTGGGGTAATTCGTGATGGGGAGATCATCTCCGAGTACTTCAAGGCGCTGCTGCCAAACTACAGCGTATTCGATGAAAAACGTTATTTTGAGGCCGGAACCGAACCCTGCGTGGTGGAGCTGAACGGCGTCCCGGTTGGGCTCACCATCTGTGAGGATATCTGGTACCAGGACCCGGCCGCACAGGCAGAGGCGGCGGGTGCGCAACTGTTGCTGAACCTGAATGCCTCTCCCTTCCACTCCGGCAAGCCATCTGAGCGCGAAGATCTGATACGCAAACGCACTCAGGAGACCGGCCTGCCGATCGTCTATGTGAATCTGGTGGGTGGACAGGATGAGCTGGTATTCGATGGCGGTTCGTTTGGAATGGATGCCAGCGGTAATCTGACCCAGCGCACATCCTTCCATCAGGAGACACAGACCCTGGTGGAATTCAAGGATGGCGCTCTCCAGCCTGGAGATATCACTCCATATCCTGATGAACTGAAAGGTATCTACAACACCCTGGTGCTGGGGGTGCGGGATTATGCGATCAAGAATGGTTTTAAGGGCGCGGTACTCGGCCTGTCCGGTGGTATCGATTCAGCCCTGACCCTGGCCATCGCGGTAGATGCCCTGGGCGGTGAGAACGTAGAGGTAGTGATGATGCCGTCACGCTATACCTTGGACATGAGTAATGAAGATGCGATAAAACAGGCAGAGACCCTGGGGGTAGAGCATCGGACCATAGCTATAGAGCCGGCCTTTCACGCCTTCCTGGATATGCTGGAGGAGGAGTTCGCCGGCACCGAGAGGGACGTTACCGAGGAAAACATTCAGGCCAGGTGTCGTGGAATAATCCTGATGGCTATAAGCAACAAGAAGGGCAAGATACTGCTGACTACTGGTAACAAGAGTGAGATGTCTGTGGGCTACGCCACCCTGTACGGCGACATGGCCGGAGGATTTGCGCCGATCAAGGATGTGCCAAAGATGCTGGCCTATCGTCTGGCCGAATACTGTAACCGGGAGCGGGAGATCATTCCGCGCCGGGTGATTGAGCGTCCGCCCTCGGCTGAATTGGCGCCGGACCAGAAGGACTCAGACAGCCTGCCACCCTATGAGGTACTGGATGAAATACTCGCTCGGTATATCGAACACGATCAAAGTATTGCCAATATAATAGCTGCGGGTTTTGCAGCGGAGACGGTGCGACGAGTCGCGCGCATGGTGGATCGGAATGAATATAAACGCAGACAGGCGCCGCCGGGTGTGAAGATCACCCAGCGGGCATTTGGACGTGATCGACGTTATCCGCTTACCAGCGGGTTTTAGCGCCTGTTGCCACGGACCAAGAATGAAGTAAGATAGGACGAAACTAATTCGGAGTGACCAAACAATGAAGAAAGTAGACGCGATTATTAAGCCATTTAAACTGGATGATGTGAGAGAGGCCTTGTCCGCTATAGGCATTAGCGGGATGACCGCCACCGAGGTCAAGGGGTTTGGTCGCCAAAAAGGGCATACCGAGCTGTATCGGGGAGCAGAGTATGTGGTGGATTTTCTACCCAAGCTGAAGCTGGAGCTGGTTATTATTGAAGACCAGCTGGACGCTTGTATCGATGCCATCGTAGCGTCCGCCCGTACCGGCAAGATAGGCGACGGCAAGATCTTTGTTACCTCGGTGGAGAAGGTGGTGCGAATTCGCACCGGCGAAGAGGACGAGTCGGCTATCTAGCCCCAGCAACGCATTTACTACACCGGGCGGAGTGTTGCTCCGCCCGGTGGCTCAATTTTTATCCAGACCTATGTAGTCCCACACCTTTCTGATTATAGGATCTTCATCTAGAGCTTCCTGCTCCACCGACTTGAAATAACCCTTCGATTCATTCACTGTCAGGACTCGTTTGGCATCAGAGGAAAGTTGCTCCAAACCAAGTTTGTCATAGGCCTCAACCATGAGCTCCAGAGCTTCTTTGACTGCGGGTGTGCGCTGGTAGTTTTCCACCACCTTTACACACCTGTTGGCGGCCGCAAGGTAGGCGCCACGCTTCATATAGTAGCGCGCTGCGTGGACTTGGTGAGAGGCGATGTTGTTGCGCAGAAACACCAGACGCTTTCTTGCATCGGCTGAGTACTTGCTCTGTGGATAGCGACGGATCAACTCGGAAAAATCATTGAATGAGTCCAGGGCGGCGGATGAGTCACGCTGGGAGCCGTCAATCGGTAAAAAGCGGTCAAAAAACCCCAGGTTGCGATTAAAGTTCACTATCCCCTTCATATAAAAGGCGTAGTCAACGTAGGGGTGGCTGGGATGGAGCTTGATAAAACGATCTGCCGCTGCGAGGGCCTGCTCTTGATCGCCATTTTTGTAATAGGCATAGGCCCCGTCGAGCTGGGCCTGCATGGCGTAGCGCCCAAAAGGAAACTTGGCCTCCAGGCCTTCGTAGTATTTGATCGCCCCTTCGTAATCTCCTTCTGACATGGCGGCGGATGCTTCGGAGTAGAATTTGCTGGCGCTCCACCCTTTGGTCTCGTCCACTTCTTTGGGTAGTAAAGAACAGGCGGAAAGTAACAGTAGTAGGGCGAACAGGACTGGAAGACGTATAGTAACCATGGTTATTGCAGTAGACCTCGACGAAAAAAGTTGCCGAATAGTATACCCTATTGTGCATGTCGGAAAGAAATCACATTTGTCAGGAGAGCTCAGCCCACAATGGGAATTACCAGTGAAAAATTGAATGCAAGGGTAGCTGCTGACCAGGCTGGAATGCGTCTGGATCAGGCCCTTGCTACCCTGTTCCCTAACTACTCCAGGTCCAGGTTACAAGATTGGATCAAGCAGGGATTGGTGAGCGTGGATGGAACCGTCGCCGCTCGGCCCAGGGATAAGATCCTGGGCGGTGAGTTGATAGAGCTGGAGGCCAGACTGGATGATCAGGTGGCCTGTAGCCCGGAGCCGATACCGCTGGATATAGCGTATGAAGATGAGACCCTGCTGGTGGTGAATAAACCCGCGGGCCTGGTGGTTCATCCGGCCGTTGGCAATCCGAATGGCACCTTGCAAAATGCCTTGCTGCACCATGATGAGAAGCTGATCCAACTGCCACGTGCCGGTATTGTGCATCGACTGGACAAGGAGACCAGCGGCCTGCTGGTGATTGCCAAGACCACTGCGGCGCATAAATATCTGGTGGAGCAACTACAGCAACGTTCAGTCAAACGGGAGTACCGGGCGGTGGTAACCGGTGTGATGACAGCGGGCGGCACGGTGAATCAGCCTATTTCACGCCACCCCAGCCAGCGCACGCGGATGGCGGTTCACCCCAGTGGCAAGCCTGCGGTCACCCACTATCGGGTGCTGGAAAAGTTTCGTTTTCACACCCACCTAAAGGTGGTATTGGAGACCGGCAGAACCCATCAGATCCGGGTGCATATGGCCCATCTCCGCTATCCGCTTGTGGGTGATCCTGTCTATGGTGGACGCCTGCGCATCCCGGCCAAGGTATCCCCTGAACTGGAAGCCACCCTGCGCAGCTTCAGACGTCAGGCCCTGCATGCCCGCAAGCTGGGCCTGCAACATCCGCAAACTGGAGAGTGGATGGAGTGGACGATGGAGCCGCCGGAAGATATGCGGGAACTGTTGGCGGTATTGGGCCGTGATGGAAGATATGAGTGACTGGATCATCCCGGATTGGCCGGCCCCTGGGCCGGTGCGTGCGGTTATTACCACCCGTACCGGTGGGCATAGTCAGGCATCATTCGCTGCCCTGAATCTGGCCGATCATGTGGGTGATGATCCGGCCATAGTCGCTGCCAACCGGGCCGTACTGTCCGAGAGACTCAATCTGCCGTCCGAACCACTATGGCTGGAGCAGGTACACGGCTGCGATGTAGTCGAGGTTGGCGGAGATCAAAGTTGTGCCGATGCCTCCACTACTGAAATCCCCGGGCAGGTGTGCGTGGTGATGACGGCGGACTGTCTGCCGCTGCTGATCTGCAATCGGGCTGGCACCAGGGTCGCTGCGGTTCATGCCGGTTGGCGTGGACTGGCCGATGGTGTCATCGAAGCGGCATTGGAACGCTTTTCCGAGGGAGGAGAGGAGCTGTTGGTTTGGCTGGGACCAGCCATCGGCCCGGACCGGTTTGAGGTGGGCGATGAGGTTAGGGCGCAATTTCTTACCTTAAATCCAGCAGACGAGGACGCGTTCATCGCGGCTGGCCCCGGAAAATGGCTGGCGGATATCTACCAACTGGCGCGCAGTCGCCTGCAAGCGGCAAATGTTGGCTATATAGGCGGAGGGGGTTATTGTACGGTATCGGATGCGGAGAGATTCTTTTCCTACCGTCGAGACGGCATAACCGGGCGCATGGCGTCCCTTATCTGGATTGAACTATGAATAACTGGAAAATGCTTACCCTGGTCGGCAAGGACAGACCGGGCATAGTGGCGCGGGTAACCGATGCCCTGTATCAGAATGGCTGGAATCTGGGCGAGGCCTCCATGCTGCGCCTGGGGGGTAACTTTACCATCATGCTGATGATATCCGGCGAAGGTGAAGTGGAGCCGGTGTTGCAGCCGGTGGCTCAGGAACTGGGGTTGCGGCTGCATGTGGACCAAATCGAAGGCGATCTACACAGCCATGTGGTGCCAAATATTCAGGTCAGGGTAGTGGGCGCAGACCGTGCCGGAATTGTGGCTCAGGTCACCGGACTGCTGGCCGACGCCGGGCTGAACATCCTGGAACTGGAGTCAGATGTGGCCGGATCAGCGGAGAGTCCAATCTATGTAATGGGGATTCAGGGCTATGCAGATGTGCCGGTAGAGTCGCTGCAACAGGCCATTGCTGGCCTGGTAGACCAGGGAATAGATGTCAGCGTCTCGGGTATCGAGACCCTGATCGGGTGAGTTGAACATGGCTGTACTGGAAATACTCAAGGTCCCTGATGCGCGTCTGAAACAGCTGTCCGAGGATGTGGAGATATTCGATGATGAGCTGCAGGCATTTATCGACGACCTGGAACAGACCCGCAGGGCAGGTCCCGGAGCGGTGGGCATTGCCGCCCCCCAGGTGGGACGGCTGCAACGCGTCATCATAGTGGACGTATCCAACACCAAAAGGCCGGTGCCAAATCATGGTTACATGGTGTTGGTGAATCCTGAGATTACCGCATGGGACGGATTTGAGATGGGGCGTGAGGGCTGTCTCTCCATACCCGATTACACCGGCAATGTGATTCGTGCCACCAGTATCAAACTAAAGGCCCAGGACAGATTAGGTGATCCGCTGGAGTATGAGATGGAAGGCTTCGAGGCCAGGGCGATTCAACATGAACTTGATCATCTGGACGGCATGTTGTTCATAGACCGGGTGGTTAGTCGTAGAACCGATCTATTTCAGCGCAAGGTATACAAATAAGGGCCGAGGTGTCAGGGTCGAGGGCAGAGGAAAACAGGTTTTAGGTCATTATGGATAATCTCTTTTGGTTGTTCCTGGTGGTACTCATGTTCGTGTCTTGGCAGTTGCACCGTTTGCTTCACGCCTGCCGCAGGGCCAACCGCGTAGATTGGGGGCCTGGTTGGATGAACCTGCTGGATGGGCTCAACCGCCTGTTCTGTTACCGCTATCATCGATTGAACATCCTGCGTCTACGCATTCCTCAAACCGGTCCTGCAATCGTCGCGGCCAATCATGTCTCAGGACTGGATCCCCTGTTGCTGTTGGCCTCGGCCCGCAGACCCATACGCTTCCTTATTGCTAGAGAAGAGTACCAACGCTTTGGACTCAACTGGCTGTTTCGTGCCATTAAAAGCATTCCGGTTGATCGGGAAAACAGACCGGAACTGGCGCTGCGTGCGGCCATGCGGTCTCTGCAACAGGGGCATGTGGTGGCACTTTTTCCTCACGGCAAGATATGTGCTCCTGATGCTCCACCGTGTAAGATCAAGCCTGGGGCTGTGCGTTTGGCACAACTCACTGGGGCCGACATACTGCCGTTACGTATCAGTGGAATCAAAGGGGCTGGTCATGTAGTGCGTGGGTTGATACTGCGCGGTAACGCCCAGCTTGAGGCACTCCCCAGAATATCTGCGGATCAACGGGAACTGAAGGAACTATTGGATGAGCTGCAGTCGATACTTGAATTCTAAAGGCTGCTCCCCAACCTGATAATACAACCATAATGTTGTAGGAGTTATTCCATGCGAATGGATAGATTGACCAGTAAATTTCAGATGGCCCTGGCCGATGCCCAGAGCATGGCGGTGGGGCGTGATCATCAGTTTATCGAGCCGGTTCACCTGATGACGGCGTTGCTGGATCAGGAGGGCGGCAGTGTGCGTTATCTTCTGATGCAGACCGACGTCAACATCAACCAGTTGCGCTCAGGCCTGGGGGATATGCTGGATCGTCTGCCCAGTGTGCAGGGCGCGGCTGGGGATCTACACATATCCAATGATCTGGGGCGACTGCTCAATCAAACCGATAAGCTGTCGCAACAGCGCAAGGACAGCTATATCTCCAGCGAACTGTTCGTGCTGGCAGCGGTAGAAGATCAGGGGCCATTGGGAGAACTGCTGCGCAAGTCCGGGGCCAACAAAGAGGCGTTGGAACAGGCCGTGGACGAGATGCGCGATGGCCAGTCGGTCGACGACCCAAATGCGGAAGAGCAGAGACAGGCCCTGGAGAAATACACCATCGATCTGACCGAGCGGGCCGAGCAGGGCAGGCTGGACCCGGTGATCGGACGGGATGATGAGATCCGCCGCACCATCCAGGTGCTGCAACGCCGCACCAAGAACAATCCGGTATTGATCGGTGAGCCAGGGGTGGGCAAGACCGCCATCGTGGAGGGTCTGGCCCAACGTATCATAAACGGCGAGGTGCCGGAGGGGATCAAGAACAAGCGGCTGCTCTCTTTGGATCTGGGAGCGCTGATTGCCGGGGCCAAATTCCGCGGCGAGTTTGAAGAGCGGCTGAAGGCGTTGTTGAGTGATCTGGCCAAGCAGGAGGGGCAGATCATCCTGTTTGTAGATGAACTGCATACCATGGTGGGTGCGGGCAAGGCCGAAGGCTCGATGGATGCGGGCAATATGCTCAAGCCCGCGCTGGCTCGCGGTGAGCTGCACTGCGTCGGCGCCACCACCCTGGATGAGTATCGCAAATATGTAGAGAAGGATGCAGCGCTTGAACGGAGATTCCAAAAGGTGCTGGTGGAAGAACCTTCAGTGGAGGATACGGTGGCTATCCTGCGCGGGCTCAAGGAGCGCTATGAGCTGCATCACGGGGTGGATATAACCGACCCGGCCATCGTGGCGGCAGCGACCCTGTCCCATCGTTATATCACCGACCGCCAGTTGCCGGACAAGGCGATTGACCTGATCGATGAGGCCGGATCCCAGATCCGCATGGAGATAGATTCCATGCCTGAAGAGATGGACCGTCTGGAACGGCGCATGATTCAGCTCAAGATAGAGCGCGAGGCCCTGGTCAAAGAGACCGACGATGCCTCCCGCCGTCGCCTGGAGGATTTAGAGACACAGATCGGCAAGGTCGAGCGTGATTTCTCCGAGATGGACGAGGTGTGGAAATCCGAGAAGGCGGCCTTGCAGGGTACTACTCAGATCAAAGAGGATCTGGAACGGGCGCGCCTGGATATGGAGACTGCGCGCCGAGCTGGAGATCTGACCCGTATGTCAGAGCTACAGTATGGACGCATCCCGGAACTGGAGAAACAGCTGGACATGGCGTCCCAGGCCGAGATGCAGGAGATGAAGCTGCTGCGCAACAAGGTCACGGATGAGGAGATCGCCGATGTGGTCTCCAAGTGGACCGGCATCCCGGTATCCAAGATGCTGGAAGGCGAACGGGAAAAACTGCTGCGCATGGAGCAGGAGATCGCTAAGCGGGTGATCGGGCAGGAGGAGGGTATCAAGGTGGTGAGCGATGCTATCCGCCGCTCCCGCGCTGGGTTCTCCGACCCAACCAAACCCAACGGTTCCTTCCTGTTTCTGGGGCCAACCGGTGTGGGCAAGACCGAGCTATGCAAGGCCCTGGCCTGGTTCCTGTTTGATACGGAAGATGCCATGGTGCGGGTGGATATGTCCGAGTTTATGGAGAAGCATTCGGTAGCGCGTCTGATCGGTGCACCTCCCGGTTATGTGGGCTATGAAGAGGGTGGCTATCTAACCGAATTGGTTCGACGTAAACCCTATTCGGTCATCCTGTTGGATGAGATAGAGAAGGCGCATCCAGATGTGTTCAACGTGCTGTTGCAGGTGCTGGACGATGGCCGCCTGACCGATGGTCAAGGACGCACGGTGGATTTCCGTAATACGGTAATCGTAATGACCTCCAACATCGGCTCTGAGATCATCCAGGAAAAAGCGGGAGAGGAGCGCTATGACGAGATGAAGGGGGCGGTGATGGATCTTCTTGGTCAGCACTTTCGGCCAGAGTTTATCAACCGACTGGATGACATAGTGGTATTTCACCCACTGGGACGTGAACAGATACGGGCTATTGCTGATATCCAGATTCAGTATCTAAGGCAGCGTCTGGCCGATCGAGATATGGGGATTGAGCTGACCGCCGCCGCTATGGACCTGCTGGGTGAGGCTGGGTTTGATCCGGTCTACGGGGCGCGGCCTCTGAAGCGGGCCATTCGTCAGCAACTGGAGAATCCTCTGGCGCAAGAGGTTTTGGCAGGACGCTTTGGAATAGATGACACAATCAAGGTGGATGCAGGTCCGGACGGACTGATATTCTCCAAGTAGAGATGCGTTAGACGGGGCGGGGCAAACTGCCCCGCCTGATGTTCCGACACGGGGAATGTCTTCCCATATCATTGATGCAAGTCACTCTATATCGGGTCGGCCATCTCAATTCCGTTCTAATATCTATCCAATTATCTATCCAATGTACTATCATTCATGAGAATGAATTCGATGACTTGATGGGGCAACTACGGCGGATATGTATTTACCATGAAACAGAAAACGCGCACCCTGGCTCAAGATGAGCAGTCATTCTTTCCGCGGCAGGATATCAATAGACTCATACTACTTCTGATAGATAATGGCTATCAATGCGTTGGTCCGGTTCTCCGGGACGAGGCAATCCAGTATCTGCCGATAGCCGATATAGGCGATCTTCCTGTTGGTGCAGAGTTGCAGCAGGCCCCGGCCGTTTATCGTGTTAGTCAGGGCTCGGGTGAAAGGCTGTTTAGCTGGGCAAATGGGCCACAGGCTCTGCGTCCCATGTTATTTCCGCCCCATGAGGTTCTGTGGCAGGCACAACGTGATCCGTCCGGTGGGCTGGAGTTTTCCCAAAGTGAAGCAGAGATGGCACCTACGGCAGTGATCGGGCTGAAGGCTTGTGATCTGGCTGCCATGGAGCTGCAAGACCAACACTTTCTTTCCCTCGGAGAGGAAGATCCCCAATATAAAAAGAGGCGTGACTCTCTGCTGCTGATTGGAGTGGATTGCAGTCATCCTTCAGATACCTGCTTCTGTGCATCCACCGGGGATGGCCCGGATGTCAGATCAGGCTTTGATCTGGCTATGTCAGAATTGGATGACGGATTTGTGCTGCGCGCCGGTACGCAGCGTGGGGGTGATCTATTGGATAAGATGCAACTTGGCCTTGCCAGCGATGATCAGATCCAACGGTGCGCCGATCAGAGCAGAGACGCCGTGGCCGCACAGAAACGGCAACTGCCTGATGCCGATCTACATAAGCTGTTGTTCGAACACCCAGACCACCCTTATTGGCAGCAGATTGCCGAGCGTTGCACCGCCTGCGGCAGTTGTACTTCGGTTTGTCCGACCTGCTTCTGTTTCAGCGAACATGCGGAAACCAGCCTGGATGGTGCGTCTTCTCAGCAGGTAAGGGAGTGGAGTTCATGCTTCGCCCCTGGACACAGTACCTTTTGCGGTCATCCGGTACGGGCCGATATTGCCGCAAGATACCGTCAGTGGGTCACCCACAAACTGGCCGGTTGGCATGAGCAGTTTGGGCGCAGTGGCTGCGTTGGCTGTGGGCGCTGCATCAGCTGGTGTCCGGTGGGGATCGATATAACACAGGCAGCGGCCAGTGTGGTCGCAGATGAGGGCTAGGGTGAAATATGAGTGTTGATATCCATCTACCACGGGAAGCGGTGATAACAGAGAGGATCCAGGATTCTCACGACACCTTTACCATGCGCCTGTCTATCTTGGGTCAGGACCACTTCAGCTTTGAACCGGGTCAGTTCAACATGCTCTACCTCTATGGGGTGGGGGAGGTGCCCATATCTATAGTGCCAGATGCCGACAAAGACAACAGTTTTGATCAAACCATACGGGTAGTCGGCAGAGTCACCACCGGGCTGGCTGCGTTGCAACCGGGCACCAGAGTTGGCATTCGCGGACCATTTGGACGTGGCTGGCCGGTGGACGCGGTAAAGGGCGAAGACCTGCTGCTGGTTACCGGCGGTCTGGGTTCCGCCCCGCTGGTCTGTGTGGTCGATCGGGTGATGCAGAACAGGTCGGAGTTTGGTCGGGTCGATATCTTGCACGGGGTAAGGGAAGACAAAGAGCTGATCTGGCCTGAACGCTATGAACAATGGGACGCCGTTCCAAACACAAATGTGATGCTCACCGCGGACATACCTTCGTCCGATTGGCCCTGGTTTAAGGGTACGGCGGTAGATCTGTTTAGCAAACTTGAGATTGATCCTGGCAGGACCACCGTCATGCTTTGCGGGCCAGAGGTGATGATGTTGGCGGCCATCGATAGACTCAGGACAATGGGGCTGTCGGATGACAGGGTCTGGCTTAGTATGGAACGCAACATGCAATGTGGTATAGGGCGTTGCGGCCACTGTCAGACCGGTCCGAAGTTTGTGTGTAAGGATGGGCCGGTGTTTTGTCTATCCGAGATTTCAGGATTACTTAGCGTGAAAGATATTTGATGTAATGGGGCCATTTATCTATGTCTGATTCAGCAAAACCAAAAGTCGCAGTACACAAGTTCAGCTCTTGTGACGGCTGTCAGTTGGCCCTGCTCAACCTAGGGGAAGATCTGGTTGCACTGGCAGAGCTGGTGGACATAGTTCACTTCGCCGAGGCCGGTCCGGTGGACGAGGATCAGTGCGTAGATATAGCGCTGGTAGAGGGCAGCATCTCCACCCCTGAGGATTTAGAGCGTATCCAGCGCATCAGAAGACAGAGCGGCTATCTGATCTCTATGGGAGCCTGTGCTACCTCCGGTGGGGTGCAGGCCCTACGCAATATGCAGGATACTGATGCCTGGGTAGGGGCCATCTATCCTGAACCGGAATATTATATCTCACTGCTGGACAGCTCGACGGCCATCGCCGATCAGGTCAAGGTGGATTTTGAACTCTGGGGTTGCCCGGTAAGTTGCGGTCAGGTGGTGAGTGCCCTGCGTGATCTACTCTCTGGGGTTACCCCCAGAGTGGATGTGCAGCCACTCTGTATGGAATGTAAACGCATGGGAGTGGTGTGTACCGTGGTAACCCGCAACCAACCCTGCATGGGGCCGGTAACACTGGCTGGCTGTGGGGCACTTTGTCCAAGTCTGGGACGGGCCTGCTACGGTTGCTACGGACCGTCAGAGCAGGTGAATGCCGCATCACTGGTAGAGCACTTTAGCCAACTTGGCATGTCACAGCAGGATATCCGGCAGAGGTTCGGCCTGATCAACAGTAATGCACCTGCCTTTAAACAGGCTGCGGATGGATTGAAACATGACTGAACAGCGCGATATCAAGATCACTGTACCGGTACTGGCTCGGGTGGAAGGAGAAGGTGCGCTGGAGCTTGCCATCACGAGTGGCCGGATCGAACATCTGAAGCTTAGGATCTACGAACCACCGCGGCTGTTCGAGAAGTTCATGGAAGGGCACGGCCACCAGGATGTGCTGGATATGGTGGCACGTATCTGTGGCATCTGCCCGGTGGCCTACCAGATGAGCGCAGTCCAGGGCATGGAGCAGTTATTTGGGGTAGAGATTAGTCCCTGGGTTCGGGATATGCGCCATATCATGTACTTTGGCGAATGGCTGCAGAGTCACAGCCTGCATATACATCTGCTGGCGGCACCGGATTTTTTCGGTTACAACAGCGCGTTGGAGATGGCCAAGGAGTACCCGGATGAGGTGCGACGCGGCCTCAATCTTCAAACCCTGGGAAATCATCTTATCGCCCTGTTCGGTGCGCGTTCCGTGCATCCGGTTGGGTTGTGTGTGGGCGGATTCTTTAAGGCCCCTGAGCCAGCGGCAGTTGAGGTGCTATGTCTGCGTCTGGAACAGGCCCTGCCGGAGGCGGAAGCTCTGGTCCACTGGTGCGCCAGTCTGGCATTCCCGGAGGATGATCAGCCGTTCACCTCTGTTGCTTTGCGTCACCCGGACGAGTACGCCATGTATGACGGCAGGTTTGTATCAAGCGATGGACTGGATATTGGGGTGGAAGAGTATGAACAGCATTTCACCGAGTTCCAGGTGCCACAATCCACCGCCTTTCATTCGCATTACAAAGAGAAACCTTATCTGGTTGGACCGCTGGCGCGGCTGAATCTGAATATGGGGCAGTTGCCCAAGCCGGTGCTGGAAAACATGCAGCGGGCCGGGGTCAGCTTTCCAAGCCAGAACATGTTTCACAGCATAGTGGCTCGGGCAGTGGAGTTGCATTTCGCTGTATATGAGGCGTTGCGTCTGCTCAAAGACTATAAACCGGATACCCCCCGGCTAGAGTTCGAACCGCGGGCCGGTACGGCCTACGGCGCATCCGAAGCCCCCAGAGGCGTGCTCTGGCATGGCTACGACATTGATGCGGCAGGCAAAATCACCAAAGCCAAGATAGTGCCTCCCACCAGCCAGAATCAGGGCCGCATCGAGGAGGATCTGGGTCTCTCACTTCAGAACTGCGGACTGGATCAACCCGATGATGTGTTGCGCCTCAGAGCAGAGCAGGTGATTCGCAACTACGATCCATGTATCTCCTGCGCCACCCACTTTCTCAAACTGGACGTAAAGCGTAGTTGAGTTCAGTTCGTATCCTCGGTGTTGGATCACCCATCGGCAGCGACTCTGTCGGCTGGGCCGCGATAGACGGGCTGGAACAGCTCGGTCTGCAACAGAAATATCCACATCATCAGATCTCCCTGGAAAGGCTCGACCGCCCAGGTCCAGCCCTGCTGGAACAGATGCGTGGCGCAGATCTGGTGATCATCATCGATGCGCTGATCAGTGAGGATAAAACCGGCGAGGTGGTGACCCTGCGCCCGGATGAAATTGTACAACAGGAGATGGTGTTGTCAGGACATGGTCTTGGAGTGGCCGAGACAATAGCCCTGGGAGACGCCCTGGGAGATCTGCCGGATGGCCTGTTGATTCTGGGGATAACGGTGAAACGGACAGATGATCTGTCAACAAGCTACGGTGAATTAACCCCCGAGACTATGGGTGAGTTGCTTGGTTGTATTGGCAGAGAGATGGGGTAACACTAACGACCGAGCTCAGCGGACAGGAGGCCGGAACGGCTCTCCTGTTCCGTTGCAGCGATTGGTTGTGCGTTTCCGCCTTCATTGTCAACTTGTACCATTCACGAACTGTTCTTTAAATCCTTTCGGATCTTTTATGAATAGATTGATACATGACTTGCAGATACAGGCTTTACGCTTTAATTCATCGGGAACAAGTTCTATCAGTTCTGAAGGTATTTTGAGCTCATTGCACCAACAGAGTTCTTTTTTGTGTGCCATACATTCATTATGATTTTTACAGAATGGGCAGGTTTTATCACTCATTGCCTTTTGTTACCCTTTTACGCATAACAGCTAAATGTATGTTGGACTATGCCGCCAACCATTATTTTCTGTGGAGTACTTTTGCCCACCTCATTTCCCATAGTGGTACAAGTATGGAGTGTGATTATTTTTCCGGCGCGGCCTTGTCGCTGCTTTCTTTTTCTGCCTGTTGAGTTTCCTTCGCAGACTGCTCGCGCTTTTCTCTCTTGTTCTTCTCCACCAATTCTATGTACTGCTTTGGGGTGAGGGTGGTGGCGCGCTCTGGTTTGTCTTTAGGTGCGTAGTAGGCGTAGATAATCACGCCTATCAGTACCGGAAATATGACGAAGAATGGCTTTATTTGCATAATCAGAGGCTCCTTAGACTAATGATAGGCCATCCCCGGGTGGTGGCGTGTTGGGCCAGGGCCTTGTCCGGGTCTACTGCTACCGGTTTTTCCACCTGCTCTAGCAGGGGAATATCGTTGTGCGAGTCGCTGTAGAAGCTGCTGCCATCCAGGGTCTGGTTGTGCTGTTGCAGCCAGCTCTGTAGGCGTTTGACCTTGCCTTGCCGATAACTAGGTTCGCCAGCCACGTTTCCGGTGTAGCGATTGTCTATCATCTCAGGCTCGGTGGCGATCAGGTGTTCAATCCCCAGCCGTTGCGCGATGGGTGCGGTTACAAAGGAATTTGTCGCGGTGATGATCAGTGCGGTGTCACCAGAATTACGGTGTTTTTTAATAAGATCGCGGCCGGCATCCAGGATTATTGGGTCTATCTTCTCCAACAGGAAACGCTCGCGCAGATCCTGCAGCAGGGCAGAGCTGTTCTCGCTCAGTGGCTTGAGGGAGAAACGCAGAAACTCGAATATGTCCAGAGTGCCTTCGTCGTATTCGCGGTAGAAACGCTCGTTTTCGCGCGCGTAGTACTCTTTATCTACAAGGTTATTTTCCACCAGGAATTCGCCCCATAGATAGTCAGAATCTCCTGCTAGAAGGGTGTTGTCCAGGTCAAATATTGCCAGTGCCAAGATAAAACTCCGATAGATTTAGTGCCGATTAAGCCTGGATTCTACACCAGATGATGGTCTGTGTGTGCCGCAGTCATGGAGGCGTATTTAAGTTATTCTAAACATCTTTTAACCACATGATATTCAAGCCGATAATGTTTTCGTGCTATGGTGTGGATAGTGGATGTGCGTAAGCATGTAAAAGATTAACGGGCAACCGCTTTGCGCTCTGCCCGTAGCCACCTGATTGTGGAAGAATTCAAGCAGGTGAGAATAAGGATTTTAACTTGATTGACTCAGACGGTTTTAGGCCCAATGTGGGCATGGTGATATGTAACAGCCAGAAAAAGCTGTTCTGGGGGAGACGTGTTGGCCAAGACGCATGGCAGTTTCCCCAGGGCGGTATTATGGAGGATGAGACGCCGGAACAGGCTATGTATCGTGAGCTGGAGGAAGAGGTAGGACTAACATCCAGCCATGTGGAGGTCCTTGGGGTTACGAATGATTGGCTGCGCTACCGTCTGCCAAATCGTTTTATGCGCCATCACAGCCAGCCCTTATGTATAGGCCAGAAACAGCGCTGGTTTTTGCTGCGTGTTTTGTGCGAAGAGAGCGGCTTCTGCCTGGACGGTTCACCAAAACCGGAGTTTGATCATTGGCGTTGGGTCAAGTACTGGCAGCCGTTGCGTGAAGTGGTCTACTTCAAGCGCCGTGTCTATTCACAGGCGCTTGAGCAGTTGGCTCCTTACCTGTTTCCAGAGGGTGCTCCTGCCAGATCCAGTTCAAACTATCTGCGCCAGAATCGTCGTTAACCGTCGGATAGGTAGCAGATTTTCTACTTTGGATGCTGATCTGCATCATGACAGCTTCCAGCCGGATATGTATGGCTTTTCACTGTTGAAGATGTGACCACAAATGCTTGAAATCTTACACAGCATCGTTCAAGAAGTTAACTCATCTCCGGATCTGGAGACGGCCCTAGAGACTATTGTCCGTAGGGTCAAGCGGGCTATTAAGGCTGACGCATGTTCAGTCTATCTGACCGATTACAAACGTCGCAGCCACGTACTGCGTGCCACCGATGGTCTGCGCAAGGAGGCAGTGGGTCAGGTGGAACTGCCTCTGCACCGTGGTCTTATCGGTCTGGTGTGTGAACGGGCTGAACCCATCAATATAGATGATGGTCTGAAACATCCCAGATATATGTATACCGCGGAAACGGGTGAGACCATGTATCACGGTTTCCTTGGTGTGCCGATTATTCAGAACCGCAAGGTACTGGGGGTGCTGGTAGTGCGCCAAAGTGAACCACGCCAGTTCGATGATAGTGAGGTTACCTTCCTGTTTACCCTGGCGGCCCAGTTGGCCGGGGCTATCACCCATGCCAAGGCCAGCGGCAACCTCTGGCAGCCAGAAGAACAAGGACAAACAGCTGAAAAGAGCTATCTCCAAGGGAACCCGGGCACCAGTGGTGCCGCCCATGGCATGGCGGTGGTGATCTACCCGATGGCTGACCTGGATGCGGTACCGGACAGGCCGGTGGAGGACACTGCGGTTGAGGAGGAGGCGCTGCTGGCGGCCGTGTCCAATGTACGCAGTGACCTGGAGGGGCTCGAGCGTAGGTTAGAGGGGCGTTTGCCACTTGAAGATAAGGCCCTGTTTCAGGCCTGGTTGCTGATGTTGGAGGGGGAGTCGTTGGTCGGTCCGATATTGGAGCGTATTAGGGAGGGTAATTGGGCTCAGGGCGCTCTGCATCATGTGATCGAAGAGCATGCCCGGGTATTTGACCAGATGGAGGATAGCTATCTGCGGGAACGTTCGTCTGATGTGCGGGATCTGGGGCGACGCATCCTGATGCATCTGCAAAAAGACAAACCAACCTTGATTGAGTACCCGCGTCGCACCATCCTGGTGGGTGAGGAGGTGAGCGCGGTCCAACTGGCGGAGGTTCCACCGGATAGGCTTGCTGGCGTGGTCTCTGCGACTGGCTCCAGCGCCTCTCATGTGGCCATACTGGCGCGCGGGATGGGTATTCCAGCTGTTATGGGCGTGGTGGGGCTGCCGGTGAATCGCATGGATGGCTTTGATGTGATTGTGGATGGCTATCTTGGCCGGATATTTATCTCGCCCAGTATCTCCACGATTGATGAGTACCGGCGTCTGGAGCAGGAGGACAAGGAACTCTCAGTCGAGTTGGATTCTCTGCGTGGGCTACCGGCCGAGACCACCGATGGTATCCGAGTACCGGTCTATCTCAATACCGGTCTGGTATCTGGAATGAGTTCACTCGGGATCACCGAGTCGGAAGGGGTTGGTCTGTATCGTACTGAGCTTCCATTCATGGGCCGTGACCGGTTCCCTAGTGAGGCCTCTCAGACCGAGAATTATCGAGAGATACTTACTGCATTTGCCCCGCGCATGGTAACCCTGCGTACCTTGGATATCGGTGGTGATAAACCCCTGCCGTATTTCCCGGTAGTGGAGTCGAATCCATTTCTGGGTTGGCGTGGCGTACGTATCTCTCTGGATCACCCGGAGATCTTTCTCACTCAGGTAAAGGCTATGTTCCGGGCCGCTATTGGCCTGAATAACATGCAGATCATGTTGCCGATGATCAGCCGGGTTACCGAGGTGGATGAGCTAAAACTTTTAATCCAGCGCGCCCACGATGAATTGGCGGATGACGGTAACGCTGTAACCATGCCGAAAATTGGGGTGATGGTTGAGGTGCCGGCTGCGGTATATCAGGCCGAAGAGCTGGCGCGTCGGGTGGATTTTCTCTCTATTGGCAGCAATGACCTTACCCAGTATCTGCTGGCGGTGGATCGCAATAACCCCCGGGTTGCTGACGTGTATGACGACATGCATCCGGCAGTATTACGCGCCATCAAGAGTATCGTGGATGGTGCTTCCGTATATAACCGACCAGTTGGACTCTGTGGTGAGCTGGCGGGAAATCCACTGGCGACCCCGTTACTCATCGGAATGGGGATTAGCAACCTTAGTATGAGTGCCAGCAGTCTGCTCAAGGTTAAATGGGTGGTAAGGAGCTTTAGCCGCTCCCGCACCAGACAGTTGCTGCAAGCTGCTTTAAGGATGGAAGAGGCCGAGCCGGTGCGTAAGCTGATGACCACCACTCTGGATGATATGGGTCTGGGCGGATTGGTGCGACGCAGCCGCTAGAGGAACATCTACTCCCAACGAAACAGATAGGCTGCGATCAGCATGCAGACTATGGACATCCCGATCAGCGTCAACAGACTTCCGGATACATCCACCAGACCTGCTCCGTCCAGCATGATGGCACGAGCGGCATTATTAAAATGGGTCAGAGGCAGCAATAGGGATAGTTTCTGTACTACAGGAGATGACCCTTCCAGTGAAAACCAGACCCCGGAAAGGATCATCATCGGTATGGTTATCAGGTTTAACACCCCATTGGCTGCCTCTTCGCTGGACATGCGAGCGGCGATGATAAGTCCCAGGCTGATTAGACACAGGGTGCCGACAAGCAGAACCAGAAACAGGTCCAGATAAGAGCCGTACATGCGGAAGTCGACGATGAAGTTGGTGGCGGAAAAGACCAGTATCGTAACCAGGAGGATAAGCCACAGGCGGGATGCAACCTGGGCCGAGAGAAACTCCAGCGCGGTGAGTGGGGTGGCACGCAGCCGTTTTAGCACACCGTTCTTGCGGTAACGCACAATGGAGTAACCGACACCGAACAGCGAGGCGAACATGACGTTCATGCCGAATACTCCCGGTGCCAACCAATCCACATAACGGATGGCCTCGCCGCTCACGGTCTGTTTCTTCAGTCCGCTGTGGTTGTTACCCAGCAGGCGTTCCAGCATATAGCCCTTGGATGAGGTGGCGTTGATCCAATAGCTGGATTGGGTCAGGTCCAGCACCATATCCAACTGATGCCGTTCCACCCTGGTTGTGGCGTTTTGCAGGTCATCCGTTGTAATGAACTTAATGTGCTGTGTGGCCAGAAACTGCTCCAGCGGTGGCGTTGGCTGTTGCGTCTGGCCAAATAGCCCGACCTTGAACAGGTCGGGACTCTCGGTGGTGAAGGCAAAGGCAAAGCCCATGACAATCAGCACTGGCATTACGATATTCCAGGAGACAGCGGTGCGATCCCGGAGAAACTCCCGGTTGCGGGCGTAGAGTGCGGCGAGAAAACGTTTTAATCTCATATGTCAGGCCCTAAGCTGGCGTCCGGTGAGTTCCAGGAACAGGTCTTCCAGGGTGTGGGAACGTATCTGTAGATTATGCAGCTGGATATTGCTCTGTATCAGCAACTGCAGGGTGGAATTTACATCCTCACTAAAGATCTCAACCCGATCCTTGAGGTGGTGCATGGTCAGGGTCTCAGCCCCGGCAAACTCCTGGGGGATATCGATCGTCGGCAGGGATAGTACCGAACTACTAAAGTGTTCATTCAACAGTCCGTAGGGGGTGCCGCTGGCGATGACCAGTCCGTGATCCATGATGGCGATCTCATCGCACAACTCATACGCCTCTTCCATATAGTGGGTGGTCAGAATCACCGTCTTCTTCTGGGCCTTGATGGTATGCACCAGATCCCAGAAGTTGCGGCGTGACTGGGGGTCCAGTCCGGTGGTCGGCTCATCCAGAAACAGCACCTGCGGATCGTTGATCAGAGATATGGCCAGCAGCAGACGCTGGCGTTGGCCGCCCGATAGCTTTTTTGAATCGCGATCGAGAAACTTACCCAGGGCGCACTGCTCAATCACCTCCGCCTGAGGACGGCAGTCCTGGTACAGATCCTGGAACAGGTTCAGGATCTCCTGCACCGTAATCAACTCCTGCAAGGCGGTGTTCTGGAACATGATCCCTGCCTCTTCCCGGAACCGGCTGCCCAGTGGCCCACCCTGATATAGAACCTCCCCGGATGTGGGCGTAATAATGCCCTCCATCATCTCCACCGTGGTGGTCTTGCCGGCACCATTTGGCCCAAGCAGCCCGAAGCAGATCCCCTGCCGGATCGGTAGGCTTACACCATTGACGGCTTGTATATCGCCGTAGTGTTTCTTCAGGTTTCTGGTTTCGAGCAGGAGAGGCATAGTGCAATCCGGAAATTATTCAGGATGTGTATATTAACCTAAAACCAGCCTTGCTGGGTCATTGGCAAAACGCATGCGGGCGGTTTGGATTATGTCTGGATTCCGGATCTACGCTTCGCTTCGTCCGGAATGACGTCTCTGGTTCCCATGGTCCCCGTGGGGGCCCGTATCTCACTCAACTACTCCACACCTGGCATATGCATTCCCACGCTGGAGCGTGGGAACGAGGTAATTCAGCGACTAGACTGGGCTACTACCAGCCACCACCGCCACCGCCACCGCCTCCGCCCCCTCCACCGGAGGAGCCGCCACCTCCACTGCCGGAAGATGAGCCCGGAGCGGTGGATGAGGATGAAACGGCGGAACTCATGGCGCTTCCCATGGAATTGGTGAAGCCGCCAATGTTGTTGTGGCTCCAACTGCGGCCGTGATACCAGCTTGGGTGGTAACTGGAGTTGTCGGCAAGTGCCTTGGCAAGGATATCGGTAAATCGCTCAGCCCACTGCTGTTCCACATCCAGGGCGATGGCGTATGGCAGGTATTGTTCGAATAGTTCCGGGGTTTTATCTGGCGGATGTCTGAAGTTTAGTTCGTCCTTTTCTGCTATCGACAGGTATAGTTTGAAGCCCTCGATTCGATCCAGCAGTCTCCGTCCGGCCAAGGTGGGCGCCTTGAGCCATTGATAGAAAAGGATGTTTACAGCTAGAACGCTGAGCAGGGCGGTTGCATAAATTATCGATACTTGAGTGATTATAATGGCCAGGCCAGCAATCTCACCGCCGACGAATGGGATGGAAAACAGGGTTAGAAAGATGGCTTCGCCCTTGCCTTCTCCTCTCCATGCCGCAATTACCTTTGATACCAGTGCAAACACTCCGATACTCCAGAAGGAGAGCCAGATCGACATGAACCCGGCGGTGCCAGCTTGCTCTGCGTCCGGCAGCAGCATAATCACCCCGGCCAGGGTTGCGATGCTTAAAACTATGCCCGGTATCAGATAACCCTTGTTGGTAACAAAGTAATTCTTTTCGTAGTCAGCCTTGAGTGAACGCTTGTGTACCTTCAGCGCCATACCTATCTTCGAGTGGTTTTTCTGTTTCAGGACGATCTCTGACTCGCCGTTACCAAACAGAGAGCTGGCGATGGCGCCTTCACCAATGGCCAGTTTTATCCCCGTATTGCCAGTCTTACGCAGGGTGAATTCACCTGTGAGAGACTCATCAATCTCTAGATAGCCTTTTACCGCCATGTTGACGATGGCGGCCGAGAAGGTCTTGTCGTCGTATCCCATACTAGAGATAAAACGCATGGAGGCGGGGGAGTAGCCTGACTCAGGTTTATACAGCGGAATGATTGCGCCCGGTTCCGGGTCACGTCCCACCAAGCGCCATACCACCAGATAGTAGAGCAAGATCGCAGCTATGCCGCCAACACCGATAACAGCCGAGCTATTATCCCCTAGAAACTGCTCCATCCGTTGTTCATCCGTCGGCTCGGTTACATATCCCTTGGGCCAGCTTGTGACTATGGTCAGCCCTTCGTGACGATTGAGCCCGGTTGTGGTTTCGAACAGGGCGGTGCCGTTATAGTCAACCTGGGCCGCGTAGTTCTGATCCTTCGATCCCTGAGGACCGGTGTAGCCTTCTACCCGAACCATGTCGGGTGGAATCGTTGCTGGCAGGCTTACCCTGGCGCTGGCTTTGTCGATGGGGAAGTCCCAGCCATTGCCGGTAACGTTCCAGTAGAGTTCATCAGAATCCTTGAAGAAACCAAGTTGCCGATCTGTTTTGTAGAGAATGGTGTAGGTGTACTCGCCGTGGGGTAGAAAATAGTCTCTTCTGCCGGCGTAGATGCGAATGCCGTTGCTGAGTGATTCGGTGTGGTAGGGCTCATCCTCGCCATCCCGTTTTACCTCCAGCAGTTCAAACGTAACCTTGTAGCTGTTGTTCAGATGATCTTTGTATTTTGTAGGGAAGTCTCGGTAGATGCCGCGTTTTATCTTGTTGCCTTCCGCTGTTACTCGGATATGTTCTTCCACCAGCATGGAACCATCTTGCTCTACCCTGATGTTGCTGTGGTAGCTAAGTATCCGCTCTTGGGCGAGGGATATGTTGGTAAATGCGAGGGTGAGTATTAGCGGGAGACAGAGGCGTAGGAGTAGGGTCATGAAGGAATAGTGCTTACATAAGCTAAAAAAGCTGTTATCCCGCGGCTTGACCGCGGGATCCAGATTTAGCTGTTGCGGTATTTTCCTGGATTCCATCCTTCGGTTCGTAAACGGTACATCCCTGTACCACTTCTCCGGCTTTCGCCGGAATGACGGACCATCTTTCATGGGAACAATCTTCCTAAGTAAGTGCCATTCTGGTCATGTACCAATTTCCGGGGGCAGCGCTTCGCTGGCGCTTTCAAGTTCGAAGAATTCAGCTCGACGAAAACCGAAAAGGCGGGCGATCAGTATATCCGGGAACCAATCTATGCGTACATTCAGGAGCTGCACCGCGCCGTTATAGTAGCGGCGCGCAAACTGGATATGGTTTTCAATATCGGTCAACTGGTGCAGTAGGTGCAGGTACTGGCTGTCTGCCTTGAGGTCGGGATAGTCCTCAGCTACGGCGATCAGGCCCTTTATCCGTCCGGTCAGCTCAGTCTCCACGCCTGATTTTTCCGCCGGGTTTTGTACTGCCTCTGAGTCCGTTCGCAGACGGGTGATCTCATCCAACACCGAACGCTCATAGCCGGAGTAGGCCTGAACCGCCTGCACCAGTTTTGGGATCAGATCGAAGCGGCGTTTGAGCTGTACGCCGATATCACTCCAAGCCGCCAGCACCATGTTTTTATACCGCACCAGGCGATTGTAGCTGAAGGCCGCCCAGGCCAGCGGTAGTAGTAGTGGCAGTATCCAGACAAGCGTATCTATCATCACTGCTGCCCCGTTAACTAAAATCCGTCATGCCGGGCTTGACCCGGTATCCAGTAAGTCGTTAATAAACCTGGATTCCATCCTTTGGTCCGTAAACGGTGCGTCCATGCACCACTTCTCCGGATCAGCAAAAAACGCTGTCCGGAATGACGGG
>SWBX01000289.1_pt1 | contig 50623 bp, 57 predicted proteins | sample 4693051 | NCBI WGS metagenome assembly SWBX01 (sample SAMN10267272, study PRJNA491770) | bioreactor metagenome | isolation source: DHS bioreactor inoculated with marine | place: Japan: Omine Ridge, Nankai Trough | reverse complement strand
AGGGCAAGCAGGATCAAAAAGACCAGCAACCCCAGACCACTCCAAAAACGTGGGGATTCACACTCTAATTCGCGATAGTTTATTTTTTCCATCGAACAGGCCCCTATACGGCTAAACGTTCGTATACCGAACGCCGGTATTCAACATCAGTTCCTCACGCAACTGACGGCTATGCTGTTGCTGCAGCGCCTTTGAAACAGCGCTGTTCTGATCATTAAGATCACCAAAGATAATGGCGTCATGGCCTTCGTTACTACAGGCCTCGGCACAGGCGGTAGTGCCCTCACCCGCATCTAGACGATTGGCACAGAAGTTACATGACTCGACACAACCCTTTCCACGCGGTGCTTTTACCACCTGCTCCGTCACGTCTGCGTGAATGAAGGAACGCGCCTTGTATGGGCATGCCATCATGCAGTAGCGGCAGCCGATACAGATATGGCGATCAACCATTACGATGCCGTCCGCACGCTTAAAAGATGCTCCGGTGGGACAGACATCCACACATGGTGCGAACTCACAGTGTTGGCACATCAACGGCAGGTTGGTCACCTCACCGGACTGTGTATCTTTCAGTTTTACCTTGCGAATCCACTGAGGGCGCTGTTCTTCCCACATTGCATCCGCGTGACCCTCTGGCTTCTTGACTAAATCGATGCCGTTCTCTTTTTCACAGGCCGTAACACAGGATGTGCAGTCATCGGCACATTTGTTGGTATCGATCAGCATGCCCCAGCGGGTGTCGCTGGATGCAGCCTTACCCTCACTCTCTATGTTAACAGTGGCCAGCAGAACTCCTGGCGCCACGGTTGCGGTAGAGGCGGCTAAAACGGTCTTGCTAAGAAAATCGCGTCGTTTCATATCTGGTTGTGGTTTGCGGTCGCTCATATTCACTTCTCCTCCGGCACCTTGCGGTGACACTGGAAACAGGTGATCTTCACCGCCGCATAGTCATGACAGGAATCACAAAACTGCTTTTCTGCATTTACCGGGATCGAATGTCCGGACTTGTCTTTCGATGCATGACAACTAACGCAATCCGCAAGACTATATTTGCTCCCGCGTACCCCCTCATACACGACCTCATTCCGCTCATGCTTGAGATAATCCATATGATTACGCCGCATATCCGCTGTGGGGGCAACACAAGACTCAATACCTGCGGCCTTGGACCCTTCAACAACAACCGATCCACTGATGGCAGCGGTGGAAAGTGAGAGCAGAATGCCTCCCACAACCAGTGCCGCTATTCGTTTAAGACCAATTAACCTGTGCATTACAGCTAAGCTCCTATTCACTGGAGATGATTATTATTCGGTTTCTGACTCGGCATCACTCTCAGCCTCAGTAACCTGACCAGTAAGCACAATTGCGTTACTTACCAGTTGATGCAGACTCACAATCTGATCCCTATCCATACCGTAATAAGGCAGCACCTTAGTAAACTGACTCTTACAGATAGCGCAGATTGCAGCCATGTGGGTTACTCCACTATCCCGCATGACATTGTTCAACTCAGTCATCCTGGGGAGTGCACCCTTGACCCGAACCTCCATCAGTTCGTCCGTCAACAGACCACCACCGCCGCCACAACAAAATGTCCTTTCACCTATGGTGTCGTGGTGCATATCTACATAGTTGTTACAGACTGCCTTGATCACATTGCGTGGAGTTTCGAACTGACTACCAGGCTTATCTCCAATGCGAGTGGCTCGAGCCACATTACAGGAGTCGTGAAATGTCAGGGTCATATCATCATTGGCAGACTTATCGATATTCAGCTTACCCTGTTGAAGCTGGTCCCAGGTGTACTCAAGCATATGCTGAGGCACTGGATAGTTTGGATCAAGGAAATCAAATGGCCCGGCCAGTGTGTTCAAAAAGCTATAGGCTACACGCCAGGCATGACCGCACTCGCCGAATATGATGCGTTTTACCCCAAGCTCCAACGCGGCTTCACGAACGCGCATGGAGACCCGCCGCATATTCTCATAGCTACCGATGAACATGCCAAAGTTACCAGCTTCAGAGGCATGACTACTCATTGTCCAGCTAGCACCGGCCTCATGGAATACCTTGGCGTATCCAATCAGACCATCGATATGTGGCTCAACAAAAAAGTCGGCCGACGGTGTTACTAACAGGATATCCGCACCCTTAACATCCAGAGGAAATTTGACCGCAACCCCGGTATCTTCCTCAACGTCCTCTTCCAGACCCTCTAGTGTATCCAGCAGTGCAGGACCTGGAAGACCCAGGTTATTGCCGATCTTGAACACCTTGGCGATGATCTCATTACAGTACTTCTGGCCATAGCCGACGCTGTCCAGGATCTCGCGTGCAGCCATGGATATCTCTGCGGTGTCTATGCCATAGGGACAGAACACCGAACAACGCCGACACTGGGAGCATTGATGGAAATAGTTGAACCAATCATCCAGGGTCTCACGGGTTAGATCTTCTGCTCCCACCAGCTTAGGAAAGTACTTTCCGGCAAAGGTGAAGTAGCGCCTGTATACCTTGCGCAACAGATCTTGACGACCCACCGGCGTATTCTTGGGATCACTGGTACCAAGAAAATACTGGCACTTGTCTGTGCATGCACCACATTTTACACAGGCATCAAGATACACTTGTAGAGAACGATATCTGCCACACAGATCGTCCATCTTTTCCAGCACCTTATCGTGCCAATCTTCAACCAGCTCTCCGGGAAACCCAAGATCTGTATTGTGTTCAGGCTTAGAGACCACGTATGACTTAGACTCAGCCATCGCGCCCTCTTGTACCTCAGGAACATCCAGGTACTCGTTTAGTTCTGGTACGTCAAATTCTGCCTTGGCCATGGAATATCCTCTTCGGCTCAGTTCAGTCTAATTCTATTCTTCTTCGAGTGCCTTAGCCCATTTGGATATATGGCGTTTCTCGCGCGGGTTATCCACCTGATTTCTGGTTGGGCTGAAGAAGATTCCTGGCGCATGTAGCAGCTTGCTGAACGGAAAGATCAGCATTAGCAGAGCAACCAGAGAGAGATGGACAAAAAGTGGTCTATCCAACGGAAGCTCGCCACCGCTGAAGGTAAAAAACTGTTTAACTGCGATGATATCTGTGTGCAATACGAAGGACATCATCAGACCGCTGAATCCAATAATCCCCAGCAATACCAGCATCAGGTAATCAGAAGGTGCCGATATGTAACGTACTCGATCAACAAACACGCGTCGCACGAAAAGTCCGGCCAAACCAAACATCATGGCAAACCCAGCGTACTTGCCAAACGGCTGCGCCAACTCAATGGCGGCCCAGAAGTAACCAGGCACCCAAAACCAGTTGGGGTCGATGAAGTAACGCAGGTGCCTTACCACAATCAGTAGCAAGGCCATATGGAATACCCATGAGAAGATCCAGGTCCACTTGGTGCCCTTAAACAGACTCTCGAAGAACACAACTTCCCGGAACATCCGCATCACTACTCCACTCATGGTGGTAGGAGCCGGAGTGGTAGCAATCTTTAGTGGGGCCGGGGTCTTGGCATACTGGTTGATCTTCAACGCTAAGCCCACCACAAAGACCAGGCTAGCGAGAATAAACAGCAGCGCAAAGAAAATAGACATGATCCTGCGATCCTCCGTCGAGTTTTACCAGCACCTCCACAAGAGCATACGCCGATGGACAAGCGTTAACGTAGGCCTATTCTATAGACAGAAACCTTATCTATTATTATTCGGCTATCTAAATTAGATAGCTCAAGCCACGTGCTTTTGGGGTTCTGATATAGCTGACAAGCAGCAGACCGGAGGGCCTGCCGCCTGTCATGTGTTGCAACTTAGATACAACCAGTCGGCTTTGGCAGACCGGCATAGCGACAGGCTTGTTTGCCTGGGCCATATGGAAACAGGGAGTACAGATACTTGCTGTTACCCTTCTCCTTACCAAGCTTCTTACCAACAGCCTTGGTCAAAACACGTACTGCCGGAGCAATCTGATACTCCTCGTAGTACTCGCGCAGAAAGTTAATGATATCCCAGTGCTCCTCACCCAGAACCAGATCATCCTCAGCTGACATGATGTCAGCAATGCCAGGCACCCATTCTTCCAGATTTACCAGGTAGCCTTCTTCATCAGTTTCATAACTCTTACCATCAATTTCGATAGCCATGCACTTTCTCCTAACGTTAATCTTTATCAGGTCAGATATTCTAGATCAGACCCAGGCTTGTACCTTGTCGTTTTTCGCAGATAGATCCACAAAACCCGCGTAGTCTACAATCTCGACTCCATCAATAATCTTGTCTTCAGCAATGCCGCGCGCCTTCAAATCAGGACCAAGGGCATATAACTTTACCCCCGCAGCACTGGAAATCATCTGTTCGATACTGGCACCCTTAATGATCGCATATACTGCATCCTCATAGAAGAGTACGGAACTCCCTTCCAAAGCATGTCCCAGACAGCTACCAACAGAGCTTTTCTCATAAGGTGACTTGTTTACAATGTGTAAAATACTCATTCGTATGCCCCGCCCTAGAAACTGAAAATGACGTCTTGCTGCTCAAGTACCTCACTGAGCTCAGCCCGACTAACCACGCGGATTGAGTCTTTCTCAGCCCAATCCTCGTCCTCATCTTCCCATTTCAAATCCATCAAATCATCCACACTCAGACCGCGTTCTTCCAAGGACTCCTGCTCTACATAGAGCTTGGTGACATCGTAATCACCCAAAGCCGCATAGGTTGGAGAGAAATTCTTGATCTCAAGCTCTGATGTATCCTGCCCTTTCAGCAACTGATATACCCCATCATCCAGAAACGCCACGCTTACATCCTGGTCAAAGGCGGCACCGATCAACACAACCTCCAGTGATTCCCAGGCATAGATAGTACCATGGGGAGCACGGCGGTTGACGTACATGAATTTTTTAATCTCTTCAGACATGATTCAACCCCTACCCTTAATCACCAAATACGACCAAACGGTCAGCCTGGACACCTGCCTCAATCAACTGCCCTAGTCCGGAAATACGGAACCCATCGGCAATATTTTCGGCATCTTTACCATTACGCTGCATCTCACCTTCATCCACAATACCGCGACGCTGGGCAGCAGCAACACAAACCACCATATCCAGATCATGCTCTTTCGCCAGCTCGCTCCAGCGATTGACGATATTGCGATCATCCTGAGGCGGTGTGGTCAATTTGGTGCCGTTGTTTACACCATCGTGGTAGAAGAAGACACGAAATACCTCGTGCCCCTTCTCCAACACCGCCTTGGTAAAGTGATAGGCAGAATCAGTAGCCTGATGCTGGTAAGGACCTTCATTAACTTGAATCGAAAACTTCATTTGTTAACCCTTATTAAGCTGTCGTCAAATCAATCTTAGAAGCGTACGTGGTTGGACGCATTCAATGTAGCCCGGGCACCACGCCAATCATCGATATGGTACTTGGTAAACGGCAGACCAGTCTTCTCAAAGAAGCTACCCCAGCCAATACGCTCAGCCCACTCACCGATACGTTCATAATCCTTAGCATCTTCCTTGTAGGCACTAAGGATCTGCTTTACCACATCAGCAACCTCAGGCCAGCGCGGTGGATTATTAGGTACGTTAGATGCGACCAGCTTATGGAAGGTCGGCTTGCTACGGGCGTTGGAGTTCTTACCACCGACCCATACTGCAAAGTTGGAATGCTCCGGATCGTTGATCTGCATCGGAGGACATGGTGGGAAGCAAGCTCCACAACATATGCACTTGCGCTCATCAACCTCAAGGGAAGGCTTGCCATTGACCATAGCCGGACGAATTGCAGCAACCGGACAACGAGCAACAACCGTAGGACGCTCACACACATTGGCTACCAGATCATGATTGATCTTGGGTGGCTTGGTGTGCTGGATGTTGATAGCGATATCACCCTGGCCACCACAGTTGATCTGGCAGCAGGAGGTGGTGATCTTCACACGGTTAGGCATCTCTTCATGCTCAAACTCATAAATCAACTCATCCATCAGAGCCTTGACTGCGCCGGATGCGTCGGTACCTGGGATGTCGCAGTGCAACCAACCCTGGGTATGAGCAATCATGGAGACCGAATTACCGGTACCGCCGATCGGATAACCTTCAGCGGTCAGCTTGTCGATCAAAGGCTGCACCTTTGATTCTTCGCTTACCATGTACTCAATGTTTGAGCGTGAGGTAAAGCGAACATAGCCTTCAGCAAATTCGTCGCAGATATCCATGAGTTGACGGATCATGGTTACATCCATCTGACGAGGAGTACCGGCACGTACGGTCCAGATCTCATCGCCGCTGTTGGCAACATGGCGCAGTACGCCAGGACGCGGACGATTGTGATACTTCCAGTCGCCATAGTTCTTCTTCATTACCGGATGCAGGTAAGGTTCTATCTCCGGTACACCACACTCTACAGGCATGCGAGGTTGGGACATAATTATCTCCAAATATCTCTGTAATCTAATTCATCTCGGGAAGCTGAGAAACCATGGTTAATCGACACCGCGTACAAACATGACGGTCTCAGCTGTAAAACAGCTTTATCATCCAGCGGATTTGCGCTCGTTCCACTTGGCCACTTCCTCATCCCAGTCATCCATACGTACGTAGGAGTTGCTGCGAGGACTGCTGATCATGTTTGGATCTACGTCCAAACCAACACCTTCCAGGAAGTTTGCCAAGCCGATGCGTTCGATCATCTCACCGGTACGCTCATGCTCCAGAGCATTATCAGCGAAGAATTCGATAATCTCAGTAGCCAGCTCTTCCAGAGCTTCGAAGTCATCATCAGATTCCAGCTTCATGAAAGGCACGATCACGGTACCCATAAGGTCACCGATCTTGAGGGTACGCTTACCGCCACAAAGAAGGGTTACACCCTTGTCATCACCAGTAGACAGAGCCTTGGTCATCACGTTGAGGCAGTGCATACAACGTACGCAGTTCTTGTTATCCACTTCCAGGGTGTCATCATCATTCAGAGACAGCGCCTGAGTCGGGCAGCGGGTGATTACGTTATCAATAACGTACTTGCGTCCTTTACCATCAACAAAGGCCTTAACCTCTGCCTGATCAACCTTCATATCATCGCGCCAGGTACCAATCACGGACAGGTCGGAACGTTGAATGGAGTTGGTGCAATCGTTGCCACAACCGGATACTTTATATTTGAACTTGTATGGCAGAGCAGGACGGTGCATATCATCCAGCACATTGTTCACCAACATGCGCATGGTACGCCCCTCATCAAAGCAGGACATCTCACAACGGGCAGCGCCGACACATGACATACCGGTACGCACAGCGGGACCAGCACCTCCCATATCGAAGCCCATCTCGTTAATCTCATCGAAGGCCACTTGCACCTTTTCGGTGGTACAACCCTGCAACATGATGTCGCCGGACTGACCATGCAGTGCGATTAGACCGGAACCATGTTTCTCCCAGATATCGCAGAACTTGCGCAGGGTGTTCGAGTCATAGTGCATACCTGGAGGAGGCATGATGCGGAGAGTATGAAACTCAGCACATTCAGGGAATAAATACTTGCCATCATCGCCTTTCAGCTCAGTAAAACGGGGAATAACACCACCGCCGTAACCGATAACTCCAACGGTACCACCCTTCCAGTAGCCCAACTTGGTCTCGTATGAAGTCTCAAGTTGACCCAGCAGGTCAACCACCATATCACTGTTTTTTGCAAGACGTTTCAGACCAGTCACGAAACTTGGCCATGGACCCGTTTCGAGTTGGTCAAGCATCGGAGTATCATGCAGTGGTTTTGCCATTACTTTAATCTCCCAATCATCATTTAAATGGGTATTCGCATCGCACCTGGTGTATTCACGCTATAACCTAAAATACATAAGGTGTTATTCAATGCTACATGGAACTTTTAACCCAGAGACCTATCGCCTCAGGGGTAACAGAATGGACAAAAGTTTAGAATTTCCTAATGAAGTAACATACCCCTATGACGAGATACTAATGCTATCGCATGATACCCACATTGGGATATATTTATCCAGATAATACCCATATAACGTTTGTTTTACGACATATTACGTCATTGATTACTCGCGCTATTTTTATGTCCGACCTTCACCAGACAGCACAAAATACCCCATATCCAGGATCTCATCACCCTTGATATCGGACCAACATTGACATCTGAACTACCCCCTATCAACCCAGCTGATCCTTGGCTACATTTGCTCCATCCCACATTTTCTTGCCAACTAATAATGAATGGAGTTGAATAATATAAGCCAACTTGGTTTACTCCCGCACTCACTCCGAATTAGTAACGGCGCTAGAGTGATGCAACGTTATTCACCTGAAGATATGGCAGAGGCCTTGATCCAAACATGCTCTACTTAAGCGAGATATTAATCCAAAACCCGGATCTGAAATCCTTTGAGCAGCTACTGTCAACGGTTAAACAGCGCTCCAAAAGCGAAATGTTCTTCCGTATTGATGTAAAACCACAATATTATGACACCCCAGAAGATTGGGAAGACCGGCTGGAATCTGCATTTACCTAAAGCACCTACGCGAGACACACAATGAAGTACCTGAAGAATGAATTTCGCATCGGCGATGCTGATAGTGGAGAGGATGCATCCAAGTCGATTCAGCACCTCGAAGCGAAACTGATGCAGCTCCAAGACGATCAAGCAAACCTGCCAGCAGATTCAGGCATCCGTCAAAGACTCAAACTGATTCTGGATGAGTGCTATCTGCTGCTGGATCTGGAACACAAGGATGAAGCAACAGACAAGGCGAAGAACGCCCTCAATCTAGCGCTGTCAGAACAGTTATGGACCCAGGCCGTGGAATCCTGTGATGTACTGTTCCAAGCAGACAACCAGGAATCTATCCGAGCCCTGGCTCACGGCATCTGGTTGGCGGTAACCTTCCCGATAGACCCTGAACTCAGCGTTGCCATGCTGCAACATCTTATTGACGAGACACCAGACAACTCGGATGGGGCCGCCGTTGCCGCCGCTACCGCATGCTATCTGGTAGACCTGAGGGCCAGTGGTGAGCAACAGGATGAACTGAAGTTTTTTACCAGCCAGCTATTGGGACAGGTAGCGCGACGTCACAGCCAGGTTGAGGATAAAGAGATATTTGATTTCTGGGTCGAACGCCTGGAGCTGAATAATTCAGACAAATTCCTCCCACGGCTGGCTCAGGTGCTGGATGTCCTGACCGAAGACAACTGGTGGTATGACCGTGATCGGTTGAGAGAGCTGATACCGGCCTAGAGATAAACCAAACATGCGCGGATACATATATGTTCTGGCAGGATAAACAGGAAGAGGCAACATACAAAGTCCCGGATGATGTGGTGGATCTGGCATTCAGCATCGACTGCAAATCCATCCCGGTTGACCACGCCTACGCCCTTGCGACGGCCATAGAGGAGATCCTCCCATGGTTCAGCGCGGAACCGGAGGCCGGGCTGCACATCATACACGGCGGCGCCTCCATCAACGGTTGGCAGCGCCCGGAGACAGCAGATGAACTGCTGCTGTCAAAACGCGCCAAGCTGCGCCTGCGTCTACCCAAACATAGAGTCGTCGATGCTTCTCTTCTATGTGGCAAGGTACTGGAGGTGGATAAACACAAGATTGAAGTGGGCAAATACAAGACCCTACTTCTGGGCAATACCGACACCCTGCTTTCCCGCTACATTGTTTCTGCGGTAGAAGAGGACGAGATGGCGTTTACCGCGCGGGTGTTATCCGAGCTAAGGAAGATGGGATTGGAATTTACCAAGATAATATCCGGCAAAGATCATGCGCTGGCAGGTCCAGACGGCCCGATAAACACCAAATCACTCCTGGTAAGCGGCCTGAGCATCCGCTCCGCCATTGAGCTGCAGATCAAGGGGATCGGACCACATCGCAACATGGGATTTGGCTTGTTCATTGCGTCAAAGAGCATATAATATTCGCTTATGTTAATTTAATTAACTTCTACGCCTCCACTCAAGAAGTGGGTTCCAAACTCCAGGAACTAGGCAACTAAACAATCTAAAACAGGTAAGGAGAGCAGATATGGCTTACGAGCTTAACGGTACAACAATTGAAACCAACCCTAACGGCTATCTTGAGAATCTAGACGACTGGAGTGAAGATCTAGCCAAGATTATCGCCGCCGAAGAGGACATTGAGCTTTCGGAAAAGGCGTGGGATGTGATCAACTACCTGCGCGATGAATACATCAATAACAACAGCAATCAGCCTAATGAGCGCCACATGGTCAAGCACTTCAAGGGTATGTGGACCGACCTGGACAAGGTGGATACCAAGGCTCTCTACACCCTATTCCCCAGAGGTCCCGCCAAAGAGGCAGGCAAGATTGCCGGATTACCTGAAACACGCCGCAAGGGTGGTTATTAACAAACCATAGGCCATCCAGATACAATCATGTCTGCCAGCTTGCTGGCAGGCGTGGTGGAGAACGCATTGGCAGTAAGAATTAAGAGCCACTGGCACAAGGAAGACAAGGTCAGATCAACTGAAGAGACCGCAGGGGCCATAGCCTTCAGTAGTTGGCGCATAGCTATGGATAAGGCTGCAACCCTGTACAAAGAACACTTCGATTACACCTCCAATCAACAGCGCCTGGATGTTATAGCAGAATACCTGCTGTTCCAGGTACAGATAGTGGACCGCCTGATTCACCATCAATTAAGCCTGGAGGAACGCCAGCAACTGATAACCTCTCTGGCTAACCGTCTGGCAGAACATGTTCAGGAAAATAGCCTGGACCTGCTGGGGGACGGGGATTATCGCTCCAGTTTCATCGAAAAACTCAATCAGCGTTCCAGCGAATACGCCCAGCTTGGTTTTGACAAAGATGGTCCCACCTACCCTTTCATGCGTCACTTGGGATATGAAATCCAGCTACTCATGGGGAAAGAGAGCGAGAACCGCTGGGTCATTGACCAAGTCATGGACAAGGATGGGCCTGATATCTACGCCCAACTCAAGAGAATAGTTAAAAACCTGTCCTGAGCTTCATCTTCCTAATAGACAGCGGAAACCGGTGCGCTCTATCCGGTCGTAATAACGGGCGCGATATAGCAGCCGCTTGTGGGCGCTGTCATCGCTAAAAGCGGCACGGTCGTGCAGAATATTGTTACTGATCAGCCCCATGCCTGGCTCCAGGCGCCCACGGAAGATATAGGGTGAATCGCCCGCTAGCAGCTCTTGCAGATAGGCGACTGCCTCCAGGGTCAGCGGGTCCTCCTTCCAGACGATATTGCGCTTGCGCTCGGTGAAACGCATGTGCAGTTCACCTTCGCTTGTAATGGAAAAGACCGGGCCGGTCTCTTCCGCACGCGCCAATTCACCCTGCTCGGTACGGCAAGGGATGGTCATGACATCCGGTGCCATCAGCGCCCTGATATAGTCAGGGTTCTTCTCTCGCAACAGGATATAGGCGATCTCATGATCGAGCAGGGCGTTTTCCCCTCCTTCGACGGCACGTTGAACGCAGTGCAGCATCAGTCCGTGGATCTGGTGATCGGCGGTGTTGTAGTAACCGTCCGTGTGCCACTTGATGGGACGGTCAGTGTAGGGGATATAAAACTGGCGAGTGCCTTCACCTTGCACTGTCAAGGAGGTGAGTCCGCTGTCGTCCCCCAACCAGTTACGGTCCAAGTCATGCAGCCCGAAGCTGCGACCCAAGGCTAGGGGGATCTCCGGATCCGGATCATCGCCAGTACCACTGGCATAGAGCACCATGTTGGTCTTGCGGCAGCGTTGCAGCAGGGCGTCGTATTCGCTGCTTGTCACTGTTCTGGGATCATCCAGTTCCACCAGCAGGTCTGCCGTGGCTGTGGGATAGTCTTTCAGCTTCTCGTCACGCCACTCTCCATACAAAGTATCGTTGGCGAGATCAAAGGGAGTGGCTATAGTACTGCTCATTTGGGTGGCGGCGGTCTTAATGGTGACACCGTTAACTCCTATTACCATCAATGGAGAATGTGTGAGTGCCTATGTTAAATGCTTTTGCAGGGGATAAACAAGCTGCAACCGGTGGAGCGATGGGTAACCTACTAATTAGTATCCGTCCAGAAACACTGGTTTAAACCGCAAAGGTCGCAAAGAAAATACTCTGTTAATCAATATTTTAACTTCGCGCTCTTTGCGTTCTTCGCGGTTAATGTTTTGTTTCTGGACAGGCGCTAATTAAGCCACATCACCGCCGCGATTCAGCTAGGCTGCCGAAAAAATCACTTGCCAACAGTTCTAGCCTGCGGCATAACTTAGCTATACACCGTACCCATTTGAACTTTGGCCAACCGCACTGGTCCCTAACGCATGCAGTTATTTTCACCACACAGCCGCCATACCCGAGCCATCGTCATCTTCATCAGCAGCATGCTGTTGCTGTCGAATATGTTTGCCAGCGCCTTAGCAGGAAATATCGAGCTACCAAGTTTTGGTGACCCCAGCGGTAGAATCATGACACCAGCACAGGAACATCGACTGGGTCAGGCCTTTATGCGCAGCGTGCGCAAATCGTTGAATATCGTTTCAGATCCTCTGCTGATATCGTACATTGAGTCTCTAGGGGCGCGCCTGGTATCCAATAGCGGAGACGCCAATCAGCCCTTCTCCTTTTTTATGGTCAATAACGCGGAGGTAAACGCGTTTGCCGGACCAGCAGGATACATCGGGGTGTTTACCGGCCTCATCCTAACCACAGAGTCTGAAAGTGAACTTGCCTCTGTAGTGGCGCACGAAATCGCCCATGTAACCCAAAAACACCTAGCGCGAACCTTCGACATAGCTGACAGCATGGGGATACCTTCTGCCGCGATCCTGCTCGCCGCAATCGTACTTGGTGCAGCATCGAACAACTCCAGTGTTGGAGCCGCAGCTGCGGTTGGGGTTCAAGCCGGTCTACTTCAGCAGCAGATCAATTTCACCCGCGAGAACGAAAAAGAGGCCGATAACATAGGCATGGGCATATTGGCAGACTCAAACTTTGACCCCAGGGCAATGCCGGCATTCTTTGGGCGTCTCGGTAAGGTCAACATGGTCTATGACAGTCACAAGCTGCCAGAATTCTTACAGACTCACCCCATCAGCAAAAACCGGATGGCTGACTCCATGGGGCGGGCCGCAAGCTACCCATACCGACAATATCTAGACAAAAAAGATTACTTCTTAACCTACGCTATTTTGCGTGAGCAAAAATTCAGAAGTCCAAATGAGGCCGTTAATTTTTTTCGTAAAAGCCTGTCCGATGGTCGCTTCCGTAATGCAGAAGCACAGAGATATGGCCTAGCTCGCGCCCTGATCCGTGCCCATGACTACAAAGCGGCTCTTAAACAGATCAATCTGCTATTGCAAAAAGATCCAGGCAGAATCCACTACATTGTAACCAAGGCAGAGATATACAGTCAGTCAGGAAAACCGGCGCAGGCGCTCCAGATATTAAAAAGAGGACTCAAATCCCACCCCGACAATTACCCCCTGACCACCTATTATGCCAATGCATTGATGCACAGCGGTCAGGCCTCAAAGGCAGAAAATATACTCGAGAAACTGATTAAAGTACGTCCTCTTGACCCAGCTATATATAAACTTGCAGCAACCGCTGCAGGCAAGGCCAGACATAATGCACAAGGCCACTATTTCCTGGCCGAACATTACTATCTTTCCGGTGACCTGAAATCAGCCCAACGACAGTTAGAGGTTGCATTAAACAACAGCGGCGATAATTTTTACCTGAGCGCTAAAATGGCGGCGCGACTAAAAGATATAAAGCAGGAAATAGCCGACCTGAAACAACGTAGATAGTAACCTGATAATATTTTCAAGAAGTGAAAGACGCCATGGAGATAGACCTCAAACGTAGAATGCTGGTTAAATGTCTTCTAACCAACGGCATTATGGTAACGGCTGTTTGTGCCGGACTGTTTACGCCGCGCTCTGTACTCGCCAATTGGCCCAAGGCTGCATTTGAAGCCACCTCTATACCAGACGTACTAACAACTCTGCTGGGAAGCGAGAAAACCACAGACAGACGCTTTGCAACCAAGGTCAAAGCCAGACCCCATATGGACGATGGAGGGACCCAGGTAACGGTTACTGTAACTACAACTATTCCCAATATTGACTCAATAACCCTTCTCACCACCAGCAACCCTACCCCCCTGGTCGCAAGCTTTAGATTTGGTGTGAAAACCATGGAATCACTAACCACCAGAATCAGAATGGACGGCAAAGGCGAGGTCATTGCCATCATCAAATCAGGCGATCGCCTATTCAGCGAGTCAGTCGATGTTGATTTCTCTGGCTGTGGATGCGGCTGACGTCCAAACAGGTACAACGTAATGTCCGACAAACACATTGTAATTCGAGCTAAGCACACCGCGGGAATCACCAGCGTGAGGGCGTTAATGAAACACCCCATGATTCGTGGCAGAAAGATCTCAACAGATCAGAGCAACGCAGAAAGAGCCCACTTCATACAAGAAGTAACTTGTAGCCTGGGGGAAGAAACCATACTGTCCGCACTCTGGGGTGGTGATATTGCAAAAGACCCTTTCCTTGCGTTCACATTCAAGGGCGGCAGCAAGGGCGAAACTATCAGGCTAAGCTGGTTCGATAACCGGGGAGAGAAGAAATCTATTGAGACACTGATAGGCTAGCCTATATTTACCCCCCGATCCCCACCCCATGCGAAGGAAAAACTTTTTGGGCAATAAGTTCTCCGTTTTTCTATAACATAGATTTTCGCGTGAAATCAGCCCAGCAGCTCATCGGGATTTTCTGGCCCGTTATTCTTATCCAGGTCATCATCACGCGGATCAAGATCTGACAGATCATCCATCTCTTCAACCAGAGGTATCTCTTCCTCTGCATCCTCTGCTACCGTGTCATCCTCCGGTTCAGATGTGACCTCTTCAGCAACGGCTTCTGAATCTGTCGCCTCTACATCGGCCTGATCTTGCTCCTTTGCATCCTCCGCCTTTGCATCTTGTTCTGCGGCCTGTTTGGCGGGTTGATCTTTGCCCTGAGCGCTATCCTTGCCTTCGCCAAACATCGTCGAGTACTCGCTTAACATGCGCCCCATAGTCTCCATAGTTACACTAATCTCTTCTGAGAGACGTTTATTTTCCACATTCAAACGTTCTATCTCTTCCGACTCATTCACTGCCCCACCAGAGGCGCCGCCCACACCTGGTGGCTTGAGACTACGGTAGGGCTCAACTGCCCCCTCAAAGCTGATGTTCAGATTATCAAATGCTCTTGCGTCTCGGCGCAGATAGAAGTTGATTACATTCTGATAGAACCTTCTCTCTTCACGTCCGACCTGTACCGCTATCTCCTCAGCCGCGTCTTCCTCAAAGCCGAAGTTATGTAGCATTATTTTATTTGTTTCTTCAACACGACGCATATCATCTTCCTTGACCTTCTGGATAAGTTCTGCGGCAATTTTCTTGTCACGTTGCTTATTTACCAGGATAAGCGTAGCAAGCAGTATCGACACAATAGTTGTCACGGCTAACAATTCAATCATAATCATGAACAACAGAGAGCTAACCGTTATCACTGTTAGCCTCCTTTTTCTTTTCTACTTCTTCCTTTTCTACTTCTTCCTTTTCTACTTCTTCCTTTACTTCTTTCTCTTCCGCTCTTTCCTCTTCAACGCCTTCTTCTGCCTCTGTATCATCTTCCTCATCAGTCAACCCAGCATAGACTGAACCTCGACGTTTGCGAAAATACCAGTATGCTCCACCGCCAGCACCAAACACCAACAGGTTAAGAAGAGCAAACAATATGATATTCAATATCCCAAAATCATCGGCATCTTCCGGTGCAGGGACTTTCGGCTCTGAAGCTGGATCTGGTTCCGGTGTTGGTTCAGTAGCCTGTTCAGGCTTGACCTCAGGTGTCGGTTGTTGCGGCGCCTGAACTGGTTCTGACATAACAGCTGGCTCAATGCCCTGTATGGGAACAAGATCCAGATCCATCTCCAGTTGACTGCCGGAAACACTCTTAGCCTTGATATTGACCGCAAGATTCCAGCTACCCTTGAGTTCAGATCTATCTATCCATGACTCCCTGGACATCCCATCCGGACCGGGCAAGAACATCACGGCAACAGGCTCCCCCTGTTCCGGAATAAGCTGGGCCTCAACCTGCAACGATTGACCATCAACCAGATTGGGTTCTGGCATTACCGTCGCCATCAGACCGGCCTTGCCACCGCGCTCACCTTCCAAATTATCCATGGTTACTGCAGGTATAGACTCAACTACATAACGCCGCTCACGCACAAAGGTTTTCCCCTCTGCCGTCAGTACCAGTTCAACCTTGCCCTTGCCGATATCTTTACCAACCGTAAGGGTGAACACACCATCACCGGAGGCACTGTCTCCATCTTTACCATTATCAAATACCGGGCGAGGCTCACTTATGCCATTATTATCGATATGTACCGACTTTATAGCAACCACATCCAGAAACTCTTTGTTTACGATTCTTTTACCCTGATCAGTAAACTGGATATTTATCTTTGTTAGTTCTCCCTGCAACACACGACTGGGAAGATCGTTGGATACCATCTTCAGGTCTGTAATAATAATAACCCGATTATCTGGATCAACATCCGCCTGAATCTGCCACTCACCCACCTCTGGCTTGGTTATGGTCAACAGATCATATCCATCATCCCGATGCCAACTCACGCCTTCTGGAGGATTATTAGAACTAAAACTGATGCCGCCTGGAGTAAGTACCCTAGTCGGTTCCTTGCCTTCAGAACTAAACACCAACAGCGTGGCTTCTTTGACGCTTGAATCAATCCTGAACTTGTTATCTTTGAGCGGAACCGTGTCTGGTTTTGCCACCTTCTCAAATATACGCAGGAAGATACGCTGTAATTGTTCAGCTTCATCTATCTGCTCATACCAGCCGTCGGTAGGTTCAGACAGTTTCTTCAGCAGATGATGATCAGCTGTCTTGGACAGGGCGATGCTATGCAGCTTCACCCCGAGTTTTTTTAACCTTGGCAAAATATCGTCCATGATACGCCTTCTTGAAGAGGCGTTCGCCAAACTGTTTCTTGATATATCCACCACGCCATCGGTCAGCAGCACCAGGTGGCGGCTATACTTGCCCTCACTCTTGGTCCAGTCTTCCGTTGAACGCCTCAAGACCTCTTCTATATCTGTGTACAGGCCGCGAGAATGAATCTTTTCGGCCGCCAACCTTGCCCTCTTTCTCCATCCCTTATCCACCTTACCCAGTGGAATCTCTTCATTCACATATTGACCAAAGGTCCAGACCCCAGCCCGGCTCTCCCCTGGTAACAGCCCAACCAACATACGTAGCGCCGGCTGACGCAGATTACGCGGATCGTTTTGCTTCATACTGCCAGAGACGTCGATCAGTATTCTGACATCCGCGACATCAGCGGCAATGATCTCGTTTTCAGCCGCACCCACCCACAGGGGCAGCAAGAGCGGTAACAGCGCTACAAATGCGATCTTTCTGATAAGCAGGCCCATTCGTCATATTCCCCTAAAACTAAGGCGTATATCCCATATGACGGGTTAGCGGCAACTTCCGGTAAATACTTTAATTCCGAAAACTGGGGTTATCTGCTTGATTATGCACAGGTTGTGTCTGGTAATGTTGCAACAGCCAGACTATTTGGGACGGGAATAGGGAGATGGGCCGCCATCAGGGCGTTTTTCAAACCGTTTATAGCCCCAGAGATACTGCTCTGGAAGTCGGCAGATACAAGACTCCAGGCCCAGATTTATCGCCCTGGCAGCATCTTCCGCCACAGGGGACGCCACGCCTTCGGAGGCTGGCAAACAATGTAAACCATACCCTTGCGACCCAGGGTATCTCTCGGTATAGAAGAAAAAGACAGGGGCGCCAGTCTTGCGCGCCAGACGGTTCACCAAAACCATAGTAGCTGCCGACTGGCCGAAAAATGGCGCAAACACACTCCCTTGCTTACCCGCAGCCTTGGGTATCTGGTCGGTCAGGACAAACAGCATCTCACCCTTTCTTAAGGCAGTGATCAGCTTCTTCACCCCGTGCACATTGGCTGGTGCCAGATCCGCCCCACCCTTGCGGCGACCATCATATATGTAGTCACTCAGTAGCTCTTCCCGTGGTGGACGATAGAGTGCCGTCACAGGAAAGATGGAAGAGAGATACAAAAAACCCACCTCCCAATTGCCCTGGTGAGGACCTGCCATGATCACACCCTTGCCCTGCGCCATAGCATCTTCTAGTTCGCTAAACCCAGCTCCCCCTTCAGTCATATCCACCCAGGCAGATGGATCTCCCAACCATACGCTAGGCAACTCCATCATGGTTATGAAATTTTCCATCAGACTATTACGTAGCAACAACTTCTGTTCCCGTTCGCTCATTTCAGGAAAACAGAGCGCAATGTTAACCGCATAGATTCGCCGCTGTTTATTTGGAAACAGGTACAACAACTGCCCCATCACCCGGCCACAGCCACGCGCCATCCACAATGGCATTCTCGAAACAAGCTTAAAGAGAAAAAGTACTATTTTTGATCGCATGCGAATAGATAATCGGTATCGGCCAAGCCTTTTACATCAAATTGATAAATATCTAGCGGTGTTCCAACTAGGAGGCCAACACAAACATATGATAGATTTAGCTATGGCTTTGAAAAAAGATCTACACTCCAATAAGTGATACAACATATTCTATAGGAGATTGTTCTAAAATAGTTACAGAAACACAGATTACTTCAGGGATTTTCACTTTGCAGTGATATTTACGAAACACCAAGCCTTTAGCCAACCTTAAAATAATTGTACTACCTATGGCTTGCGTAATTGCAATGAGGGACTAGATAATGAGCAAAAAAAACCCAATCGAACTTACCCCAGAACAAGCTCAAAAGCTGATACAGGATGATCCAAGAACCATTTTGGTGGATATCCGTTCCAGCATGGAATATCTATTTGTAGGTCATCCAGTTGGTTCTGTACATGTAGCATGGATCGACGAACCTGACTGGACCATAAACCCGCACTTCGTCACCGATATACGCAAACTGGTATTGGGCGGCGCCGTCTGCACTCTGGATGATGGCTGTTCCCCGGTGGTATTGATCTGCAGAAGTGGTAAACGTTCTCTCGAAGCCGGCACGCTACTGCTTAAGGAGGGATTTAACCGGGTATACCACGTAGGAGAGGGGTTTGAGGGCGAACTGGATGATAACCACCAACGTAGCACCGTAGGTGGTTGGCGCTTCCGCAACCTGCCATGGGAGCAATGCTAAACTGACATATCCATCAGCAAACACAGAAGAAGAACCGGTTCACGCTTTTCGTGGCTATATCGCTGAAGGAGTAATAAAACCGTGTGATTCAGAACAATTACGTTTAAATTTGGTCCATAATACGTACACCAAAAAAGCTAATAACCAAAATCAACCAGATGTCTTGGAGCAACCCATGAAACTAAAATTACTTATCCTGATAGTGCTACTTTCAACCTCTCTTATTGCATGCACCCAAAATCCGAATCGCGACGTTGGCATTGCAACTGGCGCCGTAGTTGGGGGCGTCCTGGGCAACCAGATTGGCAAAGGTAGCGGCCGTAATTGGGCAACAGGACTTGGAATGATTGCAGGAGCAATTATAGGCGGCAATATTGGCGCTCGTATGGACCGTCAAGACCAGCTCAACTCACAACGCGCCCTGGAAACCTATGAAGACAACCGTGCAAGCAGCTGGACCAACCCCAACAGCGGCAACAGCTACACGGTTACACCCACCAATACCTACGAGACCGCGAACGGCCCATGCCGTGAGTACACCACCGAGGCCGTGGTAGGAGGAAAACCAGAAACCATCTATGGCAGAGCATGTCGTCAATCAGATGGAAGTTGGCAGGCCTCAAACTAATATACTGACATAGACCAAACCAAAAACCCCGTCTAATAACGGGGTTTTTTATTGCCACAACAGCCTCTATTTTATCCGCAAGGCATAGAATTCCCGGGCAAACTCTTCAAACCTATGTTGCTGAATCGCAGCCCTGATATTGCGCATAAGTGTTTGATAATAATAAAGGTTATGAATGGTATTCAGTCGCGCCCCCAAGATCTCGTTGCAACGCGAAAGATGCCTTAGATAGGCCCGGCTATAGTTCTGGCAGGTGTAACAGTCACACATAGGATCAAGCGGCCCCGTGTCGTGCTGATGCACCGCATTGCGTATACGCACCACACCGGTATGGGTAAACAGATGCCCGTTACGCGCATTGCGAGTCGGCATCACGCAATCGAACATATCTATACCGCGCCGCACCCCTTCAACTATGTCCTCAGGTGTTCCCACCCCCATCAGGTAGCGCGGCCGCTCTTTAGGCAGACGCAAGGATAGATAATCCAGAATCCTCCAGCGATCCTCCGGCGGCTCACCCACCGACAGTCCACCCACTGCATAACCGTCAAAGCCGATGTCTACCAGACCGTCCAGGGACTCTCCCCGCAGCTGCTCATACACCCCACCCTGCACAATCCCAAACAGGGCAGCCGGGTTATCGCCGTGGGCGTTTTTGCTGCGGTCGGCCCAACGCAGAGATAGCTCCATGGAGGTACGAGCCTCTTCCTCGGTGGCAGGATAAGGGGTGCACTCGTCAAAGATCATCACAATGTCAGAGCCCAGCTCACGTTGAACCTGCATGGATTCCTCAGGCCCCATGAAGATCTTGCTTCCATTTACCGGCGAGCGGAAATGCACACCCTCCTCGGTAATCTTTGCCCCTCCCGGCTTCCTCGGCTCTGGCTTCCTGCTTCTCCCTACCTCCTGCATCCCTGCAGTCGTGCCTCCCGCGGCACTAGCACTTCCCTGTGCGTCGCTCATATCACCCAGGCTGAACACCTGAAAACCGCCGGAGTCGGTGAGGATTGGCCCCTCCCAATGGGTGAAGTCATGCAGATCACCATGGCGGGAGATAACGTCCGTACCCGGACGTAACATTAGATGAAAGGTATTACCCAGTATGATCTCAGCCCCCAGATCACGCAGCTCTTCCGGGGTCATCGCCTTCACCGTACCGTAGGTTCCTACCGGCATAAATGCCGGCGTCTCCACACTACCGCGGGTAAATACCAGCTGGCCACGGCGGGACAAGTTATCTGTTGTTATGGTTTGGAATTTCATTGGAACCTAAGACACCTAAATTCAATAAACCACCCCGCCGCAAGCGGACGGGGTATTAACATCATCACGTCATCCCGGCGAAGGCCGGGATCCATATCCACCAATGGTGGTCACTTCTCTGGATTTCATCCTTAGATCCGTAAACGGTGCATCCATGCACCACTTCTCCGGCCTTCGCCGGAATGACAACATTCGCAGCAAGCTGCGGGGAATTGAACTCCCATAGAGATTAAAAAATGTTAGCAATCGCGATAGTTTATTTGACTACTTAGCCTGCCTGGTAATCAACATCGCATCCCCATAGCTGAAGAAGCGATACTTCTGCGCAACCGCATGGCGATAAGCCGCCATCAGGTGATCATACCCCGCGAAGGCCGACACCAGCATCAACAGGGTAGATTCTGGAAGGTGGAAATTGGTCAGCATGGCATCCACCGTGTTAAAGCCGCAACCGGGACGAAGAAACAACCTGGTCTCCCCATCGAACGGTTTCAACTCTCCGTCTACAGATGCCGCCTCCAGACTGCGCACACTGGTGGTGCCCACCGCTATCACCCTGCCCCCGCGCTCACGGGTTGCAGCCACGGCCGCACAAACCTCAGGGCTTACCTCCACCCGTTCGCTATGCATCTGATGCTGATCCAGGTCTTGAACCCGCACCGGCTGAAAGGTCCCCGCCCCCACATGCAGCGTAACCTTAGCGGTCTCTATTCCCTTCTCAGCAAGTTTCAGCAACATCTGATCATCGAAGTGCAGCCCGGCGGTGGGAGCTGCCACAGCCCCGGGGCGCTGTGCATAGACGGTCTGGTAACGCTCCAGATCCAACTCTTCATCACCCCGCTGTACATAGGGTGGTAGTGGCATATGGCCATGCTGTTCCATCAGAGACATCATATCCATCCCCGTGGAGACCAGCTCAAATAGATCACCCTGACGTCCAACCACCTCCAACACGGCATGATCGCCAACGCTGATTGTGCTCCCTGATTTGGGCGACTTACTGGCCCGAACCTGCGCCAGGGCGCGGTCAGTCCCAAGCACTCGCTCTACCAGAATCTCGGCCTTACCGCCGGTCTGCTTCTGTCCATACATTCGTGCCGGTATCACCCGGGTATCGTTAAACACCAGCAGGTCTCCCGGCTGCAACAGATCCGGGAAATCCAGAAACATGCGGTCATCAACTGCCCCGCTACTGCCATCCAGACAAAGCAGACGGCTGTCACTGCGTCTTTCAGTGGGATACTGAGCGATCAGCTCTTGCGGAAGTTGGTAATGAAAATCAGACAATTGCATAGCGGCGGAATCTTACCAGCCATTAATGCGCAGCAAAAGGCATCAAAGGTTGCCACGGCAATGAAAATAGATATACTTGTGCCCTTTCCAGGGTACACCTTCCTATGCCGGGGTGGCGAAACTGGTAGACGCAGGGGATTCAAAATCCCCCGGTGGTGACATCATGCCGGTTCGAGTCCGGCCCCCGGTACCATTTAGGCCTAGCTCATTTCAGAAAATAGTATAGGCCTGCATTCGCAGGCCTTTATCATTCTTGCAAACCAAATATATCGGGCAGCTTACACCCAATTCTCCAGACGCAGACCTGGCACTCGCTCAAACTCCTTAGTGTTATTGGTGACAAGAATCAGGCCTAGTGCTCTGGCGTGCCCGGCAATCATCATGTCATAAGGGCCTATAGGCCTACCGGCACTGTACAACTCTGCCCTTAGTTGCCCGAAATGGGTTGCGGCCTGATCATCAAACGATACAACTTCAAGCCGTGCCGCCAATCCTTCAATATCAGCCAGATTTCTTTCTGGCTGGGAAGACCTTTCAGCCCCATAGACCAGTTCACCCCACGTGACAGAGGATATACATATCTGTCCTTCATGCTGATTGAAGGCTCTGCGTGCCTGTTCTGGGCGATTCTTTATCGTGTATATGACAATGTTGGTATCCAACATGAATTTCAACACTAGAACGTCTCCCGTTCCTGGTCTGCCGGTTGCTCTCTGGTGACCATAAAATCATCTGTCACACCCGGACCGCCAAACCAATCATCCCATGACTTTCCAGCAGGGGTGATAATGCGAGTATTTCCGATAGCGACGATATCTACCTCTCGAATATTTTCCGGCAGGGCCACAGGCTTGGGAAGCCTGACTGCTTGACTTTGATTGCTCTTAAACACTTTTGTGTGGACCGTAGTCATACCTTACTCCATGTATATCTATCTAACATATCCAATATTAGCTCGGCACTGGGATATGTCAACCGTATATCCAAAAAAACCAATCAGAATTTGTTAACGAAAAGCAGGAATAGCAAAATCAGTACGGTGTGGAGGACTTGGCATACCTTGGAAACATCCCCCAGTTCCTATACCAAATTTAGTAGAAGTAAGGATTTTCCTCGAGGTTAAAGGTCAGTTCATCAGGCGGGCAAGGATAGCGGCAACCTCTTGCTTCGCTTGTATGTCTTCAGGATATTGGGTTGTTGGTTAATCATTTATCACTGTCCTAAATTGTAAAAAAATGAACACATAACAAGTTAGGTACATCAGCCATTGCGCCATGCTTACTCAAGCCCGGAACAGATCATTCTCAAAAGGAATGATATTAGGCCAACAATGTGTGCGGATATTATACTTGCCTATAGCTGCAAAATCCCCCCATGGGGGGGGGCTTCTAGATTATCATTATTGAATTGTATTTTATAACCGTCAGTAGTAGTTAGGTCTAAGCCTCTAAGCTCTTAGAGGTACGACATTACTGCTTGGCATCTGTTCAGGGATAGGTAGGCCTGTCAGTTGGCTAAGTGTCTCACGTGAAATACCTAGCCTTTGAGCTATGCCTTCAAATGTTATGTGCAATTCATCATAAAGTAGGTTAAATGCAGTTTTGAGTATATGAGGCTCTTCCATCTGAACCAAGTCATCATAATTCTCAAAGCGAGCCTGACCTGAGCGATTCAGTTGAACATTTGCACTTCTATATTGCTGAGCTGTAAGCAGACCAAGATAATGAGCCCTGTAGACTATTGCTCTGACACTAGTTTTCCATCGTAATTTCATATGATAAAGGTGATTCCAGACGAGCCTTGACCTGTGCACGCATGGGGCAAATTCCTGTGTGAAAACAGCACGTGGCATCAAGAAGGCACTTGCAAATGAATTGGCCTGACTTTCTGTTTTCTTATCTCCTGTCTCAACACCGTCATGCATGATCAGATGGCCGCATTCATGTGCTAGATCGAAACGCATGCGGCAAGCGCTCTCTTTGGCCATGTTTCGTATTACAAGTGGGAACTGTCGTTTTACTGAAAGAGCATCAACTCGCTCAGACAGCCCTTCAAAACAGGTCACAACTGCACCGGCAGACTCAAGGACATTCGCCATATCGTTAATAGGGCAATCTATCCTCAATCCCCAGTGAATACGTACAGCTTCAGCTAGGTCTTCAATCTTGTTAGGCGAAAGGTCTCTGGTATCAAATCCGAGTTTCTCGGCAATATCAAAATCGTTTGGAGGCAGCTCAATCTTCTCTCTTATAAACTCCACCAGCTGCTCAAAAAGTGTGCTGTACGCAAGAACCCTGTTTGCAACGCCAACAGGCGTAGTCTTACGTTTTCTGAAATGGCATTGCTCAGGCTTAACTTCACTATTAAGCGGAGAAAAGAAGAATGACTCTTCAACCTTTAGGAATTCTGCTAACGCTGATAGAACATCTTCACTAGGCGCTCTAGTACCGCTTTCAAGCTGATGAATATTCTGGCGAGTAACAGATGCCGCTTCACCAACCTCCTGAAGAGTACAGCCCTGCATTAAACGTGCGAGCCTTAAGCGGTCGCCAATAAATTCTTGTGTTGTACCGTGCATTTTATGTCAAAACTTTTATTTATACGCTTCCAGCTTCGTCTTTACTGTCTGGTTTTATGACAGAAAGCTTAACAGGAGACGGGGTTACAGCATCTACTCTTTTTGCAACTACTATAGGCCTGGATAATATAGTGTCCTCTAAAGGAACTTCCCAGACGCATATTTGCTCTGAAGTACATGCATCAAAAGCGCAGAATGTTACCTTATCTGCGTAGTATAATTCATCTGTTTCGACAACAAATAGCCATCTTAAAGCTGGATCACTTTCACTAGGAGGGAGAAGAGATATTTGATTTAAAGCCTCTATACTAGCTTGCAGCCTCCTCTCCTCTGGGCATTCAGGTGTTCCACGATAAAAACGTACAGGAACGCTGTCTATACCAAAGGTAAAGCGATTATCTTCAGTAATTACGCTTAACCAAGGTTTGCTTCCACTGGCAGCTTCTTTGGTAATTCTTTTCCTGATGCACTCATAAGCCCTAAATCCAAGTGAGCGTTTAGTGTCTCCAACTCCATCTGGATCGTGCAGATCAACTACTTCAGAGCGAACATCAGAGATGAACTGTGCCATTTCAACCAAGTATTCTTCGTTCAGTCTTGAATTTATTTCCCAAGGTTTCCGCATTTGTTTAGTCCTGTGGTTAGTAATCCTTACGTGGATATAATATGCGTTATCCTTTATTTGTCAACTCATAAAGTAGAAGTAAACTTAATAGATCAATGTCAACTTGCTGGGATATGTTCAATAAGGGTACACCCAAAGTCAAACTCACCCCAGATGACTACAAACTAGCCAAGCAGCAATTGAGAGAATCTATCGTCGCTAAAAAGCTGTAATCAAAGTGGCTTCAATAGGCACCTATTGATTGGGACAGCTTCAAGGAATTTGAATACAGAGCCATTATTGCCAGCTTACGGTGGATACAGGCAGCGGAAAGGTGAACACTCGGCAAATTGCTCTTCTGATAGGACCACGTTACACCCAAGCATCAACTTCATTCAGCTCCGGAAAACAGCTGCCCAACAGCCTTCATGGGTAAAAAAAGGCGAACACGTCCGTTGTCTGTATCGAGTACCTGGAACCCATACTGGGTATAAAAATGCTGCACCTCATCATCGAGCACATCCACCACCACGGCAAAAGATGGCAGGTGGGTGTTGATTTCATGACAATGATGCAAGGCCCTGATCAGTGCTATTTTTCCAAGCCCTAGACCCTGAGCCGTCTTATGGAAGGCAAGCTGGGCAAGCAGAAGTACAGGGACAGGGTAGCGGGGAAGTCTCTTTGCCATGGATTGCGGCAGGGTCTGCCGTTTGATCTCTGTGTGGGATAGGGTGTAAAAGGCACAGATTTCCACTGTGCTTTCCTGCGTGGGCAGCACCATCGTCAGGCTGATTCCCGCCTCTCTGTGCCGAACCGAAAACTTGTGGAGAAAGGTGTTCAGTTCCTCCACGCCGCAGTCGAATGAATTTCTGTCGTGCAGCGCCTTATCCAGTTCAACGAATCTGGAAGCCGGAGTCACCGGATATTCTGCTCTTCGGCATATTTCAGGGCTTCCCGTAGCTTGCGGTTCGGCTTATTAGCCGCTTCACAGGCGGTAATAAAACGATCGAAGACATCATCCTTGAGCGTAATGGATTCATACGCCTGGATGACCTGATTAGCATCTTTTTCTATGAGTCGAACGACATATTCGGTCAAGCTCTTCATGCCTTGAAGCGCAGCAGCCTTCTCTGCCGCTGCTTTGATAGACGAATCGATTCTCATATCTATACGTGTTGTTGTCATAACTAAACTCCAGACCGGCTTCATTTACCAACAGCATAGTTGAAACGAGCCTATTTGTACGGCAATACACCGTACAGCATAATGAAAAAATGAAGGCAAAGCACATAATTTCCATAACTGGCCACTGGATGTACATCCGGGAACCGGTAGTTCCAACAACTGGGAATCCACGAATCTGTGGACTATCTGTCAATTGACATCAAATTCGAACTTTTTTCAGTCCCCAAACGGGCTAAGCAATCCAGATAACCGCATCATGTTCAGTTACGCCCACCAATACATAATCGTAACTAACTGTTTTACTGCTTTTATTTGGTGATCTCATGAGAAGATATCAAGATGGTGAGATTTGTTAGTAAGGTGCGTACCGCACCCCCGGTACCATTTAGGCCTAGCTCATTTCAGAAAATAGTATAGGCCTGCATTCGCAGGCCTTTATCGTCCTTACCCTCTGCCTATTTAAGTCACTTACTAGTTTGGATCGTTTTCGGAATTATTTGCTTATTGCGCAGTTTCAATCCGAAAATCTGATTGAAGCTGAAGCCAGTGTGATTTGAGTTTCTCTTTATGCGCCATATCCATGGGCATATCTTTCAAAGCCTCAGGCCACAATGTGCGTGCCTTTCCCATGGTATCGTCAATATGCGGTTTGATTGCACGCCATGGAATACCAGACTTTTTAGCCCAAGACTGAAAATTCTCCGCCGTCACCGAAAACCACTCCTTAGTTTTACCAAGATTCAAGGCGTATTTTATTTCATCGTCGATATAAACGCTGGTGGTTACGATATCGTACGCTGGAGACAGTCTTGGCGTAACTTGATCTTGATACAGAAAACTCCAGTTCTTTAAATGGGCATCACCATTGGCAAGCAGGATATTCACCAGCAAACGCCTGGCAAATTGCTGGGCATCGGCTAATCCATCACCGGAATAATCGTAAATCACCTTACCGACCTGTCCATAATTGGCAGAGTCATATTTGTTGTGAGGGTACTTCACTAAGACTTGAGCAAAGTCTTCCATATGAATTCGCATATTGCCCTCACGATCAAATCGCTTGATAGCAAAGGCCAGCTTTTCATCAGGAAGATTGATTTGCGGCAGGTTATCCAACTTGTCCAGTTCAATAAGCTTGATATCAGGAATAACCACTCCTGCCAAAGCAGCCAGGGACATTGCTGTATATTCGTTTAAAGGAACATTCTTATGCTTGGTGGATGGGGTTTTGATAATCCAGTCACCAAGACGACCATCTTTGGTCAGATTATAGCGGCCATCCTTTTCCCTCATGGAAAACTTCATTTGAATGCCGGCTAAGGAAAACCTGCTTTCTTGGTCATTACCTTCGAATTTTATTGCTTCGGCCTTGCCATGGGTTGCCAGTACACTGTATGGCACATCTTCAGGCTCCATCGGTGTAGCCACCAGTGCACCAGGCAGGTCTTGTCCGAGATAGGAAAATAGCTGAAATTCATTGTCAATATGGGTTTTTAACCCTTGAGCAATCAACTCCCGTAACACTCCTTCCGGCAGCAGGTTGGATAAGATAGGGTGTAGCCTCTGATTCTTAGCCCATGGCTCTGACATGAGTTTTTCCGAATTGGGAAAATTTGGGTGCGTAATAAGACTAAATGTTGGACGTGAAGGATCATCTTTAAATTCATCTGCAAAGCTCAGAACATTGCGCCCATGTTGAAAACCGGCCAGATAACCTACCAGCCTGCCATGCAGGGTAAGCTTTAATACACCAACCTTATCTGTGTTTTCGCTAGGGTTCATTCACTACCATCCAGCAAGTTCTTCCATGGATTATCTGAAAGCGTGTCACCCTCACTCTGTTTTGCATCTCTGTTTTTTAGCACTGAAGACGAAAACTTCTCATCCTCAAGAATTGCTTTTACAGCACTCAGCTTCTCTTGAGGAATAAGTATCAGTTCACTTTTAAGACCCTTGGCAATGAGTTCAAGTGTATCCAGCCGCGGATTGCCCTTAGACTCTAAACGCTGGTATTGCTGGCGCGACATACCAACGCGAAGCATCATATCGTTTTGCTTCAGACCGAGTGCTAACCTACGTTTTTTTAACTGTTCAAGTAATGACTTCATATTGGAAACACATATGTTGCTTTATTAGCTCAGGAAACATATTAGTTTCTTTTTATCGACAAAGCAATACGCGTGTTGCTTTTGGCTAATTGCGAGAGGTTATCAATAAAATGCAACATATATGTTGCTATCTGTGTTTTCTGGCAAAATCATTTTATGGCGCGTCATAAACACCCCTGTACTATCGTAACTAATTGTTTTACTGGCTATTATTTATTGATACCATCAGAAGAAATCAAGATGGTGAGGTTTGTTAGTAAGGTGCGAACCGAGCCCCCGGTACCAACCTTATTAAAAAACCGGTTAGCAGCAATCTGTCTTTCCTATCACTGCTGTCCCGTTAACAGGACAGCAGTGATAGGAAGTGCAAAAGCTCGCTTTGACCCAGAACGGTAAATTTAGTGGCCGAGGGTTGCTGCTTCTTCAAGGGAACTCGAATATTGGATCAACTGCTGGCTAAACAGATTATCTGAGGAGCTGGTCATAAGCAGGCACTCCTGAGCACGCGTCATCCCCACGTACAACAGCCGCGCATCCTCAACGGCACATTCATTTTTGGCTCCCAATTCTCCTGTCCCCAGTAGAATGACACGTCGAAACTCCAGACCTTTACTACTGTGTATAGTTAGTACTGTGACCCTCTCTACTTCTGGATCATACGACTCCTTGTATTGCTTGCTTCCCAACCACAGGTGATCAATATCAGCTGAACGCAACGCTGCTGCGATGCTCTTGCCTAACCCTCCTCCAGGATACAGAACAGCGATATCTCGAAGGCAAACACCTTCCTTACGCCATTTTTGAATGCAGGCTAATGCATAACGCACCTCTTTTTCTGGGCTTTCAAGGTTCTTCAGAACCGGCTCAGGTCCTGAACTACCTGCAGCTTCTGGCTCAATCAATGGGATATGGTCATCATCCGTATTTTGAGGGTCCAGGTAACGACTCGCAAAAGCATATGCGTAACACAATATCTCACGTGTATTACGATAGTTCAGGCGCAGGATTGTTGTGCGGCCTTTTGCCTGGATCCCTACGCTGCTGAGCGAGAAACCCAAGCCAGATTTCTTCTTGTAGATCGATTGCGCATCGTCATAAAGGAGGAGCAATGAGTTGGTATCCGGGTCGATCATTTGAGATACCAGCTTGAGCCACTCTGCCTCGAAATCATGCCCTTCATCGATGAGTAAAGCGCCATACTGTGCTCTGGGAATATGCCCCTTCTCTACAGCATTGATAACCGTTTCAACCTGACGTTCCCAGACAGGCTGGTCTGAGTCTATCAAATCAACGTGATAGGTCTTTAGTTGCTGTGCGCACCAGTCGTGGAAATGGTAAATCTGTACCTGCGTACCGATTCCCTTGGAGGAGATAAATGAGCGCAATCTGGCCGCCAACGTGATGTTGAAACACAACACAAGGATCGGCTTGCTGGTAGCTTGTGCTAAATGAAGACAGCGATAACCAAGGATGAGGGTTTTTCCAGATCCAGCAACACCATGAATCACCCGATGCCCTTCACCAAGACTTCGGGCAAGCTGTTCTTGCTGAATATCCATGATCTTGATGATATCGGGAAGAGTTTGCTCAACAGGCTCTGCCTCATCAGAGGCATCATCGAATAAATCAACTGTTCCCCCACTTTCGATACGGATTTCCGGGAACAAGTGCCAGCGGATTCGGTCAATCTGTGGAAGCGTCAGCGCCCCACCAAATTGGTAATTGAACATACCCCACAGTTGTTCCTGGAACATCTCAGCATCAGCTGCTGAGGTAATCTCATCCTTGTAGACCATTAGGTGGTCAGGTAATAGCCCCTCGCGCCTATCATCTGGGATAGCCTTTTCAATCTGCTTTCGCGTAATATTGGTGAAAATCACGCCCCAGCCATAGGGCATAATGAGATTTCCTTTATACGTCTTACTGGTTTGCCTCAACTGAGGATCCTTCGACAACATGTTGACCACGGCATAGGTATACTGCCGGGCCTGCTCCAAAGGATGAGGCTTAGTTACTAGGCCATCATTGGTTAGTAACGTCACATCGGATTTACTGATCTTCTTTAGCGTATCGGGTTTCCAATCTTTAACCTCAAGAAATAGCAAACCCCGGGCAGGATGAAGAATAATAAAGTCGGGATATCGACGATTCTTACCTACAGGGATGTCGTACCAGACCAGATAATCGTCCTCGAGCAACTCCTTAAGACGCCGCGCAACACGCTTCTCACCAGCCGTCATACGACTGAGTGTTTGTTGGTTCAAAGGGGGGATTATTTCAGCCATTCTTGGCGCATTTTTACCTGTTTCGTGAAACTGAGGCTATCTGACCTGTGTATGGATTCAGCAGCTATCATCCTTCAGATAGCACCCATGCTATCACATAGATATCAACATGATAGGAAAATAGGGACGCTACCGAATGGCACTGACTTAAGCTAAACATCGCCATTCAAGCACCTTGTTCGTCATTCCGGCGTAGGCCGGAGAAGTGGTGCATGGACGCACCGTTTACGTACCTAAGGATGGAATCCAGAGAAACTACCACCATTGGAAGATATGGATCCCGGCCCGCGCCGGGATGACAGTGGTTTTGGAGCTTAAGTCAGTGCCATTCGGCGTCCCCTTTATCCCTCCTAATAACGGCCTGAGTTTTCACCGACAAACCAACGAATTTAGAGGATATTTGCGCAGGATATTAGTCGCAGGTGATGGAGGAATATTTTGTTCGGCTTTCGAGTAGTGGCTGTCCTTGTTCACTTGCCATCAATAAAATACAACATATATGTTGCTATCTGTGTTTTCTAGCAAAATCATCTTGTAGCATGTCGCAAACACCCAAGAGCTATCGTAACTAATTGTTTCATAGCCTCTTATGTAGTGATATCACCAGAAGATAACAAGATAGTGAGATTTGTTAGTAAGGTGCGAACCGAGCCCCCGATACCATTTAGGCCTAATCTTGGCGCAATGGTGGCGAAGCTAGTGCCGATGATCTGCATCAAGGGCTAACTACGACGAGATCAGAATGAGATAAAGAGTTATGAATGGGCTCACAGAGGAAAAAGGGGACGCTATATCCTCTCCCTTTATCCTCTCCCTTTATCCTCTCTCTTTATCCTGCCATGCTGCACGCAGCCGGCATAGCTTCCGGAATCTTTGTGCAAAAGATAAACCTGGAACAGGTCAATCGTTTTGCCGGCGGCGCTATTGCTCTTTGCGGAGTCTATTTGGCGGTTTGGGGTTGAGTGGACGCATTCTTCCTTCTTTTCGCGCCCAGCAGTAACAGACCCGATGCCAGTAATACGCCGGCCGGAGGGATCGGTGTAGTCATCACGACATTATCAATAAGAAGGAATGTTGCTCCGCCTTGGTAATAGCCGGACGACACCAATCGAAGCTCGTCAAATTGAATCCCATCTATACCTAGGGTGTACTGATATCGAAGATTCGCATAATTATCAAAACCCGATGTGTATACACTTTCACTTTTTACAAGATTTCCCCCATAGTAGGCGTTCAAGGTTAATATATTGCCTCGCGATGATGCTGTGCTGAAAATATCCAGCGAGCCGATAGTTGCAACGCCATTCACGGCCATGCTCAGGCTGCCGAAACGTGAGTAGGCTGTTGATCCTCCGGATGCAGGTGATCCAAAACCCAGGGCGTTGTTGGGGCTGAATTTTGATCCGACTAACCCGGTTGACGCATCCTCTATATGGAATTGAGGATTCCAGAATGATAGATAATTGTCGAAATTGGAAAATGTAATTCCACCTTCGGTAAAGGTATATCCAACACCCCCTTCGGCAAGGCTGTCGAATGTTGCGGTTGCGGCTTGAACCATGTTGGTTGCCAGAATGAGGCAGATTCCGGTGAACAGTGTCAGATCTCTTATTCTCATGACTACTCCCTATCATTGTTAAGATTTGTAGTACAACAAACAAGTTCAGACGAAGACGGTCGCGGCGCGGTCAGGCGCTGACTGTCGAGCATATTGTTATGATTAATATTATTTTGTGACGTTGGTCGCAAAGTTGTTATATAGAAAAAAGGGGACGTGAACCCTTTATCCCTTCACCTTTATCCCCGGGGCAACCCGTGCTGATTGGCGGCACCATGGGCACCGCCTCCTACATTCTCGCAGACACACAAAGTGGGATGGAACTCGCCTACAAGAACATCGCCACGGTGGTCAAATCGAGTCACCACGCAGGTCTTGCCACAATGGTGGCCAAGCTGGTGCCGATGATCTGCATCAAGGGCTAACTACGACGAGATCAGAATGAGATAAAGAGTTATGAATGGGCTCACTGCTCATTAGAGAGTTCGCGTCGCCAGTAACTGAAACTGACGGCACCAGCGATATAGAGCACAAGCGCCAGAAAGATCACCACATTGAATCCGTAGTGTATTGCCAGCAGGGTGGCGATGACTGCGCTAAGGACCGAGGCACAGCCATTGATCCCCCAGACCCAGGGAACCAGCTCCCGCTCCATCTCACCGAGCCTGGAGAGGCCCAGCGGGAAGGGGATCCCCATGGCAAAGGCGAGTGGCGCAATCAGCAGCAGCGACATCGCTATTTTGACCGCTATCGGCTGGCTCATTAACAGCGAGAACAGCGGTCCCAGCACCACGGTATAGACTAGAGCAATCATCACAATCGCAGCGACAGCCCACCTCACCCCGCGCCTATATTGGGCTGAATCGGCAAGCCCCTTCGACCAGAGACTGCCCACGCCCGCAAAGATGAGAAAGGCGGCCAGAACAACTGCGATGGCAAAGGTGGGGTGGTGCAGAAAGAGAATAAATTTCTGGATAAAGGCGACCTCGATAAAGAGAAAGGCGAGACCGAGGGAGAAAAAATAGATAAACCCCTGCAGCGCCAGGCGGCGACTCCCCCGCTCTGCCCGGTTGCGACGAGAGATCAGCAGAGGCAATACGATGAGAAAGGCGGCTCCCAGCAGGGCCTGAATCAGGGTTGCCACCACGATCAGGTAACCCCACTCCAGAAGCGGCATCCCACCCACATCGCTTAGAGAGAGAATTTCAGGTAGCACCCGCCACTTAAAGAAGTGGAAAAAAAAGGGTCGATCATCGGTTGCGGGTTCGATATTAAACTTGTAGCTCTCGACAAACCTATTGCGCCCATCACCAACATCATCCAACAGCGCCCTGGCTCCCTGATAGAAGTAGGGTTTCGCCAGGAGGTTGTGGCGGTTTGCCACCTCAGGCGGCATGCCGGGATAGTAGGCAAGATCAAAAGAGCGCTCGCTGGCAAACTCCACCGCCCTCGCACTCTCTTCATCACTAATGGGGCTCCGCTTGATCAGCAGGGTACTGGTCTGCAGGGTGCGGATCAGTAGCAGATGCTGCTCGGGACTCTCAATACCGGAACGCTTCAAGGCATCAATGGCGGTGGCAAACAGCTTCAGGGTGTCACGCGGCGGCAGCTTGAGCCACCGGCTGATGGCAAGATAACCCTCCGGCTTGAGGCGGGCCAGATAGGCCTGTAGCGCCTCCACGGTATAGAGATAGCTCTCGCTCAGGGCATAGAGTCCGGCCGTGGAGGCGCTATAGGAGTCAAAGAGCTCTAACTGAATCAGCTTATAGAGGAGATCATCACGCGCCACAAACCCCCTCGCCTCCTCGGCCATGATATCGACCTCTTCCCTGCTGTAGAGATGACCGGAGAACTCGCCATACTCTCTCTGCACCAGATCGATAATATGGGTGTCGAGCTCCACCGCACGAATCTTTATGGCATTGGCCGCGTTGTGATAGCGCGCCTGCAACGCGGCGGAACCACCACCGGCACCGAGGATAAGCACACTGTCTACCTCGGTAAGGTGGTAGGGCAGCGCAGAGGTAAGTTGATCGAGATAGTTGAATGCCTCTCGCTCACCCTCATCACGGGTGATGACCGTCATCGCATCACCATCAATAAAGAGCCCAACCTGCGGCGGCGGTTCACCCAGCGCATTGAGACTCATTCCCGGTGCAGCGCGAAACGGCACCGTTGGACTTTCGACCACCGTGATCAGCCCCAGGGGGCTGGAGCGCTGCCCTACCACCTTGGTGCCGGGTATCCGCAATGTCTGTGTCAGCCCCTTGTAGGGTGAGAGTTCCAGTTCGAACCAGGAGTTGGGTAGCAGCAGTGGAAGCACTATAACAACCAGCAGCAGAGGCAGCTTTTTAGCGATTCTCGCCCTATATAGTTCCCAACCCCCGAGGGCCAGCGCCAGCATGCCAAGCACGGCAATATATCGCAGCGCCTCCCCCGGGAGCAGGGTAAACAGCAACAGAATGATGAGCAGCGCACCGCCCCCGGCCCCGAAGAGGTCAGCGGCATAGATACGTGACACCTCTCTCCGGTAGCGAATGAGCGAGAGCCCAATTGCACTGGCGGCAAAGAAAAACGGCAGCATCAGCAGCAGATAGATCGCCATCAACCTGAAGAAGTGCTCGGGTGCCCAGAGGATCTCTTCGGCGTTAAACTGGATCTGCTGGCTGAGCAGATAGGAGCTCAGCGTAGTGACCCCAAATAGCGCAATGCTCCCCAGATAGATCGGCGCATACCTGGGGAGCAGCTGTTCTCGAAAGATGGTCAGGAAGGTACCACTCACTCCATAACCGAGCAGCGCCAGACTGATGATCAAATAGGCATAGTGGTGCCACTGAATAATGGAGAAGAGGCGCATCAGTAGCACCTCATAGGCTAGTGCTGTCATCGACAGCATGGCAATGGAGAGCCACGGGGGAGATCTATAGTCGGCGGCTCGGCTCATTACTATTCGTCATGACCACCGGTCAGCGGTACAAACCGCACCGGCAGAATCTGCCGCAGAGATACACTCCCCGTATGATCCTTTTTAAGCAGCACCAGCTGTTGAACCATAAAGCGGCTGCCCACCGGGATCACCATGCGACCACCGGGTTTGAGCTGTTGCACCAGGGGAGGCGGGATATGGTCTGCCGCTGCCGTCACCACAATGGCATCAAAGGGGGCTGCCTCGCGCCAGCCGTAGTAACCATCCCCAACTCGGGTATGAATGTTCCCCATGTTCCCAGAGTCCTGCTGCTTAAGTACCGCCGCGGCACTCTCGGCAAGCTTCTCAATAATCTCAATGGTATAGACCTCGTCGGTTAACTCCGCGAGGATCGCCGCCTGGTAGCCAGAGCCGGTCCCCACCTCCAATACCTTGTCACTACGTTTTAGCTGAAGAAGGTCTGTCATCAGTGCCACAACATAGGGCTGCGAGATGGTCTGACCATGACCGATGGGAAGAGGCATATTTTTATATGCCCGAGAGCGATGTCTTCTGGGGACGAAGAGGTGTCGCGGCACTCTGGCCATCACCCCCAACACTCGGGGGGCAAATTCCCCTTCCTCTGCAAGCAGCTCTATCAGCGCCTTACGCGCCCTCTCATTATCGCCAGCCGCAAAGAGTGGAGATGACGCAAATAGCGTGAACAGGAAGAGTCCGGAGACAACAAAACACTTAAGGTTAGTTTCTCTCATAGAGCCCCCTTCTGTTACACATCAATCTGGCGACGCATTAGCCGCTTTTTGGCCGGTTAGTGCCAGAATAGGCTAATTTGTCACGCGGATAAAAATAGACGAATACACCCTTGTCTATGAAATCTAGTTAAGGGCAAGGAGCAGCCGCCCGGTCAATTAGCACCTCGTGCTTTGCTTCCCCAGCGATTTGGGACGCCGGCAGCGGGACTCCCTCCAGCCAGTCAGTTACCGCATTGCACTTTGTCGCTCCGGTAATTAGGAACAGTATATTCCGACTGTCTGCCAATGCCGTTGGAGTCAGACTGACGCGTTCTGGCGGTGGCTTGGGTGCGTTGTGAACGGCGCAGACCAGCTGCCCGTACGGCGTGGGGTGACCGGGAAACAGACTGGCGGTATGGCCATCCTGTCCCATCCCCAACAGCACCAGATCGAAAGGTAGGGCGTCCGCTATTACCTCCTGATAGCTGGCGGCTGCCTGTTCCGCACCCAGTTCTGCCGCTATCGGGTGGATCCGGTGCGGAGAGATGGGGACCCGGTGAATCAGGGTTCGTTCCAATAGAGCACTATTACGCTCCGGGTGATCCGCGGATAGACAGCGCTCGTCTCCAAAATAGAGTTCCCATTGTCCCCACTCGCTCTGCGCTTCGGCCAGGAGGTTGTAGGTCTGTTCCGGAGTGCGGCCGCCTGCCACCACCATGCGGAAACGGCCCCGGTCATGGATGGCTGCACTGGCCGCTGTGAGGATGCGGTCACGCGCCTCCAAGGCGACGGCCTCCGAATCTTCCAGCAGGGTCCAGTTGGCTGGTATCACTGTTCCGGGTCCATGTTGTGGCGCCAGTGGTGCTCCTCTTTCTCGAACAGCCGTTGGCTCTCTTGCGGCCCCCAAGTGCCGGCCGGGTAGGTGCGGATGAAATCCCGCTCCATGGACCAGGCCTGCAGTACCGGGTCCACCACCCGCCAGGCGTACTCTACCTCGTCATAGCGCAGGAACAGGGAACGATCCCCCTCAATGACATCCAGCAGCAGCTCTTCGTAGGCGTCGGTATTGGCCTCATCGGCGTTGCGCAGACTGGCGTCCAGGCTGGTCTGGCGGGTGCGCATCTCCAGGCCCGGCTCCTTGACCGTCATCTCCACCCGCAGACATTCACAGGGCTGGATCCCCAGCAGCACCCAGTTCTGTCGCATCTTTTCGACCTGGGTATCACGAAAGAACTGTTGCGGTGGGTGGCGGAAGCAGATGGATATCAAGGATTGGCTCTCCACCATGCGCTTACCGGTGCGCAGGTAGATGGGGACGCCGCGCCAGCGCCAATTGTCTATGAACAGCTTGAGGGCAGCATAGGTCTCGGTGACGCTATCGGCGGGGATATCCTCCTCGTCCAGGTAACCCCCTACCCTCTCCCCGCCGACGCTCCCAGCCGAGTATTGGGCACGGAAGGCGTGGGCGTGTACGGCGCTGTGAGGGATGGGGCGGACCGATTTCAGCACCTTTACCTTTTCATCCCGCAACGCCTCTGCCTCCATGGATACCGGCGGCTCCATGGTGACCAGGGTCATGAGTTGCAGCAGGTGGCTCTGGATCATGTCGCGCATTGCACCGGCGCCGTCATAGAAGGCAGCGCGGCCGCCCACACCCAGGCTCTCCGAATGGGTGATCTGGATGTGGTCAATGTAGTTCCGGTTCCACAGGGGTTCCATCATCACGTTGGCGAATCGGAACACCAGGACGTTCTGTACCGTCCCCTTACCCAGATAGTGGTCGATGCGGTAGATCTGCTCCTCCTTCAGGTAGCGGGAGATCTTTGCATGCAGGGTTTGGGCACTCTCCAGGTCATAGCCGAAGGGCTTTTCGATCACCACCCGGCGCCATCCGCTATCCTCCGCCAGCAGCCTGGATGTGCTTAGATGTTCCACCACTACCCCAAACTCGGCGGGGCGGATGGCCATGTAGAAGGCGATGTTTTTCGGGAACTCGTTGCCCTCCTCGATCTGTTGTCTCAGCCCTTGATACATGGCTGCATCGTTCAGGTCGCCCCGAACATAGTGCAGACGCTGGGCAAAACGGGCAAAGGTCTCTTCGTCCAAACCGCCCCGTGCCTTGGCCGCCACCCATTTACGCACCTCTCCGGTACAGCGCTCAATGTCCCAGGGGCGGCGTCCCAGCAGCAGGATAGTGGTCTGCTGCGAAAGCTTCTCAGCCTCTTCCAGGTGGTAGAGGGCGGGCATCAGCTTCTGCCGCGAGAGGTTGCCGGTGGAGCCGAAGATCACATAGGTACAGGGCTGAGGCATCACGGTTTACCCTTGCTAATCCAGTCGGTGTGGAAGAATTCACCTCGGGGCCGATCGGTTCGTTCGTAAGTATGGGCACCGAAGTAGTCGCGCTGGGCCTGCAACAGATTCGCCGGCAGACGGGAGCAGCGGTAGCCGTCAAAAAAGGCCAAGGCCGAACTGAATGCAGGCATGGGGATACCCAGCTCGATACCCAGCATCACACTACTTCTCCAACCGGCTTCAGCCCCCTGGATTGCCTGGAGAAAGAAGTCATCAAGTAACAGGTTTTCCAGGTCTGGATTCTGTTGGTAGGCGTCATTGATGTTATTGAGAAAACGGCTGCGGATGATGCAGCCGCCACGCCAGATCAGGGCGATATCACCAAAGTTTAGTTTCCAGCCGTAGCTGTTGGCGGCCTCCCTCATCAGCATGAAGCCCTGAGCGTATGAGGTGATCTTTGCGGCGTAGAGTGCGTTATGCAGATCATGGATAGCCTGCGCCCTCTCCCCGTTGAAGCCAGCGCTATGCCCCCCGATCCGCTGCGCGGCGTGTATGCGCTCCTCCTTGCGTGCCGACAGGTTGCGGGCGAAGACCGCCTCATTGATCAGGGTAAGGGGCACACCCAGTTCCAGGGCGCTTATTCCAGTCCATCTGCCGGTCCCCTTCTGCTGCGCGCTGTCGAGAATCCGCTCAAGCAAGGGCGTGCCGTCGGTATCCATCATGGAGAGGATATCGGCTGTGATCTCGATCAGATAAGAGTTCAGAACCCCCCGGTTCCATTGGGTAAAGATCTCCTGCATCTCGTCGTGGGAGATCCCGAACCCGGCGTGCATCAGATGAAAGGCCTCGCTGATCAGCTGCATATCGCCGTATTCGATGCCGTTGTGCACCATCTTCACATAGTGTCCGGCACCATTCTCTCCTACCCATCGGCAGCAGGGCTCGCCATCTACTTGCGCCGCGATGGTTTGAAATAGCTCCTGGACTTCCGGCCAGGCCGCTGGGTCTCCCCCAGGCATGATGGAGGGGCCGTTGCGCGCCCCCTCTTCGCCACCAGATATCCCCAGGCCCAGGAAGCGCAGTCCATGGTGGGCCACCTCCAGCGCGCGCCGTTCGGTATCCGAAAAATGGGAGTTGCCACCGTCAATGATAATGTCATCTGGCTCAAGATGGGGAAGGAGCTGTTCGATCAGCCGGTCCACTGGTTCACCCGCCTTGACCATCAGCATCACCTTACGGGGACGGGAAAGTTGATTCGCCAGCTCGGCGAGAGCATAGGCGGCGGTGATGTTGCTATCCAGGGCCGGACCATCTAGAAACTGGTCGGTACGAGAGGCGGTGCGATTGTAGACCGCTACCCGGAAACCGTGGTCACTCATGTTGAGTGCCAAATTCTGCCCCATCACAGCGAGCCCGATAAGTCCTATGTCCGCCTGTTGCATGCCTTGCTCCTCAGCATTTTTATCCCTTACTTTAGATTAGGATAGTGCAGCTTGGGGGAAGTCACCAATACCTCCTAACAGAAAGATGCTACATCACGTGAAGTGTTAGGGAAACAAGCACCGAAATCCAAAACTTATAATTAACAATTTATGACTTTGTCTATGAAGGGATGTTAGGGGCATGATCGAAAATCGGACGCATCTATTTAGGACATAAATGAGACTATCATGCAGAGTAAGGTGAGAGTACCAGCGCCTAATTGCCAACACCATAATGTTCAGAGAGACATCGGACTAGTAGCAAATTTGAGACGCCTGTTCAGCTCAATCGATTTAGGTGAAATGTCTGTTCCATAGACAATCACCTCCACCCCGACCTCCATTGCCTCAACCAGAGTCAACGCATACTCAGGATCGATGTTCCAAGCAGGTTTCACCCGCACGATACCGGTATGGGCCACATTGAAGAACAGCACCGCTCTATGACCCTCTTCGACCACACCTGCCAGCTCCCGCAGGTGTTTTCTTCCACGCACGGTAACTGCATCTGGGAAAAGTCCCAGACCATCATCCGACAACAGGGTAACGTTCTTAACCTCGACATAGCAGTCTGGCCGACCACTCCCGCGCAACAGGATATCTATGCGACTCTTTTCCGAGCCATAGGGACGTTCGGTCAATAGCTCATCATAGCCAACAAGCTGTTCAATCCTACTATGTTCAATCGCCTCTTTTACCAGATGATTAGCGCGATGGGTGTTGATGCATGCGAGATAACTCCCTGCCACCTCAACCAGTTCCCAGGTATAGCGTAGTTTGCGTTTGGGATTAGCGGAATCTAGCAGCCACACCCTGCTACCAGGATCACAGCAGTTGCGCATGGAGCCGGTGTTTGCACAGTGGGCGGTTATGATCTCTCCGGATTTTAACTCTACATCCGCAAGAAAGCGTTTGTAGCGTTTAACCAGACGACCTTCTAGTAGTTTTGGATGCTGCACTTTTAACTGAGTCGCTTTTTGTCTGTCCCTATAGCCAAACGAAACTATCCGGCCCTAGATGGAACCGGATAGTGTCAATTGAAGCCTTATAGCTGAGTGTAGGCTAATTCACCTCTACCGCTACTGGGTCACTCTCCCACAGGCCATGCTTGGTGCAATAGGACATGGCGCTAAGATTAAGTTTGCTGCTGGTTGGGACTATATTAAATGTTACCTGGGCATTACCTTTAGCCCCATTTCCGCCCATGGTGCCAGGAGGAAAGCTGGCCTCTGCCAGTAGTGTCTGACCGTTGTACAACTGTACCGATCTGATGTAGTGGTCATTATCGTCCGGATGCTGATACTCATCCCCCATCTTTACCGTTACGGCAAAGGCCTGATCTTTGGTGGCGCTGTCAGCACAATGAATGAATGGAGAGTGGCGGTCTATATAGTCCTTCTTGGCCTCTTTCTCTACTTGATCTATATCCACATAACGATTGATCACTGGCATTTTTATTCTCCTATATTCCTACTCAGGTTAGATAATGAATTGTTTGTATATCGTCACAGTTGATGCTATTCTGTCTTTATGTGATGCAACTGTCAATCTTTTTTTGATAATTATCACACATTATCAGGGGAGTCAGCTTGTCTACATTGGGTAGCAAGGGCATCTGTAATTATTCGATGGGGGTACAGGATGAATGAGAACCTACAAACGGCCAGCTTTGCCGGAGGTTGCTTCTGGTGTGTTGAATCAGATTTTATGGATCTTAGCGGTGTCGTGGAGGTAGTCTCAGGCTACACCGGCGGTCAGATCGAAAACCCAACCTATGGACAGGTTTGTAGCGGAACAACCGGGCACATCGAAGCAGTCGAGGTACATTTTAACCCCAACAAAATCAGTTATTCAGAGCTGGTGGAATCCTTCTGGCGCCAAATAGACCCGACGGATAGGCACGGCCAGTTTGCTGACCGCGGATCACAATACCAACCTGTTATCTTTTATCATGACGAGGAGCAGAAGCTGATAGCTGAAGAATCCAGAGCAACACTGGATGCGTCTGGACGTTTTTCTTCGCCAGTTGCAACAGACATACTCCCGGCAACACGCTTTTACCGCGCTGAAGAGCAGCATCAAAAATACTGCGTAAAGAACCCAGGCCACTACCAGGCATATCGTCACGGCTGCGGACGTGCAGCCTTCCTACAACGCACCTGGGGGAAAGACAAAAAAACACCCGTGTTAAAATGAAAAAGGCCCGGTGTATACCAGGCCTGTTCTATTTGCATCGATTAAGTTCTACCAGTTCTCTGCCAGCAGTTCAAAATGCGCTTGCGGATGAACACATGCTGGACAGCGTTCTGGAGCTTCATCGCCCTCATGTAGATATCCGCAGTTCAGGCATCGCCAGACTACCTTGCCATCTCGCTTGAATACATTCCCGGCCTTGAGATTTTCCGCCAGATCCCGATAGCGTTTCCCATGCTGTTTCTCTGCTATGGAGATGGCTTCGAAGGCCAGAGCAACGGATTCAAAACCCTCTTCCCGAGCTATCTTGGCAAAGCCCGGATACATCTCTGTCCACTCATGTTCCTCGCCAGCGGCGGCATTCTGTAGATTGTCCAGAGTGCTGCCGATCATTCCGGCAGGAAAGGTCTCGGTTATCTCAACCTCACCACCTTCGAGAAACTTGAAGAACCGCTTGGCATGTTCTTTTTCCTGGTTTGCAGTCTCTTCAAAGATATTCGAGATCTGAACCAACCCGTCTTTTCTTGCCGCTGCTGCGAAGTAGGTGTATCTGTTTCTTGCCTGAGATTCTCCGGCAAATGCGGTCAATAAATTTCGCTCTGTCTTAGTACCTTTGATACTTTTGGCCATTACTAATGCTCCTACATATAAACATGAGACCCGTAAGTTTCTTTAATCCATAAAATATAAATATCCTGTGGTTTGGGAGTCTCTCACAATGACCTAGATGGGTAAATACCGCACTGTACCTGGTTATGCTCGGTAGGATTTCTGGATCAATCGTCTCGCCAGTAGTGTTCTGTGGTTACATGTCCAGGCTTGCGCCGCAGGTTCTTATTCAAGCCACGTGCGTCTAGTACCTTCTGGGTTTCTCTGATCATGTTGAGATTGCCGCAGATCATGACCTGGGATTTATCCGGTCCAAGCTGTAGCCCTACTCTCTGTTCAAGCTTTCCGTTCTCTATCGCATCCGGGATATGCCCGTCCATGGCGTGACTGTTCACCTCCCTGCTGATAAACGGAACCATAATGAATTTTCCCGGATTGCGTTCCTCAAGCTCTGCTATGGTCTGCCTATAGTTCAGATCACTGAAGTGGCGAACTCCATGTACCAGAACAATCTTGGAGAACCGCTCCCAAGGTGCATCCGTTTTCAGAATAGAGATATACGGACCGATTGCTGTACCAGTGGCCAATAGCCACAGCTGTTCCGCATCCGGCACCTCTTCCAACGTAAAGAAACCGCTAGGTGTTTGGGAAACCCAGATATTGTCGCCACCCTTCAGTTCACTTAAGTGGCTGGTAAAATCTCCATCTGGTACGGTATTAAAATAAAACTCCAACACACTATCCGTGGGTGGGTTTACCATAGAGTAGGGACGGGCAATACGTTCACCATCAACGTCCAGCGCCAGCTTGGTATACTGCCCGGCAATAAACGGCTGCACCGGCGCATCTACCTGTATGACGAAAAGCTCTCCCGGATAACGAATGTTATTAACCACTCTCCCCTGCACCCACTCACTCATTTCAACCCCCCTATAATATAAGTAACCAACTACAGAGGCCGGCTGGAAATTATGTTCCCAGCGCCTCTATGGTCCAACCAACAACTCCACGATCTATCTCCGGGTGGTGCTGACTGATCATCTTATTAATCTCATGCACCCTCTGCTTTGGTATATCCACCATCAGCAGGATTTCACCTCGGGCCAACGCCCCTTTTACCTCACTCAGGTGGACGTGTGGCACCTTGGTGGCAAATATCTCACCCAAAATAAAAGATGTCAGCATTACTCCAAACGCCAAAGCCGCCCATAGATATGTGCCCCAGGATATAGTCACAATCAGCGCCAGCAGGGCCATTGCAAATACAAACAGGTCACCCGCCCAAAACAGGCGATCAACTAACCACACCTTATCCCCCTTCTGCTCTTTGGTTGCAGGAGGTAATGAGCTGATATCTACGTCCTCCCGGGCAATTGTGTGTATCTGCATTCTCTCAACATCGGCTCGTTCAAGTTCTGCAACTACAGACTGCGCATGGCCCACATTCGGTGACAAAAAATAAACTCTTCTATACATATGTACCTCCTGATCATTAGCTTCCTGTCATGAATAGACAGGTTGGTTACACCGACCAAAATGTATCTGCTATATTACCTAGTATTGTACTGGGTTAATAGAAATACAAGTGCTAATACCTCAAAATAGATCAGGCTGATTGCACGAACTACAGGAAAACTCTGCTGTTCTATACTCCGGATGGTAGCTTCAGCTCGTACGCAACAGCAGGTCTTAACTACCCTTAAACAACCACGTGGGATAATCATCGGATCATCGATGTGGGGCTGACGGAGCCAGGTTTAGCAGCTACCTGAATAATGAACTCTCCGATATCCGCAAGTTATTGCTATAGTTACTTAGCTAGATAATAACCATAGCTGCTTACATAGAGACCAATAACTTGTCGAAGGTGAATACAGTGACCAAGGCGATACAGATAGACGGATATGGCAACCACTCAGTTTTAAAGCTGAGAGACATCGAGTTGCCAGAACCAACTTCAAATGAAGTGCTGGTTCAGCACGACGCCATCGGCGTAAATTTTATCGATATATACCACCGCTCTGGACTCTATCCACTTGAGTTACCATCCGGTATTGGCAAGGAGGCCGCAGGCATTGTAGCCGCTGTCGGGGATACGGTGACACGGGTGGCCGTAGGAGACCGGGTAAGCTATGTCGCTGCTCCCCTTGGTGCATACTCGGAAGCTCACATCATCCCGGAACAAGCTCTAATCAAGCTGCCTGATGCAATATCTACCAAGATCGCAGCAGGAATGATGCTGAAAGGATTGACTGCAGCCTATCTAATTTTAAGGACGTACCCGGCAACCCAGGCAGATACCATCCTGGTTCATGCTGCGGCTGGAGGCGTTGGTTCTATTCTTACCCAATGGGGCAAGTCCATAGGCGCAACCGTAATAGGTACGGTGGGCAGTACAAAAAAGATTGATATCGCAAAACAAAATGGCTGTGATGAGGTGTTACTCTACCGCGAAAATGATGTTCCAGCAGCCGTCAAAGAACTGACCTCAGGCAATGGCGTTGACGTAGCGTATGACTCGGTAGGCAAAGACACCTTTGACATATCGCTCCAGTGTCTAAAACGGCGCGGCATGATGGTAAGCTTTGGCAATGCATCCGGTCCAGTCCCGGATTTTCCGCCATTACTATTGACCCAAATGGGCTCGCTTTATCTAACCCGTCCTTCGCTGTTCGATTATGTGGCCGATCCAGAAGAGCAACAGTTTTTAGCCAACTCGCTGTTCGGACTGGTTAGCTCAGGTAAAATCTCCATCCAGATAAATCATGAGTTTTCCCTGGCAAACGCAGCTCTGGCGCACCAGACTCTGGAGAGCGGGGAAACCACCGGATCCACAATCCTGCTCCCTTAATGAACCAAGCAGAAACAAGCAAGACCAAAAGAAAGTTTTATGACGGGGAATGACACAGTTGATGTCCATCAGGAAGCGACAGCCAGGGAGGTTAATAATCTATGGAAAAACTAAACCAAAGCAGCTGCGAAGCATGCCGTAAAGATTCGCCTATGGTCACAGATGATCAAGCAGACCATCTGCTCAGCCTGTTGGATCACTGGGATATGAAACAGCGGAATGGAATCAAACAGCTGGAAAAGACATTCAAGTTTGAGAATTTCGTAACTGCCATGGAGTTTGCAAATAGGGTGGGAGACGCAGCGGAGCAAGAGGATCATCACCCAACCATCGTGGTGGAATGGGGCAAGGTAAAGGTAACCTGGTGGACGCATAAGATAGGCGGCCTGCATATGAACGATTTCACCATGGCTGCAAAAACCGATCAAATCCACAGCCAGTCTTAACAAAAAACTCAGCCAATAAAAAAGGGCAAGGCCCTAAGGCCCTGCCCTTCTTTAGACTGGCCTGCATTCAGATAAATGCAAACCAGTCAGCGATCAATACTTAGAGCGCTACGATGTTTTCTGCCTGAGGACCTTTCTGGCCCTGAGTAACAGTGAACTCAACCTTCTGGCCTTCGACCAGAGTTTTGAAGCCACCGCCAGCGATAGCGCTGAAGTGTGCGAATACATCGGGGCCAGATTCCTGCTCGATAAAGCCAAAACCTTTTGCTTCGTTAAACCATTTAACGGTACCGGTAGTAGTAGACATAGTCATAACCTATTAATTTCAAGAGTAATTAAAGTCCTATCTTACGATGAGACGGTTTGCTGGAAGTGGTGCTATTACTTATGGAAAACAGGACGAGGTACTATGGATGGGACATCGAAATGGTGTGCATAAATATAAGGCGTACTTTCAAGCTGGAGGCATTGTATACAGGTCATCACCCCATAGTCAAAAGGTATTTATCTGTTTGTCCAGCTATTTGTGACCTTAATCACGACAGCTTCTCCATCCAATTCTTAATTGGAACGCAGGCTGGAGCGTAACACCAGATAACCGACAATACCTGATGCCAGTGAACCCAGAATAATACCCAACCGCTCATCAAACAGCAGGTTTACACCGGTCTCCTCAAAAGCAAGTGAGCCAATGAACAGGCTCATGGTAAAACCAATACCGCATAGAACCGCAGTGCCATATAGGGAACTCCATGACATACCCTTGGGTAGACTTGCCATACCTAGTTTTATAGCAATCCAGCACAGTCCGAATATGCCTAATTGTTTCCCGAAAAACAGACCAAGTGCAATACCAGTCGGGACCTCATGGAGAATCTGTTCCATGCCGATATCATTGAAACTGATCCCGGCATTGGCGAATGCAAAGAGTGGTAAAACAAAAAAGGCCACTACCGAATGCAGATCATGCTCTATATGCTTCAAGGGAGAGTAACCTGGATCTGATCCCATCTTCATCGGGATGAACATGGCCAGGATAACCCCGGCCAGGGTTGCGTGGACACCAGACTTTAACATCGCAACCCACATTATGACTCCAATCGCCATGTACAGGCTGTTTGACGCCTTGTTCTGTTTGTTCAAAATAACAAGTACCAGGATACAAAATGCAACTATGACTAACGCGAAAAGTGATATTTTCGCCGTATAAAAAATAGCGATAATAATTATCGCGCCGATATCGTCAAAAATAGCCAGGGAGGTAAGGAATATCTTTATGGAAGTGGGCACTTTTGAACCCAACAGAGCCAACACGCCCAAGGCAAATGCTATGTCGGTTGCCGCTGGAATCGCCCATCCCTTAAGAGCAGCAGGATCACCTGCATTAAAGAAGATATAGATTAGTGCAGGGACGGCCATACCACCTATTGCACCAACACCCGGCAACATAATATTTCTCTTATCAGAAAGCTCCCCTTCAATAACCTCTCGTTTTAGCTCCAATCCCACCACGAAAAAAAACAGGGCCATCAACCCATCGTTAATCCAGAGCAATAGCGGTTTGGCGATTTCAAGGGCACCAACCCGGAACTCTACTGGCGTATCAAGTAGCAGAGCGTAATAAGTTCTGAGAGGGGTATTTGTAATGACAATGGCAAGGGCAGCCGCAAAGATAAGGAGAATACCGCTGGCGGCCTCCAACTTAAAAAAACTCGATATGGTTGTCTCTTGATTGCTACTCATTGGTGCCGCCCCTATCAATCTGCCAACAGGTTGAAACCTGTTTGCATTACATCTGATCTTGCAACTGTCACTCCCTTGAACAAGAGAAAATACAAACGTAACCAATCACACGATCAAGACAAGGCTTTCCATTCTAAACATGGGACGCCTGGCATTGAAGTTAACTAGTCTAATTTATTTCAGAAGTGTCTACACCCGTACCCTTCTGCCCGTTTGATCCAAGAATTCGAATAAACTCTAGTGTTGCAGAAAAGAAATCATTTTCCAGATTCTCTTCACAATAGAGGTTTATGCGACGCATGGCACTTTTGGGTTCCACCCCCCGCATAACATCAGATCCTGTCGCCAGAGTCAGGGCAGAGATAAAACCTGTCAGCCAATCCCGGTAGCGAAAGTACTCCCACACCTGGTCCTGTTTCCCACCCTCCCAGGCCTTGTAGGTTGTAATAAACGAGGTGCAGGTCTTGGTCCCATAGCCCCATACCTTTGGAGAAATGGTTTCTGCTGAGACTGTTGTAGAGAAGAGCATAAGTATAAGTAAAATGGTTTTCACGTGGGAGATGCCTTTTTATTACAGGGTTATTGGTAATCGAAGAAATATCTTATGCAACCTTTTCTATACTGGCAATGATAATGTATTTCCAGACTGTTGTGGATGATCTTCCAATTTTTTTACATAACCCCCTTGTTATTGCCGTATTTCAGTCTAAAAATTGACTATGTAGCAGTCTACTGCTCAAGCACTCGAGAATTATCCATTCAACAACAGGGAAGATATTGCCATGTCATTTGCCGATCAGTTGCTCGCTCACGACCGTCCAAACAGTATTCAACAAGATGTTGAACTACCTAAACGCCAGTCCTACTTTGCATCTTCGGCCGATTGGCGCGATGAGGTCCTTTACTTCTTATTGGTTGACCGTTTCAGTGATGGGGAAGAGGATTCTCGTCAGCTACTTGATCGCACCAATCTTACTGCAGCGCGCCCCGCTTCACCGGATGGCGAGGCGTGGCGCTGGGACCGCTGGGCCGAGTCAGGGGCAGACCGTTGGCAAGGCGGAAATATTGCGGGAGTGACCTCCAAGCTTGACTATCTGAAAAGCCTGGGGGTGACAACGATCTGGTTAAGCCCCATCTTCAAACAGCGCGCACATCTGGACACTTACCATGGATATGGTATCCAGGATTTTCTCGAGGTCGATCCCCGTTTTGGTACACGACAAGAGCTTGTCGATCTCGTTTCTGCCGCGCACGAACGCGGCATCAGGATCATCCTCGATATCATCTTCAACCATTCCGGCAGCAACTGGGTTTATCCGAACGGGGAGTGGCAACCGCCCTACAAACAGTTTCCCGACAGCTATGACTTCGGTAATTGGCTCGATGAAGTTGGGCAGACAGCTGCAGCGATCAGTAGTCCGGAACAGGGTGTTTGGCCGCTGGAATTACAGAATAGCCAATATTATACCCGCGCGGGCTGCGGTGATCTTGGCGCCGGAGATATCAATGACACCAATTCAGAACACAAGCGTACAGACTTCCTGACTCTACGTGATTTCAATCTTGGCACAGCAGGCTCACTTAGCGACTTGGCCCGGTGCTACAAATACTGGATTGCTCTGACCGACTGTGATGGTTTTCGTATCGATACCCTCAAGCACGTATCCCCTGAAGAGGCACGCAACTTCTGTGGTTCCATCAAGGAATTCGCTACCAACATCGGCAAACAGGACTTCTTCCTGATCGGTGAAATAGCCGGTGGTGACTATAATCAGAATCGCTATCTCAATGTACTCGCCAGGAATCTAAACTCTGCCCTTGATATTGGCGCAATGCGATTAACCTTAGGTGGGGTTGCAAAGGGCCTGCAACACCCAACCCTCTATTTCAGTGGATTCGATCCAGGTAAGGCCGAGATGGGATCTCATCGTCAAGTCGGTGAGCGGCATGTCTCCGTCCTGGATGACCACGATCACGTATTCGGCGATAAGATCCGCTTCTCCAGCGAAGCAGGAACAGATCACCAAGTCGTCGCAGCTGTGGCGCTACAACTTTTTACCTTAGGGATACCGTGCATCTACTATGGCACAGAGCAAGGACTTGCTGGCCCAGAGTCAAGTGAGCGCCATTGGCTCCCGGACTGGAAACGTTCTGACCGCTACCTGCGCGAGGCCATGTTTGGTCCGCTGCATCCGCGGTCCAAGGGTCTGGCAGGACTTCCCGCATCAGCCGATACTTTTGACGACACACTTCCGGGATTCGGTCCGTTCGGCACAGCAGGCCAACACTGTTTCGATGAACAGCATGGCACCTACCGGCGTATTGCCGCGATGAATGCAGTTCGAGCAGCATTCCCCGCCCTACGGCAGGGACGCCAATACCTGCGCCCCATCGCGTTTCTCAACTTCCCGTTTGCTGTTTATGGTAATGGCGAAATTTTCGCTTGGTCACGCATTCTGGATGATGAAGAAGTACTATGCGTGATGAATCCTCATGGCAACGAAGCCCGAGGTGCC
>SWBX01001814.1_pt1 | contig 50830 bp, 44 predicted proteins | sample 4693051 | NCBI WGS metagenome assembly SWBX01 (sample SAMN10267272, study PRJNA491770) | bioreactor metagenome | isolation source: DHS bioreactor inoculated with marine | place: Japan: Omine Ridge, Nankai Trough | reverse complement strand
CTTCTCTCACACCCACCAAAGGCATGAGAAGCGGGAGATTAGCAGATCGCGGTTTCTCTTTCAGGCTCTCCCGGATCCGCTGCTGGATAGAGGTATAGTCACTCTGTTCAGGGGTTTCAGCCATCCTGGCCCGGATGGGATTGAGATCGACATAGCCCATGCAGGTTAAAACAGCGGCCTCATCAAGTAGGGCTTGAGATTTAAACCTTCCCTCCCAGAATCTACCGGTACAGTTGTCCTCCTCATTGGCCTTACGCGCCAGGTGTTCATTCAAACAGCGCATAAACCAGGAGATATCCGAGAGGCGTTCACGCCAACAATCCAGAATCTTCTGAACCTCATGGATCTCAGCCTTAGTGGTGGTCTCACCCCGGACATAACGGCTTACCAGAACCGGCAGGGAGAAGAGCTGTTGCCAGCGTTCCATCAACTCCTTTTCAGACCAGTTATCCGCTGTTTTGTGCTCAATACGCAGGACCAGGTGGTAGTGGTTCGAAAGAACCGCATAGGCGGCGATATCAATGGCAAAGATGGAGGAGAGTTCAGACAGACGCTCAATGACCCACGGCTTGCGGTGCTCGTAGTTCTTTCCGGTCAGTGAGTCTTCGCCACAGAGAAAGGCACGACGAACACAGCGACTTATGACGTGATAGTAGGGGGTGGCATCCAGTGCGATGAGTTCCCTTCTGGCGCGGGTCATTGTTCTTCTTCCTTGAAGTTGTATTGTGAAAGCAGTTTGTTCCCATTATTATCAATGTCAATTGGTGGGTCCTGGTCTTTTCCCAAAAGGTCAGACTGACCTTTTGGATTTTTAGGGTCCAATATGAGTATCATCCGAAGATCAAAACTGTAGGTTTCAATGGCGCTGAGGCGGAAAAGACCTTCAAGCGCCATATTCAACTCGACCTCAGCATCGACAGCATCAGATACGTGCTCTTACCCTCATCAAGTCCAGCATATACGCTTACCCTAGAGAAAAAGATCGCAGCGTGGCGAGAAGCGCTCGGCGCCTAATCACCCAAGGGAAAAACCAGTTCCAGCTCCTCGTCTTTGCCTAGAAAGCTTGTTCTAAGCAGTACTAATTTCACCTCATCCCCCGGAGAGGCATCCATCAGCAGAAGCTTGATGTCTTCAATGGTCTTTATCGCCTGACCATTGATGCTGTGAATCAGATCATCCTTCTCTACCCCAGCCTTGTTGGCTGCTCCATCTGGATCCAGGTCTTGTACCTTTACTCCAGTGTCGGTCTGCTCAAGATTTATGCCCATGAGCCCATGAGGTGGCAGGGCCATATCTGCGGCATACACCATATAATCCCCCACATTCGCCAGCGGTTCGTAATCATCACCTGGAAGGATTATGGACATTTCACCCTTCACCCTTCTGCTGACCCGTTGCGGTATGCCTGAGCCGTACATCAGGTGCCCGACCCCGGCCAACACCACTAGCTGTGTTTTGGGATTTGCCGTTAGATATTCTGCTGCCCTCTTGGCCATGCCTTCATCCCACAACAGTTGCACTTGCTGGAAATGATCGAAACTTTGTTTGTCTTTATGTGGGTGTTTATCATAAATCTTTTTCAGTCGCTCGCGGTATATCTTGTCAGAGTAATCTATCTTGGCTGGCACCTTGTTCTTATCTTCATCGGAGAGCCCCTCAAATCCAGACTCGGATACCTTGGCGACGATCTCCTTGGAAACGTTCAGGGCAATAACCGGTATACGCTGCTCACGGGCATAGGAGAGTATGGGGCGATAGAGTCGATAATCAAACCTCCAGCGCTTGATCCATTCAGTCTGCCGGATCAGTTCCTTCTCATCCAATTCGCCGCTGATATATTGGTCGAGTATTTTCTGGAATGGTTGCTGAAACTGCTCCATGCCGATAGCGATGTTTGGATTAATCGCATGCAGACGTTGAATGATCCCAAGTTGAGTAAGATGATGGGAATATTCGTCATGATTCTCTCCCACATACACAACTCGCGTGGAAGATACCTTGGAAGCAACATAATCCAGATCCTTAGTATCCTTGAGATTAAGTACCGCTGGTTCTACCACATTACCCCCCGTTTGAGCATACGCAACTCCAGTAATGCTGAGTCTTTCGAACTTAGATGCAACAACAGTCTGAAGCAACAGGGTTACTGCGAAAAGCTTTATGGTTTGTCGGCAATTCATCACACCCTTCCGTTACTTTGACCTGGCCAGAACAGATTCCCACATACCATGTAGCATACACTGCGCAGCAAATTATGAACCGAAAGATATTACTGTACGTCTTATATTGTCGTCTAAACAGTAGTTGGTCTAATATTAGGGTGCAACTACTGTTTTTAGATTATGGAGCTTCTGATTCATCCATCATTCCGGCGAAGGCCGTAATCTATGTGTTTGATTTTTCTGGATCCCAGCATACGCCGGGATGACAAGAATGAAATTAATCAGATATTCCTTAATACTCAACAAAAGGATACGTATGAGCCAGTTTAAATGGGTTAGGTGGTGTTTTCTTTTATTAGTTCTGTTGTGCCAGATTGCCGCAGCAAGTGCGCCTATACATCATGACCTTGATGTGACCCTGGAACCGAAAACCGGTTATCTAAAAACCATAGATACTATCACCCTGCCCCAAGCCAGCAGTGAAATATCATTTTCCCTGCACGCCAGCTTAAGATTGAGCATAGAGACACCGGATGCAAAGATTGTTGATGTGAAGAATAGTCGCACCTCCGTTGCTATCAAACAGTACCTAATCAAACTCCCCAGCCAACAAAACAGTCTGAAGGTAAAATACTCCGGGAAGATACAGCACAAACTGAAGGACCGCTCCCGTGACTATTCTGGATGGAGGGAGACCACAGCAGGTATCATCTCAGAACAGGGGGTGTTTTTAAGCCTTTCCAGTTACTGGTTTCCTATCTTCGGCAACGTCCCGTTAACCTTCTCATTGCGCACTACACTTCCCGAAGGCTGGCGAGCCATCAGTCAGGGGCAAATAACCGGTAACAACAGCTGGAGTGAAACCGCGCCCCAAGATGACATATATCTGATCGCTGGCAAATACCTGATATATGAACGCCCAACCAGTGCAGCCAAGCTACAGGTATATCTGCACCAACCAGATCAGGCATTGGCTGAACGTTATCTACAGGCTACGGATGACTACCTGCAACTGTTCAGCAATCTGATTGGGCCATATCCCTACTCCAAGTTCGCACTGGTGGAAAACTTCTGGGAGAGCGGTTACGGCATGCCATCTTTCACCCTGCTTGGACCAAGGGTAATTCGGCTGCCATTTATCCTGCATAGCTCCTATCCCCATGAGATCCTGCATAACTGGTGGGGCAACGGTGTATTTGTTGATTACAACAAGGGAAACTGGAGTGAGGGCCTAACCACCTATCTGGCAGACCATCTGATCAAGGAGCAGCATGGCCGGGGCTCTGAGTATCGCCGCGATACCCTGCAAAGCTATGCAGATTATGTTTCAGCTAACCATGAGTCTGCACTCAAGGATTTTATCGGCCACCATGGCCAGACCAGTCAGGCCATAGGCTATGGCAAGACCATGATGTTCTTTCACATGCTGAGACTGTATCTGGGAGATGAGGTCTTTTTAGCAGGGATGCGCCGGTTCTACCAGGACAACCGATTCAAGGCCGCATCCTTTGACCAGATACGACAGGCCTTGGAAAAGTCGTCAGGCAAGGATCTATCGGCAGAGTTTCTCCAATGGATCAACCGTACCGGGGCGCCAAGCCTGGAGATGGCACAACCAGTATCAGAAGTGGTTGATGACGGTTTTAAACTCAGCTTTATTTTGCGCCAAACCCAGGAAGAGGCCCCGTTTCGATTACATGTTCCGGTATATATCCAGACTGCAGATGAAGCTGAGGCAGTACATAAAATGGTTACCGTCATCGGACGCGAAACCATGATCACAGTTACCTTGAACAAACGCCCACTTCATATAAGAGTTGATCCACTATTCGATATCTTTCGCCGTCTGAATCCAGGCGAGATACCTAGCTCCCTGGCACAACTATTCGGCGCTGAGAATCCCCTGATAATACTGCCGTCAAAGGCCAAGCGCAAAATAAGAAACGCCTACAGCAAAATGGCAGGGAATTGGAAAAAGCGCGCAAGCTCGATCAAAGTGGTCTGGGACAATAAAATAAAAACCATTCCAGATGACAGGATGGTATGGCTGTTTGGACGAGAAAACATGTTGGCCTCGGAGTTTATTAAGACCACCACCGGAATACCGCTGGTCCTACAGGAGGGAATGGTCAGTATAGATGGAACAGAACTATCGTCTGCTGAAAACAGCTTTGTACTCACCAGTCGCAGACCCATGACCATCGGCTGGCTGCATGGCCACTCGGTCGCCGCAATTACAGGTCTGGCAAGGAAGGTCCCGCATTACGGAAAATACAGTTATCTCGCCTTTAGTGGAGGCAACCCGGACAACATCCTCAAGGGGAAATGGCCAACAACCAGCTCTAGAATGAGTAAGCGTCTGGATGAAAATGTCCCGGTACAGATCCTGCCGGAACACAGACCATTAAGTGATCTATCTAAGTAGCACTGACTTAGGGCAGATCGCTCTTCTGGAACAGGTAATATCCAAGACCCGCGGCCGCAGTTCCGATCAGCACCGGATAGACCAGCGCGTAAACGATATATCCGGTCTGTCCGAAGTTGTCCAGGATCACATAGGCAGATGGCCCGAGCAGCACCAGTTGCGGATCAAACAGCATCATGCTGGCGGTGCGAAACACCTGCATGGGATTGGCTAGTGCGATAGCCACGGCAGTCTCAGCTGGCAAGTGTTTCTGAATCATGATCCCCAGCAGGATAAGGTCCAGAAATAGCAACAGTACCAACCACACCACAAATGCCGCCCCCTGGGCCACATCAGAAGATCTGGCGATGGTTGATATCAACATACCGATCCCCAGAAAACACCATGCCAGCGCCATCAACAGTGCGGTGTAATAACCAAACAGTTGCCATGGAATACCAACGCCCTTAATTGCACCCCAGATAACTGCCCCAATCATGGCGATCATCACCGGCAGAAACACCATGATAAAGCGGCCGATAATCTTGCCCCAGAACCAAGAGCTGAGAGATATGGGGAGAGAAAGCAGATACTCAAATACACCCGCCTCCCGGTCTCCGGCCACCGAGCGCACCGTGGTGATCAAAACAAATATCGGCAGTATGGCCATGGTCAGCTGGATGTAGGTAAGCAGCAACCTGGAGAGCCCGGTAAATCCCATGATGCGGGACTCGGCCAGACCGTAGGCAAATAACAATACCACCAGACCACCAAACACGGTGGTATAGACCATGAACCAGCGGGCCCGTACGGACTCGACGATATCTGTATATGCTGTTAGCCAGAGCTGGCTCATAATTTAATCCATTAATTTTGTTATGACAGATTGTACTCTATTGATGCCCCTGTTCCCGCTTCTTAGCACGTTGCTCTTGCCGCCTCTCAGCCTGTCTCTTCAGTTGTTCCAGCAGTTGTACTCCACGGGCATCAAAACGCTCTTCCACCTGTTTTACATGTTGCTTGGCCTGTTCAAAGTTCAGGCCGTTTGGATCCGGGTCTGACTGGGCGCTTAGCTCGTATTCCATCGGCGTGATCTGCCCTTTAATATAGGTAGCCTTTCTTGCGTCAATCCACTTGCCGTCACGATAATCGGTGACCCATATCTCGGTGGTTGGATCGTCCCTCCACGGTTTGTCCTCCAGCCATATGGTGGCACATCCAATATCGTCAAAGAACAGCACCTGAGAGCGTTCGCCCGGAGGAACCCAGCGCACCTGGGCTGAGTGCTTTCTGTCACTCAGAACCATACGGCAGCGCTCACACGCGTCTCTATCCCATTTTACCTGTTTCGGACCCGTTTCCGGTTCACCCGAACATGCGTAAAGTAGCAGCACTACTGCTGCGCAGATGATTCGGTAGATAGTTCTCTGAACACTGTAGTTCATCTGTTTCAGTCTGCTTCATCCATCTTTATACCTGCCATTAGCGCCGCGTAACGGGACAGTACGCCAAGGAAGCGCAGGCGATCCGGTCCCGACACAAAGCCATCCCAGACCAGATCATCTTCTGAGCCGGTAAAACCCCACTCCCGGATGGTCTTGGCAAATGCGTCTTCCGGCCTGGTTAGCCGCACTTGGCACTGCAGGCGGCTGGATAGCTCCACCAGATCCGCCACTCGGTCGTCCAACACCACGTTGCCCTGATCCAGCTCTATCACTCTATTCACCAACGACGCCACTTCATCCAGACGATGACTGGAAATGAGCATTACTACCTGGTCCTGTTTCTCAGCCAGCAGTTGAAAGAAGACATGTCTGGCCTCAGGATCCAGGTTTGCGGCCGGCTCATCCATGACCAACAGTTCGCTATCCCGCCCCAGGGCAATGGCAATCAGCAGTTTCTGTTTCTGTCCCCCGGAGAGTTTTACGAAGGGCTGATGCCGGAACTGATTTACATCAAAACCGATACGGGCAGCCGTCTGTTCCATGCGTTTCAGGTCTGCACCACAGACGCTGGCAGAGAAGCGCAGCAATTGTCCCGTCGGCATACTCAACGGTGGCGGAAGCTGGGGTACAAAACCAACCTTGGACAACACCTCACGTCGATGCATGCGTGGGTCCATACCATCCACCCTCACGCTGCCACCACAGGTATATTCACCCAGCAGACAGCGAATAAGAGTGGTCTTACCGGCACCATTGGAACCCACCAGGGCCACCCGGTGGCCGCGGTCTATATTCAGATCTACTGCCTTCAACACCTCAGTGCTACGAAAGCACTTGGTTGTCTGTTCGAATCTGATCATTTGTTTCTAGTATCCAATGTGGTGTCTATAGATGCTTACTCAGCCCCTTGATATCAAATTTCAGTGAGTCGGTCGGGCAGATGTCCACACACAGACCGCAACGGGTACAATCTGCACCAACGTGCTGATCAACATCAGCGGCACGCCCTTTGACCGTCATGCTAAGTACATGTGGTACCAGACACACCTTGATGCAATCGCCCTCATGGTGACAATCCTTTATGTTGTACTTGACTCGTAGCGGAGAGATGGACCCAACCAAGCCGTAGGTAATTCCGATGGGGCAGATATATCGGCACCAGACACGCCGGGAATAGAACACCTCTAGCAACAGCAGAATTCCCACCAAGATCAACGCAAGTCCGGGGCCGTAGATTATTGCACGACTGAGGATACCGGTGGGTGAGATGGTCTCGAATACGGTGTAGCCAGTGACAAAGGCTAGCAGTGCAAAGATCACGTAGAGTACGGTGCGCACCTTTCTGTTGAATGAACGATCCTGCACAATCTTCTTTTTAGCCAGCCACAGATGCAGGGCTTCCGCCCACTCTGCCACCAGATGGTAGGGGCAGACCCAGGAGCAGAAGGTGCGTCCACCTAACAGCAGCCAGAGAACAAAAATGGTTACTGTTCCGATAATCAGATTCAACACCACTAACTTGTAAGCCAGCATGACTTGCAATGCAGAATTCAGATCTGCCATGTGAAAGCCGATGAAACGGGAGGCGCTAAGGGTCCCTTCCAGCAATTGCACATCAAAGTAGAAGGAGACCAGAAACAGGAAGTTGACCACTATCAGGGTGATCCAGCGCCGATTACGCCACTTGTGTGGAGGTGTACTTATCGCTTCCTGTTGCCGGATTTTCTCGAACTCTGCCTTGTTAAACGGCTTCAGCTTTTTGTAGATGTGGATCTCTTTGGCCTCAGAAGTTATCTCCTCGGCCACAGCTCTTTTAGGCGCACCACCAAATAGGACTCGTAGGGATTCGCTACTGTAACTCATGGTAGCCTCACACCAAATCCGTGATTTTATCGATGTCGACTACGATAGCAGTTGGCGCAACCGGGCATATCATCTCGCACACCCCACAACCGACACATCCATCCTTAACCATCGGCATCATACGTTTCACTCCATCCTTGCCTTCAAATGACTCTAGTGCAATTGCATGCACTGGCGGGCACTCGTTTCCAAGCTTCTTCGCTACCCTCTCGACCTTCGAATCCTTGACCTTTTTCTCCTCCTCTGCACACTGGGTTATCCTTATCTCGATGGGACATTGACGTACGCACAGATCACAAAGCTCAAGGTCGTATTCATGTTGCGCCACCTTGATGGGGTTCCAGCGATCTACCTCGTCGTAACGCAATAGCCCATCAAATTCCGCCCCTCTGGCCACGCCCTTAAACCCCTTGCCCTGTACTGCCAGACAGGCCTTGGGTCGAGCTAGACGGGCAAAACCCATTCGGACATCAGCCGGATAATCCAGGTCATGAGTAAGGGCGCCAGTGGGACAGGCCAGTACGCATTGCAGACCATCACAGGAGAAATCACAGGCCTGATCCCTGGCCTCAATATAGGGCACGCCAATGCCGAACCCATCTGTTATGTCCGCCAGGATGATTGCCTCAACCGGGCAGACCTGGACGCACTGGCCACACTTGATGCAGGCTGCAAAAAACTCCTGTTCATCGGATGGTGTCTTGATTGTACCGGGGGGCCTTAAACGCAGGGTCTTGCCCTGGACCACCGGCCAGAATCCCAGCATGGATACGCCAACGGAGCCAACAACCAGCACTGTAGAGCGCAGGAACTCTCTACGCCCCTGCTCTTTCCGTCGCTTGGAAGGGGCAGCTTTGCGACTCTTTGTTACAGTTTTCTCTTTGTCTGATTCTGTCACTCCACCACCTCCGCTGACATCAGTGGCTTCTCATCCCGCAACACCATATCCGGCGAAGTGAACGGGGCCAGTCGTTCCAAAAAATCCAGCACCTCTAACAGCGGCGAACCCTTAAAAAAACGCGTGGGCGGGACATCCATCCAGATCCGGTCGGCGTATCCATACAGCTCGTAGGGGGAGTCGCCTATCCCGTCCTTGTCCAGATCAAAGCCCACATAGTCATCCCAATAGTTTCCGTTCCATTCGTTTCTCTTTGCCGTCTTGGCGCCGCCCACAGCAACCTGGGTTATATTGCCCTTCATCCGGTTGCGCTTGAACACGTTGCCCTTCCAGTCGTTCAGAAACAGGATGCCGATCCCACTGTAGGCAATCAGGTTGTCTTCTATCCGGTTAATTGTATCGGGCTGGAAGGGAGAAACGTCCAGATACAGGCCGGTGGCGCAATACAGCACCCGATTCCCGGAAACCACCACATCAGATGTCTCTTTAAACCCTATACCCATCCCGGTGACCCCGTTGGCGCGAGCAATATAGTTGTCTTTGACCACCACACCATCGCTATACATGATGAAGATCCCAACCGAGTTATCCTCAAAATGGTTATGTGCCACCTCGTTGTACTGGGAGTACATAAAATGCAGAGAGTAACGGCCACCGCGGGCGTCATTTCCTGAGATCAGATTATCCCTGGAATACCAGACTACAATATCCCTGGAATTGCGCACCTGGTTATCCATGATCTTGTTATTGAAGCTATACCACAGCCGTATGGCATCACCCCGCATTCCCAGATCTGCCTGTTTGGAGCTGATCTTGTTGCGACGCACGATATTGTGATTGGACTGTCCCAGATCGATACCGAACAGACTATTGTCGATGACGTTGTCCTTGATTACATTGAAATTGCCGCGAACCTGCACCCCGGAGTCAAGATCATTATGCGACTCGCCCGAGTTGGTCAGGTGCAGATTCTTGATGGTAGCTCCATCCGTATCCAGAAAAATAACCGTGCCCTTGCCGCCAGCGTCGATGGTAACCTGGCCACGGCCGTCAATGCTGATGGGTTTCTCAATGGTCACAGGACCGGAGTAGGTGCCGGGTGGAGGAACCAGAACAGCATTTGGCTTGGTTGCATCCACCAGGTCTTGAAAGGGGGGGTATGCTTTTGCATAACCAGTGGCCAAAAATAGAATGAGGGGGACTAGTAAGGTGCTTAAGTACCGATGACCAAAGGCCAAGGGGCAAGGAAGAAAAACCTTGGCCCTTGACCCTCGGCCCAGAGACCTAGTCATCACCTGCCTTTTTCTGCTTGATCCTTATCAAAGCAGCCACAGCCAGGACCAGTGAAAAAACTACCATTACGCCGAAACCGTAAGAGGGATAGGAGTGGGTTGAAAACTGCGCGACCTTGCCAACACCGAATACTGTGGGCATAAACGGCTTGACCGAAAAGGCCCCCATATCATTCAGGGTATGTCCGTACCACCAAAGCCACGCAGAATAATCGATAAGAAAGAACAGGGGTAACGCCATCGGCACCAGCACCAACAACCAATACAGCAGGCCGCTGTTCTTACGTGCCCCATACAGCAGTAACAGCATCGCGGCGATCAGGCCAACGAACACCACATTCACGGCCAGCTTCAGATTCTTGACCATGGGCATGATCTCAGCCGGATTATTGAAATAGCGTCCCAGGCTCTTGCCATAGTGCCAGGACATCACCTGGAAACTACTGCCATTCCAAGGTCCTTCCGCCTGTCCCTTCTCCTGATCCCTGTCGTAGGTCCCCTTGATCTGCCGGATCAACTGCATCTTATCTGATCTGGACCGTGCCGCTTGCTCAGCCTTTTCCATTTGCGACGGCAGCACGACTTCCACCCCTGAATCCTCCAGAGACTGTTTTACCGCACCGACAATACCGCCGATAACAAACTCCGGTTCCTTCGATTCACTGGACGCCTCCTGGTCCAACGAAGTAACCAGAGCTTCCACATACCCTTCATTCTGGAGGTTGAATCCGTCGTCTCCGTACATAGTGAGATACATCCAGAGCACGATTCCGGCAAAACCGACCCCCATGATGGCCATGCGCAGTCTGGGCCTGGTACATATGAAACCGAGTAGCATCACTGTCAGGAAAGCCACCAGGAACTGTCCAAACCCACGCTCAACCGGACCGCCGGCAGCGATTGGGTACATGCCCACATAGTGGTTGATGGTGTCCATCTCGTGCACACAGTCCAGCGCCACATCTTCCGAGATCTCTGCCTTCTCCACCTTCTGGCAACCGTTAAAGACGCCATTCATATGAAAATGAATACGTACACCATCCGGAAATGCTTCTTCAGGATAGTTAGGGGCAGTAAGAGATACCCACCAAATCGGGGTATAAAAGATAAGTGTCAACAGCCCTAACGCCACAAGCGTTAGAACAGCTATTTGAAGGGTCTGTTTATTCCTGGATACTGCATTCATAAGTTTCGTGTTTCTAGGTACAGCTGTCTAAGTACTAGCCCCTAGAAACTAGGGACTAGATACTTAAAAAATCAATCGAAGTCAGGATTTAGCCAATCAATAGATGGAGCCAAATCCTCTTTCGGCACCGGGATACGGGATACGTAGTTGATCACCTGCGCCATATCCGCATCACTGAACCCGTTGATCTGCTTCACCATATCCGGATTGGCATTACGGCGTTTACCGTCACGGATCCATTCAAACTGACGCAGCATGTACCTGTAGTGCTGACCCTGAATCTTCGGATAGAACTTATCCTCTATGCCTTCACCATTATCGCCATGGCACTGGGTGCAGTTGTCGGCATACAGCTTTTTGCCCTTCTCAAATTCAGGCGTGCCTCCTGCCCACTCACCCTTGCCGTTAGCCGGAGTCATCTTCAGCTTTTCAATGTAAGCTGTTACATCGGCCATTGCCTGCTCGTCACCGATGGACTCAGGCAGGGCGAATGGATACATGGTAGGGTTGTCGCGGTTCAGGGCGCGGATGTCTGCCAGCTGTTTGATCAGAACCGAACGATGCTGTCCGGCCAGTTGAGGAAAGGTACCTTCCGTCATCCCCCACCCTTCCGGCATATGGCATGCGGAGCATACTTCATATACATCCATGCCATTTTCCATATTCGGTTTTAGCGTCATGGCCTTGTCTTTTTCACCACCGACAACATTCCAGTCTTTAACATCCGTTGCCTGAGCAGCATCCTTCCCGGCGAACAGGCTGCCGCTCATGGCTAGGCCCATAGCAACTGCCAGGATCTTAACTACGGTCAATCTTGCCATTCTATAATCTCCTCAAGCCTTCCATCAGGAAAGGTATAATATACTAAATTACTGGGTTAAGAGTTTCGCACAGCTGCATATTAGTGGACATTGATATGCATCAAGCCCTGACGGCGCCAATAGCCCTAAGTTGTGCGCAAAACTCTCTGATACCACAGTTACCAAATTAGTGGCCTAGGAGGCTGTCGGGTTTGACACTGTTTGGCCGCCAGTGATTTTATTACGGGCGTCCTGCCCTTCACCCCTTCGGGGACAGCGGAGCTGTTCAATCCGCTCCTGCGGATTAGTCGCTTCAAACGGATAAACCCGACAGCCTCCCAGGTCCAACAAACCTAGTCTCCACTAAGTATAGCCGCCAAAAAAATGATGATTTAATATTTTTCAGCCAGTTATATCTAACGCCAGAGACATTTGATGCTGAAAGGTTCGAGAACCTATACACCGAATATAAATTGCGCTATTTAAGAGTACCCAACCAATCCGCAATGATGCGCATCTCTTGTTCAGATACCAGGTGCATTACGCCCTTCATGGCTGCAGTCTGGCCATTGGTCCTCTTGCCTTCCTTGATATCCTTCATTTGGTTAAAGGCATAATCTGAATTCTGGCCAGCCAGGGACGGATAGATTGGAAGCAGTGGTGATTTCGCATCCTTACCGTGGCAGGAGAAGCAGGTCTTGGTCTTGAATAGTTTCGCTCCATCTGCCGCCAACACAGACCCGCTCAGGATCATACCTAATACACAAGCCAACAGCGGTGCAATATATTTCAACTTCATGGAATACCTCATTGCGCTAACGTCTAGTTCATAATGAAGAAAAAGGGACCCAATATGGGCCCCTTTCCCTTATCAGGAGCGTTATTTACTGACCTTTACAGCCCTATTCTCTTCCAGATGAGTCTTGGCGCGCAGACCCATGTCAGCTGTCTTGACCTGATACTGCCACCACTGACCAGCCCAGAGGGTAGCGTTCTGGTAATCACCCTTGGTGGCGTATTCCTCAGACTTCTTCTTGGCCTCGTCAGCAAAGCCCAGCTGCTCGGTGGCATCCTCTACCAGTGCTACTACAGTTGGGAAGTCCTTGTAGTTGTGACTGGTAATGAAACCTACCACTGAGTTGATAACCGCCTGGGTATCCAGGTTGGTCTTGACCTGCTTGTCATAGTCAGCCTTGGTGTACTTCTGGCCTTCCTGAATCGCACCAGCCTTGGCCTTATAGCCCTTAGGCCTGACCAGCAGGTAGCCCTGCATCTCCAGATGCAGTGCGGAGCAGAACTCGGTGCAGTAGTAAGGATATACACCAGCCTTATCCGCCTTGAAAGTGGCAGATACAGTCTTGCCAGGCTCAATCGACAGGTTCACGTTCTGGCCATACATGGCGAAACCGTGGGTCTCATCCTGCGCCCTTTCCAGGTTGGTCAGGTGGATGGAAACGGTATCGCCCTCCGTGACCTCGATGATCTCCGGGGTGATGTGGGAACGGATCAGGGTGCCGTATACGTGCACGGTATTACCTTCACGCACCACCTTTTCACGACCGGCACGGGTCCTCCAGACTGAACGCTTGTCCTCGCGGCTATTCCAACCGGACTTGTAGCGGATAGCCGGTTTCAGTTTGTCGGCCTTGATGGCTACCACATAGTGGGGTTCGCCCAGTGGCACTGGCATGTCGTACAACAGCTGCATTTTATCACCACTGATGTCGATCAACTGATGGTTCTGCGGATGCAGAGGACCCACCGGGTTGAAGCGATCAATGGCCAGCTTGTTCAGGGCGATCAGATACTTGCCATCCGGGGAGACGGAGTCACCCTCCATGGAAACCAGGTGACCGATGTTGTAGTGGATATGCAGTTGGTCCAACACCTTGCCTTTACAGTAGTCCCACTTGGTTACCATTGAATCCACATAGATGGAGGTGTAGACCACACACTTCTTGGAATCATATTGGGAATGCAGCGGTCCCAGACCTACCTGTACCTGGGTGTGCAGTGTGTCCTTCATGGAAATGATGGGAATACCATACGGGTCCTTGCCTTCGAATTTCTTGGCGGCTATAGCCTTAGAGATCTTCTCCCAGCTATACACCCAGGCATGGCTGTCCAACTTGCCGGATACGATAATGTAGGCGCCATCCGGGCTGACATCTACGCCGTGCGGACTCTTAGGCTCAGGGATCAGATAGAGCAGCCCCTCTTTTACCGCCTGATCCATGGTGATCAGATAGGCCCCGTTTACCTTCTTCACTTTACCAGCAGCAACCAGCTCTGCGGCCTTTTTCCAGTTGGTTACGTGCATGAAGTCGGTATCCTTCTGGGAACAACCTGCCTCGAAAGGAGGACGTCCACGCTCAATACCACCTACATAACGCTCGGAACAGAAGGAGTTGGTAAACCCCCAACCGTTACTTACTTTCTTACCAGCGTCAGAAAGATCCTGGCTGTATGGCGGAAACTCAAACGTAAAGCTGTGCTCAGGGTCAATCCGACCTTTTTTGTCGTCAAATTTCCAGTAGGTCAGGCCACCACGATACTTGGTGTTAAACTCTTCAAGTGGCACAAAGTCCGTACCATAAGGTGCGGCATACTGGCTAGACTCCATTACGTATTCAGTATTGGGGGTTACAAAGGCACCGCCATGGTCCGACCTGAAGAATGGGTTTACCACGATCTGCTTGGTCTCAAAATCATGCAGATCAATCACGGCCAAACGCGGGTTGGCCTTATCATTGATGAAGAGATATCTACCGTTGTACTCGCCCTCGGTCTCGGAGAAAGCAGGATGGTGAGTGTCGCCATAGAGGATGTCCTTGCCCATGATCCGGCCCTGGGCCAGCACCGCTTTGGACTCGTCGTCAAACCCATAGCCCTGCCACGGTTCCGGGGTAAACACGGCGATATATTTCAGAATCCGCATTGAGGGGATGCCATAGACGATAATTTGACCACTCTGACCACCTGAACTGAAGGCCAGATACTCATCACGTCCACCGGTTGGCGTATAGGTCTTGGCAGCGGCAAGAAGATCCTTCTGGGTCAAGCCACGAGACTTCATAACATCGTCCAAGGTCTGCTGTGCAACTGCACTGGATGCTGCCCCCAGACCCAATCCAACGCCCATCAAAAGCACTAAAGCACTTTTATTGATTGCTTTCTTATTCATGTCAGCCTCCCTACTCAATATTAAATATAAGGACAAATTGTGAGTGGTTTACTAGATGTTAATCATCGACGTATCCAGTACTTCATGTACCGACTACCATTACATAAAGCAAATATAGAAGAGATTTGACCTGATATGTGTATTATTTGACGAGTTTGTAATGTTGCTCCTTGTTAGCTAAGTGGTACATAACATGTTTTCACTAATTATCAGGAGAATTTATCCTGTAACCAGGCATTGAACTCACCCCCTAGATGATGATGGTTTATAGCGTAATCTACCGTTGCCTGAAGATATCCCAGCTTACTTCCGCAGTCGTAGCGCTTACCTTCAAACTCATAGGCCAGCACATCTTCCTGATCTATCAGGCGTGCAATAGCGTCAGTCAGTTGGATCTCGCCGCCGGCGCCACGTCCAATCTGCGTCAGGTGATGAAATATCTCAGGCCTCAGGATATAGCGCCCGACCACGGCACGATTTGATGGTGCATCCTGGGGATCAGGCTTTTCTACAATCGCCTTAATCTTCACCAGCTTCCCATCCCCTTCTGGATCTACGATGCCATAGCTCATGGTATCCTGCGGCGGTACAAGCTCGGTGCCTAGAATACTCTTCTGCTGTTCTGGATAGAGATCTATCATCTGTTTCAGCACACCGCGATCACCGTCATCAATCAGGTCGTCCGCTAACACCACAGCAAAAGGTTCGTCCCCTACAACCGGATGGGCACAGAGAACCGCATGGCCCAGACCAAGCGGCATGGCCTGACGAATAAATACACAACTAACATGGGAAGGTATGATATTGCGGACTAACTCCAGCATCTTGTCCTTACTCCGCTGCTCCAGTTCCATCTCAAGTTCGTAGGCGGTATCAAAGTGATTGGAGATTGAGGTCTTGTTGCGTCCGGTAATAAACACCATCACTTCAATGCCGGCTGCTACTGCCTCTTCCACTGCGTACTGGATAAGGGGCTTGTCTACAATCGGCAACATCTCTTTGGGACTTGCCTTGGTGGCGGGAAGAAATCGTGTGCCTAATCCAGCCACGGGAAAAACGGCCTTACGTATCCTACTGCTCATCTAACAATCTCCTGCATAACACCGTGTTAAATCATCTTATGGGTGCTCGCCCAAATTACCTTTTCCGCTAGTATGAGGTTCGCAGAGCCCTGCTAATTATCTACCGCCGGTCGTATGCCAGCCGACCATACATTGCAATCCTGTGGCGCAATTTTGCGGCAAGTCCTGGATCCACCTGGTCCCAATTAAATCGCCATTTCCAGTTACCCTCGGTCGTACCTGGTGTGTTCATCCGATGGCTTCCATCCAGTTCCAGCAGATCCTGCATCTGCAGGATCGCCAGATCTGAGGGCGAGGCCAGCACCTTCCAAACCATCGGCCAAGGCATATCCAACTTTGAATCCCCCAGGAACTCATCTACATAATGACGGGTATTCCGATCCAGACTCTCATACCAGCCTATGGTGGTATTGTTATCATGGGTACCGGCATAAACGACCGAGTTGGTCGGATACAGAAAAGGCAGGTGAGGATTATTATGATCACCAGAGAAGGCGAAATGGAGTACTTTCATGCCTGGCAGTCCAAATTGATCGCGCAGGACTTCGACTTCAGGGGTTATTAGGCCCAGATCCTCCGCCACCAGCGGCAGTGGGTTATATTCTTGATGCAGGCGGTCGAACAGTGCCTGTCCCGGAGCTGAAACCCAGCGGCCATTGATAGCGGTTTCATCCTCTGCTGGTATCTCCCAATATGATTCAAACCCACGAAAGTGGTCTATGCGCACTAGGTCAAACAGGGCGAGTTGGGTCTTTAGACGCTGCACCCAAAATGCAAAGTCATCTTCCTGCAACCTGCCCCAGTCATATAGTGGATTGCCCCAACGCTGCCCGGTATCACTAAAGTAATCCGGCGGTACTCCGGCCACTACCTTGGGCATGCCATTCTGATCCAGCAGAAAGTACTGCCGATTGACCCATACCTCTGCACTATCGTGGGCCACGAAGATAGGCATATCGCCAAACAGTTTTACCCCACGCCGATTGGCGTAGTTTTTCATCTCATGCCACTGCTGAAAAAACACAAACTGTTCGAAGTAGATATACTCAATCTCTCTAGCGAGCCTTGCACTGACTTTGGAGATTGCCTCAGGCTCCCGGTCTCGTAACGGTGCTGACCACTCCCACCAGGGGATACAATTCTGATCCTTGCGTATCGCCCGAAACAAGGCGTAGTCATCCAGCCAATAACCCTGCTTACGGATGAACTCTGCCATCTGCGCCCGTTCATGCTCCCCCGTCCGCTGGGTATAGCCATTCCATGCAATACGCAATGCCCGCAATCGATTCTTTTCAGTCAGTGACCCGGTTTTTAGAATTGAGGCATCCAGCCAATCTCTCTGCACTAAATAGTTCAGATCAATTAGGAGTGGATTGCCAGCATGGATAGAACTGGTGGAATAGGGAGAGTTATCTGATCTGGTAGGGCCTGCCGGAAGGGTTTGCCAATATCTGAATCCGGAGTCAACAAGAAAGTCTACAAAATGTCGCGCCTCAGCCCCCAAATCACCATTTAATCCAGGACCAGGAAGAGAGGTAATGTGCAACATCACCCCGGCCATTCGGCCTCCCAGGCAGCTATTAAACTCTGGATCGTTCATTCTGAACTATTCTCATCATCATTGATTTGGGGGAACAGGGAGACCCAGCTCTCAAGTGCATACTCACACCGTTATAACTTCGTTGCGAAACGCTAATTACTGCGCATAACCCCGCCTACAGCAGGGTCCCCGCCTCCAGTTGCGAATACATCTGAAAGGTATGCAGGAGGATCCTCGCCTAAGATTATATAGAGATGCTTTAACTGGTTACGGAACAGTTGTTCAAAATCAGAGACCGTATCGCCCGGGTTATAGTCCCCGAACCACCAGAACCAGTCTGAACCTTCACAGGTGCCCATCTGCAACTCTGCCTTTTTCACCACAGCAGATCCAAGCCGCCCACTAGCCATCACCCGATCATAAACAATCTTGGCATCAACCAACGCATCCCATGCGCGGTTTTTATCTTTTTCACCAATCCAGGTAGAAAAGGTTCCATACACCCAACTACCAGCCACCATGGTCTTAAGATTATAGGTCGGCAATTTCTTTTCTACGGCTTCGGAAAATGTGGTCATCTCCAAACGTGGGTGTGCAGAGAGCCTCTTGTACAGGCTGTCCAGAAAGAAACAACCATTTCGCGGATAGTGCTCCCAGGCGTTTTCACCATCCATGATTATCGAGACCACCAGGTCAGACGGAGTTTCAGAGTTATCGGCGATAGATTCAAGATTATGGATGAGATTGCTTACTGCATCCTCCGCATGCCAGTCGGCATAGGTAAATCCAATCAGATCAGAGAGACTGTCGTTGCGAAAAAAGCAGTTGAGCTTGCCGTCCTTAACCCGGTAAGGCCTGTGGGCCCATTGCTCAGGCCAGGCCACTCCGGCGTAGCTCTGTGACAGACTGTTATGCAACACCTGCTGACCACTGGCGACCCAATTGAATCCTTCTTCTTCCAACAGGCGCAGCGTATCCTCACACACTCCTCCTTCCGCTGGCCAACACCCGCTGGGCTTGAATCCAAAAAATCTCTCGAATGATTCAATACCGCGCCGAATATGCCAACGAGAACGCTCCTCGCCTCCAGGATACTCAGTAGTCTTGGGCAACTCCGTTTCAGGTAACGCTTCTCTCGCTGATTCAATATCCAACAGAAGCGGAAGTATTGGATGGGAATAGGGAGTTACCGACAACTCTATCCTGCCCTCTTCAGCCAGCTTACGGTAGCGTTCTACAATGCTTGAAAGCAGATCACAGATGGCCTCGATCAGCCTGAATCTATCCTCTGAATTAAACCCCTTTCGTTTTTTCTCCAGGGATTTCACCCGCAGGTCGTTCGCTCTTGGATATTCACCCATCCATGCAATGTGATACCAGACCAACAGGTCTATTATGAATTGATCGTTCAGATATGAAGATGACTCGGCGTGCTCATCTATCAGTGTAACTATATCGGTGAGTCGACGAAAGGTACGGAAACGGCCCCGCATATGTTTTTCATTAGCCCGCAGGCAGGCCTTCATCAGGTCCCGACGGGAATCTTGATCAAGCGGTAGACCAGGGCCTGCCAGAGCCGCTAGTATCGGGTCATTGATCTGTTTACCCCTAACCAGCCAGCCCTTTATCTGCGCAACATAATCATCTAATTGTTCTAATAATACCGGGGCAAAATTCACCACGGCCTTAGCATCTGGATGGTTGCTAAGATGTACAGCCATATCTATGTAGTCTTTGATGCCGTGTAGATAGACCCAGGGTAGTTGGTAACTATTGTGGTCCGGCCCCCTATAGTCCGGCTGGTGCATATGCCAGCATAGCACCACCTTTAGACGCTGCTTGCTATCGTGCATGATCAGTAAGTCTGCCCTAGCATTCCCGGAGTCACCAGCACCACTCCATTGGGCGAGACGGTAAAACGCTCCGCATCGGCCACCGGATCCTCTCCTATGACCATGCCATCTGGTATCTGGCAACGCTTGTCAATAATCGCTTTCTTTATCCGACAGTTACGGCCGATATCTGCATCCGGGAGTAATACCGAATCCTCCACCGTACAGTATGAATTCACCCGCACATTGGAAAAAAGCAGGGAGTGGCGCACTACAGAACCGGATATGATGCAACCGCCCGATACAATTGAATCTACTGCCATACCGCGACGATCCTCATCATCAAATATAAACTTAGCCGGCGGCACCTGTTCCTGATAGGTCCATATGGGCCAAGTTCTGTCATAGAGATTTAGCTCAGGCGTGACGCCAATCAGCTCCAAGTTGGTGGACCAGAATGCGTCAATAGTACCCACATCACGCCAATACCCCTGACGACCACTCTTTGGGTCGCAAAATCGATAGGCCATTACCCGGTGCTCATCTATCACAGCAGGAATAATATCCTTTCCGAAATCGTGGAATGAACCGGGGGTGCCAGCATCCCTGATCAGTTGTTCAAACAGGAATGCCTTGTTAAAGACATAGATACCCATGGAAGCCAGCGCAGTGTCTTTGCTTCCGGGGATGGTCTTGGGATTTTTGGGTTTCTCCTCAAATTCCAACACCCTTCCGTCATCATCAACGTTCATGACACCAAAGGACTTAGCTGTCTCAAGATCCGTTTCGATACAACCCACAGTCATATCGGCACCTGTCTCCACGTGATGCGCGATCATAGTGCCATAGTCCATACGGTAAACATGATCTCCGGCCAGAATCAGAACATAGTCCGGGTCGTGGCTTCTGAAGATATCTATATTTTGATGCACAGCGTCAGCTGTACCCGCATACCAGCTATTCTCAATCCTCTGCTGAGCCGGTAATAGTTCGACATATTCCCCGAACTCACCACGCAAAAAGCCCCATCCCCGCTGGATATGCAAGATCAGAGAGTGGGCCTTGTACTGAGTTAGTACACCGATGCGCCTGATTCCGGAATTGATACAGTTAGATAGCGGGAAATCAATTATCCGGAACTTGCCTCCAAAAGGCACAGCCGGTTTTGAACGCCACTCGGTCAGCTCTAGCAACCTGGAGCCACGCCCACCAGCAAGAATCAGCGCCAAGGTTCTTTGTGTTAGGCGACTGACAAACCGTGGATTCTGTTCCTTATTCATTAAGGGCGCCCTCCCGCCACTCCATATTTACTAACTACGACACATCCTCTCACTTAGCATATACTATCACGCATAGAGATAAAGGCGGATATTTTAGCGGCTACCTTAATTCTGAATTAACTATGGATCAGCAACTATTCAGACACTCTAGCTAGCCATACATTAACCAATGTAAATCAGCATTGTATTACCCATTGATCGGTATGATTACTAGGCCTGATAGATTTTGCACAATTGGTAACAAAACAGCATTATGAAAAGTAAAAAACAATCAAAATCCAAATCCAATAAGCTCACTCAACCTCTTCGGTGCATACTGAAGGCTTGCCACCATGATCCATTTGAGGTGCTAGGTCGTCATGTGAATAGTAAACAAGCTCTGGTTCGCGTGTTCTTGCCCCACGCAGATCAAGTGGAGATAGTTGAGATAGAACAACCCATGGAGCGCATCCCTGGCAGTGACTTTTTTGAATGGCATGGTGATTCAGACTCGATACCTACCCACTACAGCATATCCTGGGTCAATGAATCGGGAGAACGCATCTCTCGAGTTGACCCATATTGCTTTGGACCGCAGTTACAGCAGTTTGACATGCACCTGTTTCAGGAGGGCAACCATTGGCACGCCTATCGCTTTCTCGGTGCCCACTTCCATACCGCTGAAGGATATACAGGCACCCTATTTGCAGTTTGGGCACCAAACGCCAAACGAGTAAGCGTAGTTGGTGACTTCAACCATTGGGACGGTCGCGTTCATCCTATGCGTTCAAGGGGTGAGACCGGCATTTGGGAGCTATTTGTACCAGAACTTGAGGCAGGCTGTCACTACAAATTCGAACTTTTGAGCATGCATGGAGACATCCTGCTTAAGACTGATCCTTACGGTAATCAGTTCCAGATCCGTCCAGACACTGCCTCTATTGTGTCAGCTAATCCAGCCCATGAGTGGAATGACCTGGAATGGCTCTCCAGACGCAAACAGGACAACTGGCTACAAAGCCCTATGTCTATCTACGAGATCCATTTGGGTTCATGGCGGCGTGGTGACAATAACGAATTTATGAACTATCGCGAGATAGCCCATCGTCTAACCCCATACATCCTAGAGCTTGGATTCACCCATATTGAACTACTACCAATCACCGAGCACCCATTTGACGGTTCCTGGGGTTATCAGACCACCGGTTATTTTGCCCCGAGCAGCCGTTTTGGCACGCCGGATGACTTCCGCTATTTTGTCGACCAGATGCACCAAAACGGCATTGGAGTGATCTTGGACTGGGTGCCGGCTCATTTCCCCAAGGACCATCACGCCCTGGGACAGTTCGATGGTTCAGCCCTGTATGAACATGAAGACCCACGCAAGGGCGAACACCGTGATTGGGGTACGCTTATCTTCAACTATGGTCGCGCCGAGGTTAAGAATTTCCTCCTGGCCAGCGCCGTTTACTGGCTTGAAGAGTTTCACCTGGACGGCCTAAGAGTGGATGCGGTTGCCTCCATGCTCTACCTGGACTACTCCAGGGAAGATGGAGACTGGCTGCCCAACGAACATGGTGGTCGGGAGAATCTGGAAGCGGTGAAGTTTCTGCAACAACTCAACACCGTTACTCACGATGAGTTCCCGGGCACCGTCATACTGGCGGAGGAATCAACTGCCTGGCCTCAGGTCTCTGGTCCAACCTGGCTTGGCGGACTTGGCTTCAGTATGAAATGGAACATGGGATGGATGCACGACACCCTCTCCTTCATGGAGAAGGACCCGATCCATCGTCACTATCACCACGATCTATTGACTTTCGGGCTACTCTACTGCTTCACCGAGAATTTCGTGCTTCCCTTCTCCCATGACGAGGTGGTACATGGCAAGGGATCTCTGTTGGACAAGATGCCCGGCGATGACTGGCAGAGATTTGCCTCCGTGCGGCTGTTGTTTAGCTACATGTTCACCTATCCAGGTAAAAAACTGCTATTCATGGGCAATGAATTTGCCCAGGGCAGTGAGTGGAACGATGATGGAGAACTGGATTGGTATCTGCTGGATCGTCCGCAGCACCATGGGATTAAGCTGCTGGTTAGCGAACTAAATCGGCTCTACAGAGAAATACCGGCTCTCCACAACATTGACTTTGAACATGGTGGCTTTGAATGGGTCGATTGCCATGATGCAGCCCAATCTGTCCTTAGCTACCTACGCCGTGGTCCCAATGGCGAATTCGTTGTTGTGCTTCTCAACTTCACCCCAATTCCTCGAGACGACTATCGTATTGGGCTTCCTGTTGCAGGAAGATATCGGGAGCTATTCAACTCGGACTCTGAGTACTATGGCGGCGCCAACATCGGAAACACCGGCGAGGTCTCAACAAGACCGACACCATGGATGGGGCATGAGCAGTCCTTAACCCTAAGACTACCGCCACTGGGGGCGTTGATTCTACAAACTGCCGAGTAGTTTAAGGCGTAGAGTAAATCAACTTCCGCCAGACCGCATCCTGTTACAATACTCCACCAGGGCCGCGGTGGAGCCGTCATGCTCTCCCGCAGGGAGATCACCTTGTAGCTCTGGTAAAATGATACCGGCAAGTTGTTTGCCTAACTCAACCCCCCACTGATCAAACGAATTTATCTTCCAGATCACCCCCTGCACAAATATCTTGTGCTCATATAGCGCAATCAAAGAACCTAGTCGCTGTGGGGTCAGCTTGTCTATGAGCAGAGTGTTGGTGGGGCTGTTACCGGGAAACACCTTATGCGGAAGAAGCCTAGACACCTGTTCCCGGCTTAAACCGGACGCCTCCAACTCAGCCCTCGCCTCTGCTTCGGTCTTGCCCTTCATCAACGCTTCGGTCTGAGCCAGACAGTTCGCCAATAGCTTCTGGTGCTGATCACCCCGCTCATTATGGCTCTGCACCGGCACAATGAAATCGGCCGGGATCATCTGGGTCCCCTGATGGATCAGCTGATAGAAGGCATGCTGACCATCGGTGCCTGCCGCCCCCCAGACCACCGGTCCGGTGGTGTAATCCACTACCTCGCCGTCTCGAGTCACCCGTTTACCGTTGCTCTCCATATCAGCCTGTTGCAGATAATCCGGCAATAGACGTAGATACTGGTCATAGGGAAGGACCGCATGGGTAGCGGCACCGGCAAAGTTGGCATACCAGACCCCGAGCAGAGCCAGGATGACCGGCATATTCTGCTCCAGCTCAGTATTGCGGAAGTGCTCATCCATGGCATGAGCACCTGCCAGGATCTCATAGAATCGATCCATACCTACGGCTACGGCAATAGGCAGGCCGATGGCAGACCATAGGGAGTAACGACCACCCACCCAGTCCCAAAACACCAACATATTATCTGTATCTATACCGAACTCAGCTACGGCAGCGGCATTGGTAGATACGGCCACAAAATGGCTGGCAATAGCCGCCTCGTCCTTCAGTGTGTCAAGACACCAGCTGCGTGCGGCGCGGGCGTTGGTCAAGGTCTCTTGAGTGGTGAAGGTCTTGGAGGCCACGATAAACAGCGTGGTCTCCGGCTCCAGAGGTTTCAGGGTTTCAACCAGATGGGTTGCGTCCACATTAGAGACAAAGTGTACGCGCAAATCAGAAGACTGATAGTGACGCAGAGCCTCACACACCATAAGCGGCCCCAGGTTGGAGCCACCAATGCCTATGTTGACCACATCCGTAATCTGCTTGCCAGTGTGACCTCTCCACTCACCACCTCGCAACTGGCCGACAAATCGCTCCATCTGCCCCAATACCCGGTTTACCTCCGGCATCACATCCTTGCCGTCAACCAGCACCGGGCGATTACTGCGGTTGCGCAGAGCGGCGTGCAATACCGCACGCCCCTCAGTAATATTTATCGGCTCCCCGGCAAACATGCGATCCACCCATCCAGGAACATCCGCAGCCCTGGCCAGGCGAAACAGCAATTCCATGCTATCGCCGGTGACACGGTTTTTCGAAAAATCCAACAATATGCCGCAGCTGGCAGTTGAGAGCTGCTCGAAGCGATCTGGGTTATGCGCGAACAGTTCCCGCATATGGGTTGGCTGAACCTGTTTCCAGTGTTCTGCCAGGGCCTCCCACTCATTTGAACCAGTCAGTGATTTCATATCCGGTAGCTTGTTCACCTGGGGCTGAGAATTATGTTTTCACTTTATTCAATTCACACGTTAAAGTATATCCATCCACCCATAATAACGCCTGCAAACAAAAATATGGCCAATAGCAGTTCAATTTACACCAACGGGAGCTCACCACAAAAAATCCTGTTTGTCGCCAGCGAGGCCCAGCCCCTGATAAAAACAGGTGGGCTGGCCGATGTGGCCGGGAGTTTGCCACCTGCTCTGGGTGCTTCGGGACTGGATGTACGTCTGATCATTCCTGCATACCCGCAGGCGGTAGACCGCGCCATACCACTAAAAACCCTGGCTGAATTCAGGATCAGCGGCGTACCGGAGCCAGTCCGCATCCTGGAACAAAAGATTGACGGGAAACTACACGTCTACCTGATAGATGCGCCCAGCATGTTCAGCCGTCCGGGAAACCCATACGCGGAAGCGTCCGGCCGGCCCTGGGGTGATAATGCCCAACGCTTCGCCCTGTTTTGCCGCGCCGTAGTCAGGATAGCCATGGATCAGGCTGGGCTGGGCTGGCGCCCGGACGTTGTCCACTGTAACGATTGGCAGACCGGGCTGATCCCGGCACTGCTGGCCCAGGAGTGGGATCGTCCGACCACGATATTTACCATCCACAATCTCTCGTATCAGGGGCTGTTTGACCTCTCAACCTTTGTCCAACTCCAGTTGCCAGAGCCGTTATGGTCACCCGAAGGGCTGGAGTTTCACAATATGCTATCGTTCATTAAGGGCGGTCTGGTGTTTGCCGATTGGCTCACCACGGTAAGCCCTACCTACGCCGAGGAGATTCGCACAGCAGAATTCGGATATGGCCTGGAGGGTCTACTGGACCACCGCGCTGACCGGCTCACCGGCGTACTCAACGGCATCGACTATCAGATCTGGAATCCATCTACAGATGTCCATATCGACCAGCCCTATGATGCAGAAACCTTCGACAAGAAACAGGTCAATAAGCTGAGCCTGCAAAAAGAGCTCGGCCTGACCCTGGACAAGGACGCCATACTGTTTGGAAATATTGGGCGCATGGTAGAGCAGAAAGGCATCGATCTGATCATTGAGGTCTTGCCAGAGATGATGCAACACGAAAAGGTACAGATCGTAATCCTGGGCAGTGGTGAACCTGAATTAGAGCAGGCCCTGCTTGAGACCGCTGAAAAATACCCAGGTCGCGCTGTAGCCAAGATTGGGTATGACGAACACCTGGCCCATCGCATTGAGGCCGGTAGTGACTGTTTCCTGATGCCATCCCGCTTTGAGCCATGCGGTCTGAACCAGTTGTTCAGCCTGCGTTACGGCACGGTCCCCATTGTAAACCGCACCGGCGGACTTGCAGATACCGTTACCGATCTGAATCCCGCATCGATGTTGGCTGAGACCGCTACCGGCTTTGTCTTCGACGAACCGGATGCTGCAGCGCTATTGGAGGCGGTATATCGAGCTATAGAGTTTTACCAACGCCCCGGCATGTGGTGGGAAAAGCTTGCCACCAGCGGGATGAAGCAGGACTTCAGCTGGGACTCAAGCGCAGCCCATTATCTGGACATCTACCGCATGGCAATCAATCAGCCAGCAAAAAATCCGGTGGCTATGGCATAAAAAATGGCGCCATCAGGCGCCATATCTATTACTGAATTACTGATTAGTGCCACCTATCATGCCACCTGGGTGGCTATGCTATCTCCGGTATGGGTCACCATATTGTGCTCATTCATGTACACCAAGCTTGGCTTGTGGCTGGCGGCCGCGGCCTGATCCATACCGGCGTAGGCGCAGATGATCACCCGGTCTCCCGGGTTGGCCTTATGCGCTGCCGCACCGTTCACAGAGATGATTCTGGAACCGGCCTCTGCCTCAATGGCATAGGTGGTAAAGCGCTCACCATTGGCAATATTATAAATCTGAATCTGCTCATAGGGTAGAATTCCAGCCAGTTCCATCAGCTCCCTATCAATGGCGCAGGATCCTTCATAATCCAGTTCTGCATGGGTAACACAAGCGCGATGCAGCTTGCATTTGAGAACGGTTAATTGCATCTAGTGTCGCTCCTAAGTAAAACCAAAAAAAGCCGCGTAATTATGCTATATCCACTGCTATTCATCAAACAAATGCACCTATCTGACAACAAAACCGGGCTTTAGGTTGTCTATCAGACGCGCCTTACCCAGATAGGCAGCAGCTAATATTACCAGATTCTGCTCCCCTTGCTCAGGCCTGGATAGATCTTCGGCCTTGCGTATAACATAGTAATCTGGGCGAAAGCCTGCTTTTTCAAGGACTTGCTTAGCATCATTCTCAAGTTTGGCGTATTCATGGCTACCTGACTCTATCGCAGCAGCGGTATTCTGCATCACTCGGTGCAGCTCAGGGGCCTGTTTCCTCTCCTGGGCCGTGAGATAGCCGTTACGGGAACTCATGGCCAGACCATCCTTCTCCCGCACCGTTGGGACGCCAATGATCTCAACTGGGATACACAGATCATCTGCCATGTGCCGAATCACCAGCAGCTGCTGATAATCCTTCGCTCCAAATAGGGCTAGATCTGCTTGCACCATGTTGAATAACTTGCAGACGACGGTAGCTACACCCACAAAATGGCCAGTGCGGAACGCCCCGCACAGGATGTCCGAGATCCCCGGAACCTCTACCCTGGTCTGAAGCTCTCTGGGTCTGGAATAGACCTCGGTTACGGCTGGCGCAAACAGAAGATCGGCTCCCTCACCTGAAAGAGCTGCTGCATCCTGCTGCAGGGTCCTGGGATAGCTCTCAAAATCTTCCCCTTCACCAAACTGGAGCGGATTCACAAAGATGGTGACTATGACACGGTCCGCCCGCTTTCTGGCCTCTCGCACCAAGGTAAGGTGGCCTTGATGTAGCTTCCCCATGGTGGGAACCAGTGCGATACGTTCTCCATCCATGCGCCACCGCCTGACCTGCCGACGCAGATCAGCGGTAGTGGTCAGGGTGATCATTTATAGCTCTCGTCTACGCTCGGGTAGGTTCCGTCCTTGACTGCCTTCACATATCCTTCCAATGCCCCCAGCACGGTGTTCGCTTGCAACAGGAAATTACGACAGAACTTTGGTAGCTTATCCACTGCAATACCCAACATGTCGTATAACACCAACACTTGGCCGTCGGTATCGACACCAGCACCAATACCGATTACCGGGATATCCAGTGCCTGGGTAATATCAGCCGCCAGTGCTCTGGGGACGCACTCAAGCACCAACATCTGCGCACCAGCCTGTTGTAGGGAGAGAGCATCTTCGCGCATGATGCGTGCCGAGTCGGTATCCTTACCCTGTACCTTGTAGCCTCCGATCTGGTGTACAGACTGTGGCAATAAACCAAGGTGGGCACAGACAGGAATACTGTTGGCGGTCAGAGCCCTTACAATATCCAATTGAGTGGCGCCTCCTTCAAGCTTGACCATATGGGCTCCGCCCTCTTTCATCAGCTTTCCGGCATTCTCCAGGGCCTGAGCAGTCGAGCTGTAACTCATGAATGGCATATCGGCGATGATAAATGCCTGCTCCCGCACCCGTGTTACATTCTTGGTGTGATATACCATCTCGCTCATGGCCACCGGCAGGGTACTATCCTGTCCCTGAATAACCATACCCAGGGAGTCGCCCACCAGTATCACCTCTACTCCCGCTGCCTCCATGATCCGGGTAAAGCTGGCATCATAGCCGGTCAGAACGGCAATCTTCTCGCCATTCCGTTTCATTTCATTCAGTGTATTAATGGTGATATCGGACATGATCGCTCTTCAGCCTCCGTATGGATCTGCGCCTTGGATAGCGTCAATATGAATAATTAAAGCAGTAGCGGACCAGGATTGAAATAGTGTTTGCCACTTCGAACGCTACAGATCTGCTCCAACAACAGCTGATAATCCTCTTCCCGTTCCACCGGATTGATCTCAGCGGCGTTGATAATCAGGAGTGGTGAATCATCATAGTGATGGAAAAATTCGGCATAGGCGTCACCCAATCGTTGTAGATAATCCAGGCTAAGACTCATCTCATGCGGCCTGGAGCGACCCCGCACACGCCGCTGTAAAACCTCAGCCGGGGCCTGTAGATAGACTACAAGATCAGGTACTGGGGCCTCTGGATTTAGTTTTGAATAGACCTTCTCGTACAGTTCCAATTCATCCTTATCCAGATTCATACCGGCAAAGATGCGATCCTTTTCCAACATAAAATCCGCAACCATGGTAGAACGAAACAGGTCACTATGCCCTAATTCCTGTAATTGCTGACTACGCTGAAACAGAAAGAATAACTGGGTGGGAAACGCCGCCTTTCGAGTGTCCTGATAGAAACGTTCCAGAAATGGGTTCTCATCCGGCCGTTCCAGCAGGGTCTCACAACCAAAACTATCGGCCAGCCGATTGACCAAGCTGGTCTTACCTACTCCAATGGGACCCTCGACTACAAGGTAGCCAGGGGGTGTAAGTTCGGTGCGAATCATATCTTTTTCAGCCCATCAGAGGGACAGTTTTTCAGCAACTCTGTTACGCGACCACGACCTGGAATCTCCAGATCAGGGGCGATCTCATGCAGTGGATGCAACACAAATGCTCGTTCATGTGCGCCTGGATGTGGCACTTTTAACTCCGGCGTATCAATTATTGTTGAACCATATACCAGCAAATCCAGATCAAGGGTCCGCGCTCCCCAGCGCTCGCCTCTGGTACGGCCATGGGCCGTTTCTATAGTCTGAAGACTCTCCAACAATGCTCCTGGCTCCAGCGCCGTTTCAAGCCAGGCAACCGCATTGATATAGTCTGGATGATCCACTCCTCCCATGGGCGGACTCTGGTAACGGCTTGAATAACCGCATAATTCTGTGTTTGGCAACTGCGCTAGTTCTTCAAGGGCCAGCTTCAGCTGTTCTGCCGGATCGGCCAGATTACTGCCTAAACCAATATATACGTCAACCATATCACTCTTTTTACGGCTGGAACATATCGGCTCCCCAGGCATTATACTTCACTCGACTCAGAACTGGCTTTGCCCGGTTTCTTGCGTCGACGTCTCGGCCTCTTGGTCTTAGCCTTGACCAGCTCATTGCGGCCCTCACTGTTGACCTCCTGAAATTCTGTCCACCACTTAGCCAATTCCGGATCTGCCTCACCCGATTCCGCCCGCAACAGCATGAAATCATATCCAGCCCGAAAACGTGGGTGAGTCAACAATCGGTGCGGGCGCTTCCCCTGTATCTGCTCAAACCTGTGCTGCATACACCAGATATCACGCATCTGCAGACTAAACCGCTTTGGGATGGCTACCGTCTGTATTTGATCTGACAAGATCTCTGATGCGGCCAGTTGCATCGCAGGGTGTGGACTTTCTCCGGTAGCTGATATCTGCTCTGCCCGTTTCCGTACCGGCTCCCACAGCAGTACTGCAAACAAAAAGGCCGGAGTGACCGGCTTCTCCTGCCTCACCCTGGCATCCGTATTCTTGAGACCGTTGGCCACAAAGGTGATGGGGAATGAATGCTCTTCGTGCGACAGGCAGTCATCGGTAGCGGGAAACAGTTGGCCAAACAGATCATAGTGACGAAGCTTTTCAAAGGCTTCGTGAGCAGTACCATGCATGAAGAGCTTTAGCGCCTCCTCGAACAGTCTGGCGGAGGGTATATCGCCCAGCAGGCCACCGAGTCGAAAAATGGGTTCTTCACAGGCCGGATTGATACTAAACCCCAGTTTGGCAGCAAACCGCACCGCACGTAGCATTCGCACCGGGTCTTCCCGATAGCGCTGGTCCGGATCGCCCAATAGTCGCAGAACGCAGGAGTTTAGGTCCCGCATACCATCGGCGTAATCAATGACGGAAAAATCATCAATATTGTAATACAGGGCATTTACCGTGAAGTCCCTGCGCAGGGCGTCCTCCTCGATAGAGCCGTAGACGTTATCCCGCAGCAACATGCCATTTTCCGTTTCGTGCTCCCCGTCATCCGATGGATCCTGCATGCCGCGAAATGTAGCCACCTCTATCACCTCACGTCCAAAATGGACATGGGCCAAGCGAAACCTACGGCCAATCAACCGGCAATTACGAAAAACACTCTTTACATCCTCCGGAGTGGCATCGGTCGCAATATCAAAATCCTTTGGTTCACGACCAAGCAACAGATCACGCACACCTCCACCGACAAGGTATGCCTGATAACCTGATTTTCTAAGCCGATACAGCACCTTAAGAGCTGGTTCGCTTATATTTCCCCGGGAGATATTGTGGTCGGGACGGGCAATGACAGTTGGATTTACGATAATACTTTTCCTTAGCTTTCTCTTTTACTGATGGAACCTTGTCAGTTGGCTATTGGAGCAGTTGCAAATATAAAAATAGCCATTTTTGACCTTGAGACTAATTCTGGCATGCGTATAATACACCTCCGCATGACATTATGCTCCCTTCGTCTAGTGGTCTAGGACGCTGGCCTCTCACGCCGGTAACAGGGGTTCGAACCCCCTAGGGAGTACCAACATGACGAAGGGCCTGTAAATATACAGGCCCTTTTTCTTTGCCGCCATATTATACAAAAAATATCCGCTGACATCGGACAACTTGTTTACCTGTTGTTTTAGGTATTAATACAACGGTTATTGAACAACTACAGACACTTACTACAGCGTGATCTGTTTTCCATTTCCTTCTTTAGTTGCTAGTCTAGTAGCAACTACCCCCAACTCCAGAAACCAGTATATGGGTAAATCACAGAAACTCGTAATGAGGTATTCATCCTATTACCATGGATGGTGCCTGGCCTTTGGTGAACATAGGTTACGTTATGACGAGAATCTGATTATCAACTGGGTTGAAAGTGAATCACAGATGGGTTTTGTGGTTTCCACAAACAAAGCAAAACCACTGTACCGTGAATTGCTTAGGCATAGGGATGTGTCACCCACGGTGGAGATTTCAACATCAGGCGCCAAGATAAATGATCTGGAATATGAGTTCTTAAAGGAAGAGCTTCCCGGGGCAAAAAGGTTTATCGAGTACGCAAAACAGCATGGACAGTTGCATATGTTCCTAACCAGCCATTTCTGCTATCCACCCCGCACCAGAATCATCACCTTCTCGCCTAAAAAACCACCGATCATCCTGTACAAAGAGATATCTCCCTTACATCTCATCCTGTCGTAACAGCCGGATGATTCACCTCATTGCCACACCGCACAAGATGCCAATATTTACTTACTTCTATCTGATTTTTAAAAAAAACCACCAATTCCGATGGGATATAGGTGATTATTGCCGCCGCTATGATATAAAGCACAGGATTTCAGCCCTACTGCCGATAGAAACATATCAGTCACTGCTAGCAAGGAAGATCTCCATTTCATGCAGAACATAGGTCGTTTCAACGTCAAGAAAATTCTTGGGTCGGGCAGTCAGGGAACCGTGTTTCTCTGTGTCGACCCACAGCTACAGCGCGATGTCGCCATTAAACTGCTGGACGGAAAGCATGGCCTCACATCGGATGATGTAGGCGCTTTTTTGAGTGAAGCACGCGCAATAAGCCGAATCCAACATCCTAATATCGTCTCTATCTATGATGTAGATAAGGAAAAGAACAAGCCCTACCTGGTTTTTGAGTACGTAAAAGGAGAGCTGCTATCAGACCGGCTAAAGCGAAAACAAGCCGACCTGCATGAGTCTCTGGATATCTTTACCGGAATCCTCTCCGGCGTAGCTCAGGTGCACAAGGAGGGGATTGTTCATCGTGACCTGAAACCAGCCAACATCATTCTTGATAGCGAGTCCATGCCTAAAATAATGGACTTCGGTATCGCCAGAATGCTCAAAACTGAGAATGGAAGGGATACAGATCTAACCGGCACGCCAAGATACATGGCGCCAGAGTACATATCCCATGGCAGAGTCAGCCCCCAGATGGATGTTTTTGCCCTGGGCGCGATCCTGTACGAGTTGGTATCGGGAAAACGGGCATTCAACGGAAACAACTCAGTTACCCTGCTAAACAACATCAAGAGCAAAGCCGTTGTACCGGCATCATCCATAAACCGTGAGGTTGGAGAGCGCCTGGACGCCATCATTCTGAAGGCCCTGGATAAAGATCCAGGTTCACGCTTCACTGATGCCGGTGAAATGCTCAGGGCGCTGATTGAGTATAGAGAGGCCAGTGACCAGCAACAGGGTGATAAGAGTTCTTCCAAGGGCACGGTTGAGTTCCTGTTGCGCCGCATGCAGCGCCAGAGTGACTTCCCAGCCCTATCTGAATCAATCAGGACCCTGAACCGTCTAACATCGTCAGAAGATGAGAATGTAAACCGTCTGGCCAGTGTCATCATGAGCGATTTTGCCCTTGTGAATAAGCTGCTGAAGGTGGTGAACTCTGCCTACTACAGCCGCTTTGCCGGCAAGATTGGAACCGTGTCCAGGGCCATTGTGGTGCTTGGAGTAAGGACTATCCGCTCCATTGCCGCCTCTCTTATCTTTTTTGAACACTTACATAACAAGGCCCAGGCCACCCAACTGAAAAATGAGATTGCCTCGGCCATCTACAGTGCCGCTTTTGCCAGACAGACTGCGGAAAACGCCGGGATGGAGCATGTGGAAGAGAGCTTCCTCTGCGGCATGTTACATAACCTTGGCAAGATACTGGTTACCTATTATCTGCATGGTGAAAGTGAGGAGGTTGCCCGTCTGGTGAATCAGGAAGATGTACCGCAGGAACAGGCGGAAAAGAAAGTTCTGGGTATGACCTTCGGAGACATCGGGATTGCCATTGCCAAGCAGTGGAACTTTCCCGACACCATTACCAGCGGCATGATCAAGATAGACCCTACCAATCCGGGAGACCTGACCAACAGTGACGTTAGACTACGCTGTATAGCAAACTTCGCCAACGAGGCCACCAGCATACTTGGCAGCGAACAGGGCCAGGATGAGCAGAATACCAAGGAGCTTCTCAAGCGCTACCGTATCGCGCTCGCAGTCACCAACCGCCAATTCGATAATATGGCAAAAGGGGCAAGGGTCGAGTTTAGAGAACTAAGCGGCAGTCTGATTGAACGAGCCAGCAAGGAATCGTTTGTCCATCATCTGTATGAAAACCAGAAGGAAGAAGATGAGCTGCAGCAACCTGAGGACAAACTGCAGGAGTCGACGCACGACCTAACCCAGACCCTGCAAATAAGCACTGAAGAAGTAAAACCGCAAAACAAGGAAACAAGCACCGAACCAAAAATTGAACAGGAGAGTGAAAATGCGGAGGCAGTCCTGACCGAGGGACTGCAAGAGGTCACTTACATGCTACTGGAGGATCAGGCAAATCTCAGCCAGATTTTCAATGTGGTTATAGAAACCATCTACCGAGCCTTTGCCTATGACCATGTGATTCTGGCACTTCAGGACAGGAAAAAAAGTGAGTACTGCGCCAAGATGGGGTTTGGCACAGACGTGGATAAACTGATCCCTAATTTCCACTTCCCAATCGTATTCAGCTCAAACGTATTCCATGCAGCAATCCAGAACGATGTGGATCTGTACATCGGAGATGCTAGAGAAAAAAAGATACAGGTGAATATTCCAGAATGGCACAAGAAGGCCTCGAAGGCCGGATCATTCTTCATCTTCCCACTAGTGGTAAATCAACGGCCACTGGGTCTGATCTATGCGGATCATGCCAAGCCCAATGGAATACAGTTAAGCAGCAAGCAACTCAATCTAATCAAAACCCTGCGCAATCAGATAATACTTGCCATAAAATCCAGGGCTTGATGGTCTAACCTGATATTTTCACCAGGTAGACCCAGATAAACAATGCTAAATACCGAGTCTAGACTTGTGAGTAATGTCTAAATACAGGTTATAAAGGGCGATACAAGCCGGGAGAGCGTTAGATAGTATTCCTACAGAATCATTCTTCCCGAATATAAAGTAGGTCAATAGCAGCATACTTCCCGCCAAACTCATCAACCAGAAGACACGTGGAAAGGTCGGCTTTTTCTCTCTGGTTGAAGATATCAGTTGTACTACCCATCTACCTGCAAAGAGAAAAACCCCTAAGTAACCTACAATTTTCCATGGTGTAATTGATGCGCCTAAAAACACAATTAAAACTTCATTCATATCCAGTCTACCTTGTGTTCACTCTGCGATAGATGTTTCAGACTCTCCGCCACCATCAATCTTGCTCCTCAATTGCGGTTATACGCGCCCTTCTCTGTAACCACCTCACCCCAAAGATATCCACTATGCCGACCCACAGCCGGTTATGCAGTCCATATTTGGATACACCCATAACCCGATGCCGGTGGTTAACCTCAACCGAAACCGTATTGCCGCCATTGCGCTGGATCAGAGCCGGCAGAAAGCGGTGCATGTGATCAAAATATGGAAGTTGCAAAAATGCATCCCGCGAAAACAGCTTGAGGCCACAGCCGGTATCCGGGGTGGCATCACCCAGCAATCTGGAACGAACACCATTGGCTATCCGGGACGAGACCTTTTTCAACCAACTGTCCTGTCGCTTCTTCCTATAGCCTGCCACCATTTGGAGATTTTCATCGTTGGCGCTACTCTTGAGCATATCCATCATAGCTAGGATATCGGCTGGATCGTTTTGACCATCTCCGTCCAGGGTGGCGACCCAGCTGGATTTGGCAGCCTTTACACCATTGCGTACAGCAGTACTCTGCCCACTATTATTCAGGTGTCGCAGACAGCGGAATTGCGGATGTTCCTTACGCAGAGACCTCAATACGTACCCGCTGTTATCGTTGCTACAGTCATCAACAAAGATGACCTCGTAGCTATATTTCCCATCCAGTGCAGCACGTATCTCCGCGGCGAGGAGAGGAATGTTATCAGCTTCATTGAATACCGGAATTACAATGGAAAGATCTAATTGTTCACTCATCTATCTATAGTTTCCTGTTGTGTCCCTGGAAATAGCGACACATAGTAATAGTCCACCTTCCACTGCAAACTCTTTCTGTCAGTGGCAAGCAACTCATCTTGCAAAGGGTCATTCTCCGTCAGCAGCACCCAGGAAGAAGGGTGTTGCAGCACTCGATTATACAGCTGATTTTGTGACTCCAGTTGTATATTCCTATTCAGATACCAGCGCATGGCGTGTTCGTAGCCACTGCCGCCCCCATAGATTACTGTATCCTTCGGCAACATACTCGCGATCATTTCTGCGGCGGCGCGAGGGCTTAGTTGCTGTTTCAGCACCGGCCTTACGGTCAGGGTGTAAGGCCAAACCAGACTCCAGATAACACCGGCCAGACCAAACACTAACAGATACATATTCCGCTTTACGCTGCCAATCATTGCCAGCATCGCAGCGAAAACAACAGCCCCGATCGTAGCGGCAACCGCTAACGGGTGTTCCAGTAGAAGATCCAGTGCAGCGGACAACTGACTGGCTCCTCCCCGATTTCTACCCTTAAATAGCCACTGCATAACCCAATCGGTGTCTGTATATATTCCGGCCAGCAGCAGGGCCAGTACAACAACAAACAGCAACACCATGGCAGAGGATATATTCAAGGCCAAACCGTGGCGTTTGCTGATAGCCTCTGCAACCTTGTCCCAGTAGAACCCCATCACCAGGGCAAACGGGGCCATGATCGGCAACAGATAGCGCGCCGCCTTCTTGCCTCCCAGGCTAAACAGGATCAACCCGCCCAGAAACCAGAACAGCATGGATTTGATACCAGGGTTATCCCCCTGCCTGGCGGCACCTATCCCAACCACAATGGCCGCCGGCAGAAACAGCGACCAGGGGAAAAGCCCAATCAGGATATGGGGCAGATAATAGGTTAATGGCGCACCGCCCTTTGCGGCCGTATTACTGCTTCCGGCCCACCACTGGGCCAGCTGACCAAAGAGAAAATTGGCAGCAAGATTGGATGGCGCTGTCATGGCCAGCAGGACGTACCAGGGAAGCACCAGCGCAAAAAAGATCAATATGCCCTTTAACGGCACAAATTGACGCCAGTTCCTAGTGCCCGGATTATTTACCAATAATAGAGCGGCAATAGCCAAAGGGAACAAAACCCCGACCGGCCCCTTGGTCAACACACCCAGCCCACTCAGGGCATAAAAACCGTAGATCCATTTCGTCTCTTGATCCCGATTGATCGCCATCCAAAAACAGTAGATAGCTGCCAGGATCAGAAAGCTGAAGAAGACATCCATTCTTGCTGCTGCACTATTTTCCAGAAACAGGATGCTGGTAGACAGCACCAGCGCAGAGAATACTCCGGCGCGAAACCCGAACATCTGCCGTCCAAACAGAAATACCAACCAGATGCTGCCGAAAGAGGCCATAACCGATGTGAGGCGTACCGCCCAGTTTGGCCAGTCAAACGGGGCTGCGACCACAATCAGCATCCAGTGATACAGCGGCGGCTTGGTTAGGGACTCGGCAGATACCACATGGTTCAGAGAGGGCAGGATAAAGTTTCCACGCTCCAGCATCTCCCGTGCAATCTCCGCCGCCCTGGCCTCACCTGCGGCTATCAGATCAGCATTAAGGTTAGAAATAAAATAGAGCAGACTGAAGACAACCGTGAGCAGCAATAGAACAACTGGGGCCTTGCTCCATACCTGAACATTGTTTGTTTCAATCTGGTTTGACATATCCCCTAACGCATCCTCAACTATGATTTTGTTGCCTGTTCGGCGATTTAACCGGGACTACCCTATCCGAATCTCTGGGGATTGGCAGGCCTTTTCGCCACATCATCCCGCAGGTATTGTGGTAGGGCATGCTCTGCTGATACCGCCTTCCCCAGTTCGAACCCGGCCACTCCCAACAGTGCCACATCATGGGCACTACAAAACAGATCAGGTGTAACCGATTTGAGTCCAGTTCCAACCACCTTGGATAGGGTCTCTCCGTAGGTCTCCCAACCGGAACCCACCCCATACCAAGCATCACCGGTTGGCGGAGTCACCTTCTCGGCCGGGGCAATCTCATCTGGGAAGATCGCACGCATCAAACCAGACTCCTGTAACTGGTAACAACCCCAATACACCTCTTGCATCCGCGCATCAAAGGCTGGCAATACCCTTTTGTGTCCCGACTTACGAAACAGCCCCTGGGCCAGGGCTGCGAGGGTAGACACACAAACCACCGGCAGATCCGCAGCAAAGGCCACACCTTGGGCTACCCCGGCGGCGATACGCACTCCGGTAAAGGAGCCTGGGCCACATCCAAAGGCGACCGCATCGAGTTGAGTCGGCTTCAGACCAGACTGTTGCAGCAACTCGTCCAGCATCGGTATGATCAATTCACTGTGTTTGCGCGGCTGCACCTGAAAGCGTTGTGATATCTCGCCATCTATAAGCAGGGCGGCAGAACAGGCTTCTGCGGCGGTTTCAATTGCTAACAATTTCATCGGCAAATTATATCTCAATCACCATCTTCGGCTACAAGCTCACCTGGAATGAAAAACTTCTGCACATCGGCAATATCTCTGGTGCGCGCCATAGGCGGCATGCTGTTTAAGAAGGTGTGACCATAACCCTTGGAGAGCAGACGTGGATCGCACATCACCAGCACTCCGCGATCCGTCTCATCTCTTATCAACCTGCCCGCCCCCTGTTTCAGGGCGATGGCGGCCTGGGGAACCTGGAACTCCATAAAGGGGTTGCCGCCGCGTTTTTTCAGGGCATCAATCCTGGCCTGCAATACCGGATCTCCCGGAGAGGCGAACGGCAGCTTATCTATGACCACACAGGAGAGCGCCTCACCGCGTACATCCACCCCTTCCCAGAAGCTGGCGGTCCCCAGAAGCACGGCGTTACCCAGTTTCCGAAAGCGCTCCAGCAACTCGGTTTTGGGGGCGCTGCCTTGCACCAGCAGGGGAAATTCCACCCTCTGTTCTAACGCATCGGCCGCAAGCCGCAAGGCGCGATGGCTGGTAAACAGCAGGAAGGCTCGACCACGGCTTGCCTCCAGTACCGGGACTATAATCTCCAGCACCGCGGCCTGATAATCCGGGCTGCGCGGCTCTGGCATGTTACGTGGCACGAACCAGAGCGCCTGATTTGGATAGTCGAACGGGCTGTCCAGACAGGAGGTAATCGCCTCGGTCACTCCCAGTTGGGCCTGAAAATGGCGAAAGCTCTCCCCCACCGCCAGGGTGGCGGAGGTAAATATCCAGCTTGCCGATCTCCGCTGCATCTGAGACTGGAACAACTCAGCCACATCCAGCGGAGTACGGTTGAGGCTAAAGCTCTGGCTATAGGTTTCAAACCACCTGATGCTGTTCTCATCCTCTTGATCGAACAGGCTGGACAAGCTGGATTTAAGCAGACTACATCGCTCATGACAGCTCTCCAACCCTTTACCACGCTCCTTGATCTGTCCCAGAAGAGACTCCAGCCGATCCAGTTCTTCCCGCACCCGACCGAGTGCGTTGGTTACATTCTCATCATGTTCAAGATCCGACCAGGGACCACGGCGCAGATCCAGGCCAAACACCAGGCGCAGGTCTCGCACCGATTTGCTCAGAGCAGATACCTGAATCGGAATCTCCGGCATATCTCCCGCCTCGCGCAGATATTCGGTCTCGCTGTCCCGCGCCAGCTCCAGCAGTTGCCGCCCACTCACACTGGTGCCAAAAAAATTGCTCGCCGTCTCCGGGAGCTGGTGGGCCTCATCCACGATAAAACAGTCCGCCTCTGGCAGCAGCTCTCCAAACCCCTCCTCCTTGAGAGCAAAGTCGGCACACAGCAGATGATGGTTTACCACTACCAAGTCCGCCTCCTGAGATCTACGTCTGGCCTCAACCAGGTGGCAATCGCCGTAAGCGGGACACTCGGCCCCCAAACAGTTATCCACCGTGGATGTCACTATGGGCCAGATGTGCGAATCCTCCGGGATGCTACTCAGTTCAGCGATATCCCCGTATTTGGTGTTACCGGACCAGCTTCGCACCTCCATCAACTGATCCACCAACTCCCTGGAACGCAGACGCCCCTCCGACAGGGCATTATCCAGGCGATGAATACACAGATAGTTTGAGCGCCCTTTGAGCAGGGCGACGCTGGCGGGGACAGCCAGAAGATCCTTTATCAGGGGCAGATCACGATGATAGAGCTGGTCTTGCAGATTCTTGGTGCCGGTGGAGATGATCACCTTTTGATCAGACAACAGGGCCGGAACCAGGTAGGCGAAGGTCTTGCCGGTGCCGGTGCCGGCCTCGGTGATCAATACGCTGGAACCGGCCATAGCATCGGCCACATTCTCAGCCATCTCCAACTGCTGGGGGCGGTAGGAAAAACCATCGATGTGCTGGGCTAATAGTCCCTCAGGACCGAGGACTTCGGAAAGATCACTCATAGGTTAAGTAGGCTAACCTCAGGCCTGGTTATCCCAAATCTCTGGTTCACAACCATCCTCTCTGTTCCAGGCCAGTCTGGCGATAATCCTGAACCTTGAAACGGACAAGGCACCGCGTTTGGCACGGCTGCTACTGGCCTTACCCACATATTCCAACAGGTCATCTCTCTCGGCTTCATAGATCTCAAAAGGTTGATAATTCTCATCCATGAGTACCAGTACTACAGAATCCCACTCCTGCTCTATCTTTATCTGTCCAATACGTTGACTGCCAACGTTATCATCGAAGATGGTGCGGCTCTTGATCTGGATACGTTTATTCTCACGCTTGGTATCAATGGCGTCATAGCCCCCTGCGTTTTGGGGCGCAGGCTCCAATTCAAGCAGATGCATAGCATCATGCATGGCGATCTCATTGCTGACCCCAGGGAGAGGTTTCCCCATGGTTCGACGATAGTCAGCCGCAAGTTGCCGCGCCTGGCTTATCAATTTTTCTTCAGCATAGATGCCCAAGACATTAGACCTTTGTGTTGTTCCCTGTTTGCAATCGGTGGATTGTATCTGAATTTAGAAGAAAAAACGCAGACCACAGGGGAACAATATCCCCCGGGATTTGGCCAGAGTCCGGATCAAATAACCCACAATCTGTTAAAAACAGTCTAGATAAGCGGTATATAGTTATTATTACCCTATTTATCGCTGTATTTCAGGCAATAGTGGAGTGTATGCAGTGCAATATCACCTTATTTGATACGCTTGTGGTTTTATCTCAATATCCTAATGCCCTAGCCTCACGACCTGCCTTGCTAGCTGCCTTGATGTTTCCTTCGTTGCGCCTCACCTTTGCAACCAGTCTCCAATTATCTGCCTTCAGCTTGTTGTCCGCACCCGCGAGGGATCTGGATTTGGCGGCAAGCTCTACCGCTCTGGCGCCCTGGCCCTGTTCCAGTCGCAGATGGGCCAGCCTGTTCCAGAGATATGCGTTTCTTGGTTCTATGCGAAGAGCACGCTCGATACTGGCGACCGCACCTGCAAGATCACCCCTATTCTGCTGTTTGTAGGAAGTGTTCAACAGCCCTTCAACCGGAGAGCTGTATGTCGGTTTTATCTCAACTGATCTGGGGGCCTGATAGGCGCTTACCGTCGCTCCGGAGTCGTAACCTCCATCGGATGAGGTCACCGGGGCCGGATCTCGGTAATTATATCCACCGGAACAACCGACCAGCAGCATGCATGCGGTGACAGTTATGAAAGATATTAGTCTGTTCATTTGAATATCCTGCGTATAAATCGTCCAAAGCCTCCAGATACACAGGGAGAGCTTTCGATAGGTTCAGACCCTATTATAAACGGATAGATTCCAGTCGCATTGCAATTTTCATCAGCTAGTAAACCATTCTCTGTATCAACCAGGACTTGAACCACATGCTCCGGCTTCACCTGGTCTCCGCTGGCAAGGGGCAATCGCCCCATCATATCTCCCCACACCTCAAGCGCGCCACTGGAACCGGTCAGTCCAGCCGACTTGTTATCATCACGTCCAACCCAGACCACTGCCACCTTGTCGGCGCTGAAACCGGCAAACCAGCTATCACGCAAATCGTTGGTGGTGCCTGTCTTACCGGCGATCTTTTGTTCTGCGGGCAGATATTTGGCTAGACGTCGGGCGGTCCCCTGCTGCACCACCTGCCGCAGGTTCCAGTTCAATAGATATACCGGCGCGGCTGGTACCGCCTGTTTTACCGTTAACGGGTATCTTTGCAGGGACTTGCCGTCTGCGGTCAACACCTCACGGATTGCTCGTAGCGGTGAACGAAATCCTCCGGCGGCCAGGGTCTGGTAGACCTGGGTTACCTCGATTGGAGATAGGGAAATCGAGCCCAACAACATGGATGGGAACAGGTTGATCGGCCGGTCTATGCCCAGTGCCTTTAGTGTCCTGGATACTTTCCTCAGACCAAGATCCATACCCAAACGTACGGTGGCCTGGTTGTAGGACTTGGTCAACGCCTCATGCAGGGGTATCTCACCATGGGACTGCTTATCGTAGTTGGATGGAGTCCAGTTTTTACCGCCCTGACTCTTTATAGTTAAAGGAGAATCATCCAATTGGCTCATCAGAGTGTACCTGTCTGGGGTCATCAGAGCGGTAAGGTACACTGCAGGTTTAACCAGTGATCCAATGGGTCTGATAGCATCCAATGCCCGGTTAAATCCAGCCACATCACGATGCCTGCCGCCGACTACTGCCAACACCTCACCTGCTTCAACATCGGCAATGATGGCCGCACCCTCAAGCTGGTCACGGGGCATCTTATAACCCTTCTCAAGCCAATTAAGACGTTCAGACACCGCCTCTTCCGCCTGTGTCTGCGCCCAAGGATCAAGGGTGGTAAATATCCGGAGGCCTTCAGAGGATAGATCCTCTTCCCGATAGTCGCGGCGCAATTGGCGTCTCACCAGATCAAGGAAGGCGTGATACCTGCCTCTGGTATTTCTGCCCTTAGCGCTAACGCCCAGACCGGCGCTGACTGCAACCCGTTTCTGTTTGTCGTTGATAAAGCCATGATCGTGCAGGATGTCCAACACCATATCGCGCCGCTTCCTGGCCCTTTTGGGGTGACGGCGTGGATCATAGTATGAGGGACCGCGTACCAGGGCCACCAACAGAGCCAACCGAGGTAGATCCAGCTCTTTCAACGGACGATTAAAATAGAAGTAGCTGGCCAGACCAAAACCATGTATCGCTCGGTTTCCGTCCTGACCCAGATAGATCTCATTTGCATAGGCCTCAAGTATCTCGCCCTTGGAGTAACGCGCGTCCAGCAACAGCGCCATTAACGCCTCATTCGCCTTACGTCGAAAGGTGCGCTCGTTAGTGAGATAGAAGTTCTTAACCAACTGCTGAGTCAAGGTACTCCCACCCTGCACCATCCGACCTGCCGTAAGATTCACCCACATAGCGCGAAATATTGCCTTGGGGTCTACCCCATAATGCGTGTCGAAGCTTCGGTCTTCCACCTCAATCAGAGCACGCACCAGCATATTGGGCAGATCACTACGCTTTACCAACACCCGATCTTCATTATGAGTCGGGTAGATGCTTCCGATCTCTGGCGCCTCCATTCGGACCAGCGTCTTGGAACCTCCAGAGATATCCTTTATAGATATCAGCTTCTCCCCTGAAAAATCCAGGTCAAGATAGCTGCCAGTCTGTGTTCCATCCCAAAAATCGAAATCCCTGGTACCCACAACTATGCGACCACCATTCTGTGACCATGTGCCTGATTGTTTACTGCTGGCTACCTTGCGATAACCGAGTCGCTTCAGCTCTGCCTGGAACTGTGCCTGACTTATGTTGGCACCTGGATACAACTCCATGGCACGTCCATAAATGCGGGCAGGAACCGCCCAGCGCTTACCCTCGAATTTTGATTTTACGGTTTGATCGAGATAGGCCAGATATACAACGCCCACGAGACTGAATAGCAACAGTAGCGCCACCAGCATCACTCTGAAACTTCTACTGCCTGGGCTCTTCACTCTACGCTTTTTGCCACGGTTTGACCGTGTTTTTTTTATTGGTGATTTTCGACTACTCTTGGTAGCCGCAGGCCTTTTTGCCATTACTAATTACACCCTAATTCCGTAACTAAACCGATTAATACTGTTCCCAGCCAAGGGGCGAATGTTACACCTTTCACCCGGATCGCGCGAACAACAGGTCCAGCCAGCCACGGGCAGTTTATCAATTTACGATTCTTTGCTAATCTTAGTGGAAGTTAGGGCTACCTTTAAACAGCATGATGCTCCCACCTACACTGCTCTAATGCCCCCCCAATAACCAGAGGGTATTTGAATGTCGAAAATTGAGTGGAATGATTCTTTCAGCGTCAACAATATCGAAATTGATAATCAACACAAGGAATGGATAGAAATATTTAATAATCTGCACGAAGGTCTAACGACTACAGATAATACTGTAGATAAAGACACTACAGCAGATGTGTTAGAGGCAATGCATGAATACAGCCAAAAGCATTTTAGTTTTGAAGAGGAGTATATGCACAAGAACAACTTCCCTGATTTTATAGGGCATCATCGAATTCATAAAGATTTTGACAGCCTGATCTACTCATATAACAGAGACATACGAGAGGGCAAAGTCGTGTTAAATTCTCAAATTTTGAAAATCATTAAGAATTGGTTGCTTGATCATATATTGATCGAAGATAAAAAATACGCTGCGCACATAGGAAAAAGTTAGTGCATCACTGACAAGCTGATACAAACAAGGGATAATCTAACCAAATGAACAGACGCCTAATCACCTTCCTAATTCTAATCGCTGCTATCTTACTGTACATAGCTGGTTTGGCTATGCCCGCAACTGCTCTAATTATTCTTGGTGTAATAGTTGAAGGTATGTTCTGGTTCAGGCTGTTTGGCTCTAGGAGACTGTCGGGTTTAACGCTGTTTGGCTGCAAATCTCTGGATGGCGATCAACTCAGCTTATCGAATTCGTTAAATAGGCCCACTATTCTCCTCATCCGATAAACTGATTTGATTCGCCACCAATAATTTTCGCTTCAAACGGATAAACCCGGCAGCCTCCTAGCCGCAGATAAAGATAAGGAATATTTTGGTGAAAAATAATCAGGGGGCAATATCAACTGACTACGGTCAGATCCTTTAGCCTGATGTTCTTGCCCTCTACCTTGGTTGCCATCTGCGCCAGAAACAACTCACCTGCTGATATAGCATCAATCAGGGCATTATGCGCCCGATAACGCGGCAGACCATAGCGCTTACGGGCATTAGCCAGACGTAGGTCACCGGACTGTATGGGGATCTCTCTGTTACGAAAGATCAACACCTCAGCTGCCAAGGTGTCCACCACCGGCCCAATAAAAGGATGACCGTAAATGCGTTTACATGCATTGCTAAGAAAGTGATATTCAATAGCAGCGTAGTGGGCCAGCATGGCCTTTCCGGCCAGAGCGTTAAGCAGGATGGGCAAGACATCTTCCAGGGCATCAGCACTTGCTGCCTCATCATCCATTATTCCGTGTATTACCGCTGAGTCGCCCGGGATTATCCCGGTGGGCCTGGTTAGGATGTGGGTGGCATCAGCCAGTCGCATACAGGAACCATTAATGGTGGTGTAGCCGATGCTTAGGATCTCGTCCTTGTGTTCATCCAGACCTGTAGTTTCAAAATCCAGCGCCAGATAATCAACCTGTCGCCAGTCTGTACTCTTATCTGGAAATGGTACTTCGTAGTAGTCTCGCAGCGGAGACGGCGGCATCTTTCGCAAGGCCCAGTTACGACGTTCATTTATATTAAACAGGTAGTTCCAGATCGACATACAGGTTCTCTGCTATTACTTCGTCTTGTATCTTTGACTGAGAACATTTTGCATGGTTCTTACCACGGAAAATGCATCTTTTAGGTGGCTTCTCTCGAAGTTTGAGAGATTCTCTGGCGAGATAAAATTGTCCGCAGCCTGTCCTGCTTTAATCTGACGGGCTTGATGTCGTATCCGCAGAAAGCTGACAAATTCTAATGTATCCTGTAGGTCACGCACGTGCTCTACGCTAAGCTCTCCGCTATCGGCCACTACTTTTAGTCGGTCCTGGGTGTTTACTGCGTGAATGCCAGCAGCAAGTGCATATACCCTGGCAATATCTACTATTGGTACTATGCCGGTGTATTTTAAATCAAAGGTGCGATTGTGTTCACCATCCTGGATCAATACAAAATTGCGGAAGAAGCCTAAGGGTGGTTTATTGCTCATGGCGTTACCAGCCAAGTGTCCAAGAAAAATGCGATTGCCACGACATTTTTCTAATAGATGTTGCCTTAAACTGCGAAACAGGTTTTGCTCCCCAAAGATGCAGCGCAGATCAAAAAACACACTAGTAAGCATCAACGTTTTTGCTTCTGGTGCGTTAGTCCATTTGTTGAAGTATTGCTTCCACACGCCCATGGGCTGTCGCCATTGATCCGTGGCAGCCATCATCTCCCCTGGGCAGTGAACATATCCGCAGGCATTTAGTCCATCACAAACAAACTGGGTGAGTTGTTTAAAGTACTCTCCATGCTCCTTTTGATCATAGCTATCATCCAGCAACAGGCAGTTATCATGGTCTGATTTTGCTGTCTGTTCACTGCGCGCCTGTGAGCCGGCGGCAAGCCAGGCAAATGGTACGGGGGACGAACCTAGCTTAGTCTGCGCCAGTTGAATCAGGCGACAGGTAAGCGCATCCACCACGGAGGTAATCACATGGCCAGCGCTGTTTGCCGTAACATCGGCGACAACCAGGTTGACCAGCAAATCAGGAACCTTGGCGCTGATCTCTTGCATGGATGCAACATCGTTCTGCTTATAGATATCACTCACCAAGTATACGGCCGAGGTGGTGTGATGCTTAGTCAGATCGGTAGCTGTAAGCATGCCAGCCACCCTGTCTCCATCCATAACCGGTAGGTGATGGATATTATGTCGCGCCATCTGAAGTTGAGCCTCGAAGGCATAGGCATTGAGATCGGCGGTGTGGCTTTCACTGCTCATTATCTCAGTGATGGGAAGATTAAAATCCAGACCCTTGGCAACAACACGATTGCGTAGATCACGGTCTGTGACGATGCCCAGAAGTTTTTCATTCTGGGTGATCAGAATGGATGAGACCCGCTCCTTGCTCATCAGAACTGCAGTTTCATGGATTGTTGCTGTTGGTGACATGATGACAGGTTCCCGTTTCAGCAAGTCCTTTATTTTAGTGGTCATCATGCTCAACTGGGATTTGCTATCGTCCTGCACATGGGTGATGGCATCACGCAGGCGTTCACCACCGACCGGAGCCAGAAAATAGTCCAACTGCTGATGCTGTTCGCATAGACTATCTACAGTCATGGATGGAAACTGATATACCAGAGAGTCTTCGATTACCTTGGCAGGTGTATCACCCTGCCCTTTACTGTGAGAAGCGCGATAACCAAGCATATCTCCCTCTCCCAACCGAGCCAAAAGCTCATCAGAACAGTCCCGCAACTCCATCGCTCCGGTACGGATAAGATAGAGAGAATCCATAAGGCCTTCACTGTTGCTGATCTCTGTACCTCGACGCAGATACCTTATCTCAATATCGCCCAACACCTCATTCAGATCATCTGAAGATAGTTGGTCAAATGGATGATTTGCAGCGAGAAAATCGCGAATCTCTAATAGTTCTACTTCCATCTATACTCCTTACGCACTGTATATTGTTATGACGGCGAGATACCCATGGTTCAACTATTATTGATCTCATTACAACATAACATACCATCGACAATAAAAGGGACCACGATCTATGCTATCGCTCATTCTACCCACATTAGACGTAAGGGTAAGAACGCTGATTGAGGGAGTTGATATTGTGTGGCTACAGCGAGTTCAACAGCATCAACTCATTTGGATAAGGGCGCATATAATATGAGTGTTCGATGTAATCATCCGGGTATTTTATAAAGTGATGTCTGAGTAGGGTTATAGGTACTATCAGAGGCAAAAGTCCCAGACGGTATTGTTCGATCGAATCCGATAACTCTCTCTTATCATCACTGTCCAGATGTTTCTTCAGATACCCCTGGATATGTTGGAGTACTAGTATATCCAAAGCGGCTGATTCAGATAGATTACGCCCAAGCTCCCGCGCCATATCCTGATCGTGACTAAAAAGAATGAGTTTATGCCTGGCGTGAAACTCAGTAAGCCCGGACCAAGATAGTCCGCACGCAAGCAACTGGTTCCAGCGTTGGTAGATGAACACACGCTGGATAAAGTTCTCCCTAAGCAGCGGGTCTCCCAGCCCACCCTCTTCCTCAACCGGCAGGTTAGGGAAATTCTGCATCATCTTGTTGGCATAGATACCGACACCGGAACGCTCGACCTGGTTATTACGATATAGTTTTACCCGTTCCATACCACAGCTAGGCGAGTCTTTTTTCAGGATATAGCCGAATATCTCACTCTGCCAACTCTTCTGCTGCTCGGCGCTGGCAACAAGTTTTTCGGTAACATCCAGGGTTTTGGTCTTAGTGCCAACGCATCGGGTTGTATCCCCCTCAACAACCAGCCGAACCGGTTCTCTGGGAATACCAAGTCCGATATCCACTTCAGGACAGAAAGGTATTAATTTAAAGTATTCTCCCAGGGTGTGAACGATATACGAGTTGTTTTTATGTCCACCATCAAACCTTACCTCTTCTCCTTGCAGACAACTACTGATTCCAACAGGAGTTTTATCCTTACCTTCATTCGTCCTGATAGGCTACCACTCTGTTCTTACCACTCTTTTTTGCTTTGTACATGGCTTTATCTGCACGGCTCACAAAGTTTTCCAGCTGCTCGCCATCTATATATTCAGCAACACCAAAGCTACATGTTATGTTGATTGGCAGTTTGAAATCATTGTTTTGTATTAAACCGCTTAACTTCTCGGCTAGCTTCACTGCCTCCTTGATATTGCTCTCCTGGCATGCCAGGATAAATTCCTCACCACCCCAACGGCCAAATACATCCGTTTTACGAGTCACATCGCATGCAAGTTCAGCAATTACCTTTAGAATACGATCTCCCTCATTATGTCCATAACTGTCATTGATTGCCTTGAAGTCATCTACATCAAAATATATCAGCGAAACATCTCTGGAATACCGATGAGAGTCGATCAAATAATCTTCAAGTCTGTCAATAATCTTGTGTCGATTGGGGACTTGGGTCAGCCAGTCAGTCTCTGCTAATTTACTGAGTTCCTGATTATGGCGCGACATCACCCGATAACGATAGGTCATCAGAATAACCACGAAGACTATGCCTATCAAGGTCTGCCACACGATAACTGGAATGGTCTGTTTGGGTGGCTTTATGTTAATCCACCTACTGGTTATCTCTTGCCTCTCCTGCTTTGTTATAGACCGTATCGCCTTATCCATCAGCCCCACTAATAATAGATTACCCTTTTTAACAGCTACGCATATATCCAGGATATCGTAAGTAGCATCCCTTAGTGCAAGGCCCTTAATATTATGTTCTGAGATAAGACCATTAAAGTGCGCATTCGTACACAACATGCCCTTCACTTTCCCTCTCTGTAGCATGTTCAGGCCCTCCAATCCATTTTCAACCGCTACCATTTTCACACCTGGATATCGTATTCGTATGATCTCCTCAAAAGCAGTACCTTTAGCAACAGCAATTGGGCCGGGCATCACATTTCCAAAATCAGCGCCAGCGTTTATGGCAACAACCACCGGTACGCTTAAGTAGGGAGAGGAGTAATCATAATAATTACCATTCATATACGTTGATGTCACACCGGAAACCAAGTCACACTTACCTGTCTGAATAAACAGTCTCGCCTGGTTAATTGAACTGGTTGGGACAACAGAAAATGGAACCCCAAGCTTCTGTTGTAGCAACTTCATGTAATCAGCAACCACCCCCTTATGTATCCCATCCTTAACTCCCTCATAGGGCATCCAATCCTGAGCCACACACATACTCAGATTCCCTTTAGCACGCAGGTACTTCAATTCCTTAAATGAAACACGAAAACGGCTTGTGGGAGGTTGATAGATAAAGCCCGTAAGTTCCGAATTATTATGCACAACGCCAGTCACCCGATAGATTTGCATCATCTGGTTAAGCCTGGACATAGTTAAAGATCCAAATTCATTGACTGCATCCAAGGCGAGCTTCTTAAGAGCCCTCCCTTCATACACCAGTGCTTCCATAGACCGATTCTGCGTATTGTAATGATTCTGAATGATCGTGGCTGTCTCCTCGATATGCTCTAAACTCCAGCTTGGGATTGACGCTGTCCAGCAGATCTTTTGCCTGTGCGACCTGTTTGGCCGACTCAATATGGGGGAACAAGATAGAGTCTATTTCCAGCCCGCGCGCCAACTCCAGATCCTTCTCAAGATCAGAGCTACCCAGAGCGTTGCCAATAGCCACCCAGGATGGGGGTCAGATCTTCTGTATCTGAGACCGTTGATATATCAATCATGATTGCCATCTGCTCCTTTAATTCTATGGATGCCGAAGACTCACAGGTCGTTTTCTTGATATATATCACCTTATAGTAGACGTGATATCAATTAATATTCCCAATAGTGTGGCAATAATTTGCACAAATTCCATAAAAAACACCAAATTAAGGCGTTTTTAGGCCATTTATACGGTTAGAATTGAAATTATTCGCATCTCGGTCAGGGCCTGATCCCGCCCTACTTTCATTTTTGACGGCTTCTGCCGCTATACAACTTACGTATGAGCGGTTTCTTTTTATTACACATCTGGGATAACCTTA
>SWBX01003579.1_pt1 | contig 52284 bp, 50 predicted proteins | sample 4693051 | NCBI WGS metagenome assembly SWBX01 (sample SAMN10267272, study PRJNA491770) | bioreactor metagenome | isolation source: DHS bioreactor inoculated with marine | place: Japan: Omine Ridge, Nankai Trough | reverse complement strand
ACTAATATCTCAATAATACACCACTCATATCACGAAATCAAAAAATCAAAAATCCGTTTGTAAAATATCCCAACAAAAGATATAATACAAACCATGAATAACATAAAAAAGTCTGACAAATTAATATTACAATCAATACTCATTTTGGTGATTTCTCTTGCATGGATAACATTTCTTTCAGCTTTGCTTGGTATTTTTTATGGAACCTTTATTTGGGGATTTTTTGCATTACTTACTATATTTTTTTATAAACAAAAAATTATAACATTTAGCAAACCTTCTCAAAACTTCTTGACTTATATACTTATTTCACTAAGCTTTGCTCTTCTTATTGCTTTTTTTACTACCCCTTCTATATTTTCTGGTAGAGACCAAGGCTCATTATCTGATGCTGCCATATTACTTTCTGAACATCATAATTTAATATCTCACTCAACACAAAGTGACATATTTTTTAATATAAATGAAAAAGGAAAGGCTCTTAATTTTCCAGGATTTTTTTATACAATTGATGGTGGGCTTATTACACAATTTCCAATTCCCTATATAGCATTCATCAGTGTATTTTTCGGTACATTCGGCACAGCTGGTTTTGTCGTAGCTAATGCAATATTATTGTTTACCTTCATCTTAGCAATTACTGGCGTTACTGCTTTTTACATGAATCGAAACTACACATTAATATTTTTAATAACTCTTTTATCATCATTCTCTATAGGATGGTTTGCGAAGTATACTTTGAGTGAAAATATCGCAAGCGCATTGATTTGGAGTTCTCTATTTCTATATATATTTCTCAAAGAGTCAAAAAATCAAATTACCTATTTTGCACTGATTTCAATGATTTCTCTATTACTGTTCACAAGAATTGAAGGGATTTGGTTTTTTGTTATTTTTAGTTTTTTACTACTAAAAAATAAGAACTCCAAAAAATTTATAGGAAAAGACTTATGGTGGCGAGCGATATTTCCAGTAACAACGCTTTTTGTTATTTTTTGTACTGTACTTATAGTAAATAATCCCTTTTATATAACAATGATAAAAGCGTTCTTGAATTCTGGAACAGGATCTTCTGGAATAACACTATTTGATAAAATATCTTACAATTTTTACATTTATTCAATTTATGGATTAATTCTTCCGCTATTCTTTACATTAATTGCAAGTATTATTTCATTCAAACAAAAAAGAATGAGACTCGCATTACTACCCATAGCTATAATGTTTCCACTTTTTCTATATTATCTTTTTCCTCAAATAAGTGGTGATCATCCTTGGATGCTTCGCAGATTTGTATCAGCGCTTTTACCAGCAACTATTTTAATAAGCATTTTATTATCATATTACATAAAACCCAAAAATATATATTATAAAATTTTTAAATATGCAATCCCTGTTGTAATAATATTAGCTAACATTCCATCTCTTATTTTATTTTTAACTTATTCAGAAAACATTAACTTGCAATCCCAAATACATGATATATCACAAAATTTTAGAGAAAATGATTTAGTCCTAGTAGATGGAACTGCAACTGGAGACGGATGGTCAATGATGACCTCTCAATTAAATAATTTGGAAAATAAAAATGCTGTTTATTTTTTCAACATTGCAGACTTAGACAAATTAGATTTAACAGCTTACGAGAAAGTATTCTTAATAACTCCCAATACTAATAAAGAATTCTATAGTAAAATTAACAATAGATTTAGTTATGTAAATAAATACACGCTCACGACACAAAGACTACTAACTCCTGATAAAAAAATATTTCCACATAAATTTCCAAAAAAAGAAAATGAAAATATATACGGAACTATTTATGAAATAAACTTAAACTAATGTTTGATATTACAAAATACATACAATTAGATACACACAAACAACAAAAGATATATTTCATACTACGAATTTCAATATTTGCAGGATTCTTATTATTATTTCTTATACTATCAAAAGAAATGATTTTTCCTACTTATAAATTTAATTTCAATGCTGCAATAGATTCACTTGCTAACACTATTTCACGTCCATACGAAACTGAAAATGGGACTAGTTTTCATTTGTCCAGCAGCACGCAATTAGATGCTATCAAAGTTACATTAACTCTTCCAAAAGACTTGGATAAACTTCCAAAAAATACATCACTATTTGTAAAAAAATCATACCTATCTTTTTTGACACCCATCAACAAAGAAAAATATAATTATACCTATAAAACATATGACCTGACAGATGAATGGTTCATAAATAAAGATGCTTCCATTTATAAATTTATAAGTAAAAATACTTTTGACTCTTATTTATTTAAAGACAATACATCTTTTTCTAGTAAAACAATAATTGATAATTTATCGAATATAGATAAGACTACTGGATTTTCTTCAGCAACACTTATTTCTTCAGATGATAGTGTATTTGTAATAGTTGGTGATAAAAAACATCCAATTCATGATGAAGCCACATTTAAATTATTTGGATATAATTTTGATAATGTTATAAAATCAACTAGCGAAGAACGGGCTCTTTATACAAAAGGAAAATTATTTACTACTTCTAGTGCACATCCATCAGGAACTATTTTTTATGCTGAAGATACTGACAGAACTTTTATATTTGATAATTCATTATTGAATAAAATTCAAACAACTGATATATCGTCACAACATTCGATAGTTGTACAAGAGCAATCACGTACAACTTCTGACTCTTGTGTATTACAAAAAACATTACTTCCTAGACAATATTCTTGCACAATACAATTAGATAACACCTCCGATTTTAATGGTAACATTTATCAATTTACATTAAACGACTCCCCTAATACAAAAATAGAATTAGCTGAAATTAAATTACATACAAAAGTAAGTGAACAATCCCTAGTTGATAGAATTGTTTCTCTTAAGAAAAAAATTGGTTTACATTATAATTAACTATATGAATTATTTTAAAAAAATACACACAAGTACTATAACTTACAAAATACTCATTGATATTTTTTTTGTAATGACAGCTTTTACTTTTTTATTTTTACTTACTGAATCAATAATACCTGGGATACTAAGTGCACAAATTTCAACATTTCTTTTATTTTCTTTAATGTTTTTACTCGTTACAACAATTTCACTTATATCCAGAAAACAAAATATATTCACAAAAACAAAAAAAACCAATACTTTTCTACTAATCATTACACTAATAATATTTGCACTACTCATTGCACTTACTTGCATTGGGTATGGTCTAATTTATGGAATCATCATCTCAGCATTATCTATTATAATATTCTTATTGATAAGTTCGGAATTAATAAAACACTTCAAATAATATTGAATACCCACCTTTTAAAGACATTATAACATTTGTCATCTCGAGCGTAGTGATAACGAAGTCGAGAGATCTCAAAACTTTAGACTTGTGAACTTTTTTTCACTAGTATTCAATTTGGAATAATTAATTTCTATGTAAAGCCTCCCAATTTACTTTCGTAAAACTTGTAACGTTCTCCTAGTACAATTATCCCAACTAAATTTATCAACTCTTCCATCAGCACCTTTTCTTAATCGTTCTCGCAGATCCTCATTTGAAAATATTTCATTAATACTCTCAGCACATTGCACACTATCTCCAGCATTAAAATACAAAGCATTTTCACCAAGGATTTCTGGAATGCTCGAATTTTTCGTTGATACTACAGGAAGTCCAACTGCACAAGCTTCTAATACAGGTAATCCAAATCCTTCATACTTTGATGCAAAAACAAACACACTAGCATTTTGCATCAAAACTTTCACTTCCTCAAAATCAATATTTCCCGTAAATAGTATGTCATTGCTATATTTACACTTCTCTGCATATGCATGTATGTCTTCACTCATCCATCCATCCCCACCAACTAATACTAACTTCAATATTTTATTTTTTTCCTTAACAATATTAAATGAATCTATTATTGTTTTGATATCTTTACGAGGTTGAATCGCTCCAACATGCATTAAAAACTCACAATTCAATAAATCATATTTACCTAAAATCTTATCAATAACTTCTTTTTCATATTCTTTCCGCCATTGATCTTTGTCTATTCCATGATGCACAACTGTAATTTTGTCAGACTTTATACTTGGATAAAATTTTAATATATCATTTCTAGTGGCCTTTGATACAGCAATTATGCTATCAGAATTTTTTACTGCATAATCAGTTTGAATATTAAGCCTTCTTAAATCTTTTTTTAGAAATGTATTTGGAAATATTTTAAATGCAAGATCATGAATTGTTACAACTACTTTAGTTTTTTTACTCCGAACCCTACATACATTATGAAGCGGCATCCATACAACATCAGGATTTTTTATAAGAATTTCAAAAGCAAACATCGTTTGTGTCCACATTGGAATATTCTTCAACTTCTTAATAATATAATTCGTATATTTTTTTGGACTTAATTTATTATTAAATTTATTTTTGTGATAAATATAAAACTTATCCTCCTTTGCTTTTTCACCAAACCTATCTAAAACTTCTTTCAAATATACACGTGTTCCATCTATTCTACTTTCATCTAACTCAGAAGCATGTACAGCTATATCCATGCAGAATTCATCAATACTGTTGCTTGATTCTAAAGTAAAATCTCCAACTCTAGTGCGTTGTAATCCACCAAGATAAGCACCTGTGCTTAAATATTTACCAATATCTCTAGCTAGTGTCCTTATATAAGTTCCCTTTCCACACACAACACTAATTCTTAAATTTGGATATTTATATTCTAATATTTTAATATTTCTTATTTCAACTACCCGTTCTTTCATTTCAACAGTCTCTCCACGACGAGCCTTTTTATAAGCTTCTTCCCCATCTATTTTTATAGCACTATAAGCAGATGGTATTTGTGTTATATTTCCAACAAATTCATCAATGCATTTTTTTACCTCTTCCTCATTTGGCTGTATATCCTTATTTATAACTTTTTTCTCACCCTCAGCATCATCAGTACTGCTATTCTCTCCCAAAATAATATCAGCAATGTATTCTTTTTCAGCTTTTACAATGATATCTATTTTCCTAGTATATTCACGTCCAACTGCCATCACCAAAACACCACTAGCCAACGGGTCTAATGTTCCAGCATGTCCAACTTTAATTTTTTTATTTCCAGTCTTTCGCCTAGCCCAATACTTCACTATCTGCACAGCTCTCTGTGAAGTAATTCCAACTGGCTTATCAACTGCAAAAATACCCTTTACCTTCATATAATTTTAAAATATGAACCAATGTAATTTTTCCATAAGCAAAAAAATAGAACTAGCCATTACTCCAAACAAAAAGAAATATCTTGACCACGCAAGCATTCTACGTTTTGGAGTATAATAATGTTTTGATAAATTAAATGCTTCCAGTGAATGTTGCTTCAACAATTCGTCCTCATCTTTTATCATCTTTTTTAACGTAATTGCATATTCATCAGCTGATTTAAACTTAGAAATTCTCGGTGCATGCAAAATACTTTCCTCATGACGATATCGCTTTGTTACAATCCTCGGCAACCGAATTGCAAGCATAGCAGCTATTACAGAGCATGCTGAAAATAAAGCTACAACACCCATCGTTATTCTCAGAGAATCATTTTCAAACAATTTTGAAATTACAAAAATAAAAATACCTGTATTAATACCTATCATCACATTTGCATGTGTATCAACTGTATGAGTTGCATCTATAATTTTCTGACTCAAACTCTCCAAGAAACTAATTGTTAATAATCTATCATTACAATCTTCAAAATTAACTTTTTTCATACTATTATATTTATTATTTAAATATATAACTTATTATACCACTAAAAATAAAATATCTACATTTAGATTTATATATTAAAACCAACTACATTATATCATTATTAATATCCTCAATATGCCTATAAAAACCTAAAACCACATTAAAGCAAATACTCGTTAGTTAAAAAAATACAGCCATCAAGAGTATTACTCTCATGACTGTATAATCTATAAACTTATGCCGTAACACATTGATTCATGTGCTTTGTCAAACGTTCTTTATGATCCTCAGTTGTTGCAACTAATTCATGAAACAAAATATTCCACTGTCTCGCTAATGGAATATAAATTTCAATTGTTTCATTGTTTTTACGCTCAATTTTTTCAATTTTACAACTCCACAGAGTTAATTGATTATGCCATCTGTCAGGAAGTTTAATTAGAAAAACTTCTACCAATTCAACATATCTAAGATGATCATGATAAAATTTCAATTGTATTATTTTATCTCCTCCAAAATCAGCTCTTGGTCGTTTTGAAACATAATCTAATAACCATGCAACATTTGCACTGAATTCCAATTCAATGCGAGAAAGAGGCCACTCTGGACAATCTTCTGGTGTATCATGCAAAAGAGCTGCTGCCACTACCTCATGTGCTGGAATTATCAAAAACTTCAAATCAAAAATATTTAAATAATCCATCTGAATAATTGCAACGGCCCGAACATGCTCAAAATAACGTGTACCATCTTCACGTACAACATGACGAAAAGCATCTTTTGCAACATTATACGCTTTCTCAATAAATTGATATTCTTTTGAATATCTAGAATACCGTAATTCAACACGGGCAAAAAATGTTGCTCGATTCTCACTTGCTGCAAGCATTTTCTTCATTTTCCTATTCATCACACATACCTCCTTTTTATATTTTATTGTAAATAATACAAAATTAAAGATTACATTAGACATTACCATAAATCATAAATTCCGACAACCCTTGTTTTTCCCTATATATAATGTATAATATCCAAAAGCACGTTCTGATGCTGGGCTGTAGCCAAGCGGTAAGGCAGCGGATTCTGGTTCCGCTATGCGTAGGTTCGAATCCTACCAGCCCAACTAGAAAACACCCCGATTTACCCCCCTTTACACACAAAAAGCCCTTTAAATAGGGCTTTTTATTTGTTCGAAAACCCATCTTTTCGAGGACCCCTAGTAGTCCTCGAACCCTATATTTAGGGTATATTATTCAGACAATATGATTCCTACTACTCTGAAAACATACCCTTTAAACTTAGAGATTATTGATGCCTGCTCAAAAAATAAATCTATACTCTAGCAATTTTCTTTTTCAAAAAAATGTCTCCTATCAAATAACTGATTGTGATAACTACAAACATACTGGCAGCAGCTAATACAAAGCTCACATTAAATATATTTATTGTAACTACCAAAGCTCCAAAAAAAATCATATTTGAAAACATATGTACAGTATTCCGCCAAGTCGACGCTGAAAGAGTGTCTAGTTTTTCACCTTTTTCATAAATATAACTATCCAATGGAATACTGATTAGGATTGTAAATATTCCAACTAAAAAAATACTTAGATAATAGAATAAACCATTATCAATTACTATCCTCATTACCCAAACAAGCGCTATTAAAGCACTGCCAACAGCTATCATAACATTTCGTCTTTGTCTTGTAGCCTTCCCTGTCCAATATGTAAAAATGATTGTTGTTAAAGATATAATAATTGGTATAGCCGCAACCGATTCTATGTTTGCAAAAAATAAATATATGAATAATGGCCATATCACATTTTCTGCCTGACAATGAACACTATAAAAGCCTGTTGCAACATAATCTTTAACTACGTACCAACTATTAAAAAATTCTTTAAATGTTTTTTGATCTCTCTCTGGTTTATCTGGAAGGTTTTTTATTTTAAATAGTGGGATAATAGAAGAAATAAGAAATATAATACTAACAACAATTAAAGCTTTCTTACTGAAAAAAATCAACACTAGCACACCTAAGAAAGGTGCTATCATACCGGCAATCTTTCTTACAATTGCTAAAGTGCTCGCGTCACCTGAAACATTGTCATCGTTTTTGCTACACTTCATGAATAGATACAAATGAGCTATCCAATAAAATGTATCATATATTGCAGCAAATATTGCCACACATACAAGCAATGTCCAATCGTTTGTAGTTAAATTGAACAAACCAATGAAAAATGCAATTGAAAATAGAGAACCTATTATTATAACCTTTCTTGCACCTATCTTCCTCACTAACCATCTAGCAAAAAAATTTAATGGAATATCAAAGAGATTATACAAAAAATAATAAATCATGATCTCACCAATTTCATATCCAACCTGCAATAAGAAAATTGGAATAAATACAGCAATCATTGCACGTGAAAATGCATGTAACCAAATAGAAAGTTCGAAAAGCCAAAATTCAGAATGAATTAATTTATGTATGTTATTTTGATGATGGATATGAAATAATTGCATTTTTGATATTGTTACGACTCTTTAGCTACAATTATACCACAATTGTAATATCCCAAAATGAATATCATCTACTGTTACACTATGACTTGTAAAATATATAAATCTGACATACTCCCCATCCTATTTTTTATTTCTTGCTATGAAATAATATGTATCAACAGTTAGTGTTGTTTCTTTAAAAATTTCTTTATAGATCCTTTGATGACTCAACGTAGTCATCCAGAATTTCGGTCATTTTCTTTTTTCTTTCCATACGCTGTTTTTGATATGGCTGAAAACGCTGTAAATTATTGAAAGTTCGAGGTCTGGCTCGATACGGGCAACTTTTTTACAAAAAAAAATCAGACTTAGAATATTTTCTAAGTCTGATAGTAGTTCATTAACTCTATTTAGCAAATGGTAATTATACAATCACCATCCTCATCGCCACTCGTAGGATTTCCATAGCGACTTTCACATTTTCGCAAAGCCACCATAGTGACATCTGAAAACCATTCCCTATTGAGAGATTTATCAAATGCCTCCAGAAGTACCTCAAGGTCATCCATTAAGGAGCTTGAAAACGAATTTATCACTGGTCCCCACATGCAATCAAATTGCCTTGTACCCATATCATCTCCATTTTCATCAAAAATGTTATAGGTAGTACAATTACGACTTGTTGAAATACAAATAATATGTATTTTTTTGTCTGGGGGTAAATTTAACCCCATATTCACATCAATGAAAAGGGTTGCATGGTAATCTTTTTCACGTTTTCTAAAAGATGCTGGTAACTGTGCATTCATGATTATCTCCTTGGTTTTTGAAATATTCTAATTTATTATTAATGTAACTGATAATAATAGCATATATTTATCAATTTGTCAATCACTACCATTTAGATTCTACTCCAAAACTGAAGTCAGAAGCGTTCGAACCTCATCCCATAGGGCCAACAAATAAAAGTTACTTTTTGTCAAGAAAATTTTTAATTTTTTAGAATAAAAAAAGACATAAGGGAGGTTACCTTATGTCTGTACTATTTTAACAACATTGTTGATTCCTTCTTTTCATTTTTTTGATGTATTTACATCTTCTAACGATAAAAATGTTGTGTGTATGTTTGTGCACCTTTTCGTGCTTGAAATGCATGTCCTTGTCCTGCTGCATAATCATCTATTACCATAACTTGACCACTTGGTATCCAACCATCTTCCAATGCTTCTTGCACTTTCTGATGAAAGATATCTACCATATGTGGACATGGACAAGACTGAGTTACTGTTTTTGATTCTCGTTTCATAATTCACCTTTTTCATACAATGCTTAATCTTGAAAAAAATGAGCAATTGAAGAATCATAATCTCTAATTGCCTGATTCGCATTTTCGAGTGCTTGACGAGTCTCTTCTACGTATTGAGCAGAATAACCAGATCCCGGTCCCTGAAATTCCTCACTTATACGAGACAAAGTATCTCCAAACTGTTTCAAATAAAATGATGCATCAGATGGAGAAGTAGTCAATCCTTCAGTAGTTACTCGTTGACATTCTTCTATAAGCATATTGCATTCTTCTACATGGGAATTCATAATTAAACCTCTTTACATTTAAAGTTTAAAAACTAAACAAAAAACACCTCTTTACATCAACTTTATTTATCTATAGAAATCACCTCCTTTTGTTGAATTTATGTTTTATTATTAAAAGACAATATTTAATAATATATCAAAAGTGACTTTTTGTCAATATCAAGAACCTACATTTTAATCCGAAGAAAAGAATAAAAGTGTTCGAACTTCATCCCATAGGGCCAACGATTTTTGAATAAACAAAAAACCCACCAAAGCAGATTTTCTGCTGATGGGTTATAATCTACTTTCTAATGTAGGAAGATTATTAAGTATTTCCTCTATTTCATTAAAAATTTCATATATTGAATCAATGTGGTGGTTGTCGTGCAAGAGGATTAATTCAAAATGGTGATTATCTTGCCAAAGATCCACATTGCTGGCTTTGATTACATTCACAGTATTTGCATTTATAACAAGTCACAATCCATTATAGAGAGTGACTTGTCTTTTTTTAAAAATGATTTTCTTATATACTATAAAATATGAATAAATATTTACAACAATTTGTAGAGGGGAAATTTCAAAAACCTGGCAAGTCCTTGGATCTAGGTGCTGGTGATTTTGAAGATGTTAATTTTTTAAAAAATAATGGTTGGCAAAGTGATGGTGTTGATTTAACAGGCGGAATAGACCTTAAACAAAAATTTATAGCTAAAAATCACCCCTATGATTTAGTTTATTCCAACTATGTAATACACAAAATATTAAATCAAAAAATATTTATTGAAACAATTTTTAATAATTTAAAAAAAGATGGTTTTGTATTTTTACACACATTCGAAGCTACTGACAAAAACAGTCATTCAACGCTAACAGAAAAAAGTCTCTATGATTTATTATCGAAACAAAAGTTTAAAAAAATCAAAATACAGATAATCCCCTATTATGATGCTGCAGATGGACATGATCATTGGCATAAAATTTTAGAAGCAACCGCACAAAAATAAAAAGGTATGGGTATTTTTTGTAAATATTATTCACAATCCACCCATACCTTATTTGCAGCAATCATTAATTGAACCTTTGATTTACTGCTTCATTTCTAAAATCTTTAAAAATTTTTAATGATTTTTCCTGTAATTCCATAGTATGATCTCGACAAGTCTCCCTATCGATACCTTTTTCCTTAGTGAATACACTAAAAAAAGATTCTTGAAAATTTCCAAATACCATACAATAAGCATCATCTACTCCATAGCAATCTATCGCTTTTTCAATTTTCTCAATATATTGAATAACATCTCCTAATGTTGCCATTTTAATTCCTCCATTTAAATTTACTTGCAATTTTATATTTTAAAAAAATATTTCATGTTCTGCCATATATTGATAACTAATTTGCAACATTAAATAATACTATGATTTTATTATTTTGTCAATACTAGCAAATCAATCCACCTGATCAGATATCACTAAATATAAAGCTATCACAAATCCAATGATAAATCCTATTATATGCACAAGTGCACCAAATCCATCATTACCAGATACCATTATTTCAACTAATTGAAAATAGAAAAATATAGCTAAAAAACCTATGCTCAATCCAACTGTTGGAATCTTGCCAAATAACATCGCTATTTCATTATCTTTTCTTTTACGAAATGCTATTACCAAGTTAGCTCCGAATAATCCAAAAATAGCTCCAGATGCACCTATCCCTATAACTAATTTATCGACTGACTCAAAAAGAGTTTGTGCAAAAAATACTGCTAAAATACCTGATATAAAATATATAAATAAATATCTTGAAACAGTTACTCGGCTCTCAACGTAAGCTCCTACCAACAACAAAAATAACATGTTACCAAGTAAATGCCACCAACTTTTATGTATGAACATACTCGTTACAGATGTGTAAAATGTTTTTAAAACATTTGTGTTTTTCGTACTAAATCCAACAGCGTTGAATGCTTTAGTTTTCATTGAACCACACGTTTCTATAACATTATCATATTTATAACAATTATTTATATCATAATAACAAGATTCTACATTTAAATTATTTCCATTAGCATACAAAATACAATCGATATACTCTTTTGATATCTCTTTTTTTTCAATACATTCAGGCGCAACACCCTTGATACAATCAAACGTATTAATAGTGTCTGGAGAGCTTAATACAAAAATATAAAAATATAAAAACACTACAACATTAATGATGATTAATATGTATGTAATATAAGATTTGTAGAATATGTTTATTTTTCCCATGAACTGACCTTACTTTTCCAAGTATTTTCTCACTGCTATAAAACTGCTTATAAATCCCAATGCTATACCTAGTAAAATTATAGCTAGTATAACACCAACCATATTTTGATTGTAAAATGCTGCAATATTTGATTCTTCTATCACATTTTTAGCAAGTGGACTAATAGCATAAATTGTTATTATCAAAAATATTGACGCCACGATTGCACTAGCAAATCCATATAAAACACCTTCAACAAGAGTAGGTATTTTTATATACAGATTTGATGCCCCTACCAATCGCATTACCTCGAACTCTTTTCTATGTGAATACAAACTCATTCTGATAGTATTCAATGTAACTAATACAGCAATTATGCCAAATAAAATTCCTAGCATAATTCCGCCATTTCTTATAAAAACTATAAAATCATGTAATTCATTTATGACTTCTTTATTTTTATCAAGATTAGTACTCATGATATAATCACCATATTCTTGATATAGATAAGAATTTATTTTTTCATAATCAACAGTATCATGAGCTACTATAACCAATGAAGCTGGTAACGGATTTTCGCCTATCATATCTAGAGCCTCTCTTATCTCTTCACTATCACCTTCTCTTTCCATGAAGTCTTTCAAAGCATCATCCCTTGATATGTACGTCACTGACTGAACTTCTTTAACAGATTTTCCTTCTAATTCATTTTTAATTTCAATTATCCTCTCTTCATCTACAGTAAAATCAAAATACATACTTACATTAATTCTACTTTCAACAGAATCAATTACATGCAAAACTCCAAATCCTAAAAATACAGCCACACCAATGAGATATAATGATAAAGACATTATAATAACAGTCGCTAATGTAAGCCACTTATCTCTATAAAAATTTTGCCATCCTTCGCGTATTACACGCGCTAATTTAATTGTTTTCATAAATATTTAACCACTAATAATATATTTACCATGTAGATCATCACGTATTATGCGACCCTTATCCATCAAAATAACTCTCTTATTCAATTTATCAACAATTGATTTATCATGTGTAGCCAAAATAACAGTTGTTCCAAATGAATTGATTTTCAATAATAGTTTTACAATTTCCAATGCTGAGATAGGATCCAGATTTCCCGTTGGTTCATCAGCAATGAGAACCCTTGGTCTGTGTATAACTGCTCTAGCTAGAGATATACGTTGCTGCTCACCTCCACTAATTTGGTGTGGATATCTATCAGCCTTACTTTCCATTTTTACAATACGTAACATATTTTCCACCTCATCTGCAATTTGAGCATCTGACTTCCCTTGAACCTCCAATGTATATGCCACATTTTCAAATATAGTTTTTTGTGGTAATAATTTAAAATCTTGAAACACTGTTCCAAAATTTCTCCTAAAATGTGGTAAGATTTTTCTTTTCAAATCTGCAATATTTTTTCCTCCAAAATACACAGCTCCATCTGTAGGAAACTCATCTGCATATATCATTTTTAATAAAGTTGACTTTCCAGCACCACTAGAGCCCACCAAGGAAACAAATTCTCCTTGATCAATTGTGCAATTGATATTATCCAATCCAACAAATCCATCAGAATATTCTTTTGCTACATTTTCCAATGTAATTAATTTCATATCTTTATTTCATCTTCCATGACTCTCAGAGCAATGTAAGATTTTTTTATTTTATATCTAAATCTATACTGTAGTTAATTATACCACAAAATTATTTCATTCTCAAAAATGCAGTTATGAATTCATCTATATCACCATCCAACACATCATCAACTTGAGCTGACTCATGTTTTGTGCGATGATCTTTAACTAATTTATATGGATGTAGTACGTATGAACGTATCTGATTTCCCCAACCAGCTTCTTTCATTTCACCTCTCAACTCTCTTTTTTTAGCTTCTTTTTCTTCTAAAAATTGCTTATGCAATTTTGCTTTTAACATTTTCATTGCGTGTTCTTTATTCTGTGCTTGCGACCTCTCACTCTGACATTGAGCTGTTATCCCCGTTAGTTCATGAGTTATACGAACAGCACTATCAGTTGTATTTACATGTTGTCCACCTGCTCCAGATGCCCTGTAAGTATCAATACGCAAATCATCTGATTTTATTTCGAAATCTTCTACATCATCAATGATGGGCATTACATCCACACGAGCAAACGATGTTTGTCGTAAATTATCAGAATTAAACGGAGACAATCTCACCATCCTATGCACACCTGATTCTGCTCGCATATGACCATAAGCCCATCTTCCATCAATCTCTATAGTTGCACTTTTAATTCCTGCCTCATTTCCATTAACCTTATCCAGTAATCGAACTTTAAACTCTTTATTTTCAGCCCATTTCATAAACATTCGCAAAAGCATTTCAGACCAATCTTGTGCATCTACACCACCAGCTCCAGTGTTAATAGTAACTATTGCACTATTTACATCATATTCCCCATCAAATAATGTATAAAATTCTATTTGTTCAATATTTTTTTGCAATTGTACAACTTGTTTTTCTATATCAGTCCATTCTTCATCAGAACTCACTATCTCACATAACTCCTCTACATCATTTAATTCTACTTCTAGCTTTTCAAAAGATTCTACTTCACTCCTTAATCCCTCAAGTTCTTGCATTATATTTTTTGCTCTAACTTGATCATCCCAAAAACCCTCTTCACTCGAAAGAATTTCATTTTGAATTATTTTGTGCTTCTTATCTTCAACGTCAAAGAGATTCCCGCAACTGCAGGGATTTATCTTGTAATTTATTAATTTTTTCTATAACTTCACGCATATTTCATTTTTATTATTCACGAGCCATCCATCGGAATCGAACCGATGACCTACGCGTTACGAGTGCGTTGCTCTGCCAACTGAGCTAGAATGGCGTATGAAATAAGTATGCCACACTTATTTTAACAAAACAATATATTTAAAAGATACCAAAAAATAAAAACATCTCATTTTCAGAGATGTTTTTATATATTTTGGGCGACTAGAGGGAATTGAACCCTCATCCTCGGTACCACAAACCGATGTTCTAACCGTTGAACTATAGTCGCCACGATAAAAACGTTTTACTTAAAATATTATACCAGAATATTTCAAAAAATCAAGTCTCATTTTTCAAATCTACAATAGCCTTAGCTTCTGCTACAATTTGTTCTAATTTTCTACCTCTAACTCCAGCATGTTCAAGTATATCTTTTTTATATTCAACCTCCCTGCATAATATCAAACCCTTACTCAAAATTGTATCTTTTTGTCTTTTGGATAATTTTGTTATGGCTGTTATTGGATGTAATCCTGTCTTATCAATTAACTCTGCCAAACTTTTGCCATGTGGATATCTCCAACTCATAAGCTCAATTCCTGCACATCTTGCATAATCAACTGCCTGTGAAGTAAATTGTGTATTTGTAACAAGCCATAATTTATGAAGATGTTTATCTCTTCCCTCATGTATTCCATCCCATCTTTTTTTTATATCATCAAATCTTGCCTTCATATACAATACAGTTTGTACATCACTTTTATACCCCAACTTATTATGAAATTTACATTCAAATATGAAATGTCTATTATCTCTATATGCCATTACATCAATCTCATGCGTTATACAACTCCCTCTAAGTGTTCTATTTGTACTTGTTTTATATCCACGAGCATCTAAAAGACGTGCTACAAACTGTTCAAAAGGATACCCACTTGGACCAAGCATCTTCAGAGCTCTTTTTAAATTATATCTTGCAGCTGTTGGTGCATTACGTGTTTTTAATTTATTGTATGCAGATCTATGAATTTTCACAGTAGTATCTAAATTTGATTCTTTTGAGATTTCTTTTGCAACAGCCTTTGCCCTTTCACTATCAATTCCAGCACGCTCAAGAGACCTCTGTAATTTACTTGCAGAAAACTCTTCTTTTTCCCCTGTTGTTTTTTTTATTTCTTTATTCATTACAGACACCATTTATATCACATGTATCAATAATCTCACAAGCCTCCTCAGCAGTATCTACTAAATGAAATAGTTCCATATCTTCTTCTTTTATTGCACGATTTTTTCCCCAAACTACACCACGAATCCAATCTACTAAAGGACCCCAATACTCCTTATTAACAAGTATTACTGGAATAGGTTTTGTCTTACCTGTTTGTATAAGAGTAAGCATTTCAAATAATTCATCAAGCGTACCAAATCCTCCTGGAAAAAATATGTATACTTGTGACGCAAATGAAAGTATCACCTTTCTGGAAAAAAAGAAATCAAATGATTCTGAATCAGTAATATACTGATTTTTACGTTCTGTCACACTATGATTTGGTAAATTAATATTAATTCCAACACTTCTACCATTAGCCTCTTTTGCACCCTTATTAGCAGCTTCCATAATACCAGGACCGCCGCCAGTAAATACCGCAAAGTCTCTTTCAGCTAATTTATATGCCAATTTTTCTGCTTCTTGATATACATCATTATCAAAACCAAATCTAGCACTACCAAAAATACTAGCAGCCTTATCAAAACGCGATAGGAAATCATGACCTTTAACAAATTCTGATTGAATCTTTAAAATCCTCCATGATAAACCACTTGTATAATGTTCTTCCTCAGCAATTTCTGGAGACAAAAACTCACGTTCACGATTTAATGACACATCAAACTTTTCACCTCCCACAGTAAATGTTACTTGTTTATCTTTATCTATCATATTTTTATTTTGTCCAACATAACTACTTCAAATTGAGTAAATGAGGATTCCATTTTTATTTAATTATTTTCTTCTATACTTTTTATAATAGCATTAAAATCAATTTCTTCATATTTCAATAACTCTTCTGTGGTACCACTTTGTGGAATACGTTTAACAGATAAACTACTTATATTTCCATTAAAACCATCTAATGCACTTCTAACAGCTTCGTACATACCTCCTTCAGAATAACCATCCTCAACTACAATTATGTTTTTTATATCTCCTATATTTTTAATTAATGATTTACCATTTATCGGTTTTACACAATACAAATCAATGATACGTATACTTTTATTTTTTACTTTCAGTATTTCGTATGCTTTCAATGCTTCTGTTATCGTTATCCCTGCTGCAATTATAACTGCGATATCTTCATCACTGCCCTTCAATATTTTTGAATCACCAATTTTAAACTCATCCTTTTTACCATATAGCACACTTGTTTTTTCACGAGTTGTTCTAATATAATTTATACCTTCACCACAATTTTTTATTAAAAATTTTGCAGATATAATATCAGATGGATACAAGACTTTACCATCAATAATTGACCTCATCATAGCTATATCACTGAGTCCCATCTGTGAACTACCATCAGCACCAATAGAAACGCCAGCATGAGAACCTACAAATGTAATATTGCTTTCACTGAGTCTTGCCATTCTTATTTGATCATGAGCTCTTGTAAAAAATGCAGCAAAGGTTGAGCAAAATGGTTTATATCCCATACGTGACAGTCCAACGGCAACACTTACCATATTTTGTTCAGCTATGAACATTTCGAAAAACCTTTCAGGATAATATGCTTTTACTTTCTCGGACCTAGTTGAATTACTAACCTCAGCATCCAAAACAATTATCTTTTCATCTTCACTCATCATTTCCACAAGTGCATCGCCATAAGCATCACGAGTTGCATACTTTTCATCAATATTAAATTCACTACCAACACTATTGTCATTCCTGCGAAGGCAGGAATCTTTCTGCAAAACTATAGATGCATCACTTGATAAATACTTACCGTCTCGAGACTGACAAGGTTGTGGCAACGCAATAGAACCACGTACATCAAAATCAATATCTCCAAGTTCATTTACTGCCTCAATAAATTCTTCTTCCTTCAAAACTTTTCCATGCCAACTATATTTATCTTCCAAAAATGATATGCCACGCCCCTTATATGTTTTTGCAATTATCATCAATGGTTTTTTATGCTCCCCTATCATATCTTTATATACCCTCAATATTTCGTCCACATCATGACCATCTACAACAACACTTCTCCAGCCAAAAGCTTTTGCACGTGCTACATATTTATCCACATCATGACCATCCATAGTCTCACCCCTCTGCCCAAGCCTATTTACATCAACTACTGCAATCAGATTTCCTAATTCATAATAACTAGCAAGATTCATTGCTTCCCAAACTTGACCCTCAGCCATTTCACTATCTCCCAACAGCACATAAGTTTTAGCAATAGATTTGTCTATTTTTTTTTGAGCTAACGCCATACCCACTCCCACAGAAAGTCCTTGACCAAGAGAGCCCGTGGATGCTTCAGTAAACGGAAACTTCATTGTAGGATGTCCTTCTAAATTACTCCCAAACTTTCTAAAGGTGTTTAATTCTTCTGGTTTTACAGCGCCAGCAGCTGTCCACAAAGAATAAAAAAGTGGCGAAGCATGTCCTTTTGAGAAAATAAGCCTATCATTATTTTCATCTCTTATGTTTTTTATATCAAACTTAAAAACTCCAGAAAACATAAGTGAACTCATTATTTCTACAGCACTAAGTGAAGATGTAGGATGACCAGAACCAGCTGTTGTAGTCATATCCAAAATCCAATATCTAAGCAATTTATTTATTTTTTCTAGTTGTTGTATTTTTTCTTTTTGTTTTATTGACATTTCAAGTTTTATTATATAAACTATGATATCGTCCTTTTACATATACATATTACCACAATTTTACACATAGGAGAAAATCATGAGTGATAATGTAAAGAATATCTTATTAAAAGCTTCTGGAGATGTTTTTAAAAGCAAAGATTTTAAACATTTTGCAACAGAGCTGGCAACAAAATCTTTTGTTGTTATTGTAGTTGGTGGTGGAACAGAAATCAGCAAAAGACTAGAGGCAGCTGGTTATACCATTGCCTTTGATGATGTCCATGGACGAATCACTGAAAGCTGGGAAGAACGTAAAATAGCCCGTAACGTCTTGGAAGAAAATACCAAAAAACTACAAGATGATTTAGTAGGAACTGGTGCATTTGTCATTCCTTCAGTTATTGATATTGCTGGTGTAACATGTCATATTAATGGTGATAACTATATCAAGTCTGCATACCTTGGCTTTGATGAGTTGTATGTATTTACAACAGCTGAACGTATAGAAGCTAAATCTAAAATATTTAGTAGCTATCCAAAAGTAAAAGTACGTGCCGTTTAAAAAGTTATCCGTAAAAGAATTAAAATAAATTATAGAGCAATTAACTACAAGTAGTTAATTGCTTTTTTATATAAAAAGTCCAACCTAAGGTCGACCCCCGGTTGGACTTTATCAAAATTCTTAATTCTTAATTCTTAATTCTTAATTCCTTAAATCCAACCCCTTCCCTGCATTGCACTTTCAATCCTTTCTATCGCAAGTATAAATGAAGCTTTTCTATAATCAATTTTATATTTCTTAGCTTTATTACAAACATTGTCATATGATTCAATCATAATTTCTGCTAATTTTCTATTTGTCTCACTCTCACTCCAAGATGTGTTTTGCATGTTTTGTAGCCACTCAAAATATGAAACTGTAACACCTCCAGCATTTGCCAATACATCAGGAATAATTACAACATCTTTTTTATATAAAATTTCATCAGCTTCTGGAGTTGTTGGTCCATTTGCTAATTCTATAATTGTAGTTGCTTTTATATTGTCTGCATTGTCCTGCGTTATTTGATTTTCAATCGCTGCTGGCACCAACACATCACAATCCATTTCCAATAATTCTTCATTTGTTGCACTTAAATACTCATCTGTATCACATACTGATTTATCACAATAAATTTTGCCTTTTTTATTTTTCATATCAATGACCCTTGTCACATCAATACCTTTACCATTTTTACTAACAATTGCACCACGTGAATCACTAACTCCAACTACTTTATACCCTGCTTCATGTACCAGTGTTGCAAAAACCTGACCAGCATTTCCAAATCCCTGAATAGCAATTCTTAAGTCCTCTGGCTTTTTATTTAGTTTCTCTGCAATTCGCTCAAGCAAAACAAATCCACCTCTAGCAGTTGCAGTTGCTCTTGCAGTGATACCACCTATTGCAACTGGCTTTCCCGTGAATGATCCCGGCACAGTATAACCTTTAAGTCTAGAATACTGATCCATCATCCATCCCATTATCTGTTCATTTGTATAAACATCTGGAGCTGGTATATCAATCTTTGGACCAATTTCTAAATAAAGACCCCTAACATATCCACGACTAAGCTCTTGTAATTCAGCATCTGACAACTCTTTAGGATTCACTTCCACTCCACCCTTAGCTCCACCATATGGTATATCCACAACAGCACATTTAATAGCCATCCAAAAAGCCAATGCTTTCACTTCATCGATATCAACCGCAGGATGAAATCTCACACCTCCCTTATACGGACCACGTGCATTATTATGTTGTACACGATAACCTCGAAATGTCTTTAATTTCCCATCATCCATCTTCACAGGAATCGCAATTTCATGGATTCTTTGAGGACTTTTTAACATCTCAATTGTATCTTTATCTATATTTGCAACTTCAGCAGCATTTTTCAACTGTTGCATTGCATTTTCAAATGGATTTTGCATAATTTTGTAGAGACACATTGCAATGTGTCTCTACATCATTACAATATTTCTCTTATTTTTTAATAATTAGTAATAAAATTTGTCTCATTACTCCCTCTCCCTATGGGAGAGGGCTGGGGTGAGGGTAAAAATTATTAAGTTTATCGCACTTTACAACTCTATCTATCTACCCCTCACCTCAGGGGAGAGGCGGTTTTTAAAAATCATTATTCTTCTAAAGAAACTGACTCATCCACCAACTTCACCAACTCACCATAAGCACCCACAACATCATCACTCTGTAAAATTGCACTTCCAACCCCGGCAGCATCAACACCTTTTTGACTGACTTTCAAAATTGTTTCTTTATTAACACCACCATCTACTGATATCCAAATATCTCCACGACGCTCTCTTAAATATGAAATTTTATTCAATGACTCTTCCAAAAATTTACTACCCTGAGTACCTGGAATAACAGTCATAACTTGAACAGCATCAATCTCATCTATATATGTAAATACATCTTCAACCGGAGTTTGGGGTGATAATGCAATTCCTTTTGTAAAATCATAAGGATCCATAGCAGTTAAAACTTGAGATGGACTCTCAACCTCTCCAAGATGAAAATAAACTCGTTTAGCATTCAGTGCAGCACATGTATCTAAATATTTTTCAGGATGTTTGCTCATAAGATGAATCTCTACATCAAAATCATCAACTTCACCAACTAAGTCATACAAATCAAAAGTTTCACTATCAGTCATAGTATTATCAGCTAAATCAATCTGAATCCAATCTACAGAACCACGCAACACATTCAATTGTTGAATTACATTATCACTATCTGTATCTAAAATTGCTGGAATTATCAACATAATTTTGTATATTTATAATTTACGGATTATCATTACTCCTTTTTGTCATTCCGGAAAGTTTATTTTCTCGTAGGGACAGTGCCTTGTGCCTGTCCACGATATTTGAAAATCACTTGTCCGGAATCTTATACTCTACTAGTAAAGTTCAGATTCCAAATCAAACCTAAACTAATAGTTATCAATTTTTGCAATTCTTCTAACATGTCTTTCTTCCTCACTAAATTTCGTCTCAAGCCATAACTTCACAGAATCTTTAGCATCCTCAATACTTAAAAATCTAGCACCCAGTGAAAGAACATTTGCATTATTATGTTCTTTTGATAAAGTTATTATTTCCTTCGGACCACCATAGTATACAGCACATCTAATGCCACTAGTTCTATTTGCTACAATCGCCTCACCCTGACCAGAACCTCCTAAAATAATTCCCAGATTCTCACTATCAGCAACTACCTCTGCAACAGGTTTTATAAAATCAGGATAATCATCATTTTTATCAAATGAATCAGCACCAAAATCAACAACTTCAAAATTAAGTTCTTCTGTTAAAAATATCTTCAATTGTTCCTTTAAATCATAACCTGCATGGTCTGTTCCTAAATATATTTTCATACTTCTATTATATAACTTCAAAAACAATATTACAACTAAAAAACAGTATCCCTAAAATAATACTGTTTTTATACTTGTTATACTAATTATTTATTAACACATTCTTGAGATTCTCTTGCACCATCATCACTCATTTTTATATTAGATTCAGTTGTGCTCCCTGATGGCCAAACAAAAAAATCACTTGCAATCGAATTGATTGAAAAAATCATCCCATCATTATTTAATTGATTTATTGAAAATGTTGCTATATCCTCAATGTCTAATTCAGGATTCTTTAGATTAGCACTAACAAAATAAACACTTTTAAAATCATTAGATTTTACCACCTGTCCATTATGTAGTGTAACTTCCCCATTTTTTAAACCACTCTCAATTTTTTGCAATACAGAATCCGAAACATCTTCACAATAACTAGCGGTTGTAACAACCTCAGTTGAAGCACATCCGGTAGTAAATAATATAAGACTTGCCACTAAGAAAATTTTTCTCATATTCATTAAGTTACTAATTTTTTAATTTTTCTTTATATATTCATGAGCAGACAAAAGTGCCTTTATAGCATCTCCTACAGCTATGTTATTTTGACGAAATATTGAATTTGTTACATCTCCTGCAGCAAATACTCCAGCACAGCTTGTTTCTTGCGTTTCAAAATTTACCACTATATTATTCCAATCATCAGTATCTACAAATTCTCCTACAATTTCACTATTTGGAACAGAACCAATTTCTACAAATACTCCTTGCACAGCAAGTTCTTTTTCTTCATCGCTATCATTGTGTTTGTATTTCAATCCAGTTACCATCATTTCTCCAACTACTTCAGATGCATTTGATTCATAAATTATCTCAACTTTATCTGAATTCATAATTTCCTCCTGTGTTATAGGATCACCTCTAAGTCCACCTTCTGGCTTGCGTGCTATCAAATAAACTTTATTTGCATATTTCATAAGATCAACAACTGCTTCAAGTCCACTATTTCCGCCACCTACAACTGCAACATCTTTATCCTTGAAAAAAGGCGCATCACACGTTGCACAAAATGCAACCCCCTTACCTTCAAAGTCAGATTCACCAGGAACACCCATCCTCCTATGTCGTCCACCCGAACAAACTATAACTGTTTTTGTTTCATATTTATCGTCTCCTACAATAACTTCAAAAGTTCCATCTTCTTTTTTATTTACAACATCCACTTTTTCACCAATGTGCAAATCAATATTATCTTTTTGAGATTCTAAGTGTTTTTTTAATTTAATAGCCAAATCAGCTCCGGCTATAACTTCTTCACCAATCCAATTTTCAATACCATCAGACACAACAGATTGTCCACCAATCTGCTGGGCAAATAAAGCTGTTTTGATTTGTTTACGAGCCGCATAAACGCCTGCTGCTACAGCTGCTGGACCACCTCCAATAATAATAGTTTCGTACATAATTTTATAAAATAAAAATAATAAATCTAATAATGAAGTGGATGAAAATATCTATCCACTTCATTCAAGATTGACTATAGTCCTAAAAGATTTGTAAGTTGAACTTGATCAAATCCAACTAATACTTCTTCTTGACCATCTTTCTCAATAATAATTACTGGAACTCCCATTTGTCCAGTTTTTTCTACCATTGCTTGAGCTTTTTGTTGATCTACAGAAACATCCACTTCTTCATATTCTACACCCTTTTCTTGCAAAAAATCCTTTGCCATTGTGCAATAACCACATGTTGGTGTGGAATAAATTGTTACTTTTGCCATAATGCTTTTCTTACTTATTACTTATAATACTAATTATTTTAGCATATAATCAATTATACGCACAACCTTGACTAAACACTTTTTTTTGTGCATAATGAATAAATACTGTTAATCCCATGCCCTCGTGGTGAAATTGGATATCACATTTGGTTTCGGCCCAAACGTTCTAGGTTCAAGTCCTGGCGAGGGCACAATAAATAAAAAAGCATTTATTATATAAATGCTTTTTTATTTTTATGTTATACATCACTTTCAACATCTATTTTATCTTCATAAAAAACATCTCGATATTCTTGCCTACCCTCATTAAACTTACTCCCACGAGCATCAATTAAATCATTCGCATTGTCAAATTTTTTCTTTTCTAAAATAACTTCCTTTTTCTTAGCTTCTACATACTCTACAGTTTCAACTTGACTCACCTCATTTTCATATAAATATGAGTACCAAAAGTAAACCAGAGTACCTGCCACAAAAATCGCTAATACAGCCAATATATACTTAAATGACTTTATCCACCATTTACGTGCTGATTTAATGATTTTACCAGCATTACTAACTGGATCATTAAATGTATCACGACCTTTTAATCCAAACATACACAATCCTTATATTACTATTTATTATCTAGATAAAACACGGTAATCATAGTTGTTTTTAATAACTCATTTTTCATTTCCTCAACATCAGTAGTGCTCATATTAATATTTGATTCTGTTCTACTTGTTACAAGTGATAATACATCATTAAAATATTTCATATTTTCCAATTTTTGCAAAAACTCTATTAAATCATTTTGATTCCCTGTTAATGCAATCTTTAATTTCATATTATTCTTTGTTAACGGTTCGATACTGACTTTTTCATCAGTTTCATCTTCTTTTACTTTTGCCTTTGTTTTCTTTACAACTACAGCACTATTCACAACCTCCAGAGATATCTTATTACCCGTATTATTAGCAATCTCTTCTAATTGTGAAAATAAATTAATTTTTTCATCATCATTATCTGGCAATAACACATTTAACCCTTCTTTTTCTATAGATATGTATTCGGAAGTTTTTTCAAATTCATAAACATTCACTAAAAACTCTTCAGCTAACGCATGACCTAATTGTAATTGCTCTAATTCTGCTGATTTATTTTTTATCAATCCAATAATATCAAAGGATTTATTGAACATAACAATAATCAATACTAAAAATATAAATATGGTTATTATTTGTTTATAATATTTTTTTATAAAATATGCCATAAATTTACTTCAAACAATCTAAATTAATCTTAAACGTCATTGTAAAAAAAATATCAACAGGAGTTGCTAATTGCTCCTCTGGAACAACAACATTTGTAAAACACTTTTTTTCATCATATTCCATATCCTTAAGTGCATTCTTAAACTCCACCACACTCTCCCGTGTATTTGCTTGAGCCTTAATTGATACAGAATCATTTGTTGTTTTTATGCTCTCAATAACTATACTACTAGGAACAGTTTCACTTAAAAATATAATCATCCTAGACCATTTTAAATGATTTTTATCTAACTTATTAATCAAATCAACCTTTTTATTCACTTCAATAAATTCATCATGCATTACTGCAACTTTTTTATATCTTTCATTTTCTGTAACACTAGACTTTACTTCTTCCATAACAGAAATTTCAGTCTTTAATATAAAATAAACAGCAAATAATCCACCTATCAAAAACAAAAACGCTATCATGACATGAATTTCCTGTTCCATTATTATTCTAAATGTTTTACGCCTATTCAAATGGTCTTTTTGTTTTTTTGGCAATAAATTGAATTTTATTTTCATATAATTTTATATACTCTTTGAAGCTAAACCAATCACTGTTGCATATTGAACGGACGCTTCTCTATTTATTGGTGGCACACTTTTGAAATTCACATTCACCCACGGATTTCCAAGCTCAATATTATAACCCAATCTACGAGATAAATAAGGTGCAATTCCCAATGTTCTAGCACCACCTCCACACATTATAATTTTATCTATTTTATCAGTATAATTTAATCCATTCAAATAAAAATCAATAGATTTTTGTGCTTCACCAGCAAAGTTCTCCATAACAGCTTTAGTCGCTTGAAATACATGATCATTTTTCAATACTGACCCAACACCATATGTTATTTTAATATTTTCAGCCTCTGAATAAGTTATTCCAAATGTTTGCTCTATTGTTTTAGTCATGGCTTCGGAAGATAATGGAATACTTGATGTAAAAACAGGAATATTGTCAACAGTAACAACAAAACTAGTTCCCTTATCTCCTATATCTATAATCATAGTGGTAGCACCTTTTTCATCATCTCTCAATAAACTATTGGATTGAGCTACTGATTCAATCTCAAATCCATACGCGGTTAACCCAGCTCTTCTGAGCATTTTTATATACCTATTTATAAAATCCTTAGACACAGCAACTATAATAACATCCATCTGTTTCTTATCTTTTGTAAGTCTCCTATCAAGTACTTGCCAATCATAATAAACTTGATCAATAGAAAGAGGTATTGCAGCTTCTATCTCCCATTTAATAGCTTCAGCAACTTCCTCATCTTTCATATTTGGAATAGTTACTATTCGCAAAAATGATTTTGACTCTGGAAGTGAACAAATAACATTACGAGCTGATATTCCAGCTTTTTTTCTTGCTCTATCGATGGCACCTAGTACAACATCAAAATTAGTAATATCCCCATTATTTACTATTCCTGCAGGTATTTTTTCAGATGCAAAGCCATACACATCATCATATTCTCCATGATGTGTAATCTGTAAAACCTTTATAGAAAGATCGCTAATATCCAAACCAAAAAATGGTGGCGTTGGATCAATGAATTTCTTATTAAATATGGACATTTATTTTTTATTTGTTTTTACCTAGTTACATGATATCACATACTCCACTTCTATTCCATCTCTGTCCACTGATCAATAACATAAGAACTTCCAGTTGGAAAATATGGAGGAGCTGTTACTAAAAAATTTGGATCATATGTCAATGTACTTGTGCCAACACTCGACTGTTCTAATCCTTGTTTTGTCGCAATTGCACCGTAAAAATCCATGTCTATAATTGTATCGTATTCACTACTGCGACCAACAAAACCAAATTGAGACAAAATTGCCGCATCAATCTCCAAGACTCCACTATCATTCCCAGCACCATCTATAATTGGCTCTTTTACTGTATCGATATTATTTTCAGCAGCAAGACCTAATACAGTCCATGAATCATGATTTTCATATACAACATCACCATTTATATAAATATCTTGATTTCGCCCACCTCCATTATGATGTGCAGCAATTGTCAAACGTTTACCAGCATCTAATGTTCCATCAATCCACAAATCATTTCGTAAGTAAATTGCACTTGTGTCTTGTAATGTGATTGTTTGATCAAATGATTCTTTTGTGATTGCCTTTGTATCTTTATGATGTTTTTTCACCCACCAAACATCAGCAGTACCATCTGCTTGTAAAATAATATGCCATCCTTGTCCTCCTGCTAAAGTTGGTAGTGTATATTGCCCTTGTGCTGCCGATGCTATTTCTGCAAAACTCACCACAATACTATTAAAGTCTTGGACTGGTGATGGGAATATTTTTGCACCTGCAAAAAAACCATTACCAGTTTGACTCCAGATACCCTCTTTCTCTTCAGTGGCACTATTATTATCATGGTCATATGTTGCAACACTACTAGATACTGCACCATAAGCGCTACCATTAAACTCAATCCCATCATTTGCATGTACTGCGCCATAAAATGTTGTTTTATTGTTAATAATCAAACTGGAATCAGATAACAAAACAAATTCACTCCAAGCAGGTCGACGCATACGAACACGTACACTACGCGTTACGTCCGGTTCTTTATATGTCCAACCAGTAGCTAAAATTTCTGCATCAGTAGATCCTGAACTTGGCCTAATTACGCAAATACGATATCTTCCAATTGTATTAGTTCCATCATAATCAACTTCATAAGCTTCCGACTCACTACATTCACCATCATTATCAGAATCAACTCCATAAGGATTACCATTTTCCCAAAAATCTGCAACTTCTTCCGCTGTTTTACCATCTACATTATGTCCTAAATACCATCTATAAAAATATATACCAGATTCTGCCATGTGAAGAGCTTGTTGTCTTGGTTGTGCATGCAGACTATATTTAAAATGTTCTGTAACAAAACGTATTAATCCAGTAAAAATAACAGCCACTGAAACAATAACAATAAGACCATATACCAATGCTGTTCCTTTTTTTATTTGCATATAATTTAAATTATTTTACGTAAAATTAAGTCGGTGTTTTACCAAATAAAGACAAGTTACGCATAAGTACCTGTGATTGTATGCGCACATTATTTGGTTGACGAATTTGATCTACATTTACAAAAAGTAAAATTTTCACCAAAGATACACTCCCTGTATTTACAGGAGATGTAAGTTCTGTATTTGTTAAATCATAATATGTAAATATGGGATCTTGTTCAGAATTATTCACAACATAGTTTGCAACACGAGTTATAATTTCATCATTAGCAACATCATAAATTGGCGGAGTCACTGTTGTGTCCAAGTTCGTAACTCCAACATTAAATGTATCATCAACATCATTTAAAAAATATCTAATACGCTCAATTTCATCATCACCATCATAATTTGCATAAAAAATAAATTCTGACACATCTGCAAATTCTACTGCATGTGCACCATCCCCACCAGAACTAGCACGACGAATATTTTTCACTGCATCATCTACACCGCGAGAAGCATGTAATGTTGCATAACCTAACTCAATAGCAAAATGATTCATCTCCCACACTTTTATAAAAAACATTGTAAATCCTAAAAGCACCATCGATGTAATAGTAATCACCACAATAGTTTCAATAAGAGTAAATCCTTTTTTATTTTCTATATACATCATATTAATTATGCATCAAAATTAACTACTGGGATTCAATTCAATACTAACACTCTCCAAACCACTTATTGTAACTGAATCGTCATCATCTGTTATATAATCACTTGCTGTTACAGTAATATTGTATTGCTCTCCATCAATTAAAACATCATCAGCAACCCCATCACCATCTCCATCATTTTCTGCCACATCCACCGGAAAATACACTTTACCATGAACGTCAGTTTGTTGTGACACGTCATATCCAAGTGTTGTATTTTCCAGTTGCACTGTTACACCCTCAAATGGACCAGTTGTTAATGAATCAGTTATTGACACAATGACACCTGGCTCACTTTCATCAATAATAATCATGTCACTATTATATACACCACTTTCTACGGATATTGAGTTTTGTTCAGTATCTGAACCAGGATTAAATTTCCATAAAACATATCCTGATTCATCTAATATGAAATCATATTTTCCAATACTTGACTCATATCCAGCAATATCAGCATCAAAATCAACTTCGCCTTCATTCCCTGATTCTGTACTAGAAACTGCATTAAGAGCTGTATTAATATACACAGGATCATTGCTTACATACAAAAACCCCAACACTCTACCACCTGAGAAAGTAAAATCAATATCGGACACAACATTACCAAAAGGATCTTTTGTAAAAATATGAAGTTCTGGCAAAACATCCTCCACAATAGTAATTGTTGTAATTGTTCCTGCAATTATCGATGCATCTGTATACATTGGATAATATGATGATACTGGATAAGGTGCCATTGTTTGTATTTCTTCACTTCCCGAAAGTAAAACAGTTATTTGATACATATCCATTCCAGGCATCAATCCTTCAAATAAAACATTACCAGCAGAATCAGTTGTATTACTAAAATCTGGTGTCGGATTACCACTCCCAACAATATCAACACCTACAGTAGCACCACTTACAGCAGCGCCTTCCGAGTCAACAACATTCACTGACAATATTCCATCTATTACGGCAGATTCATTTCCTGAAGGTGGTACAAAAAATGATGTTAATTCGATGCTATTTACAGTATTAGAAACATCAACCATTCCTACTCCCCATAAAATCTTAATGTTTACACGCTTATAATCATTTGGGATGCTATCTCCGCCACCAAAACCATCATCTGGATTATCAACATAATAAATCTCTGTTAAAACACGATACATACTGTTATTTATAGTTTTAACCTCATCATAATCTAACCCAGTACCTGAACCTGTAATCACACTCCCGTCTGGTGGATTTGTCGTTGAATCCAAAAAAATATTATCATATGGTGTATTACGCAAAATCTCCAGTTCTGCTGTAGCAAGTTCAACAGCTTCCGTACGCTGTTTTGTTTCAAGTGAATAACTTACGACAAGAGCGTATGTTTTGTAAAAGGTCATTACAGAGATACTAAAAATAAACAATAACACTATACTTTCTATTAAAGTAAAGCCTTTTTTTTTATTGTAAAAATATGAAAAATTCATTTATTATATTTTAATTTTTGTATTATATTTCAATAACCTACAAATTCATTATAGCATACGACACCTTAATCAGCTGAATTCCACATATCAATCGCATATGAATTACCTGTTGGGAAAAGTGGTGGTGGTTGATATAATAGATTACCATCAAATATTAAATTACGTGTCTCAAATCCTGTTCCATCTGTATATCCAAATCCCATACGATTATTCGTTGCAATTGAACCATATAATTCTATGGTATCTTTGTAATTATTTGACCAATATTTTCTTCCTACTCTTCCATTTTGTGATAGAAGCGCAGCATCAATTGTTAAAGTTTCAGTATCTGAACCACTTGAAGCATTTAAATCACCTTCAGAATTACGTATAAATTCAATATTTCCCTCTGCCGCAAGACCCAGTACAGAATCACTATTACGATCTTCATACACAATATCATCTGCGCCTAAAAAAATTCTTGCTTCATGTCCATTGTCTGGACTATGCGCAGCAACTGTCAATTTTTTACCTGCTGGTAATACTCCTTCAATCCATACATTGTCACGCACATATAAAATACCTACATCCGGAATATCAACAATATCAACATCAGAATTACGTAATCGTGTAATAGATAGTGTATTATTATTAAATTTCCGAACTCTAGTAATACGCATTTGATTTGAAGTAGGGACACCAAGCTCTATAAATCTACCCCTTTCTTCAGGACCATAATACAATCCCATAGCTTGTGCTGCCTCACGCATTAAATCAAAATTAGCTGTCACACTATTAAAATCTTGGGCTACAACAGGAAATTCTTTTCCCGCAAGAAAATGTTCACTATCATCCACATCTTCACTATTATCAAAACCAGGAAAAGCTGCAGCCCAAACTCCAGACCGCCAACCTCGCACATCACTATCATTATCATAATATGATGAAACCGAACTTGTAACGATATTATGAGCTATTCCATCAAAATGAAATCCACCATTGATATGCATTGGACCATATACTTCAGTACCTGAACTCAATCTAATCCTATTATTTGCCAAAATTGCAAACTCACTCCACGATGGTTTACGCAACCTAGCACTAATTGTACGTTCTTGATTTATGCCTGATGAACTAGCACTACCTTGTGATTTTACATTTAGAACAGTCGAATATTCTGTTGGTGCTGTAACACAAAGTTTATATTGTCCAATTTTATTATGATTTTCATCTTCATAATCTACAATATAAGCCTCTGTACCATCTCCATCTCCATCAGCAGTATCTGCATCATCACAATCTCCATCTCCATTATCATCAACACCCAATGGATTATTTGTCCAAAATTCTTCAATCTGAGTAGCTGTCTTCCCTTCAACATTATGAGCTAAATACCATCTATAAAAATAAATACCAGCTTCTGAAACATGTATTGCTTGTGTATCTGGTTCAAGTGAAGTATTATATTTCACATGAGAAACAACAAATTGAATCGTACCCGCAAATAAAACACTAGCTGCTGCAACAACAGTTAAAACATAAACCAATGCCGTTCCTCGCATTATATATTTTCCTAAAAATTTTTCTTTATTAAATTTCATAATTTTCACTTATTTTTATGTTGGAATATCATCAAATTCTGTTAAGTTTCTAACAACAACAAAAGATTCTATCCGCACATCATCTGGAGAACGAAATATTGGTTCTGGATTAACATATAATACTATTTTTACCATACGTACGTCTGCCGGTGTTGCCATCGTTTCCAAAGCCATTCCATTAATATCATCATATTCATAAATAGTACCATCAACATCATAATATTCAAAAATGACCTCTCCCGATGCAACATCATTTGTAATATTATTTGCCATATCTCGCACTTCTTCAGTACCACTATATTCTGGTGGCGTACTGGTATCAGGCTCAGTAATACCTCTTTTGAAGATGCTATCTTCAACAAAATATCTAACTCTCTCAACTATGCCATCATTATCATAGTCTGCATAAAAAATAAACTCATGATCATCAGCTAACTCTATTGGAAATGCACCATTTTGTGCTTGTTGTGCCTTGCGCATAGTATTTATAGCATCTTCAACAGCATTGCTTGCAACAAATGATGCCACCCCACTCTTAATTGCAAAGTGATTCATAGTCCACATCTTAACAAAAAAAAGTGATGCACCCAACATAACAATTGACGTAATTGCAATTGTTACAATCATCTCAACAAATGTCACACCTTTATAAGTTTTTTTAAAATTAATCATGAACTAAGTATTAATGCAATCTCTTTTTCTGTTAATTCACTAATTTCTATAGAATCCGTTTCTTCATCATATTCTTCTGCATTAACTACTATATTATAATCTTCTCCATCAACTAGTGTATCTGTTGTATTTTCTGGAAAATATACATATCCAAATTCATCTGTTATCAATGTAACTTCATAAACAGGATCTAATGTCGTACTCTGTAATTTAACACTTGCACCCTCAATTGGTACAGATTCTGCATCAATAATTTCTATAATGCGAATAAATGCACTATCATATTCATTATTAATAAAAATCATCTTTGATTGTGTATTTACACCAGAAGTGACTACTGTATTTTGTGGATTATCTTCATCATTTGGATTCATTTTCCAAAAAGTATAATTTGAAAAACTGCCTGGTAAAACAATATTATCAACTTTGTATATGCCTGAGTTAGCATAATTACCATTTAACACATCTGAAGTAGAATATACATCTATATCAAATGTTGTTGTATCAGTGATTTCTCCTGTAGAATTCAAATTATACACATTTTCGATGTCATCATCTGCAGTTGTGCCCAAAACCGCACCACCTATAATATCAAACTGCACATCAGGAATGCCTACTTCAAAAGGATCCTGAGATTTAATATTTAATTGCGAAATTTTATTAGTATTAAAAGCTGTAGTTGTAATACTACCTGCAGCAACACTTTGATGAATATATACTGGATTATATTCCCCTTCATTTAATGGCTCTATTAAATCATTTCCAGAAAATGCACTCAAAGTTTCTCGTGTTTCATAACCATTTTTTTCTATAGTAATCTCATAACAAGTATCACAAATTGGTGCACCCACATACATAAAATTACCATCAGAATCAGTAGTTCCCGTCAAAATTGATTCACTGCACGCAGGATGTCCAACAATATCACACATATTGTCACTAATGGAAACTATTACACCCTCAACAGACTCTACTGGTTCAACACCAGTATCTAAAACATTTATAGATAATATACCTCCAGTTGGCATAGCCTCTAGACCACCTGGTGGTACAAATTGTGATACTAAATTTATTTGTTTTGATTGATACTTTACATCATTTAATGCATCAGCCTTAGAGACAGAATCACTAAGACCAGGACCCCAAATAATTGTTACACCTACTCTCTTATAATCCTCAAATCTAATATCAGATGGAGCAGAACCATCTGTTGGATCATCCACAAAAAATACAGATGTGATTATCCTATAATTCAAACCATTCACACTTGCAACCTCATCATCCTCTATGTCCCCTATAGGTGCATTTGCTTTTGTGGCAACATTTTCATAAGCTAAATTTCTAAAATGTTCCATTCTTTCATTTGCTAATGCAACAGCTCCTCGACGATATTTAGAATCTTGCATATGTCCCATAGTTTCTGTAAATACCTTATAAAAAGTAACAACTAAAATTGAAAAGACAGCAAGGGCAACTAGCCCTTCTATCAGTGTAAAACCCTTTTTATGTTGTATCTTTTTTATAACCATACTAAATATTTTCAAGAACACTATACATAGGAGTAAGCATAGCAACTGCAAAAAATCCAACAGCTCCACCAATAACAAGCATCAACACCGGCTCTATAATTGAAGAAAGATTTTTTGTAATTTGATTTACCTCTTCTTCATAAAATTCAGCAAGTTTGTTCATCATATCTTCTGTCTTACCCGTTTCTTCACCAACTTGAATCATCTGTGCAACTATAACTGGAAATATATTTGGATATTCTGCAATCACACTAGACAACTCAACACCTCTTTGAATTTTACTACGCCCCTCCATTATGGCATCTTTAAAAAATGTATTTGAAAGTGTATTAGCAACAATTTCCAGTGAATCAACAACAGATACTCCACTGTGCAACAATGAACTATAAATTCTAGCAAATCTAGCACAATTAACTTTTATTACAATATTTTTAATTGCTGGTGTTTTCAATAAAATGAAGCTCATTGTCTTTTTACCTATTTGAGTAGATGTGAACATTTTCATTCCAATTCCACCACCAATTAATACAAATGCAATTAAAAAACCATGATTTTGCAAAGCATCACTCATACCTATTATAAATCTAGTAGCGGCAGGCAATTCAACTTCCATATCTCCAAATACTCCAAGAATTTGCGGTAAGATATACGTCAACATAATAACAGCCACAATCATCATAGCAAATACAATTACCGCAGGATAAATCATGGCACCTTTAACTTTTGATTTTAATTCATGTTCCTTTTCCATCTGAATAGTTACAATATCCAAAGATTGATCCAATGTTCCTCCGATTTCACCAACTCTTATCATGTTTACAAATAAGTCATTGAAAATAAGTGGATATTTTGCAAGAGATTCACTAAAAACGACTCCTTCTTGTACATCTTTATAGATATTTTCCAAAACTTCTTGAAAATGTTTATTTTTCGTCTGCACACTTAAATTCGATAACGATCTTCCAATAGTTAATCCAGATGCAATCATAACACTTAAATTCCTAGTGAAAAATAATTTTTCTTTCAAGCTAACACCATTTAATCTATCCATCAATTTAACATGTGGTTTACTGCCCTGCACTTCCATTCTTTCTATTGATGTAACAACAAAACCCTCACCACGCAATTGCATAGCAAGACCTCTTTCATTTGTTGCATCCATTTCTCCTGACTTAGGAGTACCGTCAACACTTTTTGATGTATATAAATATTTTGGCATTATTTTATTTTATTCTTTTGTTACTCTCATAACTTCTTCTATACTTGTTACACCTTGAATGATTTTATTAAATCCATCTTCAACCATTGTCACCATTCCATCTTCACGAGCTTTCCTTTCCATCGCATCCGATGTTGCATTTTGAGTTATCAACTTTTCTATTGCTTCAGTTATTTCAAATACTTCATAAATACCAGCTCGCCCTTTATATCCGCTTCCATTACATTGTGAGCAACCATTTGGCTTAAATAATTCAATATCGGTCCAACTAACACCCGGCTTTAAAACTTTAACTCTCTGAAGTGTTTTTGTGATAGCTTCAATATCATAATTAAGTGATAATGTTTCAACCTCCTTTTCATCTAACTTATACGATTCTCGACATTCAACACATAATTTACGAACCAATCGTTGAGCTACAACTATATTTGTAGTAGATGCTATTAAAAATGGTTCCGCTCCCATATCCACCATACGAGGAATTGCTCCAGCAGCTGAATTTGTATGCAATGTTGAAAGCACTAAATGTCCAGTCATGGCAGCATGAATTGCAATTTCAAGAGTCTCTTTATCACGAATCTCACCAACCATTATAATATCTGGATCTTGACGAAGAAGTGATCTAAGTCCAGCCGCAAATGTCATACCAATTTTTGACTGAACCTGTGTTTGATTTATACTATCCATTCTATATTCAACAGGATCTTCTACTGTGGAAATATTTACCTCTGGAGAATTTAAAATATCTACAATTGTATACAACGTTGTTGTCTTACCAGAACCAGTAGGTCCCGTCACCAAAACCATCCCATTTGGCTTTCTTATCTCTCTTTGTATTGCTTCCAATGATTCTCCCTGTAATCCCATTTTTTCCAATGTAAGTCCATGTGATGATTCATCTAACAGACGCATTACAATTTTTTCACCATCAAAAACTGGTAATATGCTTACACGAAAAGAAAGTTTATATTCATCAGTTTCCATTTTAAATCGCCCATCCTGTGGTAATCTGTGTTCATCCAATTTCAATTTTGATAATACTTTTATACGCGCAGTAACTCCGCTCATAGCATCTTTTGGCAATGTCATAGCCTGGCGCAAAATACCATCAATCCTATATCTAACAATTATTTTTTTCTCTTGTGGTTCAATGTGAATATCAGATGCTCCGTCTAAAATTGCATGTTTAATAAGTGTATCCACTATTCTAACTATTGGGAGATCTTCAGAAATTTTCACTAAATCTTCATTTTTTTCACTATTTTCAATATCATCAGCATCAGAATCCTTTATCATATCTCCAAATTCAGCTTCCAAGCTTTTCGTGTATTGTTTCAAAATAGTTTTAATACTGTCATCTGTTGTTACATATGGCATTATATCCAAACCTGTTTTTTTCTTAAGAAAGTCTATCATCTGCAAATCTTCTGGATCCAACATAGCTACCTTCAAAGTTTCACCAGCTTTCTCAAAAGCAACTACTTGAGATTTTTTTGCCACTTGTTCAGGAATTATATTTAATACTTTTGCATCGACTTCCTCCTTTGTTAAATCCACAAATGGAAATCCTAATATAGAAGCAAAGCTTTTTATACAATCCATCTCATTAATAATCTCTTTTTCCATTAATAACTCACAAAGTTGCACATTTTCTCTTTGAGCACGCACAAAAACAGGAGCAATCTCTGCTTCTTTTACAATTTTATTTTCTATTAAATAGTCATACAGTTGATCATTTTCTATTTTCATCCTATCTATTTTTATTTCAATTCTATTATACACCAAAAAGACAACACAACCAAATCAAAAAGCGAACCTAATTGGTTCACTTTTTGTTTAAATACTATCAATATTTAAATTTTCATTTTCTCTATATTTACATCATTCCACCCATACCTGGCATTCCACCACCCATACCTGCCATAGCTGCTGCAGCATCAGATCCGCCATCTTCACTAGGTTTATCAGTTATTACAACTTCCGTTGTAAGCAGCATTGATGCAACACTTACAGCATTTTCGATTGCAGTTCTAGTAACTTTCAAAGGATCAATAATTCCTGATTTCACCATATCATCTTCATATATATCTTCCAATGCATTATATCCAAATCTTTTTCCCTTTCCTTCTATTACAGCATTATACACAACTGCTGCATCTCGCTCACCTGCATTTTGGGCAATTTGTTTAAGTGGTGCTGAAAGAGCATTCAATAATGTCTTATATCCAGCCTTAAATTCATTACTAGCATCTTCATCTATTTTCAAAGTCATGCCAGCTTTAGCTAATGCAGTTCCACCACCAGCCACAACACCCTCTTCCACAGCAGCTTTTGTAGCAGCTAATGCATCTTCCAATTTATGACGCACATATCCCATTTCTGTTTCTGTTGCAGCACCAGCGCGTATCACAGCCACTCCACCAGACAACTTAGCAATTCGTTTTTGCAATTTTTCCTGTTCATAACTTGAATCTTCAGATTGAGCTTGTCTAGATATTTGTTCAGCTCGTTCTTTTATAGATTTCTTTGTACCTCTTCCATCAACAATTATAGTCTCGTCTTTTGTTGATACTACTTTTGCAGCACTACCCAAAACGTCAAGGTCTACATTTTCCATAGTCATTCCCTTGTCTTCTACAATAACAGTAGCACCAGTAACTATCGCGATATCTTCCAAAACATCTTTTCTAGTATCACCAAATTCAGGTGCCTTAATAGCTAACACATTCATTGTTCCACGTAATTTATTCACAACCAAAGTTGCCAACGCCTCACCTTCAAGCTCTTCACAAATAATAACTAAATCCTTTTTACCACTCTGTGCAATTTTCTCAAGCAATGGCAAAATATCATTTATAGCTGTTATTTTTTTATCAGTAATCAAAATTGCAGGTTCTTTAATTTCTGCTTTTCGAGATTCTGCATCGGTTATCATATACGGTGATACATAACCCTTATCAAATTGCATCCCCTCTACTACATCATAACTCAATCCAACAGTTTGAGATTCTTCCACGGTAATAACACCATTTTTTCCAACCTGTTCCATAACATCAGCAATCATCTGACCCATTTCTACATTTTCAGCACTAATAGTGGCTACTTGTGCAATTTCTTCTTTTGAAATCACTTTTTTTGAATTTTTTTGCAAAACCTCTACAACATCATTCTTTGCAGCTTCTAATCCTTTACGTATTCCCACAGGATTTATCCCTGTTTCTACAAATTTCAAACCTTCATTTACAATTGCTTGCATCATTATCGTTGAAGTTGTAGTTCCATCACCTGCTGCATCATTAGTTTTATCAGCAACTTCTTTAATTAATTCCGCACCAATATTTTCAAATTTATCTTCAAGTTCAATTTCTTTTGCAATTGAAACACCATCATTTGTTACAGTGGGGGCTCCGAATCCTTTATCCAAAACAACATTTCTACCCTTTGGTCCAATTGTAGTTTTTACTGCATTTGCAACTATATCAATACCTGCTACAACTTTTTTACGAGCATCTGCTCCAAATTCTATTTGCTTTGACATATCTTTATTTATCCCACCACAGCTCTCATTGAACAATGATAGATTATTATTATTTACATTTATAAATTAGCAATCTCTCAAAACGAGTGCTAATCACTTAAGTATTGTACCGAATTTCATCTTGCTGTCAAGAATTTTATACTTTAAATTCTACAACATCACCATCTTGCATGATGTAGTCTTTTCCAACTGTTTGTAAATCCCCACTTTCCCTTGATGCACTCCAGCTTCCAGCATCAAGTAATTTTTGCCAATTTACAATATCAGCCCTTATAAATGAATCCTTAAAATCATTATGAATTGCAGCTCCTGCCTCTGGAGCAGTAGAACCCTTCTTAATAGTCCAAGCTCTAGTTTCAATTTCACCAGTTGTGAGAAATGTTTGCAATCCCAATAACTCAAATGCCTCAACTATCAAATCATTTAGATGAGATTCCATTCCCAATTCGCTAGCTTCCTCCACACTCATTTCCATTAACTCTTCTTCTATTTTTATATCCAATTTCACATGCGGCCTTGATTCTAATTCATCTTCAAGTTTTTTATCAGTATCTGATACATTGTAAATATACATTATCGGCTTCATAGTCAAAAGACTCATTTCAGTAATAATTTTTTTATGAGGTTCATGTGTAAAATCTATTTCCATAGTATTAGCAAGATTTCCATCATCCAATAATTGTTGCATTTTTTCAACTAATTCCATTTGACTAACAGCTTCTTTATCATTGCTCCGAACTAATTTTTCAAGTCGTAAAACAGTCTTGTCTACAGTAGCCATGTCAGCAAGAATAAGTTCCGTCTCAACAATTTCAATATCTCGAATAGGATCAATACTATCATGCACATGTGTAATATTTCCATCATCAAAAACTCTTACAACCTGAGCAATTGCATCAACGTCACGAATATTAGACAAAAATTTATTTCCAAGTCCCTCACCTTCAGATGCTCCCTTAACCAATCCTGCAATATCAACAAACTCAACAACTGTTGGAATAATTTTTTGAGTCTTTGACATCTCAGCTAATTTATCCAATCTCTCATCTGGTACCTCCACAACTCCAACATTTGGCTCAATCGTACAAAATGGATAATTATTTATATCAACTGGATTATTTGTCATTGCTTTAAAAAGAGTTGACTTCCCAACATTAGGAAGACCAACGATACCTACCTGTAACGCCATATAATAATATATTTAGTAATTAATTAATGAATAATCTGCACAATAATTTATTCGAGTTCATCAAGTTTAAAATCATTTACGAAAAGAACAAAAAGTCCAATACCTAATGCAACTGAATAACTTAATGCCTCATTATCTGGAAATAAAAAAGTTTCTAACAATCCAAACATGCCATACCAAAACATCACAATTGCCACTGCAACAATAACAACATATCCATTATGATACGTATTACGAATTCTCCTCAATGTTTTCCTCATATATAAAAATAATATTTTAATATATACACATTACCACGCAATCAACAAAAAATAAAGAGAAGTTTATATCTTTTTATTAACTTTAAAGGAGTAATTAATTCAATATTGTTTCAAGTTTGTTGTCTACTGCCAATACCCACTAGCATCAGAAGTGGCTGTGTATGTCACAGATCCAGTATAAACTCCTGAAGGTTGTGATGGTGATACATCTACTTTGTAACATACATCAGTTGTTGTTGAAGTTGAATTATATGCTGTGTATGCTGCTACCACCTGAGCTGTTTGTGGTACACCTGCGTAGTCAGCGTCATCTGATGTTATTCCTTCTTCACATAGGTTTCCTGAGGTTGTCCATATATTATTAAACGTATTATTTGTTGTATCTGCTTGTGGAAATTGTATTACTGAGAAACCTAAACCTTTTGTTGTTGGAGCGTTCCAAGATTCTGTTACTTTTGTTGTTTGATCAAATTGTGTTAGGTCTGGTATTTCATCTGTATTATTTGAATGTACTAGGGTTGTATTTGAAGCTCCATTATCATTTATCATTGATAGGTAGTAACCTTGGGTATCATTTGTTGTTACTATACAAGTTGATTGTCCTACTGCTGGAGTTCCTGCTATTACTATTCCTGGGTTTGCTACTGTTCCTAGTATTACATCATAATCTCCTGTTGATCCATCTTTATCATAACAATCCATTGATAGGGTTGCATTTACTTCTACATTTAGGTTTAGGTCATCTATTCCTGATATTGTTCCATCTCCGTTTACAATATAAGTTGTTGCATGGTTTGTTGTGAATGTACATATTCCGTTTGTTACTGTACATGTTGTATGGGTATTCCATGTTACTTCTCCTTCTAGTTGTGAAAGGACTTCTAGTTCCATATCATTGTAAGCTTCGCTTACAGTTATTTCCATTGTTATATCATTTGAGAAGGTTAGGTTTTCATTTGGTATACCTAATCTTACTGCTCCTACTGCATTTGGATGATCTCCTCTTTCTTCATTTAATGTATTTTGGGTTATGAAGTTTTCAAAGTTGAAGTTTCCATTTAATGCTTCTGTTATCACTGTATTATTTGGGAATATTGCATTTGTTGTGTTTGATTGAAATGTTACTTGTGCACTTGCTGTTATCTGAGTTGTTGAGTCTATTGTTCCGTTATCTACTGAGATGTAGCTATCATTTACTGCATCGTTTAATTGTGAACTGTCTGGATTATTTATCACTATATCCATTGGGCCTGAGTAATAAATTACCAAACGACCTTCATTACCTGGAAGTCCCACACTTCCACCAACTCCAATACCAATTTGATAATCAGAATCACTAGTATTAGCAGGAGTTATTCCAGAGCCTCCCTCAATAACTATATCATCTGCAGCCGGATCCACATGACTTGAACCTCCACCGCCTGACCGAACATTACCATTATTATAAAGTCCTGCATAACCACCATACCAACCAGCTCCACCACCGCCACCGCCACCGTCACCGTCACCTCCAATAAATTGTCCAGCACCACTTGATTGAGTTCCTCCTGCTCCACCATCACATCCTGCACCTGCAGATCCAATTAATCCTCCACCTGCTCCACCTGCTCCAGAACATTTATTAAAACAAGTGCCATCCTCAGCCTTCGTACCTCCTGCTCCACCACCACCAGCTGTTATGATTTCTGTAGAATCAGAATTACGAATAATACCACTTCGCCCACCACCACCAGCACGTCCAGACCCGCCACCACCAAAACCCCCAGCTCCACCATCATGACCACCACCAGCTACAATAACTGTAAATGCACTCCCTGGAATTACATTAAACGTTCCTGTAGCATAACCAGCACCACCTCCAGGATAACCTGTTCCACTAGGACAAGAACTAGAAGCCCATGGATCTTCACCTGCGCCACCTCCACCCCAAGCTTTAATTTGAATTGAATCACATCCAGTTGGTACTGTAAAATTTTGATTAATTCCACTATATTCAAAAACTTGACTACCTGGTTGACAACCAGCATGGGCTGGGGACATAAAGAAAAATACACCAATGCATAATACCCCAGTTCCATATAATATTTTACTCATATATTTTTATATTATTTTATCCTTTTATTAGTATATCATATATTTTCATCTTTATAAAAAATATATTTGAGTCAACTTTATTTTATTAATATCTTTCTCTTTATACTATCCACATGTGACATATGTTTTTAGTTTAAATCATTATGTTTGTAATCACCTCATAAAAAGTGATATACTAGATATTATAAATACGTAATATTTTTCTATGAATAAAGAAATTTTTAAAGCATATGATGTTCGAGGAATTTACCCAACTGATATTGATGAAGATGCTGTTTATAAAATTGGTCGTGCTATTGTAGCTGAACTTGATGCAAAATCATTGGCAGTTGGACGAGATGCTCGTGAATCTGGACCTGCACTTCATACAGCACTTATAAATGGAATCACTGATGCTGGATGTGATGTTATTGATTTAAATATGATTACTACTCCCATGCTTTATTTTTCATCACATCAATTGGATGTTGATGGTGCTGTAGCTGTTACAGCATCTCACAATCCTGGTCAATATAATGGGATAAAGGTTTGTCGTAAAAATGCAGTTCCCGTAGGCAGTGCTAGTGGACTTAATAATATACGAGATGCTGTTATTACCAATGATTTTGATGCAGTTACAAATATTGGTATTGTTTCTCAACATGACATTAAACCAAACTATTATGAATACTTCAGCAAATTTGCTAACTTCGGAGATCGAAAATTCACTATTGTAGTTGACTGTGCAAATACAATGGGAATACTTGAGCTTCCCTTTTACAAAAAAGAATTTGCGGATAACTTTGATGTTATTGAACTTTATTGTGATTTGGACAATGCCTACAATGCACATGAAGCAAATCCCCTAAATACTGATACTCTCGGAGAATTACAAACAAAAGTTATTGAAGAAGGTGCTGATCTTGGAATTGCATATGACGGTGATGCGGACCGCATCGGTTTCGTAGATGAAACTGGAGCTATTATCCCAATGGACTTAACAACAGGATTAATTGCAAAAGTATTATTGGAAACAAATCCTGATTCAACAATTTTGTATGATCTTCGTTCATCCCGAGCTGTCAAAGAAGTTATCGAAGAAAATGACGGAATTGCACATGAATGCCGCGTTGGTCATGCATTTATCAAACAACAAATGATTGAAGAAAATGCATTATTTGCCGGTGAACTTTCTGGACATTATTATTTTCAAGCAAATAAAAATGGTGAGGTTAGCACACTTGCAGCATTTACACTCCTAAATCTAATGACTGAAACAAATAAAAAAATCTCAGAATTAATAAAAGACTTACGACGATATAGCCACAGTGGTGAAATAAATTCAGATGTCCAAGATAAAGATTCTATTATTGCAAAACTAAAAGAAAAATATTCTGATGGAGAGCTTTCTGAATTAGATGGTATTAAAATAGATTTTCCAGATTGGTGGTTTAATGTACGAGCATCAAATACAGAGCCAGTTCTACGGCTAAATTGTGAAGCTAAAACCCAGGAGCAAATGGAAGAAAAACGAGACGAACTACTTGCAATCATCAGAGGATAGCTCAACCTCATATAAATAAAAATTACCATTTTAATTACATAATTAAAATGGTAATTTTATATTTTCAATCTCAACTATCTACACAACAAATCCGATTTTTTCTTTCACATCCTTCATTTTTTGTTCAGCTTGCTCATTTGCTTTTTTTGCACCTCTGCTCAAAATTTCTTTTATCGCCTCATCGCTAATATTATTTACTTTTTGCTGAAATGGTTCCAAAAACTCAATAATTACTTCCGCTAATTCATTTTTAAAATCTCCATATCCCTTTCCTTGATATTTTTGTTCAATTTCTTCTGTTTTCTTATTTGATAACAATGAATAAATGTTTATCAAGTTTTGCAATGCTGGTTTGTCATCACTGTAAATAATTTCACTACCACTATCAGTTACTGCTTTTTTAATCTTCTTACGCACAACATCAGCATCATCCATAAGTGTAATATAATTATATTCACTTGTTGCAGATTTACTCATTTTTTTACTAGGATCATCAAGTCCCATAATTCTCTTACCTTCTTCTGATAAAACTGGTTGTGGAACCATGAATGTATTACCGAATTTCTTGTTAAATCTACGTGCTAATGTACGAGCTAATTCAACATGTTGCACTTGATCCTCACCAACTGGCACAACATCAGTATCATACAAAATAATATCAGCAGCCATAAGTACTGGATAATCAAAAAGTCCCACACTAGATCTCTCAGAGCCCTCCTTATTACTCTTATCTTTAAACTGCGTCATTTTTTCCATATCCCCCATTCGTGCGGCCACACAATTCAAAATCCAACAAAGTTCTGAATGAGCACTTACATCAGACTGTACAAAAATATTTGATTTTTCTGGATCAATGCCAAGTGCTACATACATCTTTGCAACATCTAAAATCCTTCTATTTAATTCTTCTGGATTTTGTCCTACAGTTATAGCATGTAAATCAACAATACAAAAAGTTGCATCATACTCATCTTGCATTTTAACCCAGTTTTTTATAGCTCCTAAATAATTTCCCAAATGTAAATCACCACTAGGCTGTACTCCCGAAAATGTCTTTTTCATAATATTTTATTTAATATTTCAATGCCTCAATTGTAACATAATAAAAAGAACACCTACAAGAGGTGTCCTTTTTTATATTCAAGTAAAAACTATACTTCAATAACAACTGGAAGAACCATTGGTCTTCGTTGTGTCTTTTGAAATAAGAATTCACCAACTCTATCACGGATATCAGTTTCAACTTGTCTATAATCCATTTTAGAATCAGTACTAGTTGTTTTTTTGATGACATCTCTAACTTTTCTTTTTGTATCATTAATTAAGTCAAAGTTATCTTTAACATAAATAAATCCACGAGAAGTTATTTGCATATTCCCAACAACTTGTTTAGTTTTACTATCAATAAGTACAGTGATTACATACATACCATCTTCAGCAAGCATTTGTCTGTCTCTAAGTACAACATGACCAATATCACCCACACCAAGACCGTCCACAAATACATAGCTAGAATCAGCTTTTTCCTTACGGATTTTAACTCCTGTTTTTCTAAATTCTATAATACTACCATTATCCAAAATCGCAATACGCTTTGGAGGAAATCCATCTGCAATAGCAAGTTTAGAAGCTTCTTTCAACATAAAGTAATTTGCATAAATAGGAATGAAATATTGTGGCTGCACCATTTTTATCATTTTTTGAATATCCTGCTTTGTTGCATGTCCACTAGTATGGATGTCTGCCATAATACTAGAATGCACAACATTATCACATTTTCTGTACAAATTATCTTTCAACCGCTGTACTGACCTTTCATTTCCAGGTATAACAGATGAAGAAAATACTATTGTATCTGATTTTTTAATCTTAATGAATCTATGATTATCAGTAACTATCCTATTAAGAACTGCATTATGCTCTCCTTGAGCACCTGTGCAAAGCACTATGACCTTATTATCAGGATATTTCTCAATATCATTTATAGGTATCAATAGATCTTTTGCAACATCCAAGTAACCCAAATTTTGAGCAACTTCAACATTAGTTCTCATTGAGTATCCATCAAGCGCAACTCTTTTACCTAATTTACTAGCGTATTGAAGCAATAATTTAATACGTTTAATCTGTGAAGAAAAAGTTGCTATGACAATACGACCTTTTGCATCTCTAATAAGAGTTTCTATATTTCCTTGTACCTCTTTTTCGCTCTTTGATTCTGAAGACATAACACCTAAACTCTCGAGCATAAGAATTCTAGGTTCTGGAAAATCTTTCAATTTTTCATATGAAATAACACTCCCATCTGCAGGGTCATTACTAATCATCCAATCACCTAAATGAATTGGAGTTCCAACTGGTGTTACAAGTGCAACTCCCATAGAATCCATAATTGAATGTTCTACTTCAAAAAAGTTTGCCATGAATGCACCAAGTCTAATTTTCCTATCAATATTTTTAACACTGATAGTCCGTATTTTATCACTTCCACCAGGATTACCATCTTCTAATTTCTTTTTTATTAAAGCCAATGTTAGATCACGAGCAATTACTGGAGGATACCCTAGTTCTTTTAATAAAACTGAAGCAGCACCAATGTGATCAAGATGTCCATGTGTAAAAATCACACCACGTATATTTTGTTCTTTCCCTTTTAGATAGTTTATATTTGGAACTATATAATCAATCCCAGGCATATCTTCTTCTGGAAATTGCATCCCCATATCAACTATAACTATGTCTTTTCCATATTCAAAAACTGTCATATTACGCCCTACCTCTTCCTGACCACCAATAGGTATAATACGAAGTGTCTCTTTTTCTACTTTTGGAATTTTAAATTCTCTTCCATCTCCATTTGAATTAGTTGAAGATACTATTCTTTCAGCATTAGTCTGAACCATTTGCCTTCTACCACCTCTTTTTTTACCATGCTTCTTAGTTGCTTTTTTTGTAGCTTTCTTTGTGATTTTTTTTGAAGCATATTTTAAAGTAGTTTTTTTCGTACCTTGGACACTAGTCTTTTTTGTAGTTTTTTTAAATGCTTTTTTATTTTGCTCACTTTTTTTCTTTGCATTTTCACGAGCTTTTTCTGCATTTTTCTGTGCAGTTCTACTTACAGCTCCTGTAGTTTTTTGTAAACTTGAGCTATTAGTATTTCTTGTTTTTTTTATCATAAATAAAATATGTAAATATATTCTAACCGAATAAAATCAAAAGAATAATTTACAATAATAAATTTCGTTAATTAAATTAGTTCTCTATAGAAATTACTATAAATAAAATTTCTGTAGAGATTTACCATTATATAAATAAAAGTTTGTTTTACAATATATTTTTTGAAAAATAATTTCGACCTTTTCAAAAAATATATAGTTTTTGCTTTATAATGTGTATCTTGTAAGAGATTCGAACTCTACCAAATTTAAAAATTAAATTTGTACCAATGCTTTCATGCATTCAAGATAAAATACATCAAATCCTTTTAGAAAATGAAAGATGTATTATTTTGTAGCTTAGAAGAAACCTTTATAATCTACTAACTATAGCACGATTCCCAGCTATTTGCAATAGTGAAATTACTTCAATGCCTTTTTAAAGTCTTCCACCATATCAACTGGTGTTGGATCTTGATTGTACTCCAATGCTAGATAATATGAAATCCAATCACTTAACGCAATTGTCACAAATGCACGATATAATATATCTCCCTCTGGAATATCAATAATTTCTGTCTCTACACCCTTTTCTTCCAAAAACTTAGCCGTTGCTTCATATCGCAATAAATTACGTGGATGATCATCACTATCTCGTAACATTAACACATAAAATTTTGATTGTGGATTCGTAAACCCAACAAACTCATTATGATTTAACTCTGGAAAATAATTCCAAAATGCTGGAGTCTTGGCATTTTCATTAATTTTAATCTTCCAAATCATTGCTAACGCCTTAAATTTTGTGGACGCATATACTACAGGCGTCTTACCTACAAGACGTTTTGCGATCTCTTTCCCTTGTATTTCCAACTGTGCAATCCCTTCTTTAAGATTATCTGTCATAGATTTATTGGCAATTGCATCCTGTGATAACTTCCCTGCATTTACCAATAATTGAATCATTACTGCCACAAAATGACCTGTTGCTGTTCGTGGTTGAAAATTTTCATATGGAATTGGTAACTTTATATGTGGAACCCCATTTTTTTTACACATTTCTTCTACAGTACCTCCTGCAGAAATCCCAATGCATGGCAAATTATTATCCAAAGCCTCTTGAAAAGAAGCTATCGTTTCTTCTGTATTTCCTGAATGTGAACAAATCAAGTTCAAACAATCTACATATGCTTCTGGTGGTAAAGAATAAAATCTATTTTGATATACATCAACCTTTACATAATTCTTGTATTGTAACGCAAACTCATTGATATACATTCGTAATACATTTGCTGGCAAAGCACTACCACCCATTCCAGAAATCATAATACGTGAAAAATCGGCGTTTACAGTAATGTCTTTTGCTGCTGCAAACCCCTCAGCAAATTGTTCTGAAGTTGATAAAATTACACGACGCAAATCACTTTTATCTATTTTATTATTCATGTTATTTATTTTATTAAATTGCTTTGCAGCATCAAATACTGTTCAACAATTTTCACTTTTAATAATTATTTTTTATATTTCATCATTCCATTACCCAACTTACTATACCCTTAACATTATTTTCTCACTCGTTTCTCTTTCACAAACCAGTTAATTATATCTGAATAACGATCATATGATGCATTAACTCTTTGCGTATTCATACCTTTCACAACTTCACTATGCATGAAAGATAATTTTGGTGAAAAAAGAAATATAGCTGGATTTTCTTCTTTTAGCCTAATTTGTTGTTTTTTATAAGACTCATTCTTGTCATTTTCATCCTTAATCATTCTAAAATCATTCAATGTTGTATTCATCTCATCATCATCAAATAAAGCATAATTCATTCCTGGATCACTCTTTTCATCTCCATGCCACAAAGGATTTAAACTTGGCTCAAATCTCATCTGATGTGCATACAAAAGAGCATCATAATCTCGTGGCTTAATGATGTTTGAATTCAAATCACCTTTTTCATGTTCCTGCACACTCACGTCAACACCAATCTCTTTCCACTGATTCTTCAATTCTTGCGCAACTTTCTTTATTTGTTCGTGATTATTCCCAACATGTAAAACAAACTTCAACTTATCATCACCCTTCACACGAAATCCATCATCTCCCATTTTCCAACCCTTATCATCCAACAATTTATTTGCTGCTTCAATATTAAATTTTTCTTGCTGATTTTCTTCATCAAATCCAACAACACCTTCTGCGAATGGAGAATGCCTCGTATTTGCATGGTCTTCAAAAATTGTTTGTACAATTTGATCTCTATTCGTAGCCATTGATAATGCTTCTCGTACTTCATCAAATGCCAACGGAACACTCTTTGTTTGATTTAAGAATACAGCAAAATAATGCGGCAACTCCATTTCTTTATTTTGTGCCAAAGTCTCCAACCTACTTACATGTTCCTGATTATCAACAACAACTGCTGAGACGCTACCATCAATATAAGCCTCCACAGCCTCTGCTCTAGTTGGATAAAAATTTGCTACAAATTTTGTAATAAATGGTTCTTTTATATAATATTCTTTATTAGATCTAAGTATATATGCTGTGATTGTCTCGTTGTCTACGTCAATATCAAAATCAACAAATTCATACGGACCTGAACCAATTGGTTTTTGATTATATTCAGATAATTGAAATTTATCTGGAGATATATCTTCCCAAACATGTTTTGGCAATAATCCCATAGTTAAATTATGCAAAAAATCACTATCACCTTCTTTTAATTTAAATTTTATAGTTCTATCATCTATTTTTTCAACTTGAACATCACTCCATAATAATCTCATTTCATTACTAACACCAGCTGCTCCATATTCTATATTGCTTACTATATTGGCCGTAAACAATACATCATCAGATGTAACCTTCACACCATCATGCCAAAAAACATTATCTTTTAAAAATATTGTATATTCTCTCAAGTCATCACTTTTCTCAAATCTTTCTGCTATTTGTCCTATTAATACACCATTCTCATCATAATCAAACAATCCGTCAAAAATCAATTCTGACAAACTTTTATCTGAAGATGATGAATGTGACAAAAGTGGATTTATATACCTAGGTTGACCAACAAAAGCCTCCACATATTTACCTCCACTTGAAGGCTGCGCAACTGTTACGAAGTTATAAATTGATATCATCCACCAAAAAAAACTACCTACTATTAACGCCACTAGAAAAATTACAAACATTTTTCCAACAACAGACAACTCTTTCGTTGCATAAAAAAGCTTTTTGGGAGATAAAATTGTACTTAAAATTGAAGATTTTATAAACAAGTATTACATATTATACACAATCATATTGCTATGAACTGACACGTGCGATTGTAAGTGCAATCCCTAGAAATAACACTGATAATACCACTGTAGATCGTGTTAAAAATTTTTCAAAACCACGCTTAGTATGGTATGAGCCACTAAAATCACCAGCAACCACACCCAAACCTTCTCCTTTGTTTTGCATTAAAATCACAACTACAAGTAGTATTGATACAATAGCCTGAATCATTAATAATGTTTTCATTTCAAAATTTCTTAATTCTATCTTTAATTCTTAAGATGATACTATAGTATACTTAAAAAGTCAAAATAAAATATATATTTAAATAGAAAATAAAAACCCTTCTCCCAAATATCATATATTTGTAAAAAAGGATTTTAAAGTATATCGTCTAACGCTTGCTCCATTGTGGTGAACGACGAGCCTTCCTAAGTCCTGGCTTTTTACGCTCAACTTTACGTGCATCTCTAGTTAATAATCCATCAGCCTTAAGCGATGGTCTCAATGTTTCATCATATTTTACTAAAGCACGAGCAATCCCTAATTTTACAGCATCTGCTTGACCTGAAATACCTCCGCCTTTCACAAGTACAGAAACAGCACATTTTTCATCCATTCCAGCAACTTTCAATGCTTGCAAAAAAGCATCCTTTTGTGTATCTGTATGAAAATATTCAGTATATTTTTTACCATTAACAATAAGTCCATCCTCAGTTACAGCATCCTTACCATCACAATAAATACGAATTTGCGCAGTAGCTGTCTTTCGACGACCTACTCCATAGTGATAAGTTCCTGTAAAGAACTTATTATCTGATTTTTTTACCTTATCTTTTGTTACCATAATTCTTATTAAATATATCGATTATACGCTGATAAATTATTCATGCACAATATCAATGTTTTTATTGTGTTCTTCTCCTGCATAAATAAATAATCTCGTTTGCATTTGACTACCAAGTTTATTTTTTGGTAGCATTCCAACAATAGATCTACGCAAAATTTCTTCTGGTTTATCTTCACGCATCTCCTTAACAGTAGTTTCCTTCATTCCACCATGATATCCAGAATAATTATAATACTTTTTATCATTTTCTTTATTTCCTGTCAAATTAATTTTTTCAGCATTAATAATAACAACTCCATCACCTCCATCAATATGTGGTGTGTAGTCAACTTTATTTTTTCCTGATAAAATCTTAGCTATCTCAGTTGATAGTCTCCCTAAGACATAGTTTTTTGCGTCAAATGAATGATATTGCCGTTCCATGTTATTTTAATCAAATACTTACAATTTATTTTGATGATTTCTTATCATCAGATTTCTTCACATCTTTAGTCTCTTTAGTCTCTTTAGTCTTCTTAGATTCTTTGGGTTTACCTTCTGATTTCTTTTCTGCCTTAACTTGTTTTTTTCCACCCTTATTTTCAGATAAATCAACTAATTCTAGTATTGCTATTCTCGCACTATCACTTTTTCTTGGTGATAATTTAATAACACGAGCATACCCACTATCACGACTATCAAACTTTTTGATATCTTGAATTAATTTAGTTAAAGCTTCTTTTGATAATTCACCCTCTAGCTTTCGTACAATCTCCATTTTATTACCATCAGCACGCTTTGCTTTTGTGATAATTTTATCAATTAAGCTTTTAGATTCTTTTGCCTTTGCTTCTGTAGTTTCAATGCGACCATGTATAATAAGACTACTCAAAAGAGAATTCAAAAG